>Ga0099364_10001117_pt1 | contig 44783 bp, 38 predicted proteins | sample TergutTh196P3_FD_73070 | JGI IMG/M metagenome (GOLD analysis project Ga0099364, IMG submission 73070) | Microcerotermes parvus P3 segment gut microbial communities from Pointe-Noire, Republic of the Congo - Th196 P3 | ecosystem: Host-associated > Arthropoda: Insects > Digestive system > Gut ...
ATGAAGGAAGTAAAACAAAAAAAAGGTGTTGAACTTGACACCGATTTAACACCAGATGATCTTAAACAGCTTTGCGAGTTGTTTAAAGAGCGTATCAAGAAAGCAATGGGCAAGGAATTCCCCGATGATCCAATGAAGCAGCTTGAAGGCAGCATAGGAGCAGTGTTTAAAAGCTGGAATGGAAAACGCGCTATTGCTTACCGCAATATAGAAAATATTCCCCATACCTGGGGTACTGCTGTAAATATTCAGGCAATGGTATTCGGCAATATGGGCGATACTTCGGCCACCGGAGTAGCTTTTACCCGTAACCCTGCTAACGGCGAGAACAAGTTCTTTGGAGAATACCTTGTTAATGCACAGGGAGAAGATGTTGTTGCCGGTATACGCACACCCTGGCCTATAAACGAGATGACAAAAAACGAACATACCGCTCATCTGCCTTCGCTGCAAAAAAAGATGCCCAAACTGTATACAGAACTTGATGCAATCAAGAATAAACTTGAAAAGCATTATAAAAACATGCAGGACCTTGAATTTACCATTCAGGAAGGAAGACTGTGGATGCTTCAAACCCGCGACGGCAAACGTACAGGTCTTGCAGCGGTAAATATGGCAATGGACATGCTTGCAGAAAAACTTATAAATACCGAAAAAGCCATACTTCGTGTTAAACCTGCACAGCTTGATGAATTCCTGCATCCCATTATCGATCCCAATGCCGAAAAGAATGCATCCCTTATAGGTAAAGGGCTGCCGGCAGGTCCAGGCGGCGCCTTTGGCAAAATAGTCTTTACATCGGACGATGCAGTAGAGTGGGCCAAGCGGGGCGAAAAGGTACTGCTTGTACGGGATGAAACCAACCCCGAAGACATTGCAGGAATGCGTGCTGCCCAGGGTATTTTAACAGCCCGCGGCGGTATGACAAGCCATGCAGCCCTTGTAGCAAGAAGCTGGGGTAAATGCTGCATAGTTGGAGCTGCTGACTTTAAAATAGATTTTGCCAAAAATGAAGTAGTAGTTAAGGGAAAATCTTTTAAGGAAGGACATATCTTTACGTTAAACGGTACAAAGGGTACTGTGTATGACGGTCAACTTCCGATGATCGACGCTACAGAAAACCCCCGGCTTAAGGCATTCCTAAAGCTCATTGACAAATACAAATCAATGAGGGTCCGTGCCAATGCAGATACACCGGAAGACGCAGCGCGTGCCCGTAATTTTGGCGCAGAAGGCATTGGTCTTTTCCGTACCGAACATATGTTCCTAAGTGACGGCCACGATGAACCCAAAGCCTATATGGTTCAGATGATCCTTGCAGACAACGAAAAGGAACGCCGGGCTGCCCTGGATAAACTGTTTCCCTTTATGAAAAAAGACATTAAGGAAACCATGAAGGCAATGTCCGGTTATCCGGTAACTATTCGCCTCCTTGATCCGCCCCTGCACGAAGTACTGCCCAGCCGCGATGATACCAGGGAAAAGCTTGCCGGCATGATTAATATTCCTGCAGAGGAAATTAAGAAACGCGCTGCATTGCTTCATGAAGTTAATCCCATGCTGGGACACCGAGGCGTAAGGCTTGGTATTACTTTCCCCGAACTTACCGAAATGCAGATACGGGCCATTCTGGAATCTGCTGCCGAATTAAAAAAGGAAAACATAAAGGCAATACCGGAAATAATGGTGCCTGTTACCTGCGATGAAAGGGAAATAAAGGATCACAAGCTTATTTACGACAGAGTCCTTGCAGAAGTCATTAAAAAGTACGGCCTTAAAAACCTTGAGTGCATGTACGGCACAATGATCGAAATTCCCAGAGCATGTCTATTGTCTCACCAGATGGCAGAAACAGCAGAATTCTTCTCTTTTGGTACAAACGATCTTACCCAAATGAGCTTTGGTTTTAGCCGCGATGATATTGGATCATTTTTATCGGAATATCTGGAGAGAAAAATTCTAACAGAAGATCCATTCCAGACCATAGATCAAAGCGGTGTTGGTCAGCTTGTTCAGTGTTCCTGTGTCAGAGGCCGTTCTGTTAATCCAAAGCTTAAACTAGGCGTCTGCGGTGAACATGGAGGAGATCCGGATTCAATAGCATTCTTCTACAAGGTAGGCCTTAACTATGTAAGCTGCTCACCCTTCCGTGTACCTATTGCTCGTTTGGCAGTAGCTCAGGCAGAAATTGATGCAAAAAAAGCTCCGGTAAAAAAGGCTGCTGCATCCAAAAAACCTGTCAAGAAAACAACAGCTAAAAAGCCTGTGAAAAAAGCTATCAAGAAAAAGCCTGTGACTAAAAAAGCTGCATCTAAAACAAAGAAATAGGGTTTATGATCCCCTTCGGATTTTGCCGGGGGGGATTTTTTTTGTATTGAAAATGAAAAGTACAACTCCGTTAGACGGTATCGTCCAGCAAAGCTGTACCGTCCAGCAAAACTGTACCGTCCAGCAAAACTGTACCGTCCAGCAAAGCTGTACTAGTCCACTTTAAAACGTGATATTTCTCCTATCAATGTATCCATGTGTCTTTGGTTTTGCCTGCTTAAATCATTGATATGATTTATTGCAGTGTTTATTTCATCCGCACCGCTGGCCATTTCGTTCATGCCCTGGGTTATTTCCTGAGTAGCTTTATCCAGATTATCAGCTTCCCTAATTACTTCCTTGGCACCGTCCATCATCTCAAGCGACCCGCCCTTTACAAGCTGGGTTGTTTCATTTACCAGCCCGATTGCTTCCAGTATCTGCTTGCTGCCCTGGCCCTGTTCTTCCATGGCATTTCTGATATTTTCTTCCTGCTGTGCAACAGTTTTAACGCTGGAATCTATAGCTTCAAATCTTGTAAGTACATTGTTTGTAGAAACGGTAATTTTGTCGATAGATTCCTTTATTTTTTTTAAAACCTCACTAATGGTTTTTGACTGGTTACTGGAGTTTACTGCGAGCTTTCGTATTTCGTCTGCAACAACTGCAAAGCCTTTGCCTGCTTCTCCGGCATGGGCTGCTTCAATGGCGGCATTCATCGAAAGCAGACTGGTTTGACTTGCAATGTTTTCCATTACAGCATTTATTTCCAAAAGTCCTTCCGATTCCCGTGCAATTTCCTGAATATCCGATGCAACTTCCTGCAGCCCTGACCGTCCTACTTCCGAAGCTTCTAATAATTCATCTACGTTTTCACTGTTTTTTATAAGAGTATGGGTAACCGATTGAATATTGGCAAGCATTTCTTCTATGGCAGAAGATGACTGGGCTACGCTGTCGGTTTGTTTTTCTACATGACCGTTTAATTTATCGATAGTAACAGTTATCTTTTCCATGGTGGAATTAGTCTCGGCAACACTGTTGCTTTGTTTAACTATCCTGGATTTAATGCTCTGAATATTGGCAGTAATTTGGCTCACAGCCGATGCTGTTTCGTTCATGTCATTTGCCAAATCCTTGCTTACTTTGGAAAGTACATCTATCTCCGATTTAATGTTTACAATCATATTTTTTATCTTTTCAAAAGTTAAATTAAAAAATGATGCTAAAGCGCCTGTTTCATCCCTGCGTTTAACCTTAAGCTGCCGTGTTAAGTTCCAGTCGGTGGTAATTAACCCAAAGGTTTTTTTCATTCCGTCAAGAGGCATAAGCAGCCAGAAAATAAACAGGAAAAAAATGATAAAAATTGCAGCAATGACCACCAGCATCATAATAAACAGCCCTGTTAGGGGGGATTCTAAAACGGTGCTGATAGTAAGAGGAACTATTGCAGTAATATACCAGCCCAAAGCAGGTATTTCGCCTACTGCAACTTCATTTTGCCCGGATGAAAAAAACGCTATTTCATTAGGAGTAAGATTTTCTAACATTGCAAGAATTTCTTCTCCTGTCTCAGCAAGTAAAACATCCAGGGTAACCTTGTCCATAACCAGGCTTGAGTCTTCGGCTCCGGTTATTTCGTTAAGGTTGTTAAAGAAGTATAATGTGCCGCCTCCGTCATAATCTCTGTATATATCATTAAGGAAGGCTGTAAGGTCTATACCGGTGCCAAGTACACCTATGGGAGTGCCATTTTGGTTAAATACAGGAGCATTAATCCAAAGTGCTGTCATATCCAGATCGGGATTATAGTTAATATTGAAATTGTATCTTTCTGTTTCATGCAAGGTCATACTATACCAGTAATCATCCGGATTATCGGGGTCTATTGTATAGACAAAATCATCATCAATCCAAAAATCCTTATCTATATCATTTACCCAAAAGACAGAGTTTGAAAGAAATGCCCTTCGATAGGCAGCTATTTCTTCAAAAGCTAAACGTTGAATTGCAGGATCATTGGGAGTCATAAAAAACTGCTGGATTAATGGAGAACCGGCCATTTTCATTGCAATTGCAATTTCTCCGTTTACCGAAGCTGTTAATTTTGTACGCTCAATTTCCAAAGACTTGCCAAGTTCATAACCAACAGTTTCATGTGTTGTTTGGTACATTGACAGATAAAAAGCAATGCTGCTGCCTATTACAATTGCCAAAAATAATATAAAAGAAAAAAATGCAACTGTTCGTTTTGCAGATTTCCATTGTGTCGTTAATATTTGTTTTTCCTGATCCATAACCTAACCTTCCTTTATCCTATTTTATTATATCAGATTGAAGGAATAATAACCTTTAATTAGTGTAAAGTAAAGCGTACAGGATAGCGGTAGCGGACTGCTACGGGAATTCCGTTTGCCAGGGCAGGGCTTCCGTTTAATCCCTGGAATGCCCTAAACGCCGCTTCGCCAAACCCCCTGTTCGGCGGATCTTCCCTTAAAATGGTCACATTTCGAACTATTCCATTTGGATCTACAAATAGTTCCAGGTATACCATTCCTTCAAGTTCCGATCGCCGGGCTATGGGAGGGTAGACAATTCTTCTGCGTAATAGTTCTTCAGAAAAAACAGGTAATTGAGATACCAGATGCATGGGAAGGAAATCACCGGTATCTAAACCTGTACTTATTTGTTCGGGGAAATAATCGCTTTCTATCATAATTTCGGCAATGGTTTGTGTTGTGGTAATTTCTTCGGTCTGAAGCGGGGGAGGGGCTTCGTTTAGATCTGCAAGCTTCATAATCCGTGCGCTTTCATAATTTTCTTCGTTAAATATTACAACTCTATCAAATGCCAAAAATAGTATTAAAACCAAATGAACTGCCGCAATAAAGAGAAAGATTGCCATTCTAAGGATTTTTTCATTCAACATTTTTTACCACAAAACTAACCACACGGTATTGAAGAATCTGAAGAATTTCCAGTACACTGTCTATTTTTTCATAGGGAGTATTCCGGTCTCCTATAATATGTATACGGGTATCCGGTGCACTGCGGTATAATTCGCCGATTTTTTGTTCCAGCTCTAATAGATTTGAATCCTCCCCGTCAAGATATATATGGCCATTTTGGTCTATCCAAACTTCCAGGTTTTTTTCTGCTGTTGTTCTAAGCGCTGTTTTTGCTTCGGGGTATTCTATTTTTACTTCTTTTCGATAATTAATAAGAGCAACAAGCAAAATAAAAAGTAATAACAGAAATGCCACATCGGGCATGGAACATAAGGGAATATAAAAAGGCTTCTTTTTTGTTAATTTTAGTTTCATTGATAGTCCCTTTTCATGGAGAAAGAAAAGGAATCGATTTGTAAATCCTGTACAAGTTCTACAAAAGAAACCAGATACTGCCAGCTTGCCTGACCGTCTATGGTAATTATTGCAGCTATATTGGGATTATTTCTAACAGCAGTTCTTATAAGGTTTTCTGCTTGATATATATCAATAACCTGTTCTTCATAAATAATTCTTCCATTTTGATCCATTTCAAAACGAATAAGATCTTCTCTGTTTATAAACATTGTGGAATCTCTGTCCGGAAGATTTAAAAGAAAACCGGTATTTATGTTAAAGCCTGCAATAACCATAAAATAAATAATTAACAAAAAGGCAAGATCGCTAATTGCAGCGGATTGAATGAAAATCCCCGAAGACGAGCGTTTTAGTTTCATGGTTCTATTTGATCGGATATCTGGGCAATTAACAGCGAACAGCTTCCTTCTATACGGGAAGCAAACCTGTCAACAACATGAGAAAAAATAGAATGAAAGAACATGGCGATAATGGCAATAATAAGCCCAAATACTGTGGTAATTAACGCTTCATAAATGCCGCTTGCTACAATCTGGGCATTTACTTCTGTTGCTTCTGCTATGGATCTAAAAGCTCCAATCATGCCGGTTACCGTACCCAAAAAACCGGTAAGCGGCGCTATTGATCCTATAGCAACAAGATAAGTAAATCCGTTTTCCAGACTATTAATGCAGTTTAAAGCTTCTGTCTCGGCAGCTCGTTCTGCCCGCTGTTCGGAAAAACCCTTTTCCGGATCTACTCTGTTTAGCACCGCTAAAAAAATACGGGCTGCCATACGCCGTTTGGTTAAGGAAGAAAGATAGTTATCTGCCCCTGAATAGTCTTTTTTTTCCAGGAATTCAGAAACCTTTGTCAATAAATCGTCTGTACGAAGATTGTGATACACCAGATAAACAATACGTTCCAGAGAAATGGCAATAGCTGCAATTGAAAACAACAATAAAGGCCACATTATAATGCCGCCCATACGGAAAAACTCCAAAAGGGTAAAGGAAACAGTATCCATACATTATTTCTTTAAAGCCTGTTCAATTTCTGAATGAAGTTTTTCTGCTAAAAGTATTTTTCTGTCCTGCTGCGGAATAGTTTCCAAATTTACCGGAGGCAGAAATTGTATGCTGGCAGCTACAGAATTGACCCGATAGTTTTTTTCAAATACTTCATAACTTCCGCTTATGGCAACAGGAACAATAAGAGCATTGGAACTGGATGCAAGTTTAAGGGCGCCCGGATGGAAGGTGCCGATTTCCTGGCCTCTGCTTCTTGTGCCTTCCGGAAAAATTAACATGGAGCCTCCGGCCTTGATACGTTTTATTCCCAGGCTTATTGTTTTAAGCGCCTTTCTTGGATTTTTACGATCTATAAATAATCCGCCCAATAGGTAAATCCAAAGATTTATTCCCGGTAAAAGAAGAAGTTCTTTTTTTGCAATAAATCCGAATGGCCGTCCTATATAGGCAAGGGCAAGAATAATATCAAATGCCCCCACATGGTTTGATACAAAACAAATTCCGCCGTGATTCGGGATATATTCCCTTCCTGTTACCGTCATGGGACAACCGCTAAGGAAAACAACCATCCTTGCCCAAATTTGAGCGAGCCTGTAAATAACCCAGTTAGTAAGCCGCTTAAAGCCAATAATATTTATTATAAAAAAAACAAGCCCCAATGGTACAAAAATAAGAACTACAGCAGCAGTTGCAAATAAAACAAAAACGGTTTTTATAAGAGACATAGTTCCTCCAGTTTTTTTCGGGCATCTTCCGGATCCTTCCATAAAAATGCATGTAAACCCAAATTAGCGGCAGCCTTTACATTTGCTTCCAGGTCGTCAAAAAATAAAACTTCTTCGGCTTTACAATCCAGCCGGGAAAGGAGTATACGGTAAATTTCTTCTTCCGGTTTAACAGCATTTACTTCGCAGGAAAAAATCAGTACATCAAATAGTTTAAAAACCGGCAGGGTCTGGATTACCTGTTCCAGAAATTCCTTGATTAAATTGGAAAGAACAGCAAGTTTTATGCCGGTTTTTTTTAATTCCTCGATTAATTTTTCCGATTCCGGATTCACACGGGACCAGCTTTTTATATCACAGGAAACAAGGAGTTCCAGCAGATTTGAATCGGGAAAGATCCCGACACCGGAAAGGATATTTTTAAAAAATTCGCAGCCGTTAACCAGTCCTTTGTCATAGCTGGATCGGCTTTCCCAGTAGATTCGTTTCATCAATACAGGGTCTATTCCTGCAAGTCCGGCCATTTCTTCCATGGATTTATCATCCTGGAAAAATGCTATTACCCCGCCATAATCAAAAACCACCGCTTTTATATCCGTATTATTTTTCACTGGTTTACTTTTCAAAAGGTACTCCTTATGTCAGTATATCATACAATTATAATAAAGCTGCAAGCTTTTCCCTGATAAACTCGCTTTTTTCCTTTAGGCCAATAGAGCCGGTTTTTAATAATAAAACATTGGGTTCTTTGGGATCGAGTTTTACCCTGCCGGCGCTTTCTTTGATAAGCCGCAGGAGCCTGTCTACCTGTACTTTGGATACTTTGCCGAATACCAGTTTTGCCAGTCCGCTTCTTTCCTTAAGGGAAAAAACAGATAATTCCCGGCAGATAATCCGGATTTCTGCAAGAGCCAAAAGGCTTTCTGCCTCGTCAGGAAGAGGACCAAAACGGTCGGCCATTTCTGTATGAAGACTGTCCAGTTCTTCCCTATTTCTGACGGCAGCGATCTTTTTGTACATTTCCATTTTTTCCTGCTGGCCGTTTATATATTGATCCGGAATAAATCCTGTATACTCCAGCTCCAAAAGTGTTTCTGTTTCCGCTTCATACTGCTCGTCAGATAGTTTTTTTACCGCTTCATCAAGGAGTTTTAGATACAGTTCAAAACCTACCGCATAAATATCGCCGCTTTGTTCTTTGCCAAGCAGGTTTCCCGCTCCGCGGATTTCCATGTCCTTCATGGCAATTTTAAAACCCGATCCCAGTTCGGTAAAATCGGAAATTACCTGTAAACGCTTCATGGCAATTTCCGACAGTGATTTTCCACGGGGATAAAATAAAAATGCATAAGCTATACGGTCAGATCTGCCGACACGTCCTCTAAGCTGATAAAGCTGAGAGATTCCATACATATCTGAGCGGTCTATGATAATGGTATTAACATTGGGAATATCTATGCCGTTTTCTATAATTGTAGTGGAAACCAAAACCTGAAACCCGCCGTGGACAAAGCGGCGCATAATGTCCTCCAGATCCTTTCCGGCCATTTGACCATGGGCTGTTTCTATGGTCATTTCCGGTACCAGTTTTTCCAGCATAATACGGGTTTCTTTTAGGGTTTCTATCCGGTTATGAAGAAAGAAAATCTGCCCTCCTCTTTTTGCTTCATCCCGAATTGCCTGGGCAATTTTTTCTTCGTTAAATTCTCCTATGGCTGTTTCTATGGGATGGCGGTTTTGCGGGGGTGTTGCAAGAAGACTCATATCCCGTATTTTTAAAAGGCTCATGTGCAGGGTTCTTGGTATGGGGGTAGCGCTTAGGGTAAGGCAGTCTACATTTGTTTTAAGTTCTTTAAGCCGTTCCTTATCTTTTACGCCAAAGCGCTGTTCTTCGTCTATTATTAAAAGCCCAAGGTTTTTAAAATGTACATCTTTTTGAATTATCCGGTGGGTGCCGATTAGTATATCTATTTCTCCATGTACCAAAGCATTAAGGGTAAGGCGTACATCTGCGGGTTTAATAAACCGGGAAAGCAAGGCTGTTTTAACCGGAAATTCACTAAATCGCTCCAGAAAAGTATTAAAATGTTGTTCTGCCAAAATAGTGGTTGGTGCAAGAAAAGCAGCCTGCTTTCCGCCCATTACTGCCTTAAAGCAGGCCCGCAGGGCAACTTCGGTTTTGCCGTAGCCGACATCACCGCAGACAAGGCGATCCATGGGGTGGGGGCTTTCCATATCAGTTTTAATTTCTTCTACACAACGAAGCTGATCGAGCGTTTCTTCAAAGGGAAAAGCTGCTTCAAACAAAAGCTGCCATTCACTGTCTCTGGGAAAAGCATAACCCGGTGCAGATTTTCGTTTTGAGTACAGGGTTAATAATTCCTGGGCAATATCCTCTACGGCATTTTTAACCCGGTTTTTTCTGTTTTCCCAGCTTTTGGAACCGATTTTATCCAGGCGTGGAGCTTCTCCATCGCTGCCAATATAACGCTGAACAAGGTTTACCTGTTCTATGGGAACAAGGATCGATTCATCATCATAATATTCTATCCGAACATAATCCCGTTCGTGACCAAGTGCATGTATCCTTTCAATCCCTTTAAAATGCCCAATGCCATAATGTACATGCACAACATAATCGCCGGGGTTTAGTTCTACAAAAGTGTCAATTGGACTGCTTTTTACCCGTATTAAAGACCGGGGAATACGCCGGCGCCGGCCGAATATTTCGCTTTCTTCTACAAACATTAGTTTAATGGCAGGCAGGGAAAACCCGGCGCTTAAAGGGAACGGCAATACGGAAAAATGCGGCTGGGCAACTGCATTTTCTGAAGATGCAAAATTCAATAACTGTTTTATTCGCTGCGCCTGAACTTCCGATTCTGATGTAACAACAATATTCCAGCCCTGTGTTATAAGAGCAGAAAAATCTTCTTTAAGATAGTTGATATTGCCAAAAAAACTCCGCGGAGGATCGCAGGGAATAATAAAGCGTTTTTTTTCCGCATTGCGAATTGACATAAAAGAAAGCGTACAATACTGTTTTTCTGCTTTTAGGACAAGTTCATTAAAGTTTAGGAGTATTTCCTGCGGTGCAGGAACAGGTTTTTCCTTTATGGCTTTGCGGAAAAGATTCGAATATTCTGATTCAAGGGTTTTTTGCGCATGTTCAAGACGTTCACGTTCAAGAAAAAAAACAGGACTATTTTCCGGCATATAATCCAAAATGGAATAACGGTTCCTGTCAAAGGCCAGGGGAAAAAACAGTTCTTCACCGCTTTTGGTATGCCGAATCCCCAGTTCTTCGATCATTTCCAAAACGGCTGCTTTATTTTTACTAAACTCAGGCAGCAGAAAAAGGTTTTTTTCCAGTTCAGAAATGATCTTGTTATTCCACAATACTTCTTTTTGCGGACGGATTATAAGGGAAGTGATTTTTTCTTTTGCGCTGGTTTGGGACGAATCTTCCGGATTAAAGCGTTTTATCGATTCTACCCGGTCATAATCAAGTAAAATACGATATGCATCTTCGCCCGGGCCCTGTAAAATATCCAAAACTTCACCCTTAAGTGCAAATTCTCCGTATAGTTGCACGCGGGGTACTCTGGTATAACCGGCATCTGCCAGAGTGGAAGCTAAAGCTGCAGTATCAACACTATCGCCGGTTTTTATACTAAATAATAGGCTGCGAAAATAATGCGGAGGGGGCAGGGGAGTTAAAAACGCCCGCTGAGGTGCAATAAGCAGTGCTGGGCCGCTTAGTAATTCCTGTAATGCTGCTGTTCGTTCCCCAAATACTGCCCGCAAAGGTGCGCCGTCCCGGTACGGCAAGGCGCCCCACCAGGGAAATATACGGGGAAATATGGTTTTATCTGGTTTTTCCTGGCAGTTATATAAAATTGATAAATCTGCTGCCAAATCTTCCGCTTCCCGTTCACCTGGAACCACCACAAGGGCAGGCAAAGATCTGTCTGTTAATCTAAGGAGGTATAGAATAATGGCTTCAAAAGCCCCTTCGGGCCCTTCAAGTTCCATAGATTCCCTGGAATTGATACAGCGCAGGTTTTTTTTATATTGTTCCAGTAAAACAGAGACCGATGCTTCTAAACGGACTAGTGACAGGATTTTATGTAAGGTCATAAGGTCTTTTACCCAGTTTACCGATAATTATATAATAGAAAAGGTCTTTTTTACAGGAGCTATATAGTGAACTTAAACCCTGGTCTTAATCGATTACTTATATTGTTTATGCTGGCACTTGCCGGTGTTTTTTCTATTTCGGCGCAAAGTGTCGATCTTTCCATACGTTTTTTTGACCAAAGGATATACCATGTATCAGGAGCCTCCGAAGAGCCTATTTTTGTACAGGTATCGCTGACCAACCGCAGTCCTGCCCCTTATCGCTTTAAATTGGCCGAAGAACGGGTTTTTTCTGTAGATTTTGACATACGAAATATGTCAAATCGCAGCCTTGATCCGGCAGATTATATACTTCGCAGGCGCAGTGAAAGCCGCAATGTATTTTTTAGGGAAATTACTGTAGAGCCGGGTGAATCTTTTTCCTTTGTAGAAGACCTGCGAAATTATGCGGACTTGCGGGATGCCGGTTCATTTGTTGTACAGGCCCGGATTTTTCCGGAATTATTTCGGGAAACTGCTGTATCTGCACCCAATGGAATGCCTCTTGTTTCCAACCGCTTAAATTTAAACTTAAGACCTCCTGCACTGCCTGGTCCCGACGGTATTCCGTTCAGGCTTGACGTAGAAACTGGTGCTGTCCTGGTAAGGGAAAGGCTTCCGCCGGACGAAATAATTGCCTATATGCTTAATGCCCGAATACGCTCCCAGTGGGAACGGTTTTTTCTGTATATTGACATGGAAGCAATGATCACCAATGATGCTGCACGCAGAAGAATGTGGCTTAATGAATCCGAAGAAGGCCGCCTACGGATGATAGCACGATATCGTGAAGATTTAATGAGTAATGTTGTTGATCAGGATATTTTTCTTATTCCTTCTGACTATAGGATAGAAAGTACAAGTTACAGCGGAGAAATTGGCACCGTAGTTGTTACGCAGTGGTTTAGAATAGGAAGAATTACCGAAGTTCGGCGCTATACCTATAATTTACGCAGACGTGATGATATTTGGATGCTTCAAAATTTTACTGTTACAAGACTCGGAACAGAATGAGGCCTCGATGAAGCTCCTTTTGGTACTGGGTTCCGATAAAACCTATGATACTGTATCGTTATTATGCGGCAAACTTGGCTTTGAAATGATACGGTATCTGCATATTCAAAAAGCAATGGACAATATTGATGAAATTGATCCATCCGGCATAATAATAAGCGCAAAAGATTTTCCCAGACATTGGAAAACCATGACTACGTTTGTAAGGCACGGAAGAAATAAAGATCAATGTCCCATAATCATTTTAATTGGAAAATCTTTTTCCGAAGATGAATATGAAAAAGCCAATCTCCTGGATATAAACGGCCTGGTTTCGGAATCTTTGGATAATCCTGTTGATCTGGAAAAAATAAAAAGTATTTTCAATAGATCTCCTTCGGAAAAAAAAGCCAAACTTGATACCAGCGCTAAATTTAGATTTATCTTTACCAATCCCAATAATGGAAATATCGTTACCGGTAAAATAAAGGGTATTTCCTTCAAGGGTATTTCTTTTGAACCGGATCATCCTTATTTAACAGAAAAAATTATGAAAAACACACAAATAACATATTGTACACTTAGATCCGGCAATAACTTTTTTTCGCCAGTATGCCTTCTTCGGCAAAATGAAAAAGAAATCTTTTTGGAATTCTTTTCTTTTCCCGATGCCGAAGAAGATTTATTGGAAAAAATCTTATGAAAGAAAAATATCTATATGTAATTACAATAATTGCCGCTATACTGCTGCTTGTTATCGGACATTTTTTTGCAGTTCAAAATATATTTGTTTTGGATGATTTGGCCCATGAAGTTATAGTAGCCAGGGTGGAAAGAATAACAGAACGGGAAAGACCTTTTGATGATTTTGCAGAATTCGGAAATTTTGGCGAATTTGCACATGCCCAAAGTTATCATATTAATTTTGAGGCAAGGGCAATCAGGGGGATACGAAAAGGTGATCTTATTTTGGCATCTCAAAGTTTTACCGGCTTTTTACCTGGTTCAATACAGGAAATTAAAGAAGGCGATACAGTTCTGCTTATACATACCAATATTGGCTGGTTTTTTAACGGATTTTTACGCACAAATAAATTAATTGTTTTTGGCCTGCTTTTTATTGTATGTGTTATTATTTTTGGAGGAAAAAAGGGATTTAATACCATTATTTCGTTAGGTTTAACAATAGCGGCGGTTTTTTTGGTTTTTATTCCGTCAATATTATCCGGAAAAAATATTTATATTATGGCCCTATTTATTTGTATCTATACAACTGTAATGACATTAACAATTGTAATTGGATTTAATAAAAAAGCACTGGCTGCTGCAATAGGCTGTTTAAGCGGAATTGTCATTGCAGGAATACTTACTCTTATTTACGATAATATCCTTTTATTAACCGGTATGGTAGATGAACATTCCCGCCATCTGGTTAATCTTCCCCTTGATACTCCAATAAATCTTAAGGCAATTATTTTTGCAGGAATTATTATAGGAGCAATGGGAGCAATTATGGATGTTGCAATGTCAATATCTTCAGCCTTGTGGGAATTAAAGGAAAAAACGGGAACAATAAATTTTGAAACAATGTTCCGTTCTGGAATTACTATAGGACGCGACATATTCGGAACAATGGCAAATACCCTGGTTCTTGCATATATTGGTACTTCATTATCTCTGGTTTTACTGTTAAGTGTATACAGCAATTCACTTTTGGATCTATTTAACATGGAAATGATTGTTGTAGAAGTATTAAAGACTCTTGCAGGATGTTTTGGTATTTTATTTACTATGCCATTAACAGCTTTTTTCTGTTCTGTTATTTATGTAAAAGATTAAAACAAAAGTGCATATTTTGATGTATTATTAACGATATTACCTTTCAGCCTCTGTATTTCTTCTAATCATGCTTTCATAAGAAGCAATAGTCTGCTGATAAGAAGTATTTTGAGTCCTTAATGAATTATTTTGATTTCTTAATAATTCCAGTTGACTTTCCCTATCTGCCAGAATTTGCTGTGTTGAAGATATTTGATCCCGGAAATCTGACATATTATTTTGCAATTCCGATACTATCCTTTCTCTTTCCATTAGAGCGGCATTTAATTCTGAAATCTGCTGTCTAAGTGCAGATTCCGCAGATTGATCTATATTATCAATGGAAACATCGGGGCTAAAACCGGAAAGATGACTATCAAGAAAAGCATTTCTTTCCTGATCTATAAAGCGGGAATTACGGATTTCGTTTTCACGAATTCTTGCTTCTGTTAAAATCTGTATTCGTTCCTGTTCAAGCAGCCTTAATTCGCCGGAATATACTTGTTCCTGACGCCGCAGCTCTTCCATGATGGAATGTTGTTCTGCCGTTACAGATTCCAATAATTCCAGGCGTCCCAGTTCCAAAGAAACTTCATTTATTCTTCGATGCATATCGTTTATGGCAGCATCTTTTTCGTTTAGCCGTAATTGGGCTTCGTTGCGTATTTCCCGTATTAATGCACGTTCTGTTATACCCAGTAAAGACCCAGATTCACGAATTTCATAATCGCTGTTTTGCTGAAAAGAAAATAAAAGAAAAAGTCCAATAAGCAATAAAATAATGGCACCTGCATTTACCAGTATGGGAAAGGTACCGTATTTAATTGCCTGTTTTTTTGAAGGAAATCCCGGAGCTTTAATGGAATCCCGTGCAGAGGCAGCTTCTATACTGTCGCTTATTTCACTGCGTTCCTCTGGAGAAAATATTTCTATGCCGGTTTCCATACTATGCTCCTTGGTTATTTATTGTATGTTTCAACTGCAAGTGCTTCTTTTGCAGACAGTCTAACGCCCCCCGCTTTTATTCCCTTAACTGCATAATCCTGTGCCTTAAATGTTTCTGCAAATACTTTTAGCCGTGGTTTTGGTTTATACTTTACCGTAAAGCTAAACTTATTCCGAGTGTCACCGTGTAAAACCATAGAACCATCGGGTATAAGAGTATAGTTTTTATTCATGATCCAGCCTTCAATCTGAAAACGCTTAATACAGGGATAAGCGGTTTTAGGTTCGGCATAAATAAGAGTAAACACAAGGGGAGATATTGTTTCCTTGTCCGCCTTGCCAATATATACCGCTTTGGTTCCAATAAAGGCTTTTTCCGGTATATCGGTCACCGACCAAAGACCGTTATTTCTAATTACCAGAATGCGGTCAAAGGGAGAAAGTTCTGCAACCACTGTCCCTCCGCTTACAGAAGTTCCCAAATAACCGCCTGTACTGTCATATTTTAACTGGACATCCTTTCGTACAACTTCTTTAACGTCGATCTTGTCAAATACCTCTACCGTACTGCGGCGTTTTCCGCCGTTTATTTCTTCATCTGCCTTTAATCTGTTTATAATTGCATCAAGAAAACTTAACGCATATGCGGTAATATTTTTTAAATGGTAATTAATTTCCTTTATACGGGCATTAATGGCATTCATTTCTTCCCGTACTTTGTTTATATCGTACAGCGAAATACGCCTGATAGGTATGCGGAGAAGCTGCTCTACATCTTCGGAGCTCACGCCGCGGGAGCCTATTTCCTTTAAAAAAGGCTTAAAACCGCTAATGACAGCATCGCTAACCCCTTTGGCAGTTTTCATTTTTTCTATTGCTTTGTAAATGCGCTCTTCAATAAAGATTCGTTCAAGATTTCGCAAATGCAGCTTATCCAACAATTCCTTTTTTTCCAGTTCCAGCTCTTTGGTAAGTATGCGGACAAGGAGCTTTGCATGGTACTTGATTACTTCGGTAATGCTCATTACTGTGGGCAGGCCGTTTTTGATTAATAAAAGGTTAACCGAAATGGACTGCTCGCATTCGGTAAAACCAAAAAGGGCATCGACTGTTTCTTCGGAGTATACTCCCCGTGCAAGCTTGATCTCTATTTCCACTTTTTCTGTTGTAAAGTCATTAATACCCTGGATTTTTATTCTTCCGGCTTTTGCTGCATTTTCTATGCTGTTAATAATACTTTCTGTTGTACAGCCAAAGGGAAGTTCGCGTATAACTATACGTTTTGGGTCGGATGTATCAAATTTTGCCCGGACCAATACCTTGCCGTTTCCGTCTCTGTATTCAGATACGTCAATTTGTCCGCCCCCGGGAAAATCGGGATACAGTTGAAACTTCTTTCCCTGTAAGCAAGCCTTTTCTGCTTCCAATACTTCAATGACATTATGTGGCAGTATTTTGGTAGACATGCCTACAGCAATTCCTTCTGCGCCAATTATAAGGATAACAGGAATTTTGGCAGGAAACAGGACAGGTTCTTTTTTCCTGCCGTCGTAGGATGGAACTGCGGGGGTAAGTTTTGGATTATAAAAAATCGCCTTTGCCAGGGGAGTACAGCGGCATTCAATATACCGCGGGGCAGAAGCTTCGTCTCCGGTATGAATATTGCCGAAATTTCCCTGTCTATCAATAAACAGATCCTTGTTAGCAAGAACAACAAGCGCATTGCCAATGGAAGCTTCGCCGTGGGGGTGATACTGCATGCAGTAACCCATGACATTTGCCACTTTATGAAATTTTCCATCGTCCATTTCAAACAGCGAATGAAGAATACGGCGCTGAACAGGTTTTAAGCCGTCTTCCAGATCGGGAATAGCCCTGTCCTTAATGACATAACTTGCATATTCCAAAAAGTTCCGGTCAAAGAGTTTGTTTATAAATGCCATGTCAATCCATTATCCTGCATCTTCTATTAGATTTTTCATTATATATTCCCGCCGTTCCGGTGTATTTTTTCCCATATAAAACGACAGCACTTGAGGAACCGTTTTAAGGGTTTGTACCGAGACTGGTACCAAACGCATATTCTTGCCAATAAACTGTCCGAATTCTTTTGGATTAATTTCTCCCAGTCCCTTAAAACGGGTTACTTCGCTGGCAGAACCAAGTTCTTCCATGGCTATATCCCGTTCTTTTTCGCTGTAGCAGTAGCGGGTTTCTTTTTTAGTCCGAACCCGAAAGAGGGGAGTTTCCAGTATAAAAATATGACCGCTGGTAACAAGTTCTTCAAAGTACGAAAGAAAAAAAGTTAAAAGCAAATTTCTGATATGAAACCCGTCAAAATCCGCATCGGTGGCAATAACTATGCGTTCATAACGGAGCCCTTCAAAACTATTTTCTATTCCAAGGGCTGTCATAAGATTATACAACTCTTCGTTTTTATAAATTGCAGTCTGCTTTTTACCGTACATGTTTTCTATTTTTCCCCTTAGGGCAAAGATTGCCTGGGTCATTACATCCCTGGAAGTAACCATGGAACCGGCAGCAGAATCTCCTTCGGTAATAAATATTGTAGACAATTCTCCGTTTTTTCCATCTTCCAGGTGGTACTTACAGTCTTTTAATTTGGGAATTTTAAGCGATATTTTTTTTGCTGCTTCTCTTGCTTCTTTTTTGACTGCATTTAATTCTGTCCGTAGTTTTTCGTTGGAGATGATTTTTTCTTCAAGTTTTTTTGACGCCTGGGGATTTCTTTGCAGCCAGTCGTCGGTTCCTTCGCGTACTGTCTGAACAATCCATGAGCGTATATCGGTATTGCCCAGTTTGTTTTTGGTCTGGCTTTCAAAGACAGGATTTTTTATTTTAATGGCCACAGCGGCGGCAGTTCCTTCCCGAATATCTTCACTGCGGTAATCCTTTTTAAAGTAGGCTTGTATGCCTTTTAGGAATCCTTCCTTAAAAGCAGACAGGTGAGTCCCCCCGTCAATTGTATGCTGGCCGTTGACAAAGGAAAAATATTCTTCGCCGTAGTTATTGGTATGCGTAAAGGAGAATTCTATAAACTGCTGTTTACAGTAGCCAATGGGATACAGTACCCCGTCTCCTGTTTCTTCGTTTAAAAGATCATATAAGCCCTGTTTGGATACATAGGATTTTCCATTAAGTGTTAGTACCAGACCGGCATTAAGATAGCTGTAGTTTAAAATACGCTTTTCTACAAATTCCATATTAAAACTATAGTTTTCAAAAATACTGTTATCCGGAATAAATTCAATAAAAGTTCCGTCTTTACGGGCTGCAGCCGGCATGGTCGATGCACATTTTCCTTTTCTCTGGCCTTTTAAAACTCCATAATTAAAGATCGCTTCGGCAAAATCACCTCCGCGTATGGATACAACCCTAAAATGCGAGGAAAGGGCATTTACCGCCTTGCTCCCAACTCCATTAAGACCAACAGAAAATTGAAAAACATCATCGTTATATTTTGCTCCGGTATTGATTACCGATACACACTCTACAATCTTACCCAGCGGAATACCCCGGCCAAAATCACGAATTTTAACCGTAGAAGAGCCTGATTTTTGTTCTTTTATTTGAATGTCTATTTGTCTGCCGTTTCCCATGATAAATTCATCGATACAATTATCGATTACTTCTTTTAATAAAACATAGATACCATCATCTGGATTTGATCCATCACCCAGCCTTCCTATATACATACCGGTACGTAGTCTGATATGTTCCAGCGATGAAAGAGTTTTTATTTTTGATTCGTCATAGTTAATTTTATCGTTACTTTTCCTGTTATTTTTTGCGTTTGCTTTTGCCATAGTAAGTAACTATACAGGAAATATGACTTTTTTTATAGTAGTATACAAGACATGAGTATAAATAAATGGAATTAAACTTACAAAAACCGGCCTGGATAACAACTAAAGCCCCTGGCGGGGAAAACTGCATTAAAATGGAAAAACTGCTTGAGCGGCACGGCCTTGCCACAGTATGCAAAGAAGCTTCCTGCCCCAATAGGGGAGAATGCTGGGGAATGGGAACAGCCACCTTTATGATCCTGGGAGATATCTGTACCAGAAAGTGCAGGTTTTGCGGCGTTAGATCGGCACAAAACGGATTAGTTGTACGAAAAGAAGAAGCTGCGGAACTGGCTTTAGCTATAAATGAACTGGGATTAAACTATGCAGTTCTTACCTCGGTAGACAGAGACGATCTGGTATACCGCGGAGCGGACCATTTTGCACTTTGTATAGCTGCAATAAAGAAAAAAAATCCATCCTGCAAAGTGGAAGTGCTTATTCCCGATTATCATGGTGATGAATTACAGCTTGTAATGGATGCCGGCCCCGATCTTATTGCCCATAATGTAGAAACCGTGCGTTCCTTGCAAGAAACAATAAGGGATAGCAATGCTTCTTTTGACAAAAGCCTTCGAACATTGAAAGAAACAAAACAATACAGCCGGAATATTAAAACCAAATCCAGTTTACTTCTTGGTTTGGGAGAAACAGAGAAAGAAGTTTTTTCTGCAATGGATGAACTGCTTTCCGTTTGGGTTGATATATTGGTTATGGGTCAATACCTCCAGCCCTCAAAACAGCAAATTCCTGTTAAGGAATATATATGCCCCGAAAAATTTAAGCTTCTTGGAGAAAAAGCCCTCGCCAAAGGTTTTGGATATGTTGTTTCTTCGCCGCTGGCACGTACCAGTTACCATGCCAGAGCGGCTCACCATTCCCTTGGTTTACCTGACGGAGGGGTAATTATAAAATTTTCTCCGTCTGGTTCAATTACATAAAATCCTTCCGCTAATGCCATTTCTCTTACTTCATCAACTATTGCAAAACCTGCAACCGCTCCCAAAAATGTACGTTTGTCATCGTGTAAATCCGCATATTTACGCATTTTTTCAAGGCGTTCTTTATGTGAAATAATTCGTTCTTTGGTAAGTTTTGTTTTTACTTCAGCCAGCATGGCTGTATTCCCGTTTTCCAGCAGAATATCTATTTCAAAAGAAATATTATTTATTTTGTCTTGAAGAACAGTATTTAAAGATGTCTTAAGAAAAACTAGACCAAGGTCATAAAATTTGTCACGAAGCCTGGGCGCAACCATGCCAAGAGTAAAATCGCCAAACAGATTTGTTAATGATCCAATCTGTTTATCTAATGTTTTTTTTGATTCTGTTAAAAATCGTTCAGTTTCCTTGAATTTCCTGTCGGTTTCCTTAAATTTCCTGTCAGTTACCTTCATTTGCCTGTCTGTTTCCTGGAACATAGCCCAGACTTTTTCAAAAGTCAGACCTCTTGGATAATCAGTTGTTTCTATTACTGTCATGTATATACCTTCCTTTAAAGTATACCACAAAATAGTATTGCGATGTATATATTTGTAATGGCAAAAAGTTTCATTTTGCTTGTATTGTTTATAAAAAAATTCGATAAATTTTTAATTATTATAATTCAACATTAAAATTCAACACATTATTTTAAGTAAAATGCTGTAAGCGCAAAAAACTCCCCTTGACAAAGTAACTTCCTTGCTAATATGCTGTTTTTACAGGTAAATCATGGTAAAAAAGCGAAATTTTTCCATTGTAGCCGCTAAGACATGGAGTTTGCTACGCAAACTCCCAAGCAATTCAGCTTCGCTGAATTGCGGGTCACAGGTCACAGGTCACAGGTCACAGGTCACAGGTCATTATGGGGTCTCTTTCGGCTTTGTCAAGTCCTTTTTAGCATAAAATACCACTTATTAGCTGTTTTTTCTCGAATTAGCTTAGGTAAATCGCCGGATTTCTCTGCACAGGGAAATACCGGCTTTTTATATATCTGCCTGTGGGCAGTTTAAAATTATAGTTAACCGGTAAAAGGACTGGTTAGCATAACAGGAGAAAAGTAATGAAAAGATTTGGATTATTTGTATTACTGGTTTCAGTAATACTCACAGGGGTCTTATTCGCTCAAAGTATGAGCCGCGACGGAGTTACTGTTAGTATCATTTCCCGTGGAAATGAAATATTTTTGCGGTTTCAAAACAGTAATAATTTCCCTGTTAATGTTCAGGTAGCATATACGAGAAGAGCCGATGGCAGGGAGCATCCGTTTACCCGGCAGAGTGCTGTAGCTGCAAATGGTACTGCTGAAGTTAGTATATCAAGGGGTAATTCGAATCCAAGTGGTGCGATTAGGTTGATGACAATTCAGGAAGTAAATGTTACTCAAACAGGACCGGCCCCTGCTTCGGCAAATGTTTCCGGCAGGTACTTCTATAGTGACAGTTATCAAATTACTTTTCTTGGGAATCAGTTTAATATAGTTTGGGCTGGTGCTTCTTCGTCAGGTACATTCACCGTTTCCGGAAATACCATAACCTTATCAAACGGACGAGTGTTTACAATCGTTGCAGATGATGCAATTAGGGATTCAGATGGAGATATCTGGCCAAGACGATAGATGCGCTCCTGGACGGAAAATCCCAGACAGGATATGTCTTGAAGATTACTCCGTGGTATTACTCACCGCGGAGTGATTTAAACAGGACAGATATTTAGACAATTCCTACGTAAACTCTGTGTCCTCTGTAGTTAAAATTACTTTTCACAATACTCACTCCTTCGCTCTAATTCGCATTAATTCGTTGACTTTTCTTTGTGTCCTCTGTTATTTAATATACTCCAATTAGAGTATTAACACTTGTATAACTACTCCAAATAGAGTAATATAAATACATGGAACCAAAAACTTACTGGAATAAAATCAGGCACTTATTAAAACAAAAGGAGATGACGCAAAAAGAACTGGCTAGTAAGTGCCATATGCCATTACGGACCCTGGAAGGCTGGATGTATAAAAATATGTACCCATCTTTTGTTGACGGCTATAAAATTGCTGTTGTTTTAGGAGTAACTGTAGAAGATATGCTTGGCAGGAAAAAACCACAAAAAGAAAACAATGCAAACAAAAAAATTGTTAAAATTCACAGTCTGATCCGGCATATTGATCAAAAGTTAAAGGAAATCCATCGTTAGAATAGAAAGAGAAGAATGTTGATACGCCCCTTCGGGTCGTGAGACGAGAGGAAGGATTAAATAGGCGCTAACACGCCCGGCGTCTTCAACGAATATCGCGAATATATTTTAGACAATAAATACTGCCTCTGCATGTAAAAATATTTGAAATTTAATTCGTGAACATTTGTGTAATTCGTTGACTTTTCTCTGTGTCCTCTGTGGGTACTATTCTTCACTGAGTGTATTAAAATATTGGAATCGACATCTAGTCTGTAATCAAGTGGGGATAGTAGACTAGAAAAGGAAAAAGGTTTATATTGCTTATTAGGAGAATGTTATGTCACTGGTTTATACAGAAATCACACTAAAAAATGCCGGGGATGTGGCAATAGCAGAGTCAGGAATGGCAGCAGATCATTCAATTCGGCAAACCACTGTTCGTGCACTGGTTGATACCGATGCATGGACTTTAGTAATAAATGAAGCAACCCGAGAAAAGCTAGGTTTACGGATATTCAAGACTACTACCGGCAAGCTTGCAGATGGAAACAAAGCGGAATATAGTCTTGCAGGTCCTGTTGAAGTTGTCTGGAAAAACAGGAGTACTAACTGTGATGCGCTTATTCTGCCGGAAGCAGATGAAATCCTGCTGGGTGCAATACCGCTTGAAGCAATGGATCTGATGATTCATCCAAGAACAGAAGAAATTGTCGGTGTCCATGGTGATCAAATAATACATTCAGTTAAATAAATAAAGATATAGAAAGTCAACAAATTTTGATTTTCATTCCTCTGCGCCTCTGCGCGAAATAAAAAAAGTATAGACAGGTGTTGACCAATCTTTTATTTTTGTGTATGTATAAATAAAGAGATTAATCCACACTATTAATATAGTTTTGGGCCGCTAGCTCAGGTGGTAGAGCAACGCCCTTTTAAGGCGTGGGTCGATGGTTCGAATCCATCGCGGCTCATACGATATGTTCCAAAACCATGTTTTTGAACATATAATAATTTTTAAGGGGATATAATGAGCGTACGAGCGACAGAAAGGCTTATAGGAGATGTAGTAATTGCTTCCGGACTGCCAAATAGTCCAAAAATGGTTGTTCTTTCAGTTGATGAGGAAGCAAAACAGGCGGAAACTATTTGGTTTGCCGATGATAATTCGGTACAAAGCGGGTTTTTTCCTGTCAGCGCACTTGACAGGTCAGAAATAAAGACAAGTGCGGGAAAAGGTACAAAAGCCGCTGGAAAAAAGACGCCAGTAAAAAAAGCCGGACGAAAAAAATAACAGCGCAATACGTAATTGAGTAAATAAAAAGTATATATTACCCTCTATAACATGGACGGCAGTACAAACAATAACTGTATAAGCATTGCTTTTACCGGCGGAGGAACAGGCGGGCATATATATCCTGGTCTGGCTGTCGCTGTTGCATTAAAACAGCAGTTGTCCTGCCGTATTTTCTGGATTGGTTCGGGAGCTATACTGGATAAATCCATTGTACAGGAAGCTGGTATTGAGTTTTTTTCCATTCCTGCCGGAAAGCTGCGCCGGAATTTCTCTTTACGTAACTTTACCGATATGTTTAGGGTTTTTTTTGGTTTTATTGCAGCCAGGAAAATTCTGAAACGTGAAAAACCAATCATATTATTTTCCAAGGGCGGGTTTGTCAGTGTGCCTCCCTGCGCTGCCGCTTCTCTGTTGGGAATTCCTGTATTTACCCATGAATCCGATTACAGCCCGGGTCTGGCAACGCGGATCAATGCGGTTTTTGCCGCAAAAGGGGCAGGGAGAATAATTACCGCGTATCCTGAAACGGCAGAGCGTTTACCCGAAAAAGTCCGAAATAAAGTTTCTGTACTGGGTAATCCGGTACGGGAAGTGTTCCGAAATGCCGATCCGGAAAAGGGAAGGGCTTTCCTCGATGCAGATAAAAATCAAAAAATACTTCTGGTATTGGGAGGAAGCCAGGGAGCTTTGGAATTAAACGAACTGGTAACTGAATGCCTGGAACAATTAACCAAAAACTACCTGGTGGTTCATCAATATGGAGCAAACTGGACACCAAAAGATGCGCTTTCTTACAAGCCATATCCCTATATCAAAGATGAAATGCCCCATGTCCTTGCTGCTGCCAACCTTGTTCTTGCCCGCAGCGGTGCAGGAACAGTGTGGGAATCTGCTGTAGCCGGAAAACCCATGATACTGCTTCCTTTGGCCGGAATAGGTACCAGAGGAGATCAACTGGAAAATGCCCGTTTTTTTGAAAAAGCCGGAGCGGCAATAGTACTGCCACCGGAAAAACGTACAGCTTCTGATCTGCATACAGTGATGGACTCTCTTAGTGATGAAATAGTGCAAACAATGGCAGCCGCTTCGCGCATGATTGGAAAAACTGACGGAACAACAGCAATCGTACAGCTCTTGATCGAAACAATTCAACAGACAAAAACAGACGGAATAACAAAAAGGGAGGAAATTTAGTGTTTGCTCTGGATATAATTTTTTTTGTACTAATGGGATTATTGGCACTTAGGGGGCTTTTAAAAGGTTTTGCCGGAGAACTATTTTCGCTTGCTTCCCTGGCCCTAGCCCTTGTTGCCTCATTATTTTTTTATACCTATGGAGCAATTATTCTGCGTTCCTTGTTTAAGCAGGAATTAATACAAATGGCTCCTGTTCCGGAAATTCTTGCTTTTATAGGAATCTTTATACTGGTATTTATTTTGGGAAAATGTGCAGGAAGTATTGTTAAGGGAATAATTGTCAGTCTTAGCCTTGATGGTCTTGATAAATTCCTGGGTTTACTTTTGGGGCTGGCAGAGGCAATTGCCCTTATAGGACTTGTTGTCTTTCTTCTTAAACTTCAATCGTTCTTTGATCCGCAGCCGCTTTTGGATCAAAGTATTTTTGCAAGGTTTTTTTTACCGCTTATTGAGGGCGGAAGTATAGAGACCGGCAGTATAGAGGGTGTCCGTGTTTGAAAATATACTTCATCAAAATACAATAGTTAGCCGGCTAAAAAATGATATACAAAATTCCGTATTACCTCCTTCCATATTGTTTTCCGGTCCGGAATATTCCGGCAAGGGTACAACGGCGCTGGAACTGGCGCGTATTCTTGGATGCGAAGATCAAATAAGCCGGGGAAACTGGAATTGTTCCTGTTCATCCTGTAAACTTCACAGGAATTTAGTATCGCCTGATCTGCTCATTTTGGGAAAACGGCGTTTTTATGAAGAATGCTGCGCTTGTGCCGGAGCTTTTTTACGGCATACCGATAATGCCGGATGCAAATTGCTTTTTATACGTTCTGTTAGAAAACTGCTTGCCAGGTTTAATACTATTCTTTGGGAAGACGACCCGAAACTGGGAAAGTTAAAGATTCAGATTGAAAATATCGAAGAAGAGCTGGAAGATATAGAATTATATAATGCAGATCCAAACAGCGCTACAGATGATAAACTTGAAAAAAAATGTCAAATCATTTGTAAAAAAGCTGCAAAACTGGAAAACGAAGGGATAAGTGCCGGTATTCCCATAAATCAGATACGTAAAGCTGCCTATTGGTGCCGTTTGGCGCCGCTTGGCAGGCATAAGTGTATGATTATAGAAAATGCAGAAAATATGCAGGAAGGTACAAAACATTCATTATTAAAAATCCTTGAAGAACCGCCTCCGAATCTTACCATTATCTTAACTAGTTCCAGTCCCATGATCCTTTTGCCGACTATTGTATCCAGGCTTAGGGAATACCACTTTTCCCGGCGCAATAGCGAAGCTCAAACTGAACTTTTAAACCGTGTTTTTCGCGAAACTCCTGCGGTATTGGACAATTATCCCATTACTATCGAAGCATATCTGGCTTCTTTTCTTCCGGTAAACAGCGGAACCCTTTATTCATTGGGAGCATATTTTGCTGCCTCTGCGGCATCCGATCCGTACAGTGCCAGGACAGCCATTACAGCAGATCTAAAATCTTTTGCCGGCAGCATTATAGTTAAGAGTGGAATGAACCAGCCTGGGACAGATAGTAAAAAAACACTGGCTCAAATCATGTCTATAACAGAACAGTTTGAAATCCCCGGCCTTTTTAAGCGCTTTTTACAACAGTGCTGTAATGTTTTGTCAGCATGGCTTGTTTATAATAATGAGAACAGCTTTCACGGCAAAGAATTGTCCGGCAAAGAATTGTCCATGGATAGAACTTTATGTGCAGAACAGTGGCGAAAGGAGCTAAAACAATCCATAATGGAACATGAAACATATAATATTTCGCCTGCTCTTGTTCTGGAAGGATTGTATGAACGCCTAACAACAGGAATGTCATGAAACACAATGATCGATTAATGAAAGATCAGTTTAAAAATGCTCAAATAAAAAAAGATCAATTTAAAATAGATCAATTCAAAATAGAAGAAATCTCTGCGATGGCGCCGGATCAACTGCATGATGTACTGCGATCCATGACGAACGATATAGACCGTCTGGAAACAGTCCTGGATTCTTTGGTTGATGGAATACTGGTCTGCGATTCGGATCATCGTTTAGTACTGGCAAATAAATTCTCCATGAGGCTTTTACCCATGGCAGAAGCTGAAGGCTTAAAAACAAGGCCGGAATTTGTCTGGAAGCTTGTTCAGGACAAAAAAATTGCCGCTTTTTTAAAAGAGGTTCTGCTTTCCGGCGACAGGGCCGATGAACGGGAATTTGAAACAGAAATTAAAGGTATATTTCGTCTTTTATCGCTGAGTGTTTTTCCTTTGGTAAAAAAATATAAGATTACCGGATCGCTTGTTCTTATAAGCGAAATTACAGAAAAACGCCGCAGGGAAGCAAGAATACGTCAGATAGAAAACCTGGCAAGTCTTACAACCTTGGCAGCAGGTGTTGCCCATGAAATTAAAAACCCGCTGGGTTCCATATCCATTCATATTCAGCTTTTACAAAAGGCTTTTGCCAAAAACGAAGAACTGTATTATCTTTCTCATCCGGAAGACAAGCCCGATCCAAACTTTCACCAGGAAGGCGAAAAGGGTCCTATTGCCTATTTTAATCTGTTTCACCGTTATCTGGATGTAATAAACGAAGAAACAGACCGCTTAAACCATATTGTACTTGATTTTCTTTTTGCTGTCCGTCCCATGACCTTAAATCTTAGGGAACGTAATTTAAATACTTTTGTCCGTGAACTGGTGGATTTTGTTATTTATGAGCTGGAAGAAGCAAATGTAAATGTTGTCCTGGAACTGGATGAACATCTTGCGCTTTTAGATTTTGACGATCAAATATTAAAACAGGCCCTGCTTAATCTTATACAAAATGCACAGGCTGCGATGGAAAACGGTGGAACGCTGACAATTAGAACAACGGCAAAAGACAACGAAGCTGTACTTAGTTTTATTGATACAGGTGCGGGAATACCTGAAAAAAACCTGTCAAAAATATTTGAACCGTATTTTACCACTAAAGAACGAGGATCGGGGCTTGGTTTAACCATGGTGTTTAAAATAGTTCGGGAACACAGGGGAGAAATTACTGTTAGTTCCAAAGAGGGGGAAGGAACCTGCTTTACCATTACTTTTCCCATTCCTCAAAGGGAACGCCGTCTTCTTCCTTCGGGCGAAGAATGCGAACGTTTTGCTATTCAGGAGGCAAAATGAAGTTCCGTCTTTTAATTATTGATGATGAAAAAAACATTCGGGAAGGTCTTGCTGCTGCGCTGCAAATGGATGGTTATGAAACAGTAACTGCAGCCGATGGAAACGAAGGATTACAGCGTTTTGCAAAAGGAGATATAGATCTGGTTATCAGCGACCTTCGCATGCCCGGTATTAACGGGGACGAATTACAGCAGAAAATAAATGAAGAATACCCCGGTTTGCCGGTAATTATCCTTACCGGTCATGGAACTGTAGAAAATGCAGTAAAATCCATGAGAAACGGAGCATATAATTTTCTAACCAAGCCAGTAAATCTCGATCATCTTTCCATGCTGGTTAGAAGAGCGCTGGATAATCGTGAACTTACTCTTAAGCATAAAAACCTGGTCGACGAACTTGCAAAGCAAAATCATTTTAAAACCATGACGGGCTCCAGCAGTGCAATGCAGCAGGTTTTTGATACGATAAACCGTGCAGCAAGTTCCAAAGCTTCGATATTAATTACCGGCGAATCGGGAGTTGGGAAGGAACTGGTTGCCAACGCGCTTCATGAACTTTCCCCGCGTAAAGACAAGCCAATCGTAAAGGTTCATTGCGCTGCCATCCCGGCTTCCCTCATAGAAAGCGAACTTTTTGGCCACGAAAAAGGGGCTTTTACCGGCGCAGTTTCCCGCCGCCGCGGCCGCTTTGAACTTGCAAACGAAGGAACGCTTTTTCTTGATGAGATTGGAGAAATAGGCCAGGATATTCAGATAAAACTTCTGCGTGTATTACAGGAAAAAAAATTCGAACGGGTGGGCGGAGAAGAAACCATAGAGACCGATGTACGGATTATTACAGCAACAAATAAAGACTTAAAAGCGGAAATTGACAAGGGCCTTTTTAGGGAAGACCTTTACTTCCGCTTAAATGTAGTTCATATACAGGTACCTCCTTTACGGGATAGAAAAGAAGATATTCCCATTCTTATTAGTACTTTCCTTAGGGAATTTTCCCGGGAAAACGGCAAGCAGATAGATGGTTTTGACGAAAAAGCCCGTTCTGCAATGTACCGTTACGACTGGCCGGGTAATGTACGGGAACTGCGAAACTGTGTAGAAAGCGCCGTTGTAATGACCAAAGAAAATATTATTACCGAAGCAGACCTTCCTCCTACGGTAAAAGCGCACAGTGAGGAAGGGTGGATACGTATTCCTTTGGGAACAAATATGGACCAATCCGAACAAATAATCATACGCGATACCTTAAGCTTTCTAAAGGGAAACAAAAGCAAAACTGCAGAAGTTTTGGGTATAGGCAGAAAAACCCTGCACAGGAAATTGGCGGAAAATGAGGAATGAATAAGGAGCAGCTTGTTATACTATAAGATTTCGTGATATAGTAATCGTATGGACGAAAACCCCGGCTCCGAAAATAATACAGAAAAATATCTTATTTTTTTTGTCAGGGACAAACGCTATGCCCTTCCTTCAAGGATTATCAGCGAAGTTGCTGCTTTGGAAAAGATATTCCCCCTGCCGCTTGTGCCGGAATATGTACGGGGTATCATTAACCGCTATTCTGTTCCTTATGCTCTTATAGATGTTAATTATCTGCTTTTTAACGAAATTTCAATTGCCGGCAAACTTATTGTTCTTAAAGAAGAAGTGGACAAACTCGCTTTTTTAATAGACGATATTACCGATATTGCAGACCTTTCTCCGGAAGCATTAATGGAGACCGAAGCCGAAGAAACCGGTTTTGCCGGTATGGTACGGGCTTATTTTGAATGGAAAGGGAACCAGGTTTTATGTATCGATCCCTTTGAACTTATCAAATGCATAAAAAACGACTTTGAACAGAAATAAATATGAAATACTTTATTTGCGCTTTGGATACAATTCAAATTGGCATTATGGCGCAAAAAACAGAAAGAATTATTCAGTCTGATCGTACCCTCAGTTCTGTATTTGAAACTCAAACCAATACCGATGAAGAAATAGAAGCATTTATCTCGCTTCCTGCGCTTTTAATGCAAAAAAACACAGATACTCCGCATACGCTGGTATTAAAAAGCAGTGTAATTCCTTCCAGCCAGTTAAAAGCAAAACTATTCCTTCTAACTCCAAAAATCGACAATGAATTGGACATACCGGAAGAGCATATACATCAGCTTCCTCTGGCTTTAAACGATTTGCGCGGATATATTAAGGGTATTTATTTTTCTGGTCAAACTGTTCAAACCATGGTACTAATTCTGAATATAGATACACTTTTAGAGAGGATATCATGATTAAAACGCTTATCGTCGATGACAGTGCTCTTGCACGGGATATTATCCGCCATTTTCTTGAACAAGACAAAGACTTTAGCATAATTGGAGAAGCTGTTGACGGAGAAGATGCAATAAAAAAAATAGTATCCTTAAATCCCGACCTTGTTACCCTTGATATTGAAATGCCCAAAAAAACCGGTTTGGAAGTAATAGAGGCGGTAATGAAGGAATGTTCCGTTCCCATTGTTGTTGTTACCAGTCATGATACGGCAAAAACTGCCTATGAAGCGACAGTTCGCGGAGCATTGGAATTTTATTCCAAAACAACATTTTCCTCAACATTATCTCCGGAAAAAGAAAAGGAAATATACGAAACCTTAAAACGCATAAGCGGTGTAAAATCTAAGCCTTCCTTTACAGATTCCTTTACTGTTTCGCAGCCTGCAGAAATTCAACAGCCGGAAAAACGTGAAATACGGGCTGTAGTTGTTGCTTCTTCAACAGGTGGACCCAAGGCTTTATCCTGTTTTGTGTCAAATCTCCCTGCAGCTTTTCCCGTGCCAATAATTATTGTTCAGCATAATTCTTCGGGATTTGACAAGAGTTTTTCACAATGGCTGGATACATATACGGGATTAACTGTTAAGCTTGCAGAAGAAAACGAAATTCCCTTGCCTGGAATAATTTATATTTCCCAGACAGACAAACATTTGGAACTTCGCCCTGCGGAAGAAAACAAGTTCCGATTTTTTTATACCGATGATCCGCCGGAAAACAACCAAAAACCTGCCGCAGATGTTCTTTTTAGGACAGCGGCAGAATGCCTGGAAGATTCGCTGGTATCGATAGTTTTTACCGGTATGGGCAGCGACGGCGCTTTGGGAACAGAAAAAGTACGCAGTCTGCGCGGAATAACCATGGCACAGGACGAAGAAAGTTCGTTGATTTACGGTATGCCAAAAGCTGCCAAAGATACCGGATGCGTAGATATAGTACTTCCTTTGGACAGACTAGCCGAAGAACTTGTTAAGCTTATTATATGATCTATACGATAAGCCAGGCGGCAGAACACTGGTACGGAATAAAGGCAGATCCTGCCGATATTAAAAAACTGGAAAACCATCTTTTAAGACAGTATGGAAATATAGATCAGGGTACTATAAAAGAAGTATTTTTATCGGGAGAAGCGGCTGCCTATCTTACAGTAAACGAAACATACTTTTTCCGGGAACCGGTGCATTTTAGCTTATTAGATGATTTTTTGTCCGGCCTTGATACTACTTTTTTGCAGATATGCTGCGCTGCCTGTGCCAGCGGATGTGAAGCGTACAGCATAGCTATATTTATTGAAACATACAATAAAAACAGCAAATATCCCATTCATTATCATATTGATGCATGCGATCTAAACCCAAAAGCAATCGATACTGCCCTGGGCGGTATATACAGTCCGCGGGTTTTGCGGGAGGATGGAAACTGTTTCCATACTATAACAGAGCCTTTTTTAAAAAAAAGCGGAGATACATACATAATAGACGGCAGTTTAAAAAAACATATTTCCTTTTTTGTACATAACTTATTGTATAAACTGCCTGCAAAGAAATATGATCTTGTTTTTTTTAGAAATGCATTAATATATTTTTTACCACAAAAAAGGGAACTTCTTCTGTCAAATCTATCCGCTTCTTTAAAAGAAGGAGGACATTTTGTTGTAGGAGTTTCAGAAACTGCCGCTATAGATCATTGTGATTTTGAACAAATTAACACCAATGATATTTTTTATTTTAAGAAAAGAAAGCGAAGCGCAGTTAATCTCTCTTTACAGATTTAATATTATATACTATACTACCGTTATTATTGGAGGAAATGATGCTATTTTCCAGATTAAAAATTTCAACCAAACTAATTATTTCAAGTGCTGTGTTTTTAATTCCTATAGGTTTATTGCTATTTTTTGTCACTACCATAACTATTGGGAGAATCCGGAAAGGGATGGCTGAACATGAAGCTATCAGCACTCTTAAACCTGCTGCAACAATACTGCTGAATGTCCCGGAATACCTTAATGTTTATATGGGCTTAAAACCGGGAAATCTTTTCAATCTTGATAATCAAATAAACAGTGCTTTAAGAACCATGGACAGGGAATTGCGGAGTTATGAAACCCAGGCGGGAAACTTTCAGGGTTTGCAGGCTGAGTGGGAGGAATTAAAAAAGATCGATATAAATGACGAAGAAATTATACACAGCTTTATGGATTTTGCCTTTTCCATGGTAAACATAATGAACACAGTCGGAGAACATTCCGGGCTTATTCTGGTATCCGACATGACTACTTATTTATTCGTTAATCCGGTATTGTCCAGTATACCGGAATCTTCCATGAGGCTTTTTACTATTGGCAATATTATAAGAAGAAATTTATTTGACGGAGAAGCTGTCATAGAACGATGGAACAATGATCTTGCCATTGCCCAGGAACAGGGGAGGCGTCTTGCTGCCAGGCCTTTTGAAGGCCAGCCCCGGGATATTACGGTAAATATGTTTATTGCCGCCGATATACAGATTATACGAAATAACCGTTCTTTGTTTGATTCTGACAGGGATAGAATAAGCAGCAGCATTCTTTCTGCAATGGAAGAAAGCAGAAAACAGACCGAAGATTTTTTAGAGCTTAATCACAGACTTGAACAGTACTTGGGGCTTTTTGATACCTTATCCGATCTATATGACAGATCAGGCATGTTTGGCATAACAAATCCGGCAACAGCAGATGAATTTTTGGATACCATTTCGCTGATGAATACCTATCTATGTGAATTATGGAACGAAACCTTTGAACACCTTGATATGCAGATACAGCAAAATAGTTCGTCTGCTCAAATACGTTTGATACTGTATTTATTGATAGTTTTGGTTACACTGGGGTTTGCATTTGGTTTTGTTGTATTTATATTATTGGATATTAACCGTTCGGTTAAAACATTAAAGACTTTATTTAAGGGTTTAAACGAAAACGATTTAACATTGTCACTGCAGATTAATTCCATGGATGAATTCGGCGAATTAATGACAGCCTTTAACGGATTTCTTGATATTCTGCGATCAACTTTTGGCAGCTTTAAGGTAAGCTCCCAGCTTGTTGCCGATTCTGTTTTTGACATTTCATCTTCATCAAAAGAAATTACAACAACAGCCAATGAACAATCTGCATCTGTTTCGGAAATTGTTTCTACAATGGAAAGCAGCAAAAATTTATCCGAACAAATTGCATTAAAAACAACAGAAGTTGCAAATCTTGCAATTGAAACACAGGATTTAAGCAGCAAAGGCGCAGAACTAAGGGAAGCAAACCAGTCCATGATGGAAGATATTCTTAAACAAAATCAAAAAATTATCAGCGAAATACGGAATTTATCCGATATGATTATCAGAATAAGCGAAGCTATCCGCATAATCGACAGTATTGCAGATCAAACAAAGCTTATTGCATTTAATGCATCTCTGGAAGCATCTTCTTCGGGAGAGGCAGGGGCGCGGTTTTCCGTTGTTGCTTCGGAAATAAGACGTTTTGCCGACAATGTAGTGGAATCGACCCACGAAATTAAACAAAAGATAGAAGAAGTACAGGGAGCATCGCAGACTTTAATTACCGAAGCAAACAGCGGTTCAAAGCAAATAGAAATAGGCTATGAACGAATGAGCGAACAAAGAATTGTATTTGAGCATATTGTAGACAATTCACAAAATGTTGCTACACGTTCACAGCAAATTTCAAATTTAAGCAAACAGCAGGAATTGGCATCTACGCAGATATTCAGCGCATTAAAGGAAATTTCTGCAGGCGTTAAACAATTTGTAGTAGCCACTTCTTCTACTTCCAAAATTGCAGACTCATTAAATGAGATGTCCGAAGAATTAAAGGGAAAAGTAGAAAAATACCGGACAGAAAGCTAAGGGGCTCTTTATGACAATGTATTTTGCTGTTTTTATTGCGGGTATTGTTTTAATGGGAGCGGTACTTATTCCTGTTCTTCGTTCATGTAAAAAAAAGATTTTTGAACTTGAAAATATGACAAAAATTAGTGCTGGCGGTGAGACAGTATTTTTTAATACTTCACTTAAACATGCATCGGCTGTAAAGGAATCTGCCGGTGTTATTTGCCTTTCCAGCCAGGATAATCTGGATTTGGGAAAGAATCAAATAGGCATTATAAAAGATATTGAAAGCACCATTGAAGAAAATGTTCATGTGGCTGCCGATATTGTAGAAAAAACAAACAGCGTCGCTTCAATTGCAGGAAAAATGGAAGAAGAAGTACGCCATGGATTTTTGGTATTGGAAAAAAATGTAAAAAAAATGGAAGATATCAAAGAAAAAAATTCGGGCGTTATTAACGGAATAATTTCGCTAAGCAATAAGGTTAATAAAATCCGCGATATTGTAAGGATAATTACTACAATTACCGATCAAACAAAGGTTATTGCTTTTAATGCAGCCCTTGAAGCTGCCAGTTCCGGAGAAACCGGAAAACGTTTTTCTGTTGTAGCAGGAGAAGTAAACAGGCTGGCCGATGATATTGCCGGTCTGACACGTCAAATCCGCGAGCAGGTAGAAGAAATTCAAAGCTCTTCCTCTTCCCTTATTGTTTACAGCGAGGATGGATCTGACAGAATTGCAGAAGGACATAAACTAATAAAGGATTTGGAAAATATCTTTTTGGAAATACGATCGGCAGCGGAAATAACAACTAATCAGGTACTTACAATTACCGGTTCTACGCAAAAACAGTTAAAATCCAGTGAAAAAATTCATTCAGATATAACAGATGTTTCGCAAAGGGTAAAACAATTTATAGGTTCTTCGGAATCTGTAGCAGTAACAGCCGGTACATTAACGGAACAAATTAATGAACTGGAACGTTTTTTAACGCAGGATGAACATGGCGATTGATAAATCCAAGTATATTGGAAAATTTTTAGAAGAAGGTTTTGAAAATATCGCTATGGTAGAAACGCTTCTTTTTGAAATAAAGGAAGATGCTGCTTCAAATAATACTTCAAAAGACAATATTGTAACCTTAATGCGGGCGCTGCATACCTTAAAAGGTTCTTCGCGCATGCTGGACTTTGGAAATATAGAATCCCTTTCTCATGCATTGGAAACTGTTTTTTCTGCCTTAAAAGAAGAACGTATAATACTTAGCGACAAGGCAGTTCTGCTTCTTCTTGCAGGTTTGGATGAATTAAAAACAGGGCTAAATCAAATTAAAGCCGGCGAAAAAGACGAGCTGCGTTTAACTCTTTTTACAAAAGAACTGTCTGCTCTTGCTTCCAACGAAGATTATTCTGTTGTAGATATGCAGAAAAAAACAGTACCGCAGACAGAATCTATTTCTGTTCAAAAAGAAGATACAGTTTCTGCAAAAAAAAATCCGGCTAAAGACAGCGCTAAAGAAAAATCAATGGAAGATTCCGGAGTTACTGCCAAAAGAAACAAATTGGAAGATGCAAAATCGGAAAGCATTAGAATATCTCTGGATAGGATAAACGATATTATTCATAATATGGCAGCTCTTCAGTCACTGGAAATTGCTGCAAGAAATATAACACGGGACACGGAAGCTGTTAATGAAGCATCAAGGCAGTTTTCCAGAATAGCAAGGAACGAACTATCATGGTCATCTCCGCTATTGCAGGAATTTCGTTCAATGGAATTAATGCTTAATAAACTTGGAAGTTTGGTAAAAAATTATGCCCTGGATGTAGGCAACCACATACGAAATGCCTATGACAGTGTTATTTCACTTAGAATGCTGCCTCTTTCTACTGCTTTGGATGCATATCCCCGTTTTGTGTTTACTATTGCTTCAGAACTGGGCAAACAGGTACAAATAAAAATTGAAGGAGCAGAAAATGAAATAGACAAAAATCTTATTGAGTCACTTTCTGAAGTATTCCTTCATATGATTAGAAATTCCATAGATCACGGCATAGAAACGCCCGAAGAACGCCGTAAAACAGGAAAAAACGAATCCGGACTTATAACAATTCGGTGTATACGGGAAAGCGGGAATATGAAAATTGTTATAAGCGATGACGGAAAAGGAATAAATACCGATAGTATACGGAAAAAAATAGTAGATAACGGCCTTATTTCTGCAGAAGCTGCAGAGAAGCTTGACGAAGAAGAACTATTAAATTATATATTTCAAAGCGGTTTTTCTACTGCTAGGGAACTTTCCAATGTTTCCGGAAGGGGAGTAGGAATGGATGCGGTCAAAAACAATATTGAACGCATGAAAGGCAGCATTGCCATACAGACAAAAAGCGGGGAAGGAACGGTTTTTACCATATCTGTTCCGCTTTCAATGGCTTCGTTAATGGGATTTCCTATTTCTACCGGTTCAATGAAATTTATTATCCCGGCCAATTTTGTAGATACAGTAATGCTTGTTGATACAAAGGATATAATTACTGTAGTTGACAGGCCGGGAATAAAATTTGACGGACGTATTATTAAACTGTTTTACCTTAACCATATTTTAAAAATAAACAGTGAAGAAAAGAAAAATGAAAGTAAAGCTATTTTTCTTGTTATTGTCCAGGCCTACGAAGAAACTGTAGCGCTTGCTGTTAATCAAATAAGCAGCATGCGCCAGGTAATTCTTAAAAATATGCCGTCCTTTATGGAAGATATGGATGTTTTTTCCGGGTTAGTGTTAAGCGAAGATTATGAAATGATACCTGCCCTTCATATTCCAACAATTATACGTATGGCCAGACGTACAAAAACAATTGACATGAAAAAACGTCATATAGATTATGATCGTCTGCGCAAGTCAATTTTGGTTGTAGACGATTCAACTCCTACACGGGAAATTATTCGCGATGTTCTGCAAGAACAGGGATACAAGGTAGATACGGCAGCAGATGGAGCAGAAGCACTGGCAGCGGCAAAAAATGTACAATACGATTTAATTTGTACAGATATTGCAATGCCCAATATGGATGGTTTTATGCTGACAGAAAACATTAGAAAAAATGATTTAATAAAAAATATACCTATTATTATTATTTCTTCAAAAAGCAGCGAACAGGATCAAAATAAAGCTGTTTTTATGGGCGCTAACCGTTATATAATTAAGGATTCATTTAATAATCATAATTTACTGAATACAGTAAAGGAATTAATCGGAGAAGCGCATGGATAAATCCAATATGCAGAATCGCAGAGTATTGATATTTGAAGATTCGGAAATATTTGCAGATATGCTTCTGGAATTCCTTGATGCAGAGGGATATCAGACAGACAGGGCAGAAAACGGTCTTGAAGGAATAAAAAAGGTATATAGTTTTCTTCCGGAATTAATTGTAAGTGATGTTGAAATGCCGCTTTTTAAGGGCTACCAGTCTACACGGCTGTTAAAATCCCGTTCTACAACCAAAAATATTCCGGTTATTATGTTTACTTCTTTGGGAGAATCAAAAGATAAATTCTGGGGAGAACAGGCCGGCGCCGATTTTTACATAGAAAAATCTCCCGAAAATTTTGCTGAACTTTCAAAACAAATTAAACGCCTTTTAAGCGAAAGTCCCGAGATTAATTATGAGGCGATTAAACGGGAAGGAAAAAGAATTAATGACAATGCCCTTATAGAAATGGTAAATAATCTTTTGGATAACAAATTATTCCAAACTACACTTATTGGGCTTCTTGCAGAATTATCCAGCAAGGTCAGTTCTTTGGAAGAAACCGTGCAGGGAGTATTTTCGCTTTTGAGCAATGTCTGCCAGGCAGAAATTTGCTCTATTATGATAAAAGACGATGATAACAGCCTGCTTGTATATAATGCAAACAATGAAGGATATACACAGGATATTACAGATGATTTTAAGGCAATATCCATTGCAGACTTTAATACTAGATTTTCAGATTATAAAGTTATTTCTAAAGAGATAAACGATTTCTTTCCTGCCGGTAATAATGAAAAGCGAATAGAATCGTATGTAATGATTCCATTAAAAAATTCCGGCGATGAATATGCCACTGTTCATATTGGTACTTCAATTAAGGAATATTTTTCTGCCCTTATATTGGAAAACATAAATGTTTTTCTTTCATCTGCTGCTCCAATTATTGCAAATGCCCTGCGTCTTCGGCAGATGGAAATTTTACAAAAGAAAACACGGGCTGCTTTTGCCCGATATGTTCCCATAGATGTAATGGACGAAATTATAAAAAAATCATCAACTCAATCTTCGCAGAGCGAAACACGGGTTGTTGCAATTTTATTTTCTGATATCAGAAGTTTTACAACAATTTCCGAAAATACACAGGCGCAGGAACTTGTTAATTTTCTAAATAATTATTTTTCTCTTATGGGAAACGAAATTATTGCAGAAGGGGGAAATATAGATAAATTTATAGGCGATGCCATAATGGCAATTTTTGGTGCTCCAAAAACCCTGGAAAATTCATCTGTAAGTGCAGTTAGGGCTGCTTTGCGTATGATTAAAACCCTTTCCAAAGTTGATACTTCTGGAATTACACTTCCCAAAAAAGGTTTTGGAACAGGAATTGGAGTTAATTGCGGTGAATGTGTTGTTGGAAATATTGGCTTTCAGGACAAATTGGACTATACGGTTATCGGCGATACGGTAAACCTTGCTGCACGGCTTGAAGGAGTTACAAAGTATTATCAAGCGCCTATTATTGTTTCTGAATTTATTTATACAGAAGCAAAAGATACTTTTATTTTCAGAAAAGCCGACAGTGTAAGGGTTATGGGAAAAGACAAGCCGGTTGGTTTGTATGCTGTATATGAAACATGGCATGGAGAACAGGGGGATGATACACCCGAATCGTTAATTATAGACAAGGAATGCCTTGACCAGTACAACAAAGGGCTTAAACTGTACTATATGCGGGAATGGGAAACGGCAAAACAATATTTTAACGAGGCTTTGTCTATTTCAGAAAAGGCAGGCAGGCCCGATTATTTGTCAACTTTGTATATTGAGCGGAGTACCGAATACCAAAAAAATCCGCCGCCTGATGACTGGGATACAACAACAACAATGACAGAAAAATAAAACAAAAAAAGAAGCATATAGCAGCACAATTGTAATAAAAGGAGACAATATGAAAATTACAGAAAAAAGCTTTGGTATTTTATCTGACGGTAGCGAAGTAATGCTGTATACTCTGGAAGCAGGGGAGCTGGTTCTATCAATTTCCACGTATGGAGCAGCCTGGACTTCGCTTAGTATGCCCGGTAAAACCGGCAGAGACGATATACTTTTGGGGTATTCGTCTTTGGACGGTTTTTTACGCGATAGTACCTTTATGGGTGCTACAATCGGACGTTTTGCCAATCGTATAAACAATGGATCTTTTACCCTGGACAACAAAAATTATAAATTAAACAAAAATGACGGAAATCATTCGCTTCACGGCGGTAGAAGGGGTTTTGATAAACGAATTTGGCAGGCTTATCCATTTACCGAATCCGGCGGAGCATATATAAGGCTTGAACTTAAAAGCCCTGACGGAGAAGAGGGATATCCCGGATCGCTTACTAGTGTTGTTACCTATGGTCTAACATCGAGTAACGAAATAAGCGCAGATTATCGTGCAGAAGTAGATGTACCATGTCCGGTAAATATAACCAATCATGCGTATTTTAACCTAAACGGAGAAGGAAACGGGGATATTCTGTCACACGACTTATGTCTATATGCCCATTCATATGTAGAAGTAGGATCGGATCTAATCCCCACAGGGAGATTAATCCCGGTAAAAGGGACTCCCTTTGATTTTACAACAGCAAAAGCTATCGGAAAGGACTATACTGCTGTCTGCGAAGGAGATTCGGCTGCTATAGGTAAGGGCTATGATCACTGTTTTACTTTGAAAGAAAGGGATTCTTCCAAAAATGAAGCTGGTACTCCGGAAAAACCGGTTTTACAGCCCTGCGCAGAAGTGTATGAACCCAAAAGCGGACGAAGTTTCAAGCTTCTTACCTCACAACCGGGAGTACAATTCTATTCGGGGAATTTCCTTAATGGAATAATGGGTAAAGCCGGTTCTGTATATACTAAGAATACTGGTTTTTGTCTGGAAACCCAGCATTATCCCGATTCGCCAAACCAAAAAACTTTTCCACCGGCGCTTTTTGGCCCGGAAAAGCCTTACCATGAACAAGCTTTTTTTTCTTTTGCCTGGTAAAATTGTGTTTTATGCTTTTCAATTCTTTTGTTTAGGTATACACTGGTAAGAAAAGATTTGTTATATAGAAAAGCTAAGCCGAGGAGGGTATATGGATTTCTTGGAAGCAACCTTAAAAAGGGCAAAATTACTGCAAAAAAGAATTGTTTTGACCGAGGGAATTGAACCCCAGACAGTTAAAGCCGCCAGGGTACTATTAAACGAAGGATTGGCGTTTTCTGTAACACTGCTGGGAAAGGAGTCGGAGATCTATACTGTTGCCGGTAAAGAAGGGGTTGATCTAACCGATGTGGAGATTGTAAACCCCGAGCTCTCTGATGATTTTGAAAAATATGCTTCAAAATATTATGAACATAGAAAAAAGAAGGGGATTACCCTGGAACAAGCTAAAATGGATATCCAAAAGCCTTTGTATTGGGGTGCTATGATGGTACAGCTAGGAGACGCAGATGCCGTTGTGGGAGGGGCAGAAGATCATTCTATGGACGTAATTAATGCAGGATTAGCTGTTATCGACACGGTTTCGGACATAAAAACCGCTTCTTCCTGTACTATCGTTATTAGTCAGGATACTTCCTGGGGAGTAGACGGAGCTTTTGTATTTTCTGACTGTTCTATAGTGCCGAATCCAACGCCGGAACAATTAAGCGATATAGCTCTGTCTGCTGCAAAATCGTGCAGGGATTTTTTTGGAATTGAACCTGTTGTTGCCCTTTTATCGTACTCTACCAAAGGCTCTAAAGCTCATCATAAGGACCTGGACAAGGTAAAAACTGCCCTTGGTTTGATTAAAAACAGGGAACCTTCATTAATTATTGACGGAGAAATGCAGATTGATGCAGCATTAATCCCTGCGGTTACAGACTTTATAGCCCCGGGCAGCCCGGTACGCGGTAAAGTTAATACCCTTGTCTTTCCCGATTTGGATGCAGGAAATATTGCCTATCAAATTGCCAGAAGTTTTGGCAAAGCAGAAACCTTTGGGCCTTTTTTGCAGGGTTTTTCCAAACCCATAAGCTATATTCCCCATGGATCCGAAGCAAATAAGATTGTGTTGATATGTGCGGCAGCTTTGGCACGGGCAAATTAGGGAAATAGGGTTATTTTTTGAATTTTGCAGGGATTATTTTAAATTATTTCATTTTTCCCCTTGCAGAAAATTTATTTCACTGATAGAATACTTTAACAGCTTAAAAAATAAGCGTTAAGAAGAGGAGCCTATGGAGATTCAGCTGCAAGAACTAATCAATAAAATAAAAAAAGACGGTATTGAAACTGCTTCCGAAGAAGCAGCCAAGATTAAACGAGATGCTGAGGCTGAGGCTGCCAGAATCGTTACGGCAGCCAAAAAGGAAGCTTCAGATATAGTCAGCCAGGGAAAAGCCGATGCAGAACGTGCCGAAAAAGCCGGTAAAGCCGCCCTTGAACAGGCTTCCCGTAACCTGGTTCTTGCCTTTAAGGGAGAAATACAGGCTCTTTTGGACAGGATCGTAGCCCAGGCAGCCGCTTCGGCGTATGGGGAAGATACTCTAAAAGGAGTATTGCCTGAACTCCTGAAATCCTGGGTATCCAAAAGCGGTTCTGATTCTCTGGACGTACTGCTTTCCGAAGAAAACGTCAGCAAGCTTAAAACATGGGCTTCGGGCGCTTTGTCGGATGGATTAAAAAAAGGTGTGGAACTTAAATCAGACCGGAATCTGGGAGCAGGGTTTAGGATTGCCAATAAGGACGGATCTGCATATTACGATTTTTCTGCCGAATCTGTAGCGGAACTCCTTTCGGCTTATTTAAATCCTTATCTTGCAGAAATTCTAAAAAGCTCTGCACAAGGATAACAAGGTGGGTTCCTACTACTATTTAGGGGCACAGCTTCCCTATCTGATTTATGGGCAAAACCCACCCATGAGTTCCCGGGATTTTCTGGCTCTTGCCAGGGAGCAAATGAGTTCTTCAGATGCTGCGCTTTTGGATTATTGTACTTTGGATCCTGCTCCATACCAGGCCGGAGATACCGGACCTAGTTATGCTGAACAAGGATCTTCTGTTAAATCGGCATTACTTGACCGCTGGAAGGAATGGGAGCGGACCTTGCGATTAAATCTTGCCTCTAACCGGGCACAAAAATATAAACGGGAAGGTGTTAGCCTGGCAGATGCTCCGGTAATTCCGGCAGATGCTGCTAATGCAGCAAAAAATGCCATGGCAATTGAATCGCCTCTGGAAGCAGAGATTTTTCTTGACAATGCCCGTTGGAATGCAATTGAAAGCTTTCAGGATCTTAGTGTATTTAGTGAAAGTTCAATATATGCCTACCTTCTTAAACTTCTTCTGATGGAACGAAGGGCGGCATTTAAGACAGAAGAGGGATTTGATGAATATAAGGGGCTATATGCCGCTATTCTTGGAGAAGCCAAATGATCGGAACAAAGGGTAATGTAGTTGCCGTAAACGGCAATATGGTCAGCGTCCGCTTTGACGGTGCTGTTTCCATGAATGAAGTTGGGTACGTAAAAGTAGCAGATCAGCAGTTAAAAAGCGAAGTTATCAGAATTCGTGGTGATGTCGCTCAGCTCCAGGTCTTTGAAATCACCAAAGGAATTACCATTGGGGATGAAGTGGATTTTTCCGGAGACATGCTTGCTGTGGAATTGGGGCCGGGCCTTTTAGGCCAGGTTTATGACGGCCTTCAGAACCCGCTGCCCCAGCTTGCGGAAAAAGCCGGTTACTTTCTGGAACGGGGTGTATATCTTGACCCCCTGCCGGATAATAAAGAATGGAGTTTTACTCCCCTGGTAAAAGAAGGGGATCAAGTAGAAAGGTCCGATACCCTGGGTACGGTACCCGAAGGTGCGCTTCAGCATCAGGTCATGGTTCCTTTTACTTTTTATGGAACATATACGGTATCATCCATAAAGCCAGCCGGTTCGTATAAGCTTAAAGATACCATTGCCGAATTAAAAGACGAAAAGGGCAATAAAATCCCCGTAACTATGTCTTTCCGTTGGCCTGTTAAGCGTGCCGTTGACTGCTTTGTAGAAAGACTAAAGCCGTCTGATCCCATGGTAACGCGGGTACGCCTTGTCGATACATTTTTCCCCGTTGCCCGCGGCGGAACCTACTGTATTCCCGGCCCCTTCGGCGCCGGCAAAACAGTTTTGCAGCAAATAACAAGCCGTTTTGCCGACGTTGATATTGTTATTGTTGCAGCCTGCGGTGAACGTGCCGGTGAAGTTGTAGAAACACTTAAGGAATTTCCCGAACTTATTGACGAAAGAACAGGCCGTTCGCTTATGGAACGTACCATAATTATCTGTAATACATCTTCCATGCCTGTTGCCGCCCGGGAAGCTTCTGTATATACAGCAGTAACACTGGCAGAATATTACCGGCAAATGGGTCTTAATGTCCTATTATTGGCAGATTCAACAAGCCGCTGGGCTCAAGCCATGAGGGAAATGTCAGGACGCCTTGAAGAAATACCGGGCGAAGAAGCATTCCCCGCATATCTGGAATCTACAATTGCCAGTTTTTATGAACGAGCCGGTATTGTTAAGCTAAGGAATGGGTCAATTGGTTCGGTTACCATTGGAGGTACGGTATCTCCTGCAGGCGGCAACTTTGAAGAACCGGTAACCCAGGCAACACTGAAAGTAGTCGGCGCCTTCCATGGCCTTTCCAGGGAACGCTCTGATGCCCGTAAGTTTCCGGCCATTCATCCTCTGGATTCCTGGTCAAAATACAAGGGGATAATTGAGGAAGATAAGGTAGCCTACGCTCATGGTTTTATGCGCCGGGGGACAGAAGTTGAACAAATGATGAAAGTTGTCGGGGAAGAAGGTACCAGTAACGAAGACTATATTATTTATCTTAAAGGTGAACTTATAGATTCGGTATACTTCCAGCAAAACTCCTTTGACGAGGTTGATGCTGCAGTTAAACCGGAACGGCAAAAATATACCTTTGCCAAACTCTTACACATATTGGCTTCGAAATTCGATTTTCCGGATAAAAACGAAGCCCGTACCTGGTTTAACCGGCTTAGACAGAAATTCCTTGATTATAACGGTTCTGTCTGGCAGGATGATCGTTTTAACAAACTTGAGAAAGAGATCGAAGATGCGGTTAAGAGTCAATCTCAGGGTCTGGACAAGACAGCCGAGAAAATTTTGGCATAGGACGGATATATATGAAAAAGGTATACAGTAAAATTGAATCCATTACCGGAAGCGTTATTACCGTCCGGGCCGAAGGAATTCGATACGGCGATC
>Ga0099364_10001118_pt1 | contig 44757 bp, 38 predicted proteins | sample TergutTh196P3_FD_73070 | JGI IMG/M metagenome (GOLD analysis project Ga0099364, IMG submission 73070) | Microcerotermes parvus P3 segment gut microbial communities from Pointe-Noire, Republic of the Congo - Th196 P3 | ecosystem: Host-associated > Arthropoda: Insects > Digestive system > Gut ...
CCAAAATTGCGTTGAATTTTTTTTCAAAACCTCAACGTTATGGTTGGTGAAAGTTTTTCGAGCCTCAACGTTTTGGAATGAAGGGGAGTTGAGGCTCGAAAAACTTTCACCAACCCACGCGCCAACGCTTTATCTGCCCATGATGCAGTCTGCGAAGCAGAGAGCTGCGGAATCTGCAAGCCCCAGGGAGGTTTTAATTCCGAGTTGCGCCCAGAGAGTTTAAGTCGCCAACGGTTGCTCGTATTAAAACCTCCCTGGGGCCGCTCGTAAGCCCCCGGCAGGGTGATTTTTTTTGGTTACTTTTTTTGTTCATACAAAAAAAGTGACTTGCCGAAGGCAAGGTGCGCCCGCAGGGCGAAAATAGCCGGGCCGCAGGCCCACTCTGCAAAACAACCCCCGCCCGGGAGGGCAAAGAACCCCCTTTAAAAAGCTTGACACCTCTGAAAATTCAGCATTACATGCCCCTTAGCGCGCCAGAAATATGGCGTGTCACCGCAAAAATACCTGCGGGCGGGCTTAGCATCCCGTACAGTAGTAGTAAGGAAGCCGCAGGCCCGCCCTGTGGCTTCCCCTATCCACGCCCCGAGTCTCGGCGGCCTAGATGGGGGGCCGAAAGGTCCGCCGGTTTACTACTGTCCGGTTGCTAACCTGTTTGGGCCGCTTTCCTCATGGTGGGGAGGGCGGGCAGTCCAACATGAAGCAACCGGGGGTACCATGCTTGAAGAAAAGCTAACCAAAAAGGAGCCCAAAGAAGGCGAGGGGCAAAAATTTGAGCTCCAAGGGGCCGATGAGCTTATGGCTTGTGTTTCCGTCATCGACATTCTCGCAAAAATGGTGCTGCGCTGCCTCAGAAAACCGGGAAACCATCGCTATATTGCTGAAACAATTGAGGACCTTCACACCATAAAAAGGCATTCCGACGCCATTAAGCACCGCTTGCGCCTCGCCATGCTGGAAACATCCGGCAGCCCTTCTATCGCCGAAGCCAAACGCCGCCATAGCTTGCTGTGGAGCAAAATAAGAAATACCATCCAGCACATACAATTTTTAAAATAAACCTTTTTATGCTGAAAAGTGCTCAATTTCAGCAGCATGGGCCCAAAATTGACATAAATTCTTATATTTTCTTCAAAAACTTCCCCCCATTTGAGCTGAATGGGCCTCATTTTAAGCTCAAAAACGGGAATTTTAAGCTCAATATTGGGAATATTGAGCTCAAAAATGGGAATTTCAACGTCAATATTGGAAATTGCGCTATTTAACTTCAAACTCACCTATGCTTACCATATCGCCTTGGCTTTGCAGGCGCAGTGTTATGGGCTGCTCCTTTTGTCGGGGCGTGCCAAAGCCCGTAAAAAAATTCAGCTGCAAGCTGGTAGCTCCTGAAACGGTTTGCTGGCGGTGGCCATAAAACTGGGCCTGCACGAGGTATTTTCCGGGCTTGGCTTTTTTCAGCAAAAACTCTTCGGGGCCATAGCCGCCGGTGAAGTCTGCCGACAGGCGTCCGCCCTGAAAGCTTAGGGGGTTGGAATAATATGTTTTCTCGCCGTTGGGGTCTGTCACCCACAAGTCAATGTCTGTGTTGTCACTGTCCCAGCTGAGCACCACGCGCAAATCCACAGGGAGGTTTCTCAAGAGGCGCTTGTCCATGGCCGAGGTGTTGGGCTTTGTTTTGGCGGTGGCCACAATGGCATTTAACTCTCCTAAGGCAATCAACTCTATGCCGGGGAAGCGGCCGTGCCAGGGGCGGCTAACCACCTCATAGAGGTTGTCCACTGCCTTTTGCATTTCACCCAGTTTGGCCCAGGCCAACCCCAGGTCGCGCCAGGACTGTGGCTCATTCGGCGACAACTCCAACACGCGCTCCAAAAGCCACACCGCCAAATCAGCGCGCCCGGCCTGCAAGAGGCGATAGCTCAGCACGCGCAGAATGTGGCGGCTCTCCAGGTTCATCTCCGCAAGGTTGGAAAGCACGCGCAACGCCAATGCGGTTTCGCCCTTGTCGAAGAAAATGTCGGCCACATCCAAAAAGAAGGCCGTGCTGTTGAGGTAGTCGGGACGCTCATCCAGGTAAATGCTATAAAGCTGCGCCTTCGAGGCCTTCTTCAACCGCTGCACATAGGGCGCATTGGACTCCCATTTCTTGAGTTGAATGGTGGCCTGCGCGGGGGCCGGAGAAGCAGAGCGCTCTGCTACGACGGAGCTCAAAGCGCTGCCGCTCAACTGCTGGCTCTCCCCTTCATATTCGGCCGACGCAGGAGGTCGCGCCATGCGTGGCGCAGGTTGCGCCATGCGTGCCGGAGGTCGCGCCATGCTTGCCGGAGGAGCTGCTTCTGGCATTCGCTCACTCCGGGTTCTCCTAGAGTCGGCTCTTGCTCCAATACGCTTGCCCATGACAGCCCCATCTGTCTCTGCGGAGCCAACACCCCTGCGCATGGAAAACCTCTCTGTCTCTGCGGAGCCTGTGGTGGGCTCACGCTCCGCTTTCTTCTTTTCCCTGTGAGGCCGCTCCTTCGAGAAGTCCCTCTCCCACCAGCGCAGCTTCTCATTAAACTGAGAGAGCACCCGCTCAACATGCACGGCCTTGCTTTGCTCGGCCTGTTTTCGCACGCGGCCTATTTGGCGCTCATATTCGGCCAGCAACTCGGCGGGCGGCACTATTTCATAGCGCACATAATCCTCTACACGGTCGAGCACAATAAGGGAGGTGTTGCGCGTCACCAGGCCAAAGGTTTTGCCCAGGCGTTGGATTTGGGAGCGGTTCAACTCATATTCGGCTTCCAGCATCGCCACTTTGAGGCGCGCCCACTCTTGGGCTGCAAATTCCCCCGTTGCTTTTGTGGTTTCCACTTTAAAGCTTTGCTTTTCTCTCTTTCCGTCGGGCAAAAGCCACTCCACCTCCATGTCCGTTGAGGGTGCCGTCAAAATGCCCGCTACGGCCAAGCCCCCTGAAGCTGAAGCACTCCATGAGCGTACCAACTCCTTGGCGCCCACCGCCCTCAAGGCCACCACGCGGGGCGAGGCCTCGCGCAAGCTGCGTGCAGCCTCCTCCGGCTCCATGCTCATCAGGTCTACAAAAACACCGCCGCTGTTGTCGGCCACAAAACGCAGACGGTTGAGGTCGGCAGAAGCAGAAGCATTTATGGCCAACACCGGCACTGAAAACTGCGGAAAACCCGGAGAGCCAAAGTTGACAAGCCCATCCGAAAACAACAACACCGCATCCACGGGCGAGGCGGGGCGAAAGGCCAAGGCACTGGTGGCGCCATCATATATAACCTCCTCCAAAACTTTCCTCAGCGTGGACCAGTCCCCCTTTTTTATTTGGAAGCGGCCCTTGTCTTCAGCGGCATCTCTGGCCAATGTCAACACCACCTCGGTGTTTTGCACGGCCTTAAACCAGGCATCCAGCAGCATCAACTCACGGGCCTTCTCTCGCTTTTCACCGGAGCCCGAGGCGTCCCACAGCAAAGCCACACGCGAGGGCACTGGGCGCTGGGTGGGCTTAAAAGCCATGGGCGGCAGCTCGGCATAAAAATAGGAGGTGTTGTCCTTCTGCTCAACCACAACTTGAGGGTTTGGCGGCACGGCCAACAACACCTCAATGCGCTCCTCAGGCTTTAGCTTTTCGCGGCGAAACTCCAGCTTGGCCTCCCCCTCGCGCTGCCACCACTCAGCCCCGGGAAGGCCGCTTAACACTTTGCTTTTGTCCACCACAACACCGCTGCTGCGCAGGCGCACATCCAATACATCCAACTGCTCCGAGGCAGGCAAGGCCAGGCGATAGAGTGCCGCGCCGCTCTTGTCTGTGGGCATGCGCTCCATGAGGGTGAGGGAAACCCTTCTCTCGCCTTTGGCCGGCAAGGGGTATACCCGCAGCTTAAAGTTGTTGCCCTGCGTCACCTCCAGCAAGGCTGGATCTACCCTTGTGCGTATAACCTCTTCAAACACCTCTTGGCCCTTGGCTTTCTCAACGGGGACGGCCGGCCGCAAATGGCCATCTATATCCAAGGCGAAACCCGTCACCTGTTGCCCATCCAACAGGGGAAATTGCAACTCACCTTCCAGCACGCGCGCATTGGGGTTTCGAAAAACCAACTCCAAAGTGGTTTTGGCCAAATGCCCCGTCATTTGTCCTTCTATTTTTAAGGAAACCAGTTGAATGGGCAAAGCAGCGCTGTCCGAAAGCTGCATTAACGGCGGTGGTATAGGGCGCGGACGCGGCCTCACGGAAGTAGCCATCGCGTTATAGGCCCACATGCCTCCTGCTATGCCAAACAACACTGCAAACTTCAAAAGACGACGCATAAACATTTTCCCCTATGGTTTAAAACAAGGTTGCACTTGTTTGGCTTTTGCATTCCTCAGCGGACATTCACCCCTTTTGCACTCACCCCTTAAGGCCAGTGGCTGGTGTGTTGTTGAAGCTGGTGTGTTGTTGAAGTCATTCTATAGGCTGGCTTTCATTGAGGCTCGCTTCGCAAGGCAAGCTAAACGCTTTTCTCATGAAGAGCTCATGTCAAAGTGGAAGGGCTCTAGTTGTCCAGGCGGTTGCGGAGCAATTGGTTGACGAGGGCGGGGTTTCCCTTGCCTTTCATGGCCTTCATCACCTGGCCCACCAGGAAGCCGAAAACTTGTTTTTTGCCCGCGCGGTATTTCTCCGTTTCGCTTGCGTGGGCTTCCAAAACAGCCGCAATGGCAGCCTCTATGGCGCCCACATCCGAAACTTGAGCAAGGCCTTTGGCCTCAATAATCCGCTCAGGCTCTTCTCCCGTGCGGAACATGTGGGCAAACACCTCTTTGGCCGCATTCAGAGAAATTTTCCCCGCGTCCACCGCTTGGAGCAGGCGTGCAAACTGCTCCTTGGAAAAGCGCAAAGCAGAAAACGCTATTTCTTCTTCTTTGCTCATACGCAGGAGCTCCCCCATCACCCAGTTGGAGAGTTTTTTGGCATCGGCATAGTGGGTGAGGCAGCCTTCAAAATATTCTGCCAACTCGCGCTCTGCGGTCAGCACCGCAGCATCATAAGCTGGAAGCCCAAGGCTCTCTATATAGCGGCGGTATTTTTCTTTGGGCAGCTCCGGCAAGGTTTTTTTCAAAGCTTCTACTTGGCTTGCCTCTATGCGCAAGGGGGGCAAGTTGGGCTCGGGGAAATAGCGGTAGTCCTGTGCATTCTCCTTGGAGCGCATGGAGCGCGTCTCCCCTTTTTCTGCATCCCAAAGGCGTGTCTCCTGTACCAGTTTGCCACCGTTTTCCAGAACAGAAACCTGCCTTGCAATTTCATATTCAATGGCTTTTTGCACAAAGCGGAAGGAGTTAATGTTTTTTATTTCTACGCGTGTACCCAGGGTGGTTGAGCCTTTGGGGGCAATGGACACATTGGCATCACTGCGGAAGGAGCCCTCTTCGAGGTTGCCGTCGCTAACGCCTATATAGACGAGTATATCGCGAAGGCTGCGCAAATAGGCCGCGGCTTCTTCGGCGGTGTGGATGTCGGGTGCGCTCACAATTTCAAGCAAGGGTATTCCGGCTCGGTTTAAATCCACCAGGGACTCTGCGCTTTGTGGGTCGTGCATGAGTTTGCCAGCATCTTCTTCCATGTGGATGCGGCGAATGCGGATGGGGCGCTCACCTTCGGTGGTAGAAACGCTCAAGGTGCCATGCTCACAAATGGGCAACTCATTTTGTGTCACCTGAAAGCCCGAGGGCAAATCCGGATAAAAATAGTGTTTGCGATCCCAGCGGCTTTCTAAGTTTATGGTGCATTGGAGTGCGAGGCCTGTGCGGATGGCCATGTCGACAACGGCTGCGTTCAGTTTGGGCAAGGTGCCAGGCATGGCCATGCACAAGGGGTGGACATTGGCATTGGGCTCTTCTCCAAAACGCGTCGAAGCCGCACAAAACAATTTGCTTTTGGACAGGAGTTGGGCGTGCACTTCTAAACCTATGGTGGGCTGATAATTCATAGGGAGAAAGCCTAACGCAAGAAAGCCCGCAGGGTGAGCACAAACAGCACAAAAAAAACAGGCCCGCTCAAAAACGGGCCTGTTTGTGTTTCACTTTAAGCTTGCCCCATTAGTCGGGTATACGCACGCAGGAGCAGGTTTTGGTATCGCAACGCTCTCTGGGGCCACAACCACCACAGTCATTGGGGCAAATGCAGACATCCGCATCACAGCTGAAGCGGCCTTTGCAAAAGTCATCCTCGTTGGGGTCGAAATAGACGTCATTCTCGCATGGCCAGCGGCTCTCATCCGAGGCTTCCCAAGCGCGATAGGAGATGGCAACAGCGCTGTCCCTGTAGCGGGGTGGGCGACACTCCCCGAAGAAGGAAATGGTTCTATACATTCCATTATAGTCAAAGCCATTTTCCCGGCTCCTGGGGACATTGGCTCCATTGTCTTCATTGGGGTTGCTGCGACATTCACCCCTGGGGGCCCGAATGGCCACGCGCAGCGAAGCGCCAATGAAGGGTTTTTGGGCCACAACACCTCGGGTGCCGATGATGGCCTCCACAACCTCTTGTATGGTGGTTGCAATGGAATTTTGGTTTCTAATATCCGTTGAAATGCCATTTGTCGCTTGCACCACACGTTGAATGCGTGTCAGCCTGTTGGGGTTGTTAATAGGGTCGTCGTTATAAGCAGGAACCGTATCATCACCACAGCCCACGCCTGCCGGACAATAAACGGCATTGACTCTAATGGTTTTCCCGGCAAGAACGGACAGCAGAGTGCCACCGTTCTCCGTATAGCCTGGTGGGCGAGAAGAACGTCCTTGGAAGAATTCGATAAAATTATCGATGTTTTCCCAGCTATATCTCTCCGAAGAACTCCATCCATTGGTTTGGTCTTCTGCATCGCCGAGAAGCACCACCACAATGTCAGCCTCCTCTCGAAGGCAATGATCTCCATCGGAGCAGCTCATGTTCACCAGTGCTCGGCGCGCAGCGCCCAACAAGCCTTCATAAGAGTAGCCATTGGTGCCAATCCAGCAACCACCGTTGTATCCATACACATAGCTGTTTCCGCCGCCGCCGCAGACTGGAGGTGGAGAATCCCAAGACGTATAGGCCGGATAGTTGTTCGGAGCCGTTCCTACCGAACAGCTTCCTGCCACACAATTGCTGCTGTTGCGCAACCAGGCTTGGAATTGTTGAGGGTCTCGGGTGAAGCCGCGGATGATGTTCCTGTTGGTGCCGTTGGTGGGGAGGTGATAAGAAGAAGTCACCACGGCCACGCGCCAATCTATGGAGCTGTTGCTTAAGGCACTGGCCATGGCTTCACTGGCGGCAGACAGCCGATGTTGTGAGCTTCCCATGGAGCCCGAGTCGTCCACGACGAAAATGATATCGGCCATTCCTTGGACGGCAATGCCCGTTTCGCACTGCACCACTGTCCTGTCAAAATAGCGAGCCAAGGCTGCGCCACCGGCCACATCTTCCAAACCAAAAGCCGAGGCAGAGCCCGGGTCGTTGTCCAGTGCAACCGCCATCACCACAATCACCTCACCATTGTCTCTAAGCACATATTGAGCGCGCACATATTGAGTGGTGGCTCCGGCAGTGCCCGCAGGTGGCTGCAGAATGTCCGTCCCGTTTCCTACACCCAGGAGCCTGCTGGCAATGTCATTGACGCGCGCTGCCGGGCTCATGTTGTTGCCTGATGAGAGTTGGAAATTGACATTGAAGGCATTGGCTTCAGTCCCCGTTGTGTCCCAGGAGGTGAAGGGCCCTATGGTTGGCCTTACACCCAGGCCGGTTTCTATCTGACCGTTGACCAGCTGTTGCAAGGTGGCGAGGCTGTTGATGGTGCTCATGCCTTGCCAGGACGTATGTTGCCAGGCCACAAAGGCAATGTTTCTAGAGGCATCAAAACCCATGAGGCCTCGGGTATTGCCGCGCTCAATGTCCACATAGCTGTTGGCAAAACCCATGGGCAAACCCAGCGCTATTTGGGCAGCAAAATTTCGTCGAATGTCAATTTTCACCAAATTGTCTGCAGAGCAAGCGTTCAATATTTCCGGGGTGTCGCTGAAGTTGTCAGGGGTTAAAGGGTCGGTCTCCTCATGAGGAGCATCAGGCTCGAAGCAGCCATTTTTGTTTTTATCCTCAAGGCCATCCGAAAGGCCATCCCCATCGGTATCAGCCTTGGTGGGGTCTGTTATGCTGCGGCGAATCCCCGGCGCGCATATGGCTGCATAGCGCGTATTCGGGCAGTTGTCCGGGTGCTCGTCAACAAATACTTCTGTATTATTGGAGTGATCCCAAAACAATATTCCCTGTGTTAGCCCCTTCTCCAAACCATCCCAAAGGCCATCGTCATCGCTGTCTACGTTGGTCGGGTCTGTCTCTCCCAGCCTTGGTTGATATTTGCCATTCCGGTTCCTGTCTTCATAACCATCGGCAAGTCCATCGCAGTCGGTGTCTGCGCGCGTGGGGTCTGTCCTGTTTGTAGGAGGCGAAAAATTTTTGGGGAAATAATTTTCACACAAAGGATCCGGTGAATAATAGCGGCCGATTTCTACGCCGTCCCAAATGCCGTCACCGTCGGTGTCGCGGTTGCGAGGGTCTGTCTTTTTGCCATTGGCATAGACTTTTTCCATCTCCTCCCAGTCGGGAATGCCGTCGCAGTCCACGTCACTCTCGCCATCGGGGTCTTCCGCTCTGGTTTTGGGCTCACGAGCTGGCGCCTCTCCTGTGAGCCAGGGCGGCGGCGGTATCTTTGCGAAGAGATCTATCGTATCCGAACAGTCTTCTTCCTCGCAGGGTGGACAGTTGTCTTTCTTGCAGGGACGACAGTTTTCCCCCACACAAAAACATTCTTCCAACTTACAAAGACAGTCGTCCCCCACGCAAGGGTTACAGTCGTCTCCCTTGCATACAGGGTCGGGCTTGGGGCATCCGAAAGCAAACACCAATAAAGGCAACAAAAAGAATACATTTCTCATAAAACAGCCTCCGCGCAACTTTGACGCAACTTTGACCGGCCAACGCTGCTCTGAACATTCACCTGCCCCCAGAAAAAATTTTCCTTTGTGGCCACACGGACAACACAAGACACGGACAACACAAGACGCAGGCAACACCCAACAAAGCACCACAGCACCGTGCCACACCGCTCAGCTGCTATGCAGAACAAAAACCATGCAGCACAAAAACCATGCAGAACAAAACAACGGCATAGCAGCACCATGACAGCACCCACCGTCCTCAGGAAAATTTCCTTCAAAACCATACCAATGCCTACAGCTTATACTTTTAGGAGGGGGGCAACAAGCCCTCTTCTTTATCGTTACCTCAAGTTTCCACCCTATAATAAAGGGGCTCTCTGAAAGGAGGGTTTGTCCTCTTCCAGGGCATGGGCACAGCGCAGCAAGGCCGCCTCCTCAAAGGCCTTGCCCATGAGTTGTATACCTATGGGCAGGCCCTGAGCAGAAAACCCATAAGGCAAGGAAAGTGCCGGAAGGCCAACCAAATTGGCCAAAACGGTGTGTGTGTCCAAAGCCGCACTTTGCGCCGGGGTGGGGTTAAACTCCAGAGGGAAGGCCGGCGTGGAGGCCACGGGGCTCAACAGCAAATCCACCTTTTTGAAGGCCTGCTTTATTTCCTCACACAACAAGGTGCGCAGTTTTGCAGCTTTGACGAAAAAAGCCTCATAATGCCCGGAGGACAACACAAAGGTGCCCAAAGTCAGCTTCTTTTTCACGGTTTTGCCAAAACCTTCGCCGCGTGAGTTGAAATATAAGGCATGGAGGTTGGGGGCCTGCGTGCCCGCATGGCCATAGCGTATGCCGTCAAAGCGGGCCAAATTGCTGGAGGCTTCCGCTGCGGAAATGAGGGCATAGGCCAAAGGCGCCATGCGCGAAAGCGGCAGAGAAAGCTCTTCAACCTGGGCCCCCAGGCGCTCGCATGCCTTGGCGGCTTCCCCTATGCATGCGGCCACCTCCTTGTCGGCTCCTTCCAGGCTTTCACGCCAAAGGCCCACCCGCATGCCCCCCATGCCCTGCTCGAGGCCTTGAGTATAGTCCCCTCCTGGCCTGGGGTTGCATAATACGTCCTCCTCGTCGGGCTGTGCCAATAGCGTCAGCAAAGCCGCTATGTCCTTCACCTTGCGTGCCATGGGCCCCACCTGATCCATGGAAGAGGCATAGGCCACCACCCCACGGCGGGAAATGCGGCCAAAACTCGGCTTCAACCCCACCACATTGCAAAAACTGGCCGGCTGTCGAATGGAGCCGCCCGAGTCACTGCCCAATGCCGCCCACAATACCCTTGCGCCCACCGCCGCTGCGGAGCCCCCGGAGGAGCCACCCGCACTGCGCTCCAATGCATAAGGGTTGTGTACTGCCCCAAAAACACCACTCGTTGAGGAGGAGCCCATCGCCATCTCATCCATGTTGAGTTTGCCCAACAATACCATGCCCGCTTGGCGCAGCTGCTGCACCACCGCCGCATCCATGGGCGCGACAAAATTCTGCAACATGCGAGAAGCACATGTTGTTTTGAGGCCCGCCACAAAAATATTGTCTTTTAAGGCCATGGGGAGGCCATCCAAAGGGCCTAGGGCTTCACCGCGGCTGCGCCGCTTGTCTGAGGCCGCAGCGGCTTCCAGGGCGCCTTGCGCGTCCACATATATAAAGGCATTCAACTTGGGCTCTGTCTCGGAAATGCGCTCCAAGCAGGCCTGCGTCGCCTCAACGGAAGTGAGGCTTTTGTCCGCAAGCTTTGTGGCCAACTCCAACATGCTTAATTCGTGTATATTCATGGTTTATTCTATAATTTGGGGGACGACAAAACAGCTGCCCATCTTCACAGGCGCCTGTGCCAAAGCCTCTTTGCTGCCCATGGAGGGGCTCAGCTCATCCGGGCGGGTGGGGCATGTGCCGGGGAGGTTGACGCTGATGGTCATCGGGGTATCCTCCAGTGCAAGTGCCTCCAGCTCCTTTGCCCAGCCTGTTATAAACTCCATTTCCTGTTGGCAGGCCAAAAACGCCTCCTCACTCATGCCTATGTGCGCATGGTGTACTGCAGCTTGGACTGCCGCCTCCAGTGCCTCCTTTGAAAATTCCATATCTTCTCCTTTGCTTTGCTCCCGCCTCCTGGGCTCAACCTCCCTGGGCTCAACCCAGCAGGCAGGGGAAAGTTGCTCTCTCCCCTATAGCCCCTTTTGGCGTTTAAATGCTTGCTCTAAACAAGCCCTTCTTCAATTGTTTTAAAACCCGTCCTTCAATGCTTTGCAACCTAGCCTTCAGCGTTTCGCCTTTCAATGTTTCGAAAGTCCCTCTGTTGTTGTTTTAAAAATGGTTTTGAAGGCTTGTCTGGAAAAGAGCAAGAAAATTGACCGAGCCATTATTGCACCTACACTGGATGGAGTCACAGCTTGGAACAGAGGTGTTGTTATGGCGACGCGCAGTGCCAAAAGCTCCGTCCTTTCTCAGCAGCAAATAAGAGTGCGGCGCAGGTCGTTACAAAAAAAACAGGCTTTGAGGCCTGGTGGCACAGCCCAGCTGAGGAGGGCACTCATGGGCATTGCCTTGTCAGCCACCTCTTTGCTGGTGCTGCTTTCTGTTGCCAGCTTTAGCCCGGAAGACAGGGTGGGGCCGGAGTTTTATAATTGGATAGGGCCCATGGGGCATGCCATTGCTGAAACCTTCCGCGGCGCTTTGGGCATATGCGCCCTCATTCCTCCCGTGGCAGGCCTCTATGCCGCCTTTGTCCTCTTCGTCGGCAACCCCCACAAGGCCCGCTTTGCCCAATGGTTTTCTCTGGGCCTGTTAACGGTGGCTTTGTCTGTGCTGGCGCAACTCATTTGGGCGGATGAGGGGAGCAACTCCCATGCCCCCGGGGGGTGGTTGGGCAGTGAGTTGGGAGCCTTGCTGACGGCCTTCTTCTCCACGGCAGGGACGGTACTCCTCATGGGGGCTTTGGCCGCCACGGCCCTTATTGTTGGCACCCAATATGTCTTCTTGCGCCTGTGCAGCTTCCTCGCTGAGCAGTTTAAAAAACAACTCCTTCACTGGGCCCCCCTCATAGGAGGCTTTGCCCACAAGCAATGGCAAAAGCAATGGCAAAAATGGAAGGCATATAGAGAGGCCCGACGCGAGGCCAAACAACTTGAAAAAGAAGAAGAGGCCGCCTTCCTCGCAGAGCTGGAGGCCGAAGAGGCACGCCTCCAGGAAGCGGAGGCCTCCTTGCCTGCTGAAAATGCCAAAACCAAAACCCAGCCCCCTCCTTCTCCAAAGGCGCCTCTCTTGTCCCTTGGCAAAACCAAACTCCTGAAAACAACCCTACAGGAGCACAACAGCACGCCTCCTCAAAAAGCCCCCTCTCAGGCGGATCCACCCTGGGTGAGCCAACTGCTCCCCACGCTTTCTGCCATAGGCCCCAGCACAGAAAAAAACAGCCCCCTCGCCAAAGAGGCTGTGCTTCCAACAACAGCTGCGCCTGAGGCTATGTCTATACCTATGCCTATGCCTGAAAGCATGGGCCCCTCGCTCCAGGCTGTTGAGGAAACCCCCATGGACATGGGCTCTGCCCATGGCAATGCCACCAGCCCAGGTGCCCCCAGTGAGGATTTTCTTCAAAAAATGCGGCGTACTCCTCTTATTGTGGAGCCCAAAACGCCTCCCAAGCCCAGCCCACATGCCCAGGCCTCCTTTGAGTTTATTGGTGGCCGCAAAAGCTTTGCCTTGCCCTCCTTGGAGCTTTTGGACATGCAGGCGCATGAAAGCACGGAGTTGGACAAAGAGAGCTTCTTCACCACGGCTGAAAAATTGCGCGCCAAGCTGGCGGATTTTGGCATTGTGGGCGAGGTGGTGGAAATACGTCCGGGCCCCGTCGTCACCATGTATGAGTTTTTGCCCGGGCCTGGCATTAAACTTTCCAAAATTGCTGCACTCTCGGATGATTTGGCCATGGCCATGGAGGCCATGCGCGTGCGCATTGTCGCCCCCATCCCCGGCAAGGGTGTGGTGGGCATTGAGGTACCCAACAAAAAACGCGAAACCGTCTTCCTCAAAGAGGTGGCGGAGCAGGAGGCCTTCCAAAAATCCCCCTCCCGCCTGAGCATGTGCCTGGGGAAGGACATTGAGGGCATGCCCTATGTGTTGGATTTGGCCAAGGCCCCCCACTTGCTTATTGCAGGTACCACCGGCTCTGGAAAATCCGTCGCCGTCAACTCCATGGTTATGAGTGTGTTGATGAAGTCCACCCCTGATGAGGTGCGCTTTATTATGGTGGATCCAAAAATGTTGGAGCTTTCTGTTTATGAGGGCATCCCCCATTTGCTGTTGCCGGTGGTGACAGATCCAAAGCAGGCCGCCTTGGCGTTGCAATGGGCGGTGGATGAGATGACGAGGCGCTATAAGCTTTTGGCCGAGGCCGGGGTACGCAACATTGCAAGCTTCAACCAACTCGTCGAAGTGGAGCACGCACAAGCCTCAAAGGCCAAGCAAAAGGCGCGCTCCAAAAAGGCCCAGGCCGCTTTGCCCAGCGAGGGTGAAAGCCTTGAGGCCGAAGAGGCGCGCGTCCAAAGCGAGCTTTTGCAGACAGAGCAGGAAGCCGAAATCCGCGTGGACGCTGACATGGCGGAATTGGAAGCACAGCTGGCCCACAAACAAGCTGAAGGCGCTGCGGCTGAGGCCCCCAAGGAGGAGCGAAAAAAGCTTCCCTATTTGGTGGTTATTATTGACGAGCTGGCGGATTTGATGATGGTGGCCAGCAAAGAGGTTGAAACCTCCGTGGCGCGCCTGGCACAAATGGCGCGCGCTGCAGGCATACACCTCATGGTGGCCACCCAACGCCCCTCCACGGATGTTGTGACGGGCATTATTAAGGCCAACTTCCCCACGCGCATCAGCTTTATGCTGCGCAGCAAACCGGACTCGATGACCATTTTGGGCACCACAGGCGCCGAGGCCTTGCTGGGCATGGGCGACATGCTGATCATGCCGCCAACCAGCGCGCACCTCCAGCGCGTGCACGGCTGCTTTGTTTCCGACACTGAAATTAAGCGCGCCGTAGAGCATTGGAAAAGCCAGGGCAAGCCTGTTTATGATGAAAATATTTTAAAGCCCAAAGAGGGCAGCGAGGACAGCATGGAGGCTGAAGGCGAGCTGCCGGATGAGCTTTATGAGCAGGCCCTGGCCGCCGTTGCAGAGCTCAAAGCCATTTCCATTTCCATGCTGCAAAGGCGCATGCGCATAGGCTATAACCGCGCCGCGCGGATGATTGAGCGCATGGAAAAAGAAGGCGTGGTTGGCCCCGCCGACGGCGTCAAACCACGCGAAGTCCTCCTGCCCCCGGAGGGCGGCGCCTCCCCCTATAGAGAATTGCATTTTTAAAGGCCTGCATTTTGTCCCCCAGGCAGGGAGTTTTCAGAGGGGGCCTGCGACCCAGCTATTTTCAAAGGAAAAGTTTTTTTTGGGGGGGGGTGTTTTTTCCCCTCCGGGGGGGAGGAGGCTCGCTAAAGCTCGCCTGACTCCACTTCGTTCCGTCCCGCCTCCGGCGAAGGTTTTTTTTGCCTTCCAGAGTTTTCCGAGAAGCTTTCAAAACTGTTTTTTCCAAAAACGGTTGGAGCCTTTTGCAGCGCCCAGGCGCATTGAGAAGCGCCTGGAGGCGTTTGGGGTAGAGTTGGGCAAGGGTGAGCCAAGTGTTTGGGCGTTGCACTGCAGCATAGAAATACTCAACAAGGTGGTTATGGAGCAGCAGCTCAGCATTGACAAAATGTGGGGCTTTCTGGTTGCAAGGCAGAGTCCGTTGGCGTCTACAAAGTGCTCAACTTTTCTCGAATACTTGATGGCTCAAACCTTCACCTCCATAGAGGGAGCAAAACTTCCTCCCTGCTCCCTGGCTTCGGTTGGCCCCCTTTTGCCCTCCATAGGCTGGGGATACTCAGAAATACTGTGGAATGAAAACCTTTAAAAAAACCAAGCCCCTCAGGGGTTTTAGAGCACCGAGGGGCTTGGGGAAACATGGGGGTTGTGGAGGTGGCGGGAATCGAACCCGCGGCCTTCGCATTGCGAACGCGACGCTCTCCCAACTGAGCTACACCCCCGGCCAGCAGTGCGCATAGTTGAGGGTGTGGGCATTGTCAAGCAGGACGAACATTCGCCAAGCCTTGACGTGCGTGCTAAAAAAGGAGAGTGGTAGGAATTTTCTAGACATTGCTATAACAATTCAGCCTTCTTTTATAATATTTGCCCAAATGCCCCCTCCTTCTAAAACAGTCACCGCAGCAGAGCTTGCGAAGTTAGAGCAGTCTTTCGCAGCCAACCCCACTTCAGACGCCTGGCAGCCGCTGGCAGAGGCCTACCTCGCCATGGGCCGCTATATGGAGGCCATGGTGGTGTGCCGAAAAGGCGCGCGCGCCAATGCAACCAGCCCCAAGCCTCGCCTCTTGCTGGCCGAGGTTTATATAGCCCAGGGGAAAGAGGCCAAAGCGAAGGAAGAGGCCCAAGCGGCTTTGCAGATCGCACCCCATGAGGTTGCAGCGTTGAGGCTGTGTGGCCATTTGCAGATGAAGCTTGGTGAAACGGAGGAGGGCACAGCCAAGTTGCTTGCGGCTGCGCGGGCGGATTTGACGGACATGCAGACGCAAACTGTTTTGGCGCAATGGGGCATTCCCATGCCTGTACCTCCACCTCTGACGGTGGCCAGCGAGCAGGCACCCTCCCCTTCGGCTCCTCCCCAGGCTGCCCACAGTGTTTCGCTTCCAGAGGCTGCCCACCTCAAGCCGCCGCCTCCCCCGCCTGCCGCTCCTCCTGTGCACCGACCTGAGTGGATAGCTCCTGTTGAGTTGGAGGAGCCTAAAAAACGCGGGGGTGCCAGTGCCGCTTTGTGGACTTTGGTATTTGTATTGGTTGGGGGGTTGTCCGTCGGCGTTTATGTGTGGGTAGAGAAATACAAAACGGAGCAGCGACAAAAAATAACCAACCATTTGAGGAATGCTGCAGAGCAATTCAAACGCGACAACCATGCCGCCTATCAAAGAGCGGTTGAAGAGGCGCGTGAGGCCCTCAAGTTGGATGAGGATTCTGCTACGGCTCATGCCTATTTGGCTTATGCCCAGGCCATACGTCTGGAGGAGCATGCGGGGGGAGAAGCGGCTTTAGAGGAGGCGAAAAAAAGTCTGGCCATTGCGAAACAAAGCGGTGAGGTGCTTTCCTATACGCACATGGCAGAGGCCTTGCTGGACACCTACCACGGCAAGGTGCAGCAGGCAGAAAAAACGCTCGCGGATTTGGTGCGTAAATATGAAGGCGAAAGCGAGCAGAAGCGACCTGCTTTGCTGTTGATGACGCTGGGTAACTTGCAAATGATTTTGGGGGATTTGGATGCAGCCAGCGAAAGCCTGGAAAAATCTCAGCGCTATGCCCCAGATGCGCCGCGGGTTTATGCGCTATCGGGCAAACTGGCTCGTCAGAAAGGCAACATCCCGGAGGCCAAGCGCCTCTATGAGCTTGCTCTCAAATATGAGCGCAACCATCCGGACTCGCTCATTGGCCGAAGCTGGGCGCTGTTGGAGCAAAAGGAGCCTGGCCTTTCTTATATAACGGTTGCTCAGGACTTAAACAATTTGCTGGATGGCAAGAGGGAGCTTTCGGTGCGTCAAGAGGCCATGGCCCATATGCTGCATAGCTTGCTTATTGCACGGCTCTCCGCGGATTTGCCTTCATTTAAAACAGAAATTCAGAAAGAATTGGAAAACAAAACGGGCATTGGCACGAGCAAGGCCAAAAATGCAAGTGCCATTTCAGCGGCTGAAACCGCTGCTCGCATAGACAGCCAAAACCCGGAGCTGCAACTGCTCAGAGCCCAAAGGCTTGCTGTCGAAGGCAACATGGAAGCTGCCATTGAGCAAGTGAACCAAGCCATTGTGTTAGCCCCCTCCAGTGCCTACCTGCACATAGAGTTGGCTCGCCTCTTGGCGAAGAAGGCACCTGCCTCCAAGGAAGCAGAAACGGTGCTCCGCTCAGCAAGAAAAATGGCGCCACGGAACCCGGTTATTCCCATCCGCCTTGCAAAAATCCTCCTGGAGCAACGCAAAACAGAAGAAGCCATTGGGCTGTTGCAAGAGGCAACCACAAACCTTGCAACAAAAAACCCCGAAGCGAAAATGTTGTTGGCTCAAATTTTTCGTGAGAACAGGAAAGACCATGCCAAAGCCACTGCCCTCTATATGGAAGCCATTTCCGAGTTTGAAAGAGACAAAGCCAATGTGGCGCGTGCCTATTTGGAGTTGGGCATAACGCATGAGAAAGCAGGAGCGTTGAAGCAAAGCAAAGAAGCCTATGAGCAAGCAAAGGCGGTGGATTATTCCTTTGAAACGGCCTATTGCCGTTTAGGGGATGTTTTGGAGGCTTCAGAAGAGCCTGAGGACAAAGAGGAGTTGCAAAAACTGGCCAACACCTATTTGTCCGTGCCTGCCTGGGCGCAACAAGGAGAATGTGCAACAAAAATGCAGCAGCGCTCTGAAGCCAATAAATAACTTTGGGTTTTCCCCCTGCCCTGCGCAGAAGGGTTGGGCCAACAGGGGCGAAAGGTTTTCAGCGTTTGTTTAACAACTCTTCAACCATTTGGTTGGAGACGGCCAAATAGGCAAGGCGTTGGAGTTGAATTTCTTCGGGAAGGCCCGCAAAAACATGGAAGGCTTCTTCCAAAAAATCCAAATCCCCTCCTGAAGCCATTTTGCAAAGAGAAGTGGCTGTCTCATCATTCTCCACAGCCTCTTTCCAATGTGCATGCTCAGGAGGCAGCTTGGCCTGCAACAAAGCGGTGAAAAGCTGCGCCGCACTCAGGCGTATACGCAACTCGTCCAAGCTGTTGAGCAGCGTCTGCTCTGCCTTGGCGAGTTTCAGCGCATGCACAAGCCGCGGATCCACAGCGCCCGTCAGGTCGTCCAACTCAATGGTTTCTTGAAAAGCATTGTGCAAGGTGCGAAGCGCGGCTTCATCGCAAGAAAACTCAGCGCCTGCATGGTGCAAATAGACGATGGCGCAGGCAATGGCGCAGGCAACATCCGCGCTGTTTTGAGCGAGCGCGTTTTTGGCGCGTTGCAAGCCTGTTTCTGTCAGCGTTGGCTTTTGGTGGCTTAACTTGGCTTTTGCCAGATCCCGCAACAACCCCTCAGGGCCCAAGGCAATAAACGTTTGGAGAGGCAAAGGAGGGCCTAACTCATGCACATCCAAAACCCAGAGGGGAATTTGCTCCAGGCGGCGCAGCCCCTTTTGAAAAAGCTGCTCCGGAGAATCAAAAGGACGAAAATTTTGAGCGAATGCCAAAGGCGTTTCTTCAGAATTTTCAACACCAGAGGAGGCGCGGGTTCCAACATTCTCCTCTTCTTCCTTTTCCTCAAGCTCTTCGAGGCCGACAACATAGTCCATGTCCACGGCTATCAACTCCAAAGCCTTAAGCCCCTTTGCCCCTGAAAAATTGCAACGCACGAGTTTGAGGTTTTCGAAAGTAGCCCCCTCAAGTTGGGCGTTGCGAAAGTCACAGTCCTGAAGGCGCCCACCGTGGAAATAGGCATTGGACAAATCCGCGTTGCGGAAAGAGACGCGTGATAGATCGCACGCCTCCCATTCAGAGCCCGCCAAACAAAGCTCTGCCAAGTTGGTATTGGCTGAAAAGAGTTGGACAAAAGTCGCCCCCGTATAGTCCTCAGCCGTTTTTCCTTCTTGGCGCAGCTGGTTCCACGTTTTGGAGCCGTTTTTCAATAAAGCTTCAATCCTCAGAGGCATAGGAGACATGACTTGCGTTTATCTGTGCTTTGCTCACTCTTTCCAACCTGAAAATAACAGGCGAAGCATTTTTTTGGGTGCTCACTTAGCCGCCAGGCGCTAATGGAAAGCAAAAGGCCTGTTTCATGTTTGAATTTTCCATTTCCGAAGATGATGTGGGTGTACGCGTTGACAAATTCCTTCGGAGACAGTTTCCGGACGTCCCCAAGTCCCACCTGTTTAAGCTGATTCGAACGAAAAATGTTCGCCTCAACAACAAACGTGCGAAACCCGGACAGCTTCTCGTTGAGGGGAATGTGCTGAGCATACGCAAAGCTCTGGAAGCGCTGAGCCGCTCCCCAAATGCTCCTCCTCAAAGCCCCAAAGGTGCTCCTCCACACCGCTCGCCCAGTGCTCCTCCAAGCCATTTTCCAAACAAAGCTTCTTTTGAAGGGAGAAGGCCTTTAAAACCCTATATTCCGCTCCCCATTCTCCACGAGGATGATTGGATTTTGGTGGTTAACAAGCCTGCCGGCATGGCCGTCCACCCTGGCAGTGGCATTCCGCACGGGACGGTGGTGGATTTTGTCCGCGCCTATTTGGGAGAGAAAGCTGTGCGCAATGGTTTTTCGGCAAGCCCGGCACACCGGTTGGACAAGGACACCTCGGGGGTGTTGGTGGTGGCCAAGCGTCGCCCGGCCATGGTACATTTTACGAAGTTGTTGACGGAGGGGAAAATAAAAAAGCGCTATTTTGCTTTGGTGCAAGGGCGAATGCCAAGCCCGCGAGGGAAAATAGAGGTGGCTTTGGCAGAGCGCCAGCAAAGCCACGCCTCCAAGCAAAAGCATGGCAGGCGCATGCAAGAGGCGCGGACTTTGTGGCAGCAGTTGGAATGCCAAAACGGGTGCGCATTGTTGTCCGTGGTTTTGGAGACAGGGCGCACCCACCAAATACGCCGGCATTTTTCCTCGTGGAACCGCCCTGTCCTCGGGGACACGCGTTATGGTGACTTTGCATTTAACCGCATTGCGAAAAAACGCTGGGGGCTTGGCCGCATGTTTCTGCATGCCTGTACTTTGGAATTTGCGCACCCCAAAAGTGGGGAGAAAATGTATATGCAAGCCACATTGCCTGCAGAGCTGAATATGGTTTTGGCCAACATGGGCTTTTTGAGCCACAATGAGGCAGAGCTCCAACTTTCAAACCCGGAAGCTCACCTTGAAAAAAAAGCCAAAAAGGAAAAGAAAGAAGAAGGCCGATGAAACCACAAAAACCAACATCGACTTTTATGAAACGCGTGCTCCAAACACCGCCTCGCTCCTGGTTTAGGCGAATATGGAATGCCTTCATATTTTTGTCGTTGACGCTTGCCACTTTGGCGTTGGTGGCGGCTGCTGTCCTCTATGTTGAGTTTTCACCCGGGCTTTCAGAAGCGCCGGATGCGGCCACATATTACCCTCCTGTTTTGACAGAAGTGTTTAGCGCCGAGGGAGTGTTGATAGGGGAGTTTTATGAAGAGCGCCGAAAACTCATCCCCTATGAGCGCATTCCAAAGCGCCTCGTTCAGGCTTTTGTCGCCTCTGAGGACAGTCAATTTTTCGACCATTTTGGTATGGATTTTCTGGGCACAATGCGTGCGGCCTATAAAACGGTGGTGAAGAAAGTTTTAGGCTCAGGCTCCATGCAAGGTGGATCCACGTTGACGCAGCAGACAGCCAAGGCCATTATTATTAACACCGAAGGTTATGAGGTGGGGACAGCCAAAACCTTGGGGCGAAAAATTCGAGAAGCCATTTTGGCTTTTCGCCTTGAGGCAGCACTCAGCAAAGAAGAAATCCTCTACCTCTATTTGAATAATGTTTATTTGGGGCACCACAGCTATGGCATTCAGTCCGCTGCGGAAAATTATTTTCGCAAAAGCGTTGCAGAGCTTTCACTGGCCCAAATGGCACTGCTTGCCGGCTTGCCACAGGCACCTTCAAAATATTCCCCATTTATAAAACCAGAAGCCGCCAAACGTCGCCGGAGCTATGTGTTAAGGCGCATGTTTGAAGAGGGGATGATTGGTGAGGCAGAAAGACGAGAGGCAGAAAACACCCCCGTCGAGGTTTATGGCGTGGAGAATGTATTTCGCGAGTTTGCCCCCTATTATACGGAGGAAGTGCGCCGCTATGTGGTCGACCGCTGGGGAAACCCGGCTTTGTTGAAAGAAGGCCTCAAGGTTTTCACCGCCATGGATGCAGAAAAACAACGCATTGCTCAAGAGGCGGTGTTGAAGGAATTGCTTGCGGTGGACAAGCGCCAGGGCTACCGCGGGCCCATTATGCGCATAGAAGACGCAGAGGCCCAACAGCAGTTGGATGAGCGTTTAAAGAAAGTTTTGGCCCAAAAACCACTGCAAGAGAACGAGCTTTATATAGGCCGGGTGGTTGCCGTTGCAGGCCATGGGCAGTGGGCCAAAATTAAAATAGGAGAGGAGTTGGGCATGCTGCCTCTGGCAGGCATGCGTTGGGCGCGCAAGCCAAACCCCGACCAATATTATCCCAATGCCTTCATTTCCAAAATTAACACTGCCCTTCGCCTCGACGACCTGGTGGTGGTGCGTGCCGTTTCAGCCAAAAGCCTGTTTGAGAGAGAGCCTTCCGCGGAACTTGCCGAAGCCGCCAGAGATACAAAAGCCTGGCTGCAGCTGGAACAAGAGCCTGAGTTGCAAACAGCCCTGGTTTCCATAGACCCTCACCGCCGCTATGTGGTGGCGATGGTGGGAGGTTATGACTTTGATGCCAACGAGTTTAACCGCGCATTCCAAGCTTGCCGGCAGCCGGGCAGCTCTTTCAAACCCTTTGTTTATGCCGCAGCCCTGGAGCAGCTGAAATGGACACAGGCGACAGTGCTTGTCGACAGCCCCATTGTTTATGATGACCCTGAAAGCGAAACGCGCTGGAAGCCAGCCAACTATGGACAAAACTTTGTGGGGGATGTTTCTCTGCGCACGGCTGTCGCTTCCTCGCTGAACCTTCCTGCGGTGAAAACCTTTATTGCCGTAGGCGTCAAACCCATGGAAGAGTGGAATGCGCGTTTTGGTTTTTCGACCTCGCTTAACCCTGACTTTTCAGCAGCCCTGGGCAGCTCCTGCGTAAAGCCCATAGAGTTGGCCAATGCCTATGCCGTTTTTAACAACGGCGGACTCAAAGCACCCTCGTGGATGGTCCGCAAAATTGAAGACCGCTTTGGAAGGACTTTGGAAGACCATACGGCTTATGATGATGTTTGGGCTCCGCTGACAGACCGCATTGCGGCAGGCCATGCTGCCTTGTTTGAAGAAGAAGAGCGCGTGCTCTCCAAAGAGACTGCTTTTTTGACGACGGACCTCTTGCGCGCCGTGGTACGCGAAGGCACAGGCGCCCCAGCCCAAGCACTCAAAAAACCCGCCGCCGGAAAAACCGGCACGACCAATGACTCTTTTGATGCATGGTTTGCCGGGTTTACGCGCGACTTAGTAACGGTGGTGTGGGTGGGTTATGACATGAATAAATACCCCCTGGGCCGCTATGAAACCGGAGGGAGGGCCGCCTTGCCCCTGTGGATAAATTATATGAGAGGTGCCCTGGAAGGCCACCCTCAACCTGAGTTTGTGCCCCCAGCAGACCTCAACCTTGTGCGCGTGCGCATTGACAAAAACAACGGCCTCTTGGCTTCCTCAGGGACAGAGCCCCGCAACATTACCGAAATATATTTCCTCAAAGGCACAGAGCCAAAACAGCAAACCAGCCCCAAAGGAGAAGCCGACGCCCAACGCTTTTTTATGGAAAACCCCTAAAAGAGAGGGAGCGCCTAGACCGCTTTTACTTAGAACTGATTTGATTCTCCAGACCGGTTTCAATTGAGGCAAGCTAAAGCTTGGCTGCACTCTGCTCCATGAATGCTCTGCTCCATGAATGAAGGGAGAGAGGAAACTCTCTTCTCCTTCTTCCGCTCCATGGGCTGAGGGGGGCACAAAAACGATGGCGCTTGTTTTTTGGCAAGCCTTTTAAATATATTGAGAGGGGTTTTTTCTGGTGCTTCCTTCTCCACATTTTGAAAGGAAGCCGTCTAGATGAAGGAGCATAAACATGAGCAGGTGGAGTGGGTTTTTGGCCTTGAGTTGCCTATGGGCCTTCATTTTCCCTCAAGCGGGGGCGGCGCAAAACAGGGTTGTTTATTGTGATGGTGGATTTGATTGCTCAAATAAGAGGTTAATCCAACAGAATGAACAAATAATGCAGAGCTATTTTGCTCTTCAAAACCTTCAGCGGATGCAAGCCTTGTATGAAGGCACTCAAGCCACCACCCAAGGCCAGAAAGCACAACCGCCCCAACCGCCCTATGTACAAGCACGACACCAATATAAACCCAACCCCAACTCCACCGCGGTGGAGCAATTTATCAAAACTTTAAATATGGAAGAAGCCAAAGCGGCCGAGTTGAAAGCCGCTCTGACTTTGGGCATGCAAGCGTTGATGGCCGAGGCGAAAAAACTGGGCCGCCAAGAAAACTTAAGTTTTTCTGTCGCTGTTTTGTTGGGCTCAGCCCATCTGATCCTCCATGGAGAAGAGTTGGGGGCAGCAAGGTTTCAGGCCCTTGCCCAAATGCTGGACCAATTTTTTGGAAGAAACCCCAAGTTGGACAATGCCAAGGATGCCGACAAACAAAAACTCTCTGAGGGTTGTCAGCTCTCTGCCTTAATGCTCCTTGCGGCCTACCAACATGCCGTGGCAACGCAGGATGCCAAAGCCATTGAAGAGGCAAAGCTTGGCGCAAGGCAGCTCCTCAAGTCTTTGGGCATAGACGAGAAAGACTTCAAACCCCTTCTCGACAAACTCGCCAGTTAGCTTGAGGCCATTAGACCGGATGAGGGTTGAAGCGAGCCCCGCTTGAGCTCGCCTCAAAAACCCATTTGCCGGGAAGCGAGGCTTCACTCTGCACACCATGCCTCTACACAACAGGCGAGAGAGGAAAGCTCTCTTTGATGGGGGAACACCCTTGGGGTTAGGCCAGCAAAGCGAAGCCCAAGCTCCTCCTCGGAGGGCGAAAAAACCCATTTAAATGCCCGCCGCTCAGGCAAAGCGAAGCGGCGAACATGGGGAGCCAAGAAAAGTTATTTGTTTTCTTTCTTTTTGTTTTCTTCTCTTTCGATGGCTTTGAGCATCTCTTGTGCAAGGCGCCTTGCCCTCATGCTTTGCTCGTTTTTCCCTTCGGGATCCATCTCCACGGCGGCTTTTAAGTCCGTCACAGCTTCAATAATTTTTGACTGATAGAGATAAACCTCTGCGCGGTTGACACAAGAAGCAATGTCCTTGGGGTTGAGCTCCAAGGCTCGATTCAGGCTGGCCAAGGCAGCATCCAAGCTGAAGCCTTCATCCGAAAACCCAGCCTCGTGGGCTTCCAGTTGAATGGCGCCCAGGGCGGCGTGGAAATACCAAACGTTTGTATTCAGCGCGATGAGACCATCATAGATGACTTTCGCATCCTTATAGCGGCCCTGCTGAAAGAGGTTATAGCCTATTTCGGCGATATACATCACCTCATTGCCCGTAATGCTTTGCTGCAACTCTTCCAGGGGGATTTCCCCGCGAGCATATTTGTCCAACCGCTCCGGGGGAGCAGTCAGCGGTGCGGGTTTTTCTTTTGCCGGTGTTTCTGCCTTTGGGTTGTCTGTCATCTCTTGTCCTCTCTGTCCTCTCTTGTCGCCTCAAATTCCGCAAAACAAAATTTCTCTCTTATGCCCAAAAATGAAGCTTATGAAACCCTTTTTTTCAAAAAAAATTTCAAAAAAAAGGCGCCCCACCAGAAAAGGGCGCCTTTGGAATTTTGATGCTTTCTAAGGACTATCTCATGTTATTAATGACTGACATCGCTATCTCATTTTGCTTCTTCAGCATGTTAGTCATCATCGCGATAGTCTCTTGGATGTCCTGCATCTGTGCCTGCATCATCATGTTATCCATCCCCTTCGACATCATTTTATCGAGCATACCCTGAAAGTCTTGCGCAGATGGACCCGACATTTTTGATATACTACCACCACCACCACCACCACCGCTGCCGCCGAACATGTCCACTATACCGCCCAACATGTTCGTTATGGAACTGGTGGAGCCCGAAGAGCCACCGCCCATTATCCCTGAAATCATAGAGCCAACATTGCCAATCATACTTCCGATGCTTCCAAAATCCATGGTGTTTCTCCTTTTAAATGGTGTGCAACTTTATCTCTAAAACCCATGAAGATTATCTGTGCTTGTCGAAAAAAGTTTCTCACACAGTCGATCTTTTTTTCAAAAAAAACACTCACTGTCAATAACTTATTGAAAAAATTATCGAAAAAACACTGACTTTCGGCCTGAATTTTATCCCTGGGGGCTGAGTTTCGGCCGGCCTCAGGCGAGGCGGCAGGGGCTCGTCCACCCCAAACCAGTCCAGGAGCGCCGTGGCAATATAGCGGCCATGGCGCAGCTTATCTGAGCTACGCAAAGCACATATGCCTTTGTTTTTATGAGGTTTTTTGAACTTTTTCCTTCTTTTGCCTTGGGGGCCGTGGCGAAACAATTATTCCTTCATCCGCTGAAGGGCAGCCCTTGCCTGCGCATGCCCCTGCTCTGCCGCCTCCTTAAACCACTTTTCCGCTTCAGCTTCGTCCTTTATCACCCCTTCGCCGTCGGCATAGAGCTGCCCAAGGGCGAATTGCGCCTCTGCATCCCCTGCCGCCTTCTTCCACCATTTTGCCGCTTCAGCTGCGTCCTTGGCCACGCCTTGGCCTTTATAATACATGAGCCCAAGTTTGAATTGCGCCTGCACATGCCACTGCTCTGCCGCCTTCTTAAGCCACTTTGCCGCTTCAGCTTCGTCCTTTATCACCCCTTCGCTGTCGGCATAGAGCTGCCCAAGTTTGAATTTCGCCTCCGTATCCCCTTTCTTTGCCGCCTTCTTCCACCATTTTGCCGCTTCAGCTTCGTCCTTGGCCACCCCTTCGCCGTCGGCATAGAGCTGCCCAAGGGTGAATTGCGCATCCGCATGCCCCTGCTCTGCCGCCTTCTTAAGCCACTTTGCCGCTTCAGCTGTGTCCTCGAACCCCCCTTGGTCGTCGACATAAAGCTGCCCAAGGAAGAATTGCGCCTGTGCATGCCCCTGCTCTGCCGCCTTCTTAAACCACTTTTCCGCTTCAGCTGTGTCCTCTTTGCCGCTGCCTCTACTGGCATAGAACAGCCCAAGGCCGAATTGCGCCTGCGCATACCCCTGCTCTGCTGTCTTATTCATCCACTCTAGCAATTCAGCCTCGTCCTCTGGCACCCCCAGGCCTGCGGCAAGCAGCCCAAAAGCCAATTGCACCCCCGCATCCCCCTGCTTTGCTGCTGGCTGACACTGCTCTGGCACCTCGCAAGCACTTTGCTGGGCGCTGCCTTCTGAGTGGCCTTGAGGTGAAAGTGAAGCATTTTTCACGCAAGCCAAAACAGAGAATGCCGCCAGGACAGAGCATGCTGTACACATGGCCATGGGGGCCTTCATCAACCCTTGTTTTCTCTTCATTTCTCCCGCTCTCTTGGACTCAAACAGGCCTGACAACACAATGCTCTTCCGCTACATTCAGGGAGGGGCGCTTTTCCAGCAAGGCTTCAGCGGGACAGCATAATTTGCGTAATAACCTTTATTTGGATTTCGGGGGGCAACTCTTGATAGCTCATAACGGGCAGTGGCGGTGTAAACTCATGTGACAACAGGTTATACACATAACGTCGGACTTGCATTTTCGTGAGGATGACGGGCCGTTGTGCAGAAGGGCTCACAAAGCCGCATTCCCGCCGGACAGCGCCAACAATCTCCCGGGAAATATCTGGCTCTATGGCCAAATAGGCAGAGCCGCTGGCTGAATATTTGATGGACTCTTGAATAATGCGCTCAATATCCCTGTCCAGAGAATAAACCAGCAAAGAAGTGGTTCCCCGGGCATGCTTGCTGGCAATAGGCCGCCTCAACGCCACGCGCACGTGCTCTGTCAGCATAATGCTGTCTGTCTCCTGGCTGTTTTCAGCAATGGCTTGCAAAATGCCTTGCATATCGCGAATGGAGACGCCCTCGCCCACAAGGCGTTTGAGAATTTCTGTCAACTTCACAATGCTGACCACCCTGGGGATGGTTTCCTTAATGAGCGTAGGCGAAATTTTCTCCAGCTGATCCAACATGAATTGGGCTTCTTGTACGCCTATAAAGTCCGGGGCATAGCGTTTGAGCACCGCCGACAAATGCAAAATCAGAAAAGCGGGGATGTTCCATACGGTGGGGCCTATAGCGCGCACGGATTCTGCATGGGTGGATGGAACCCAGGCGGCGGCCTGCATGGTGGCCGGATTCACGCTGGGAGTCCCCGGAATCCCCATCATTTTCAGCCTGTTGACACTCTCGTTGGCGAGCACATGCTTGAGCACCACCTGCCCTAAAACAAGTGGAACCTCATTGATATAGATGGCATAGCCTGCCGCGGGCAGGCTTGAATTTCCGCGGACCCGGATGCTGGGAAAGCGCACGCCAAGCTCGACAAACAAGCCGTTGCGCATTTGCGGGATGAGCTCTGACATAAAGCGCCCTTTGTCCGCGCTGGGGTCTACAAACCTGACCAAATCCGGGGCCACTTCCAAAACCACTGGGGTAACCATGGGGACAAACATTTCGGAATCTGGATTTACAGGGGGCGGGGGCGCCGCGATGGAGGGTGCCACAACATCCTCATCCTCTTCTTCAGTGTCCACGAGTTTAGGTGGCGGTTTAATGCCTTCTTTCTCTTTTTTCATGAGCCAATAACCAAAGCCTCCCACAATGCCTCCCAGCAGAAGAAAGGGGACGGTGGGAAGCCCTGGAATAGCCCCAAACACCAACAGCATGCCGCCTGCAATGGCCAATGCCCTGGGGTATCGCGTCAGCTGTGTCGTCACATCCTTCCCCAGGTGTGTGCCCTCTTCTTCTCCTCCGACGCGTGTGACGATAATGCCGGCGGCCGTTGAAATGAGAATGGCAGGAATCATCCCCACCAAACCATCTCCAATGGTCAACAAAGTATATTTGCGGGCTGCAGCGTCAATGCCCATTCCCTTCTGCATCACGCCAATGGCGAGGCCTCCGACAATGTTCACCACCGTCACAATAATATTGGCAATGGCATCGCCTTTGACAAACTTCATGGCGCCGTCCATGGCACCCATCAAAGCGCTTTCTCGCTCCAAGTCTCTGCGGCGACGCTTGCCTTCTTCTGTATCAATGACGCCGCCGCGCATATCCGCGTCAATGGACATCTGCTTGCCTGGCATGGCATCCAAAGTAAAGCGCGCGCCCACCTCAGAGACGCGCTCGGAGCCTTTGGCGATAACCAGAAAGTTCACAATAACCAGGATGATAAAAACAATGGCGCCGACGACAAAATTGCCTGCGGCCACAAAATTGCCGAAGGCGACAACCACCTCACCCGGGTCGCCCGTGGAAAGGATTAAGCGCGTGGTTGAAACAGAGAGCGCCAGCCTATACAGCGTCGTCAGCAACAACAACGTTGGGAAAATAGAAAGGTTTAAGGCCTTGGGCACATAGAGGGAAATGAGCAAAATCAGCACCGACAAGCTGATGTTGATGGTCAACAAGACGTCCAGCAACATGGTCGGCAACGGAATCAACATCATTCCGATGATGGCAATGACCAACCCAGCTAAAACGACGTCGGAATATTTGCTAATGAACCGATTTTCGCTCATCAAAAGTCCCTACACCGAAAGTGCCCGCATTCTGGCTTTTCTTACGAGCTTTCTTTGAAGTCAAACGAAAAGCCCACATGCGCATAAACATGCAGGCAGATGACAACAACTTCTATCAGTGGCTTTCAAATTGAAAACAAAAAAAGCGGCGCCCCACCAGGAATAGGGCGCCTTTGGGATTTTGATGCTCTCTAAGGACTATCTCATGTTATTAATGACTGACATCGCTATCTCATTTTGCTTCTTCAGCATGTTAGTCATCATCGCGATAGTCTCTTGGGTGTCCTGCATCTGTGCCTGCATCATCATGTTATCCATCCCCTTCGACATCATTTTATCGAGCATACCCTGAAAGTTTTGCGCAGATGGACCCGACATTTTTGATATACCACCACCACCACCACCACCACCTCCTCCTCCACCGAACATGTCCACTATACCGCCCAACGTGCCCATGATGCCACTGCTGGAGCTCGAAGAGCCACCGCCCATTATCCCTGAAATCATAGAGCCAACATTGCCAATTATACTTCCGATATCCATGGTGTTTCTCCTTTTAAATGGTGTGCAACTTTATCTCTAAAACGCATACAGACTATCTATGGTTGTCGAGAAAAACCTCTCACACAGTCGATCTTTATTTGTTGACAGAAAGAGAAATTTCTTTCTGTTAAATGACATATATATTGTCGACGGAGACAAACATTTGTTTCTCGAAAAACAAACAAAAAACATCTTTTTTTATTTGTGTCTTTGATTGCGCAAAACATTTCACACAGAAAGGGGTTTGCGAGAAAACCGTCAATAATAACAATATATTAATATGGAACACAAAGAGTGTGTTTTGCGCAAAAATTCAAATACAGAACACAAACTAAACTGAGTGTTCGGGTTTAGACATAAAACACAAACACTCTAAACCAGACTGAGTGTTTGTATGCTGCCACAAAAGACATACACTTTAAGCCGGTTTTATGTTGAAGTGAGTGTGGCGAGCACAGCACAACGTTGGAGGCGAGCTAAAGCTTGTCTGCGCTCTGCTCCATTTCCTTCGTTCTGTGCGGGGGTGTTATCGGGAGCTGCGAAGGAGTGAGAGCATGGCTTGAGCTTTTTTGTGCAGCTTGTCTTTGGGGGGCAAAAGCCGCATGGCAAGCAGCAAGTCTTCGGCTGCTTGTTTGCGTTGTCCCAAGGCCAGCCTCGCTTCTGCTCTGCCTATAAAAACCGAGGCGTCTTTGGGCGCCAGGCGCAGGGCAATATCAAAAGCGGCCAGGGCATCCTGCGCGTTGCCTGCGGCCAACTCAACCACGCCCAGGGCCTTGGCAAAATAAATGTCTGTGGGGCTAATGGCATAAAGCCCTTGGAATAAGGTGCGGGCTTCTCGAATTTTCCCCTGCATGAAAAACTGGTGGCCAAACCGTGCAATGCTATAAAGCTCCGCATCGGTATATCCGCGTACTTCTTTCAGGCTTGCTTTGCGGTCTATCCAACGTTGCAACATTTCCTGAGGCGAAGGGGAGGCGGCAGGAGAGGACACCGGGGGTTGTTTCATGGCTTTCCCCTTTTCCACCAAACAGCCAAGCATGCAACCATTCAATAGCCTTCTTTTCTTTGCTCCTCCTGGCGAAGTCGCTCAACTTCATCCAGGTTTTCACTTATTTCACCCACCAAGCGCAACATGTTTTCTTCATAGGCCAGCATGGACTTTAAACGCTCCAGGCGATCTGCAGGCACATTCAAAACCATCAACTGTTTTTTGAGTTTGCCAAGCGACTCGGAAGTGCCGCGCTCCAAGGCCTGCGCCAACTCTTCACGCTCTGAAAAAGCATTTGAAGCGTCTTCTTTTCCACTCCAAGGCATGGGAGGGGATGGCAACCTCAGCTCTTCTGAAGAGCGGGCAGGGCCTATAAACTCCAACAAAGCCGCAGAAGCCAGCGGGGCAGACTGGGCGTCACGCTTCCGGCTTGTCTGCCTGCTCTCCAACTGCGAGGAGCGAATCAGCTTCTCTTGAACATTTCTTGCCCCTCCCCATGACCACATGGGGGACTTTGGCGGTGGTGAATTTATATTCGACATCTCTCATCCATGGTGGAGCCCCTTCAACTCATTTTCTCTGCAAAGGCGCATTTTGTTGCGAAAGCGAATAAACAAAATTCAAAATTTCGGCCACAGCATCATAAAGGCTCTCCGGAATTTCTTGCCCAACTTCTACGCGAAACAAAGCTTCTGCCAAACTCACATTGCGCAAGACAGGAATGTTATTTGCTTTCGCAATTTCTCGGATTTTATCAGCCCTCAGCTTCAACCCTTTGGCAATAACCCGCGGAGCACTGTCCTGCTCTTTGTCATATTTCAGCGCAATGGCAATTTCTGAGCCCTCATCCATAAAAAGAAGCTAGCAAAAGCCACGCTCGCTTGCCAAGCCCCCACTATTTGTTGTGGCTTAGGCCATAGACAAAATTCAAAACCTCAGCCACAGCATCATATAACTCTTCGGGAATTTCACTGCCTATCTCGATGCGAAACAAGGCATGCGCCAAGGGCACATTCCTCAATATGGCCACATCATGCCGACGCGCCAGCTCCTTTATGCTTTGTGCACGGCTGTCCAAGCCTTTGCAAAGCACACGCGGAGCACTGTCTTGCTCTTTGTCATATTTCAGGGCAACCGCCACATGCTCCGGATTGGTCACCACAAAGTCCGCATCCGCCACCGCCGCCATTTGGGCCCCCTCCATAATTTCATGATGCATTTGCTTTCGCTTGGCCTTGCTATGTGGATCTCCCTCAGACTCCTTATATTCACGCTTGACTTCCTGCATGCTCATCATCATCTTCTTGCGATAACTATAGTGTTGAAACCACACATCAAAAATCGCAAAAGCCAAATAGGCCAAGCTGACTTGCACCACCAGCCTAAAAATCAACTCCCCCATCAGCGCCATGGTGACATTGGCTTCTTGAGTTACGGTCAGCGTAATGAATTTCAGCGCATCCTGAATCACCAGATAAACCACAAAACCCGTAACACCCATCTTCACCAATGACTTGGGCAACTCCATGAGTTTTTGTTGAGAAAACAGATTTTTAAGGCCACTTAAAGGGTTGAGTTTGTCCAGCTTGGGCATCAATACTTTGGGGCTAAACAAAGCACCTACCAACAAAAAATCCGTCAAACTCCCCACCACCGCGCAGGAGATAACCACCGGCAAGGAAAGCAACAACACATTCCATATGCCCATGTTGAGCGCATCGCGTATGGCTTGAGAGATGTTTTCAGGCTGAGCAATGGCATCAAAAGTAAACAAAAACATCATGTTAATGCGATCTTCCCAAAAGGGCCACATGCTTTTTAATACGCCCATGGCCACCACAAAACCCAAGACACTCTTTAAGTCCTGGCTCTTCCAAACATTGCCATCTTTGCGCGCATCCCGAATTTTTTTGGACGTGGGTTGTTCTGTTTTTTCTCCGCCTTCAGCCATCTTAAGCTCCTTTCCTTCAACCCAGAAGGCCGATGGCGCGACCAAAGCGCAGAAACATGACGTTGTATTCCTGGCTGAGGCGCCCCACCATCAGGTGCAGCGAAACAATAACCATCAACGCCGTCACAGCAGGCTTTATTTGCATGGCCATGAAAAACACTTGTATTTGGGGAGCCGCGCGGTTGATGACGCCCAGCGCCGCTTCTGTGAGGAAAATAGCGAGCAATATGGGTGAGGCCAAAATCAACCCAATGCGAAACAAATCGCCAAATACCCGCAGGACAACCTCAATAAACGGCCACATCCCCAGAGAAAAACGGGGAAACTCATTCAAAGGTACCTTCAAAAAACTATCGGCCAAAGCTTCAATAACCCAATGGTGTCCATTCAGCGTTAAAAACAACACCACCACCAGTTGAAGCTTCAATGAAGAATAGAGGGTTACTCTGTGCTGTATTTGGGGCACAAACATTTGTGCCTGGGTGGAGCCTGAAAAAATGTCCATAAATGCCCCGGCTGCCCCAGCAAATTTAAAAACCAAATCCACAATAAACGCCAAAGAAAAACCAATAAAAACCTCTTTGAGCAACAAGGCCAAATAGGGAACCACCTCAATGGGAATTTGCGCCATCTGCTCGCTTAACGCAGGAAACAACAAAGCACCCAATATCACCCCCAAACCCATGCGCGCTTGCGCCGGAATGCTTTCTCCTCCAAGAAAAGGCGTAAAAATAACCACCGGCAACAATCGCGCCAGAATGAGCGCCATTGAAAAAACGGCCAGACTCAAGTCAACTCTAATTCCAAACTCGTTGCGCGCCTGAGTCAGAATTTCATCCAAATTCATGGAGCAACCATGTTGGGGAACTGATCGAAAATCCTAAAAGTAAACCTCAACAGCTGTGTCCCTATCCACCCACCGGCAACGCCAAGCGTTCCAAATACGGCTATCAGCTTGGGAGCAAAGGAAAGCGTCTGCTCCTGAATTTGCGTGGTCGCTTGCACAACAGAAATGGTGACACCCACAACCAAACTCATGAGCACAGGTAAAGCGGCTGTCAACAACACGAGATATAAGGCTTGCTGCGTTAAAAAAGTCAGTTGATGCATGGCAATGCGACTCCGTCAGAGATAACCAGAAACCAAACCCTTGGCGATAAGATACCAGCCATCCACCAACACAAAAATGAGCAACTTAAATGGCATGGATATGGTTGTCGGCGACAACATATGCATGCCCAAAGCAAGCAAAATGTTGGCCACCAACATGTCGATGACAATGAAAGGAATAAACAACAAAAACCCAATTTGGAAAGCCTGCTTGAGCTCTGAAACCACAAATGCGGGCGTCAATATGAGAAAATCATCCGGCCCAATGTCATCTCTGTCTGCCGGCGCCCTCATCTTGCGCGCAAGGCTATAAAAAAGCGTCTTGTCTTTGGCTGAAACTCGCTTTTTTAAAAAAGTCCGCAAAGGCTCTTTCGCTTTCTGGGCAGCCTCCATCAGCTGCCCTGCGGACTTCGCAGAAAGCAGCCCCTCGCTGTTCTGAATGTCGGCAGGGTTCGCCTCGCGGTACATCTCCTGGAGTGTCGGTGACATGATGTAGACCGTCAAAATAATCGCCAACCCCGTAATCACTTGCGTAGGCGGAATTTGCTGCGTGCCCAGGGCTGAACGCACAATGGACAAAACCACTGAAATTTTGACAAAGCTGGTCACCATCAGCAGCACAAAAGGGGCAAGCCCCATCGCTGCCAAAACCAACAACAATACCATGGGCCGGCTGGCATAGGAGTCCGGCGTTAGTGTGTCTACGGACAAAGACTGAGGGCCGCCACGCCTCTGCGCCAAAACCCACATGGGAAATATGGACGCTATCAACAACCCAATTCTAAAAAAACGCGCATTCCAAGTCCTCACGACTCTCCCTCGCTAAATGGCTCTTTGCTTGTCTTTCGCTCCAAGAGCTTCTTCAGAAACAAACTGGGCTCACCAGACGGCTTGTTTTTGTTGCTGCTGAGCACCTGCTCCACCTCTTCTGTGTTCAGTTTTGATAAGACAGTCAAAACCCTCTCCCCGTTGGACAACAAAAAATAGTCGTTGGCAACTTTGACAAGCAATAAACCTTTTCTCGCATCAACAGAAACCCGCTCTATAATGGAAATGACGCGCTGACCTCTGCCATCCCTCAATTTTAACAAACGCTTCCCACCCCAATTCAACAAAATATAAGCCAGGAGTACAACTCCCGCGAGCACCAGCAACGTTTGCAGCAACATCCACCCCAGCCCCGGCTCATATGGAGAAAGCTCAGCACCCAGCGAAGAAAGCTCAGTGTCAGCAGGAGGAAGCTTGGCGTCAACGGGAGAAAGCTCAGTGTCAGCAGGAGGAAGCTTGGCACCAACGGGAGAAAGCTCAGTGTCAGCGGGAGGAAGCTTGGCGCCAACGGGAGAAAGCTCAGCGTCAGCGGGAGGAAGCTTGGTGCCAACGGGAGAAAGCTCAGTGTCAGCGGGAGAAAGCTTGGCGTCAACGGGAGAAAGCTCAGTGTCAGCAGGAGGAAGCTTGGCGCCAACGGGAGAAAGCTCAGTGTCAGCGGGAGGAAGCTTGGCGCCAGCGGGAGAAAGTTTGGCGTTTGGCTCTGGAAGGGCTTCTGGGCTTAAGGCTTCTGCGCTGGCAAGCGCAATAACGAGCAGGGACAGCATGCTTGCTCCTGCAAATTTATGAGCCTTCAACGGCAATCAGCCTTATGCCCAATTGTCCGTCGAACTCGACCAGTTCACCTTGTCCAACTGTCTTTCCATTGACAACCAAGTTCAATGGATCTGAGGCAAGTCGACCTAGATCGATCACATGCCCTACTTTCATTTCAACAACCTCTTCTATGGTCACTGGAATGCGTGCAAGCTCGACAACAAGCCTCAAAGGCACATCGCTCAACAGTGGTGCAGCACTCAGTTGGTTTGGGTCCATTATTTCCCCTTTTCTTTTGCCCCTATCAGAAAGATTGTGGTCAAGGCTTTCTGATACTGTGCCTAGAGTTATTTTTTCAACCTCTGCTTTATACCCTCTCCCGTCAAAACCAAGCTGACAATCCAAATGGCCCGAAAAACCCGCGCCAATTCGCAATTCAGCGCTTCCGTCCGCTCGCTTATCCGGTCTCAAAGTGAGCTTATCTAAAAGTACAGTCGCCCCTGGGCGAAGCCCTTCATATTCAGCCTTGGGAATCTCCGCATGCCCAATCTCCACGCGCAAAGACAAATTGGGCAATGCAAGGCGATCTTTTGCTCGAATCAAATTTTGCTGCATTCTATAGGCTCGAACAGGTGCATCCGCATGCGGCTGCAATTTGGACAACACTGTCGCAGGAATAAAAAACCGAAAACATCCCTTATGTCCATCGACGCTGGCCGACAAACTCATCAACACCATATGCGTCTCTGAGGCCATCAACGGCATAACGGCTTTGCTGCTGCTAAAAATATTGTCCAGGCGAACATGAACCTTCCCAGCCCCAGCGTTGACAAACATCGTCCTTAAAACCTGCAAAGCAAGAAATTGAAGAATGCCTTCTTCCAGCTCCGTCAATGCACGAATTTCAACGGATTCACTGTTGGCGCCAAGCAACAGCTCAACCGCTTTGTGTGCAAAGCCAAGCTCAATTTCCCAAAAACCCCTCGGCTGGTATGGCCGAAATGACAACACCGCCAAAAAAGTGGGCTCAGCAACGCAGGACGGCAACGCAGAAACAGGCACAACTTGAAAATAATCAAAAGTCAGCTGAACATCTTCGCTCTGAAGACAATTTTTGAGTGTTTGAGCTATTGCCTCCAACATCTCAAAAGGCTCAGCAAATGCCGGGAATAACCACTCCAAACTCTTAAAGAGTTGTGCCTCTTGACGAGAAACTTTGGGGAGGTTGGGAAAAAACTCTACCTTTTTCCAAGAACACATTGAAAGCAGATCATTCTGCGTCAGCAGCATGGTGCTGTCAGCTGCCCGCCGAGAAGGGGTTATTTTGCTTGTATCTGTCACGAGTTCATCTCAAATTTCAGATGGGTCAGCGTCAAGCCCCGCACATCCAACGCCGTATGCAAAGCGTCACTTTGCTCTTCAACCACCTTTAAAGCATTCTTGTCGGAACCAGAGAAAACCACGCTTATTTTTCCACCGGATGATGAAACCCGCATAGAAAGCCCGGACAAAACATCCGAGCGAAAATCAATCTGAAATTCTGCATTGCCTGCTTTGTTGGTTCCAACACGCACCCGCTCAACAATTTTTTGAGCAATCTCGCTGGCAATCCTCCTTAGGCGCTCAGAATCACCTGTGGGCTTTGGACGAACAAGGGGGGCTGGCTCCATGAGGGCGGGATTGGTGTTGAGCAACCTCCCCAAATCCTCCTGGGGCTCTTTGTTTGAGCGCTTAAGCTCAGCGGCTTGACGCATATCTGAAGTCTTCTCTTCTGCCCTTATACTTTTGCTCTCTTCTCTGGCTGCAGTGTATTTCTTGGCATCCGATTTGGCTTGAGCAGAACGGCCCTCTACTTGGCTCTCCGTCTCTGAAGCAGACTTCTTCCCCACCTCTGCTTGCTCTCGTGTTTCTGTCTTGGAAAGGTTTCTATCGCCTTGCTGAAGTTTTGTCGCTTGCTCCTGGCTGTGCTGCGTGCTCTGTTCTTTCAGCTGCTTCTGGGAGAGGGGCTTATTGTTTTCTGAAGACGCTTTTGCGGATTCACCTTCTTGCCCCATCAACTCTCGCAACACCGCATTGCTTTCTCCTCCAGCGCGTGCATATCTGCCCAACACGCGCTCTTTGTCCGCTTGCATTCGCGCGGCCGAGGAGGGATCTGCCTTTTCTAAAAATTTTGCATGAGCCTCCGAGGCATGTCCTCGGTTAATGTTTTGCCCCTGCTGTTTTTGGCTATCGCTAACAAGTCGAGAAAAAACAGTGTTTGTTGCTTGTTTGTCAACTCGGAGCTTGTCTTCTATGCGCCTTTGCTCCGCAACGCGCTCAGCCTGGCGAGCTGCCCCATCATCATCAATTCTGCTCATGTTTTTCCCCCTCTCCTTCTTTGTAAGTGCAAGGCGTTGCCAATCTCCTCTTGCACAAGCTCTTCTCGCATTTGCCGTTCATAACGCACTTGTTTAGCCCATTGCTCTTTGTGTTTCTCAATGGCTTTCTTCTCTTTGGCCGCCTCTGCCATTTCCGACCTTTTTTGCTCCATCCACTGCTCCGCTCGCTTCACATTTCCTTCTTGCGCCCCTATCTCCAGCTCCAGCTTCGCCTCCTCATCCTTCAGCCTTTGCTCAAAACGCTCAAATTGCTCAAATGCGTTGGCCTGAAGCGCTTGCGCGGATAAGACGGATTGCATATGAGCAAGCACCTTCTCTTTGCGTTCCTGTTGCCGCCTTGTCAAATGGGAACGCATCTCTTCTAAAATTTTTTTCTGCTTGTGCAAAGCCTGCATCGCCTCAGAAAAAACCTGCTTTGCAGCTTCCTCCGCTCGTTCCCGCATTTCTAGCAAAGTTTGCAGTCGATAAGCTGGCATATGCTTTGCCTTCTATCACGCTTCAAATAAAGCAACGAGTGCTGCTGCTGTGTCTTCAAAACTGACACTGCTGTCCGTGGACTGTTTCAAAAAACCGATGATAGCGTCATATTTGTCAATGGCATAGTCCGTTCGTGGATCTGTCCCATATTGATAGGCGCCAAGCAAAATCAAATCCCTTTGTTTTTCATAGGTTGCAAGGGCTTCCCGAAGTTTTCCTGCGGCAACTTTGTGCTTTTTGTCGACCACTTGATTCATGACGCGGGACAAGGAAGCCAAAACATCCATGGCCGGCCATTGGTTGCGCTCTGCGAGGGTGCGGTTTAAAATGAAGTGTCCGTCCAGAATACCGCGTACTTCGTCGGCAATGGGCTCTTCCATGTCGCCACCGGCAACCAAAACCGTATAAATGGCCGTGCATTTGCCTTTCTCAGAATTCCCGGTCCTCTCGAGGATTTTGGGGAGCATGGAAAACACAGAGGGAGGATATCCCTGGCGTGCAGGGGGCTCTCCTATGGCCAAACCAATTTCACGCTGTGCTCTTGCAAGGCGCGTCACGGTATCCAGCATGAACAAGACGTTGCCCCCACGCTCTCGAAAATATTCTGCAATGGAGGTAGCCACAAAAGCAGCACGCAAACGCACCAAAGAAGGTTGGTCTGAGGTTGCGCAAACCACAATAGAACGCTTAAGCCCCTCTCCCAGCGCATCTTCCACAAACTCCAAAACCTCGCGACCGCGCTCGCCAATCAGTGCAATAACGGCCAACTCGGCAGCCGTGTTGCGCGCAATCTGCCCCATCAACGTAGACTTGCCAACACCAGAGCCTGCAAAAAGCCCTATACGTTGTCCTTCGCCCACCGTCAGCAACCCATCAATGCAACGCACCCCCAAAGGCAATGGCCTCAAAATACGTTGGCGCTTGTATGGATCTGGACACTCCCGGTCCACGGACCATTCTATCAACCCCTCTTTAGGCAAAGGACGACCATCAATGGGCTCTCCCAAACCATTGAGTACGCGACCCAACAAGGCATCTCCTACGCGAATGTTCAAAGGGCGACCTGTGGAAAGCACTTCACTGTCTGGGCCTATGCCTTGCAGTTCTCCCAGAGGCATCATCATTACCTCATCCCCTTGAAAACCCACCACCTCCGCTTTGACAGCTGCACGGTTGCGCCCTTTTATAAAACACAACTCACCCACACGCACGTTGGGCACAGCCGCCTTAATCACCAAACCTGTCAGCTCTGTGACACGCCCACGCACGCCGACCAATTGCGCATTCCTGAGCAAGTTTTGATAGCGCCCCCAGGGAATTGCAAGGTCCATTCTCAATCCGCCTTCCCCAAAGCATCCTCTTCAAACAGAATACGCAGTGCTCTAAACTGAGTTTCCAGTTGAGCGTCAATGGTCCCAAACTCGGTTTGCACAATGCAACCTCCGGGCTGCACCTCCAGATCGTCCCGAATGGCAATGTCAACACTGCGCCCAATCAGCTCTATAAGCTCAGGCCGCCTCTCTCGAAGCAATTTGGCATCCCGCGGGTGAACGCGCAAAAGCATGGCCTTGGCTGTTCGCAAATTCTCAATGGCGTTTGCACAAATTTCCAAAAGCAGCTGCGGCTCCCTCTCCAAATCCCTGCCAATCATTTTTTCGGCAATCTGGCAGGCCAACTCAATAAGCTCCTTTTTGGCCTCTGCCAACATACTGCCTGCTTGCATCTTCGCCTTGGCCAACTCCGTGGCGGCCTGAGCTGCAGCTTCTTCCAACGCTTCCTCACGTGTTTCTTGAAAAACAAGTGCGCGCTGGCGCTCAGCATCCTCTAACAACTCTCGGGCTTTTTGTTCAGCCTCTTCGATGATGCCTTTGGCTTTCGAGCGTGCATCCACCTCTTCGGGACGCACAACAATGCCACGTATGGGGGGGGAACGCATGGCTGCCGCAGGTTTAAGGGGTGATGGATCGCTGGACAAACCCCCAGGAATAATTTTTCCTGAGCTTCTGAGTGGCCCCTTGTTGTCAATATCTGCCATAGCTCATCTCCGCAGCATTCTAAAACGCCCTACCCCTTGCGAGTGGGTTTCTCTCCAATATTCCTTTGACCATGAGTTGCCTGCGCTGTCCTCTCATTCCCTTGCCTTAAGGCTCCTGCTCCCCCTGGCATAGGCCTGCGAGGAGCAGACTGTGGTGAGGGCATGCGAATGCCCGCTGCCTTGCCCGTGGGCATATTTGGGGTCGAAGGCGACACCGGACGCCTTGCTTCTGTTATTTCAGGCGAGGGTGATGGGCGCCTTGTTTCTGCTGCCTTAGGCAGGGGCAACGGGCGCTTGGCTTCTGTTATTTCATACGAGGGTGACGGACGCCTTGCTCCTGCTGTTTTAGGCGGGGGCGACGGACGCCTTGCTTCTGTTATTTCAGGCGGGGGCGACGGACGCCTTGCTTCTGTTATTTCAGGCGGGGGTGACGGACGCCTTGCTTCTGTTGTTTTAGGCGGGGGCAACGGGCGCTTGGCTTCTGTTATTTCAGGCGAGGGTGATGGACGCCTCACATGTGCCGTTTTGGGCGGCTGCGCTGCCGAGCGCTCTATGGTGTGTGGTTTTGGCAGTCGATGGCTGCGGTTTGCAGCTGGAGAAGCCATGGGGAGGTTTCCCCTCTCTCCACCAGGGCCTACAAGCCTTGAGGGTGTAGGCTTCGGAAGCTTTTCAGCTGGCACGCGAGAGGGTTTCATGGCTGGCGGCGCTGCCAAACGCGCAGAGCCCACACTTGGAACAGAACCCAGGGGAGCAGGTTTCGCTCGAGCAGCTGCCTTAGGAGGTGGAGTGACAGGGATTATTTTGGGTTTGGACAAAACGAGTGGGCGCTCAACAAAGCCCCGCTTCGCCAAAAATTCAAGCTGATCCAAAATGTCAGCTCTTCCACCATCTCCCTGGACTTTCTTGCCTTTTTCTTCATCCAACCAATGAGAGAGCAGCTTGCCCAATTCCCCTTCATGCCGCCGTGCCATTTTAGAAGCAAAATCGGCGGATTCTGACAGACAAGCCCTCATAATGCGCCGTACACCTGCGCTTCGAAGCGCCGAGGAGGAATTTGCCGTTCCACCATATAACTCTAACAATCTACGCGAGTCATTGGCCTGCAGTGGACGCATTTGGCCAGCTGCATCACAAGCTTTTTGAGCCAATATCCTCTGGTCCGGAGGAAGTGAATCAAAAAAACTCTGCCGTTCGCCACTGGGCAACCCCGCCAATGCTGTTGCAAACACACGAGCGCCCATTCTGTCACAAACCGTAATAAGCTCTCTGGCCTGCAAACCCAAAATGTCTTCAAACCTAAAGAGGGCGCTGATGGAAGCGTTTTGAAGTTCTTCTTCAAGTTTCCAGCGCACAAAGGAAAACACTTCAGGGCTGGGTTCTCTGCGCAGTTGTGTTTTTTTAGAGCTGGGAAGTGCAGCTTGAACGGAATTCGCCAGCAAGGAAGGCAAAGCGCGCAAAACCACTTCAGCAACAACGGGCTTCTCTTTTGCCAACAATCCAGCCAGGTGTTCCGGTTCTGCTGTCGCAAGCCTCCGGCGTCGCATGCTGAGCAGGCGACGCATTTCACGTACCAAGAAAGGTATCCTCTGCTCCTTGGGGATGGAGCGAAAAGCTTCAGTGCGGTGCTTTAAAAGCTCTGCGTCTTCTTCAGGCAAAAACTGAAACGCTTCATCGGCTCCCGCTCCACCAAAAACGACCGATGCCAAAAGCAACATGGTTTGTCGTTTGGAAAGTGAAGCAAAATAGTGTTCCACGGATAGAAAATAACCTTTCTCAGGGGATGGAAGAAAAAAAACCTATCCTGTCCTCTTTGCAGCACGGCTCTTTAGGAAAATCCATATGGAGACGCCGGCCACCAGCAAAATTAAAAAACCAGCTCCGCCTACCACCACCAGACGAAATTGGTCCGCGCTGGATTTGGTCATTTGGAAACCAAACACTGTCTGCAGGCGATCTTTTAGATCTAACTCAGCCTGGGGAGGCGCCGCAAGCACCATGAGGACTTGAACCGCTTCAGGCGCCAACTGTGGCACTGCGGCTGCCACAAAACGCCGTATGGAAGGCTCATCCATGGGAGGCTTTTCTTCTTCTCTGGACGTGCGATATTTAATAAACACCGACGCTGAAGGCCTGGGCCTCTCCGCGTCAGGCACCAGATCGTTAGACTCGGGCAGCATGACCAAAGTCCTCACCTCTAAAATTCCAGGGACTCGGTTGAGCGCATTCGAAATTTCCCCTCCCAAAGCCTCAAGCAGCATGGCCCGCTCCTCCGTCTGTGTTGGAATCATCCCCTTATTCTTTTTAAACAGGGAAAGCCCGTCCGCACGAACCCGAGGCAAAGAGTTGTCCGTCAGCAACTGCACAGCGTTGACGGCATCGGCTTTAGGAACGCTGATAATATAGGTAGCTTCGTCAGCTTCAACGCGCTGTTTAGACGCCTGAATGCTGTTGCGTTGCAGCAACACATAAATTTCGTTGGCTTCTTCTTCGGATAGATCATGCTGCAAATTCTCAACACAAGCGACCAAACCAATGCCCAACAAGGCAACAAACCCATATTTTCGGAACATAAGCTTTGCGAGACTACACGAAGCTTCCAAAAAAAGCGGCCCAAAAGAAGCAACTTTTAAAAAAAAAGCGGCCCCCAAGTGCCGCTTTTCGAAAAAAAGAACTGTTTCTTTGAAAAATGAGACTTAAGTCTGCAAACCGTCTCTGTTGTTTTTTTGAAAAATCAGACTTGGGTTTTCAAGGTATCCTTGAGGCCTGAAGTCGTTTTTTCAACAATTTTGCTCGTCAAGTCCATTTCCTGGCTATATTTGTACATGCTGGCCTGGAGGCTGAGCAGCTCCGCGTTGGAAAACTTCTTTCCTTGCAATGCAGAGCCGATGAGCTTGTCCAAAGAGGCTTGCCCTTTTTCTACGCCATCCATTAAATTTGCAAGGCTTCGGGTGCTTTTTGAAGAGGGCTGCTGCGTTTGCGTTGCGCTTTCTGCCTTGCGCGGTTTTGAAGTCTCGCTCAAGGCCTGAGTTCTTATCTTATTCATGCGAGATCTATCGGTTTTTTCAACCTGCCCCGCATCCCGCACAACATCCGCTTTGTTCACCGATTCGCTGGCTTGGACTTGAGAAACCGACTGGTTTTGGCGAATATGGCCAGCCTTGTTTTCTGCCTGCGTGTTGAGTGCTTCATCAAATTTGCTTGGGCCCTGTTTGGCCTGTTGGACTGCTTGCTCTGGAAGCTTTTGCTGTGCTGCCTGTGCTTGAGCTGCTGCAATCCCTGCGAGTGGTCCCGCCATTGTCTTCTCTCCTTTTTAAAGTCATCTCTCCTGATTGTCGCTCATCCTCAACTAAAAGTTGCTTCAATTTTTCAATGGCGCGCGCATGTAGCCGAGAAGCCCAGCTTTTTGACTGCCCAATTGCTGCTCCCGCCTCCTCTAAAGTCTTCGACTGAAAATAATAGGCCTGGAGCAACCGACGCTCTTTCTCTGACAGCATTCCCATGGCTTTTCGAATGCGCCTTTTGGTTTGCTCAAGCTCTAAATGCTCTTCGGCAGACAGTCGCTCGCTGGCAATCTGTAGGCTTTCTGCCGCATCTAAACTGGCCGCATAGACAATGGCCAAGCCCGAAACAGCATTCGAAATTTCACCCACATCTTCTGCAAAAGAGCTCTGCGAAAGAGCGTCTCTGTCCGAAAGGTTGCTTAAATAGGCATTGGAGCGCTCAGCACCGAGGAGGTTGGGCTCTGAGCTGCTGTTGCTGCCCAAAATGCCCATCTTCCTTAGCCCGTCAAAAATGGCTCCCTTCACTCGATAATGGGCAAAGGTTAAAAAATTGGCACCCATGCTTGGATCAAAACGCTCTGCTGCCTCCAACAAGCCCATATGCCCATAGGCCATCAACTCATCCAAATCCATATGAGAATGAAATTGTCGGCATATACCCGCAGCGATGGACCTCACATAGGGCCCATATTTTTCCAGGAGCTGATTTTTGTTCTCCCCAAACTTTTCCAAAGCGACTCCTATTCCGCCTTCGCCCAAATTTTTTCAAGCGTTTCCTGAAGTCGAGGATCTCCTTCAATATCCTCTGCTATCTTATTTGTGAGTGTCTTTGAGTTTGTACGAACAATTTCACGAAGAATGTTGGCAACCAAACGCCGCGTTGCTTCTTCTTTCGTCTTAATGGCACCCTCTCGAAACTGCCGGACAATTTCAGCCGCCTGAGCAATAACAGGATCGCTCACGCTCACAATGGCTCCTACATCTCCCAACCTCACCGCGGGCGCAATAGGCTCAATCCCCGCCCTAAATGCAGCGCCTGTCGCTTTTGGAGCCACACCCGTTCCTCGGGCCATACCCGCCCCTCGAGCTGCACCGGCTCCTTTCTTGCCGCCTATCTTGCCAACAGACATGGGGACTCCCCGTGCAATTCAAAACCCAATGCCCAAACTTAAGGCGCTTTGGGCTTCGCTTTAGAAAACAAACCCTTCTCCCTGCAATCCAACAGTGAATCCGCAAACATTGCAGCATCACTGTCAGGTTCCATCACCTTCGCCTGCTGCAATTCCTTCAATGCGGCAACATCCTTGCCCATAAACAACAAGGCCTCCCCCGCATGCGCATGCGGCAAAGCAGACCTCGGAGCCAAACGCTGCGCCGCCCTAAATGCCTGCAACGCTTTCTCATACTTCCCTTGAACCAAATCCAACGTGCCTAAGGCAATCTGCGGAACTTCACTTTTGGGCATCAACATGCAAGCCCCCATAAACACTTCATGGGCCTCTGCAAAACGACCCATGTCCATCCACAAATAACCCGTCTCTAAAAGAATTTTTGCCTGAATTTTTGTCGTGGGAACCAGACTGCCTAAAATTCCTGAGGAAGCTTCTGTTGTCATAACTCAAGAGCCTATTCCAAGCCCAGGGGCTTAGGCGAACAAATTTTAATAACACCCTCTAAATTCATGAACTCGAGCACGCCCACCTTAAAAAAGGCGACCCCTTTCGAAGTCGCCTTCAATTCAAAAAACCCATGACCGTGGTTTAGACCGTTTTTACTTAGAACTGATTTGATTATCCAGACCGGTTTCAATTTGGCATGAGGTCGAGGCGGGCGAGGATTTCGCGATGGGAGTGCACTTAAGTGCATGACCTGAGCGAAACCGGAGCCCAACGAAGAGATCATGTCAAAGTGAAAGCGGTC
>Ga0099364_10001119_pt1 | contig 44711 bp, 33 predicted proteins | sample TergutTh196P3_FD_73070 | JGI IMG/M metagenome (GOLD analysis project Ga0099364, IMG submission 73070) | Microcerotermes parvus P3 segment gut microbial communities from Pointe-Noire, Republic of the Congo - Th196 P3 | ecosystem: Host-associated > Arthropoda: Insects > Digestive system > Gut ...
CGCGAAGCCCCTATTTCGTGCCGACAGGCACGAAACGCCCCCGGCAGGGCGCACGACCCGCTTGCGGGTCATAAGTGCGCCCTTGCTAAAGCAAGGGTAGGAGCGTTTAGCTCGCTACCTTTGCTGCGTCCCCCGTCTTGCCGCTACCGTTGGTGACAGGGGGTTGCGCTGTTTTCGCCGTTTCCGCAGACTGCGGCGCGGTATCGCCGCCGCTCTGGTCGGCGGTCGTCTCGTTGGGGAGTAATTCGTCAAGTATGCGCTTGGTGTGCGGTGTCAGCAGGGTTTTCTCAACGAAGATGTGAAACTGCTCGTCGGTGAGTTTCGCCAGACCGGGGAGCAGGCTCTCAACCTTGCCGCCGCGTTCGCATAGGCGGTGGTTTCGGGCTTTGCGTTCCTCCTTTTTCTGCTGTTGCATTAACAGCTTCAAGCGGGCTTGCTTTTTCTCGGCTTCTTCTTTTGCGGCGGCGATGCGCTCATCAAGGTTTTTTCTTGTTGACATTGTGGAGTCCTCCTCATAATTTATTGATTTTGTGATAATAAAATACCGCCCATAATCATTTCAATTACAGGCGGCATCATGCGCTGACTATGCTACGGGCATCGGGTCAGTAGGTAGTTCTTCTGAATCGGGTTCTGGATTTTCTGTAGCGGCGTTTTCTGCGGCTAAACTTGCCTTCTTCCGCTCCCGGTAATTACGGCAAATCTCGTTCCGCCGTAACCGCTGACGTTCGATTTTTTCGAGCTGTTCGGGCGTAAGTTCCTCCACCAAGTCGCTCTCGTCAATCGGAGCGGAGAAGCTGCCGATGAACCGCAAGTAGATTTCTATCTTCCTCGGTGTCTTGCGTGATTTGTCCTCTCGTTCGTGGATAATCACTTTGTCGATAAATTCATTCAGCATTTGCGTTGTAAGCTCCGTAAATTGTGTGTAGCTCTTTACAAGTTCAATGAATTTATCTGCGCGGGTCCCGTCGTACTCGAAATCCTCAACCTGCTTTTTCCATTCGGCTATTTGTCTTTCGAGCGTATCCTGTTCATCGGCGTATTCCGTGAACATTTTATCGAAATGGCTGTCGGGTATTCTGCCTGTGGCGTTTGCTTCAAGCAGCTTTTTCACAACGGCGACAAGCTCACCCTGCCGTTTTTCCGCTTTGGTGATTTTCTTCCGCGTCTCCTTTACGGTTTCCTTTTGCCGAATGGCGGAGGATTCCCGAACCCGCTCAATAAACTCCGCTTCGTTTTTGAGTACATATTTTGCGACAGTGCGGATTGTGAATAATATGGTTTCCTCAACCAATGGGACGCGAATATAATGTTGTGTGCAACTGTCGCTCCTGTCGGCGTATGGGGTGCTTGCTTGGCGATATTTGGAACAGACAAACTCGTTGTGGTCGCCATGCCCCGGCGCTGATGCGCGGTATGTCATTTTAGATCCGCAGTCTTTGCAAAAAAGCAGACCCGTTAGTCGGCTTGGCGGCATTTCGCTTTTGGGTGCGCGGCGTATCGTACGCCTGAGACGTTGAGCGTTGTTCCAAACTTCCTCGCTGACAATGGCGGGGTGCGTGTTCTCGAAAACCAACTGCTCTTCTTTGGATGTAAATTTGCGTTGTTTTGATTTATAGCTGTCGGTATATGACTTTCGATTTATTGTATGACCGAGATACTCGCGCCGCTCGACTATGGTTGCTATAACATTACTCCGCCATTGGTATGGGTCGCTGAAATGATGGTTCATTTCGCCGCCGACTTCTCTGCTGTGTGCCGATGGGTTCAGCACCTTTTCCTCCGTCAGCTTTTTTGCGATTTGCGCCACGCCGTATCCGTCGATTATCATATTAAAGATTCTACGGACGATAACGGCGGCGGCTTCATCCACCACCCACCTCTGTTTGTCCTCTTTGTCACGAAGATAACCGTAAGGGACAGCGGGAGAAACGTGTTTGCCGTCCTGCTCTTTTGCGCGGAATATTGCTCGTATTTTATTTGAGCAGTCGCGGGCATACCACTCCGCGAAAATTGCTCGGAAAGGTGTTAAATCATCTACGCCCCGCGATGTGTCGATTCCGTCCTCGACGGCAATCAGCCTGATTTTTTTAGATTCAAAAAATTCAAGCAGTAGCCCAACTCGAATGTAATCGCGTCCCATGCGGTCAAGGTTTTTGATTACAACATTTTGAACGTGTCCGGCTTCGATTTCCGCGATGATTTTCTGCCATCCGGGTCTTTCCCAGCTCGTGCCGGAATACCCGTCGTCCACCACATGGATGTACGGGGTCAAGCCGTTTCGTTCGGCGTATGATTCAAGGAGCATTTTTTGGTTTTGGATACTCCCCGATTCTTTGTCGCTGTCGTCGTCTACCGAGAGCCTTTCGTATAGGATCGTCAGTCTGTTTTTGCTCATGTCAGCCTCTTTCCGGCAGGCAAGAACATTTGCGGCACTTTGGGAAGCGCCGACCATTTTATCAATCACGGTCAAGCACCTCCCGCTCTATCATTCGGAGGAGCTTGTCCTCCAGTGTTTCGTGTGATGTGTTGCTGAAATGGACTGTAACCTCCACGGTGGCAGAGCCAATCCGCCGCAGCAACTTTACCGGCTCGCCCTCTCGTTGGGGGGTCAATGCCGCGTCATTATTAACGGTTGCATCGTTCATGATTGACTCCTTTGAAAAATAATGAAATAAATGAGTTCTCTTTTATACCGCGTCTACCCTCCTTTTGTGCGGCGGTCATGCTATATTTTCGGATTGAAGTATACAATCCTCCCCTTTCGCCATTTCTGTCAGGCGGGGTTATCGCTCCTTGTCGCAGGTCGGCGACGATATTGCCTTTCCGCTGTTCAATCCGGTTACGTTCCTACATCAGAGCCTTGTGTGGTTGATGCGTAATTCCGATTCTGCCCTTGCGCCGTTCCTGCGAAACGGGTTAATGCAAGGTTGCGCCCTCGGTATCCTTACGGCAGCGTGATTCAGTTGTCAATGTGCAATCGTGAATTGGCTTATCCGATATTCACGTTAGTTGCATTATCGACTATTGAATCACGTTTGTCAATGCTTCACAACAATGTTAGACGGCGTATATGAAATTACATATTGACAACTCACGATTGTGTTGTTATAATCTTTGTAAACGGAGCAAGCACAAACGGAGGTTTTCATTATGGACGTTGCAGGATTACGCGCAATCTTTTCATCCCGAATCCGCAAACTGCGCGAGGGGAAAATGAATCAAGGGGAGTTCGCGGACAGCGTTGGCATTTCGCGCGGCGCGATGAGTTACTATGAGCAGGAGTTAAGAACGCCTGACATCGGGGTGCTTCGCGCCATTTGCGAAAAATACAAGGTGTCGGCGGATTATCTGCTCGGTCTTATGCCAGATACAAACCATGCTGTTTCGGATGTTTGCCTTGAAACGGGGTTATGGCCAAAAGTGGCGCGTCGGCTCATGCTGTTGCAAAGGCTCAAAAACCTCGAACTAAAGCCTGACATAATCGAAGCGGTTGTAATGGAATTTGACGAGGACGCGCAGGAGGTTTTGGAGTTGACGGCGTTCACCTCCGCACCGCCGATGATGAACCTCTTGCTGTCGTGCAACGAAGGTTTGAATCTGCTTAATTTCCTCAGCGCGATTATCTTCGATGCGGAATTTGTCACTGGCGGCGATGAACCGCCGCATTTCAAAGTTATCACCGGGCATAAGAACATTGAAATATCGTTCCCGTTGGAAAACATCACCGCCGCTTTGTGGGTGAACATTCAGCGCGAAGTCGATAGGATAAAAGAAAAGGTAGACCCTCCAAGTTCCGTACAGCCGGAATGAAAGCGGTTTTGATTATGACCTTTTTGAAAAAGGTGTTTTTCAAGGTGCAGGCGGCGTAAAGTTGCCCATGAGAATTGCCCCCAAAAGTGGGGGCAAAGCGAGTTAGTTATACACCAACTCAGAGAGAATTATCTCGTGTGCGATTTCTCGGTTTTTGATTGTGGTGAGCCTGTGAGCCGTTGCTTCGTCTACAGACCGGCAGATAGGATATAGGCGCTCAGAGAGCAGCAGGGAGGCGTACAGGGCGGGTTTTTCTTCCCGCAGGTACTTCTTGTGCATCATGCCATAGCGGCCGAGTGGCGGCGCGTCAGGCGGGTCTGAGAGCGTGATGTTCGGCAAAAAGTAATCGCCAACGGGGGTGTAAGTGATTTCCATGTCGTTTAGCTCCTTTCGGGATTGAGGCTTCCAGTCCATTCGTGCCGCAAATGGTTCTGCTGCCTTTGTTTTGATGAGGTGGTAACACCTCTCCCTGAGAGCCTAACACTTTTGCATCAAGAAAACGCGGCACAACCGGAATGATTACGCTGTCTGCGGCGGCGAGGGCGTTGATTGTGAGTAGGTCGAGCGATGGAGCGCAATCAACGATTACATAATCGTATCTGTGCTTCACCAGTTCGATGTACTGCCGCAAAACCGTCTCCCGACCTATAAGCCCTGCAAGCGCAATTTCTAATCCTGCGAGGGTATTGTTCGAGGGGAGCAGGTCAACTCCATCTGAGTGATGGACGATGCCCGTTGACGGGTCAAAGTCCGTTTCGTTGATGATGTTTGACATCACGGTTGATAGGGTGACTGGCAGCTTGCTTGGTTCTGTGATACCGAAGCTGACAGTCAAAGAGTGTTGCGCGTCAGCGTCCAAGCAAAGGACGCTTTTTCCTTGTCGTGCAAGCCCCGCGCCAAGGCTTGTGGCGGTCATAGTCTTGCCGACCCCGCCCTTCATGTTTGACACTGTGATTGTTTTGCCCATACAAAATCCTCCTGTTTTTGGAGGGGCAAGATTTTAGCGTTTATTTTACGTTTAACCTTTTAAGTTAATAAATCAGCCCCAATTTTGGTTGGAAAAAGAGTGGAAAAGAAAAACGCTATGCCCGCAACCCCTTGAATTTACTGGGTTATTGGACTTAGCGTTATTATACTATACTGGCACACCAATGCGACGCTTCAGATTATGTCCGGCGTCGATGTAAGAACGGTATCAAGCCGTCTTGGTCATGCAAACCCGACCGTTACAAACAACACCTATTCTCACACGATAAAATCGGCGGATGCAGCGGCAGCGGAAACTATACAAAACATACTTTCGCCAAAAGGAAAGCAAAAGCACCGCAAGCAGACGTAAAAAGCGAACTGCAAGGATTGCGAATCTTTTCAGTTTTCCCCATCTCAATGCATATCGCTGTGTAATGTCTGTGAGCAAATTGTGAGCAAATCACCTTTCCGCATCACTTTTTCTCGCAGAAACAAGACACAAAAAGCCCTGCAAACGCTGAATTTGCAAGGCTTTTCACGTGGCAGGGGCAACAGGGATCGAACCCGTGACCTACGGTTTTGGAGACCGTCGCTCTACCTAGCTGAGCTATACCCCTATGTATGATTGACGTTAGTAACCGATTAATCAATCAGTAATAACACCGCAATAATCAGTTTACCGCACAGAACAGCAGTCTACCACATTACGCGGCTGATGACAATACTTATTTTAATTTATTTCATAAAATGGCTTCGCATTTAACCCACTTGACATATGTTGTATAATAGTTTAGTAACCTTGAAACGGAAACAAGAAAGGGGTACCAACATGCCAAAAGACAAAAAAGTAGAGCAAATTACCGACATGGACGTTGATTTCACCCAATGGTTTACGGATGTGGTCGTACGCGCGGAGCTTATCGGGTACTCGGGTGTGAAAGGCTTTTTTGTTCTGCGACCGTATGGATATGCTATATGGGAAAACATACAAAATGAGCTTGACCGGCGGTTCAAAGATACCGGACACGAGAATGTGTCCATGCCGCTGCTGATACCTGAAAGCCTGCTTCAAAAAGAAAAAGACCATGTCGAAGGCTTCGCGCCGGAATGTGCATGGGTAACCGTTGGCGGATCCGAGGAGCTTGAAGAAAAGCTCTGCATCCGGCCGACATCCGAAACTCTCTTCTGCGACCACTGGGCGCAGACAGTCCGGTCGTGGCGTGATTTGCCGATGCTGTACAACCAATGGTGCAGTGTGCTGCGCTGGGAAAAATCCACCCGCCCATTTCTGCGCCACCGTGAGTTCCTTTGGCAGGAGGGGCACACCCTGCACGCAACAGCCGAAGAAGCAATCGAGGAAACAGAGCGTATGCTGGAGGTATATGCTGATGTATATGAGAATGTCCTAGCCATGCCATGCGTCAAAGGCGTAAAAACCGATAAAGAGAAATTTGCGGGCGCAGAACGAACATACGCTGTCGAGTGCATGATGCACGATAAAAAAGCGCTTCAAGCAGGCACAAGCCATTACTTCGGAGACGGGTTCGCGCGTGCGTTCGATATTACTTTTTCGGATAAAAACAATACTCTGCAGTATCCATTCCAGACATCATGGGGGTTTACGACACGCTCAATCGGCGGAATCATTATGACACACGGCGATAACAGCGGGCTTGTCCTGCCCCCGCGCATAGCTCCTGTGCAGGCAATAATTATACCTATCGCAGCCCATAAACCGGGCGTGCCGGAAAAGGCCCGTGAACTCGAAGCGCGGCTGAAAGAATCTGGGGTTCGTGTGAAATGCGATGACTCCGACCAAAGCCCGGGATGGAAGTTTGCCGAGCATGAAATGAAAGGTGTACCGCTACGCATAGAAATAGGCCCGAAGGATATCGAAAATGACCAATGTGTAGCCGCAAGGCGCGACACCGGCGAAAAAACCGCAATTCCGCTCGCAACGCTGGAGCTACAGGTCGGGGAGCTTCTAACAGACATCCAAAACTGCCTATATTCCCGCGCAAAAGATAACCTAATCCGTAACACGCGCTGCGCAGGAACACTGGCCGAAGCGAAATCCATAATCGCGGAACATGGCGGATTCATTAAAACCATGTGGTGCGGAGGCCTCGAATGTGAGCAGAGGATGAAGGAAGAAGCCGGCATTACCTCGCGCTGCATTCCATTTGAGCAAGAACGCATCGCTGATGTATGCCCCATCTGCGGCATGGCAGCCGGCACGATGGTAGTGTGGGGCGTGGCTTATTGATTTGCGCTAAACCCTGAACCCTTGCAGTCCGCAGACTGCACAGGCAGAGAATTGAAAGTTGTGGTTTAATGAACATTGGCATTGATATAGACGGTGTGCTGACTGATATCCACGGGTTTAACCTAAAGCATGCGCCGCCATTCTTCAAGAAGAAATATAACCTTGATGTTGTGGACGAAACCCCTTGGGACATCCGTGATATCTTTAGATGCGGCGATAAGGAAGCGCTGGCTTACTGGAAGAAGTATGCGCTTAAATACGCAATCAGCGAACCTGCGCGAAAAGGCGCAAAAGAGTTCTCCCACAAGCTCAGAAAAGAAGGGCATTCTATATACATCATTTCAAAACGTGCGCTCTCATGCCGCAAGGACATACTCGGGGTGCTTATGCGCACGCTTGTCCGCAACTGGCTATGGCGAAACAGAATCAGCTTCCATGAAATCCTGTTTTGCGACTCGAATATCGAGTTTAGCAAAAGAATTGCCTGCATCAGCAGAAAAATTGATGTCATGATCGAAGACGAGATATCCAACATCAACTCTTTTTCGACTATTGTGAAGGTTATTTGCTTTGACACATTGTACAACAGAAGCTGCGCGGGAGAAAAAATCTCCCGCGCAATGGACTTCGATGAAGCGTATGAGATAATCAGCTCATACGCCAAAGAGCAGCGAACTGATAAGGTCAGAAAATTCAGGCGGATCCTCAAGCGGAACCCCCGCAGTTAGGAGTGCCTGACCGTAGAGCAGCTTTGAGTACATGGCTGCTTTTTCTTTATCGTTCTCAAACGCATCTTTGAGCGCGGCAAATGAGGAATGGGCAGCGTTCAGTTCCAGCACGCGCTGTGCCCGCATCTGGCCGAACATATCATCCTGTTTGCCCTGCATTGCCTTGAAATAACGCTCCATCTCAAGGCTTATCTCACCCTGAGTACCAAGGCTTACGGGGTGGCTTTTCAGTTTGTTTGATATGCGAACCGCCGCGACCTTGCCATCGAGCGATTCCTTTACAAATTCCAGAAGCTCCTTGCTCTCGGATTCCTGCCTCTCGGCTTCCTTCTTATCTTCGTCGCTTTCAAAGCCAAGCTCCTCGTCGTTTACCGAGCGGAAGTCCTTTTCTTCGAATTTACCGAGCGCTCTTATTACGAACTCGTCTATCTCGTCGGTTAGGTAGAGTATCTCATAGCCCTTTTCGCGGATTTGCTCTGCCTGCGGCAGCTTCTCGAGCAATGAAATGCTCTCGCCCCCTGCATAGTAGATATATTTCTGCTCCTCCGGCATATTTTTCACATAATCGGCGAGCGGTATCAGCTTCTCCGCTTTTGAAGAATAGAACATAATAAGGTCGGCGAGCAAATCATTGTTCGTGCCGAATCTGTTTGCAATGCCGTACTTCAGCTGTATGCCGAACGCTTTGTAGAATGTGCCGTACTTCTCCGGGTCGCTTTCCAGTAATTTTTTCAGCTCGGCTTTTATTTTCTTCTCGATATTCGTGGCAATTACCTTTAGCTGCCTGTCGTGCTGGAGAATTTCGCGTGATATGTTAAGCGAAAAATCAGGGGACTCGACGACACCGCGCACGAAGCGGAAATGCTCCGGGAGAAGATCCGCGCAATGCTCCATAATCATAACGCCCGAGGAGTATAGCTGCAGACCCGCCTTGAACTCGCGGGTAAAATAATCATACGGAGCAACAGACGGGATAAACAGCATTGCATTATAGCTGACCGCCGCGCCCTCTGCCGAGATGCGGATTAGAGCAGCCGGGTCTGCATGGTCGAAGAACTTTTCCTTATAGAACGAAGCGCAGTCCTCGTCGGTCGCATCGTTCTTTGCCCTCTGCCAGATCGGCACGCGGCTGTTGATAGTCTCGGCTTCTGTGTAGCTCTCCCAATTCGTCTTTTTATTGCCGTCCTTGTCCGTCTCGTCGCTTTCGACCTGGCGGCTTTTCGTCACATCCATTATTATCGGCCAGCGTATATAGTCGGAATATTTCTTAATAAGGTTGCGCAAAGTGTATTCTTCAAGATACTTCCCGTACTGCTCGTCCTCGGTATCAGGCTTTATATCAATTAATATATCCGTGCCCGGCGTGTCTTTTTCGCATGGCGATATAGTGTAGCCGTCAGAACCGGACGATACCCATTTGTTCCCGCCTTCGCTGCCGTATGCGCGTGATATGACGGTCACATTCGCGGCAACCATGAACGCTGAGTAGAAACCAACGCCGAACTGCCCTATTATATCAAGATCCTCCGCGTTCTCGTCCATTTTTTCCTTAAACTGCAGCGTGCCGCTTCTTGCTATAACACCCAGGTTCGACTCGAGCTCCTCTGCGCTCATTCCTACGCCGTTGTCGCTGATCTTCAGCGTTCTTTTCTCTTTGTCGGCATCTATTGTGATTTTGAAGTCATCGCGCGTCATGCCGACTTTGTCGTCAGTCAATGACATATAACATAGCTTATCGATTGCATCGGATGCATTCGATATAAGCTCACGCAGAAATACATCCTTGTGAGTGTAAATAGAGTTGACCATCAGGTCGAGCAGTCTCTTCGATTCCGATTTGAATTGTTTCTTCGCCATAGCTTGGGTTAAACCTCCTAAAATGTAAATAATATCTAACACGGCAACCGACCGCATGTGATTACTCAAACACGCCCTATTATCAGACTCTCATTTGCTTCTTTCTGGCGAGCCTTAGCGGGCCTTCTGCCATATCTCCGACCTTGCTTAATGCTTTGCCCAGACCGTTGGCTACGCAGAGGTCAGCATCATCAGCTGTCAATGCGGCAATGCTTGTGCGGCTGGAGATTAGCTTGTCAAAGCCCCAGAGCAAGCTGTTGCCTCCGGTTAGGACAATACCGTTTTGCGAGAGATCAGCTACAAGCTCCGGCGAAGTTGACTCTAGCACGTTATGCACCGCTTCAACAATAGCCTCGATATTTTCCTCAAAAGCCTCAAGCGTGTCTGTCGAACTGATCGAGACCTCTCTCGGCTGGCCGGTCAGAATACAACGTCCTTTTGCTTCGATTGTGATAGCTTCGGGGCGCGGGAATACGCAGCCAACGACCTTTTTCAGTTCCTCTGCGGTCGCTGCTCCTATGAGTACATTGTGCTTGCGCTTAACATATCTAATTAAAGCATTGTCAAATGCATCCCCACCCACCTTTAGCGAAGCCGACTCCACGATATCTCCGACAGAAATAACGGCAATATCCGTAGTCCCGCCTCCTGAATCAATGACCATGTGCCCTTCGGGCTTTGATATATCGATACCTGCTCCAAGCGCAGCCGCAAGAGGCGCTTCCATTAGATAAACCTTGCGCGCCCCTGCTGTAACGCTCGCATCGATTACAGCGCGTTCTTCAACCTCTGTTAACCCTGACGGCACGGAGGTGATTATTCGCGGTTTTAGGAATGAAAAGGACAAAGCTTTTCGTACAAGCTCTTTGAGCATACGTTCGGTCATGTCGAAATCGCAAATCGCGCCATCGCGCATGGGCCGTATCGCAACTATGTTGCCCGGTGTTCTGCCCAACATTCGCTGGGCAGCCATCCCTACATTGAGCAAACGCCCGGTGTTCCTGTCCATGGCAACGACCGCCGGCTCTCTTAATATAACGCCTTTGCCCCGCGTTGATACAAGAACGGATGTCGTGCCAAGATCAATGCCAATATCCCTGCCAAACATATAAACTTACTCTCCTCTTGCAAGCGTTGCGCAAATGACGCTGCTTGCTCCTGCATCAAGCAAGACTTTCGCACATTCGGAAAGCGTTGATGCGGTTGTAATAATGTCGTCAATCAGTAAAATGGATTTTCCTTCGATGAGCTCTGTGTCCGTTGCCTCGTAAGCTCCGCTAATATTCGTCCGCCGATCCGCGATGCTGCTCAAATCCGACTGAGCCTGAACATCCTGCGTTTTTTTCAACGTCTCTACGGCGATAGTGTCAAGATTAAGCGCTGTTGCAAAGGCAAGCAGCATCGCCTGGTCATAACCGCGTGAGCGTTTGCGCGTGCTGCTAAGGGGAACCCAGGAGATATGGTCATATTTCAAATCAGGCTGTTCGATTATACATTCAGCCAGCATCTTTCCGTAAGCATCTGCATATGAGGGGGCATTGCGGAACTTATAGCGGAGCAAGGATTTGCGAACCGCATCTTTGTAGTGTAAAGCAGAAACGCAGTAGTCAAAATAATCGCCCGGTTGCTTGCCGCCATAATCGGTATATGGCAGAGACTCAACGCACTTTTCGCATATGGAACTCTCGGCTCTGTGCAAAACCCGTGCGCAAAAAATACACTTAGGAGGAAACAGCAAATCAATAAAAGCTGAAATAATACTCATTTCTCACCTGATCCTTAGTTACCGGCAAGGCGGGCGCGCAATCCGCTGTAGCGTTTCTGCCTTTTCTCATTCATCACCATTTTACCCATAACCTCAGGGTTGCCGACAATAACCAGCAGACATTTAGCGCGGGTCATTGCCGTGTAGAGCACGCTGCGTGTCAGCAGGGGTGGCGCGGCGGATGTCATTGCGAGAATAACCGCAGGGTACTCGCTGCCTTGCGATTTATGAACCGTCATTGCAAATGCCGGTTCAAGCTCCGGGAGCTGATCGAACTGATAGGTTACCAGTTTATCCTCATAATCAACCGTTACGGTCTCCTTTGTGTGGTCAATGCCTTTGATAACCCCCACATCGCCGTTAAAAACCCCCAGTCCCTCGGTGAGTCCATCCGGGGCATTCCACATTATATCATAATTATTTCTTACTTGCATCACTTTATCGCCGGTACGGAAAAGATATTCGCCGAACTGTTTTTCCTTTTTTGATGCGTGTTTCGGATTTGAGACACTGCGCAGCCGCTCGTTGAGGCTTACGGTTCCCGCAGAACGCTTGCGCGTAGGCGACAATACCTGTATCTGAGATGAATCAAAGCCCATTTTATCCGGCAGGCGGCGGCCATATAGGTCTGCGACTGTCTCGGCGATTTGCTCCTCCGATTTGCGCCGCATAAAGAAAAGATCCGGGTAAGTATGCGTTAAGTCGGGCATATGACCCTTGTTTACATTATGCGCGCATCTTATTATGCCGCTATCTTGCGCTTGGCGGAATATCTCAGTTAGAGCAATCGTTGGTATCGTGCCGCTTCTAATGATATCGGCAAAAACATTGCCCGGGCCTACCGACGGAAGCTGATCCGCATCACCTACCAGTATAAGGCGGCATCCGGGTTTCAGCGCAGCAAGCAGCGAGCGCATCAGCACAATATCCACCATGGAGGTCTCGTCTACAATTACGGCATCTGCCTTGAGCGGGTTATCCTCGTTAAAGCTAAAATAAAGCTCATCGCCTTCACCTGACCGCGCACCCAGCATACGGTGGATAGTCGCAGCTTCGCGGCGGCATGTCTCGGAAAGACGTTTAGCGGCTCTGCCCGTCGGTGCGCACAAGGCTGTTTTTAGATCCATCGCATCAAATAACATCAGTATGCCTCTTACGGTTGTTGTCTTGCCGGTGCCGGGTCCGCCTGTCAGAGCCATAACCCCGTTATCCGCGGCTAACTCAAGCGACTTGAGCTGCAATGCTGCGTACTTAATCCCATGTTCATGTTCGATATCTCCGATGAGCGAAATTAACCCCTCTGTTGAATAGGTATACAAAGCCATTTCAGATATGCGCTCTGCCGCAAAGGTCTCCGCTTCGTGAATATGCCGCAGATAACACCCTTGGACACCAGCAATCTCTTCAATAATTAAGTCGCCGCATTCGCATAACATATCCAGTGCATCCGCTATAGGTTCCCGCCCGGCGCCGATTAGCTGGTCTGTAACTTCGATTAGCTTATCAGCCGGAATTAAAGTATGGCCATTGCTTAGATTATGCGTAAGCTCGAAAACCAGCGCCGCAGAGATTCTCTCGGGGCATCCGCTTTCAAAACCCAGGTCGAGTGCAATAGTATCTGCTTCAAAAAAATCGCACCCCACGGCTTCGCCGGTGAGTATGTATGGATTTTCGCGTACAGCTTCTAATGCATCGTCACCGTGGTATTTATATACCCTCATTGCGATGAGCGGCTTGATTGCATATTGTGATAAAAAGTCAATAAGGCGCCTGAGCCCTATCTGGCGCTGGTACGACTCCCCGATTTTCCGCGCGGTTCTGAGCGAAATGCCTTTGATCGCTGCCAATGATTCAGGCTTTGTTTCGATTATATGCAGAGTGTTATTGCCGAACTTATCTACTATATCCCGCGCCTTCACGAGCCCAATGTTTTTTATTGCGCCGGAAGCAAGATACCTGAATATTTCGTCTTCGGTATTCAGCGGCATCATTTCAAATGATTCTGCCTTGAACTGCTGGCCGTACTGCGGGTGGGTCATCCAACTGCCGGTAAGGAGCAGCCGCTCCCCCGGCGATGCGCAAGGTATGCTGCCTGTCACGGTAACAATCTCATCTGCTGTTTCGAGGCGCAGCACAGTATAGCCATTTTCAAGGTTAGCGTACACAACCGTGTTGACTAATCCCTCTAACTCAATACCCAACTCTCCGCGCTCCTCTCTCAACTGTCAAGTATAATCGTTACCGGGCCGTCATTTACGGAAGCGACATTCATCATTGCGCCGAAAACACCCGCTTCTACCGAGAATCCGGCTTCCCTGCATTCTGAGATGAATAATTCGTATAGAGGTACGGCGGTATCGGGCCGGGCAGCTTCGATAAAGCTTGGGCGGCGGCCCTTGCAATCGGCGTACAGAGTGAACTGGGAGATAACCAGTATGCTTCCGCCTACAGTCGCAAGATCGAGATTCATCTTTCCGTCTGCATCACAAAAAACCCGCATATTGCAGACTTTAGCGGCTAGTTTTCTTACATCATCTTCCGTGTCGCTGTTTTTTATGCCCAAAAGCACAAGATAACCTTTGTGTATTTCTCCGGTAATGACCCCGTCAACCTCCACCGAGGCCGATGAAACCCGGGTAACAACAGCCCTCACCCTAAAATCTCCCCCTTTGGACGCTCTGATCAAAAATCGCAGCCCGCACCCTAACCATCTGCCCGCATCACATCTGTAACACCTTGGATAGACATCAGTTTCGCCATAGCGGATATCAGCTCATCCCGGCTTCTGACATCAACTACCAGAGATATGAAAGCTTGGTTTCCCGATGTCTCCTTTGCATTGAACGAAGACATATTTATACCCATTGAGTTAAATACGGAAGCGATGTCAATTACCAGTCCTTTTCTGGTATGCATCACAACATTAATAGCAGTCGAGTAAGTGTGGTTTTCCGTGTTTGCCCAGGAAGCATGTACCCATCGGCCCTTTTCGCTGGGCTGTTTTTCTTGCTGGAGGTAGTTCGCGCAATCCTGACGGTGGATGGAAACTCCATAACCGCGTGTAATAAAGCCTGTTATGCTATCGCCCGGAACAGGCGAGCAGCAGCGGGCGAATTTTACGAGGCAATTATCCAATCCTTCTATCATAACGCCGTGTACGGGCTTTGCCCTCGTCAAAACTCTCGTTACAGGAACCTCTTGTTGCTGTTCCTTCGCCTGCTCTTTTGCGGCAACCCGTAAAATATCGCGTATCTTATTGACGACCTTTTGCGCTGTGAGACCGCCGTAGCCGATAGCTGCGTATAAATCCTCTATCGTCCGGAACGCAGTAGTCGCAAGCAGTTTATTGATAATATCCGTATGTGTAGCATCAGCCAGTGCAATGCCGGCGTGTTTCAGCTCAGATTCTAGCGCAAGCTTGCCGTGAATAATGTTCTCATCACGTTTCTCTTTCTTGAACCATTGGCGTATCTTATTTCGCGCTTCCGGGCTTCTGATAATATACAGCCAGTCGCGGCTCGGGCCTTTTGCGGATCTTGATGTTAGTATGCTGACGATATCGCCGCCATGGAGAATATGCGAGTAAGAAACCATGCGCCCGTTTACAAGCGCCCCTGTCATTTTGTTGCCGACTTCGGAGTGTATGCTGTAAGCAAAGTCGATAGGCGTCGAGCCCGATGGCAGGCTGATAACATCGCCCTTCGGGGTGAAAACGAAAATCTCATCAGAAAACAGCATGTCAACTTTCAAATCATTTAAGAAATCCTGCGGGTCGCTGTCCTGCTGAGATTCGAGCAAACGCTTTACCCAAGGGTAGTTCTTTGAGTTGGCCCTGCCGTCTTGGTCTTTCTTATATTTCCAATGCGCCGCGATTCCGTACTCAGCCGTTTGGTGCATAGCCCATGTTCTTATCTGCACCTCAAACTGAACGCCCTCGCTGCCTATAAGAATCGTATGGATGCTTCTATACTTGTTAGCCTTTGGTGAGTTGATATAATCTTTGAGCATTCCGGGTACGGGCGTGTACAGTTCATGGACATATCCCATTGCGCTGTAGCAGTCGCTCTTATCGTTTACGATTACGCGGAAAGCGTATAAATCATGTATCTCGGACACAGCCAGATTCTGGTTGAATTTCTTGCGGTAAATGCTATAAAGATGCTTTACGCGCCCGTTAACAGTACATTCAATGCCGCGCTCTCTGAGTCCTTCGGAGAGTTTGGTCTGAACGCGGTCTAGGAATCTTTCGTCTGCGACTTGCCGGAGTTTCAAACCTTCCTCAATTTCCTTGCATCCGATGGGGTCAAGACAACGGATTGACAGATCCTCCAGTTCCCATTTAATCTTCTGCATACCTAGCCTGTGAACAATGGGCGTATAGATTTCCATAGTCTCGAATGCTTTTTGCCGCTGCTTTTCCTCCTCAACGTATTCCATAGTCCTCATATTATGCAGCCTGTCGGCTATTTTTATCAGGATGACACGCATATCGCGCTGCATTGCGGTAAGCATTTTGCGCAGATTCTCCATCTGCTCATCTTCCCGGCTGGCAGTTTTGGCGCGCGTAAGCTTAGTTACGCCTTCGACAATCTCCGCAACATCCTTGCCAAAGAGCTTTTTGATCATCTCGTATGTCGCGCCGGTGTCTTCAATGCAGTCGTGAAGAAGAGCGGCACAGAGTGATTCTTCGTCCAGCCCGAATTCCGCAACCAGCTCTGCGGAAGCAAGCGGATGAGTTATATAATCACTGCCGTCTTTGCGTTTTTGCCCCTCATGCGCTTTTTTTGCATACTCAAAGGCTGCTCGGATGCGTATGGTATCGGCGCTGGGGTGCTTTTCCAATATGACCGCTTCCAGGCGGCGGTATCTATCGTCAATATTGCTTGTATCTAACTCCATGCACCCTCCCCGCCTCTCAGTTCACGGAATATCCGCCCTCAAATTGCGAAGGCCGGATACCCAGAACTAATAACTGCACATTTGTGCGGCCTCGAAACTCATTTATCTGAGGCTCGAACGCCATATCCACAGATATGCCTTCTGCGACACCCAAGGAATCTGATTGTTTTGAAAAGTAGATGCAGTCAAAAACGCAGCCTGACTTTTCAATCCGCAAACGTGTGTGCCTGCCATCGCCGATGGATTGCAGGGATGTAAGCTCTGCGTTTTTAATACATAAGCACGGCGACTGGTTGCTGTTGCCATACGGTTCAAGGCTCTTTAGGGCATCAATGTTTTTGATTGTCAGCAGTTCTGCTTTTTCCACCTCGAAATCTATATGCAGCTCCTGCATAAACCCGTCAGGGTATTTTTCCCGGTAGAAGCCGATTATCCTGCGCTTAAATTCACCGATTTTACTCTCTTCAATGCTCACGCCCGCAGCAGTTTCATGCCCGCCGTAGGCAATAAGGATATCTTTGCATGATGTGATGGCTTCATATATTCCGAACTTGCCCGTGCTGCGGCATGAAGCGCGCCCGATGCCGTTGTCGCCGATGCTGATGATTATAGCCGGTACTTTGTAATGCGCGGCTATCTTAGATGCTACAATCCCCGTAACGCCGCGGTGCCATCTGTGCTGGGCGATAATGATCGGCTCGTCCTGCGGGCACTGTGAGGCGAGGGCATCCGCTTCCTCGTAGATGCCGGATTCCTCCTCGCGGCGCTTGGAGTTGAGCAGGCATAATTCCCCTGCAAGCCGTTCAACCTCGCTTAAATCATCTGCCAGCAAAAGCTTCAGCGCTATATCGTTTTGCCCCATCCTGCCGGCGGCATTGAGCCTCGGGGCGATGTAGTAGCCGACTGTCGCGGCTGTTATTTTGTTGTGTTCCTGACATGCTTCCTGCAATAGGCTTAGAAAACAAGGGCGCAGGCTCGCGTTCATTGACTTTAATCCGCGTCTTATCAGCTCGCGGTTCTCCTCAGAGATCGGCATAACATCAGCTACAGTGCCAACTGCAACAAAATCACCGAACCTATCTATCATTTCGGCGATACCGGCATCATGCTCAAGGGCACAGATGAGCTTAAAAGCCACCCCTACCCCTGCAAGATCCTTGTTAGGATAGTTGCAGCCGGGCTGCTTTGGGTCAACAACCGCAACAGCATCCGGCAGTTCAGCTCTGCATTCATGATGATCTGTAATCACCAAGTCCAGCCCTATGCTCTGCGCATGTTTGGCTTCCTCAATAGCAGTAATCCCGCAATCGACGGTAATTACCAGTTTGACGCCCCGTAATCTCAGCTCATCAAGAGCCTCGCGGTTTATCCCGTACCCCTCTTCTATGCGGTCGGGGATATATACCTCAAAATCCGCGTTTTTCGAGCGCAGCCACAGCGCTACTATGGCGCATGAGGTCATTCCGTCAACATCATAATCGCCGTAAACCGCGATGCGTTCGCTGTTAATCAGAGCTGTGTTGATGCGCTCGACGGCTTTGCGCATATCTGCCATTAAAAAAGGGTCGTAAATATCGCCGGGTATATCGCCTGCTCTTTTACGCGCATCGTTTATATCGCTAACGCCCCGTGAAGCCAGAAATACGGACACAAGCGGATTTAGGCCATTGCGGCAAAACCCCACAGCCGTATCCCTGTCAAACCCTTTGATGTCCCATCCGTAACTACTCATGCGGCGCAACCAGCCTTTCAAACTCACGCAAATCAGCAATATTTTGTCAGTATACCAAACTCCTCCGTTTTATTCAATAAAAAACAATAAGTAAAGCGCAAAAAAAACACTTCCAAAATATGAAGAAATAGTATACAATGTACATTGCTGAAGATTTTATCCGGTGATGTCTGCTGCCGTACAGCACCGATGCTTTACCCGAAAGGAGAATACCTGTGAAACTTAAGCGTTCAAAACTAACCACAAAACTCATAGTGTTTGCGCTGATAATATATGCCGCAGGTGCTTTGATTTCCCTGCAAGCTCTAAGTGAAGAAGCCAGGCAGATAAATACTGAACTGGAAAAACAGGTTTCTGAAACCGAAATCGACAACGCAAACCTCGAATACGCAATAGAAAATCATGATGATCCGGATGTTATCGCAGACATCGCGCGTTCATATTTAGGCTTGGCACTGCACGGCGAGGTTGTTGTGTACGACGATCCATCCGAACAGGACGGCAACGACTGACGGGCTGCAAAAATGCGATTCGGAGTTCATAATTATGACAAAAGACAACCCTGAGAAGACAGACCTCATGCGCAACCTAAAACCGGCAGGTTACTACCTTGACAGCATGTCGGAGTTCGCTGATTTACTCGGCACAATAAAACAGGCTGAGGATGCAGCCAGGGAACTGATAGACGAAACCAGCCCGCAGCTTCCGGTAAGCAATACAAGCGCATCAGAGCAAGAAACTACAGTAAATGAACCTACTATTGAGGAATTGCTGGATAATCTTGATGCGCTTGTTGGTTTAAGCAACATAAAACAGAGCGTAAGAAGCTTGATAAATTATGTAAAAATCCGCAAACTACGCGAGGAAAACGAGCTCCCGAACCCGCCTTTGTCACTCCACATGGTATTTACAGGCAATCCGGGAACAGGTAAGACCACCGTAGCGCGGATTCTTGCCGATCTTTACCGTGCAATCGGAGTGCTCTCCAAAGGTCAGCTTATCGAGGTAGACCGTTCAGGGCTGGTTGCGGGGTTCGTCGGACAGACTGCAATCAAAACCACGGAAACAGTTAACTCTGCGCTTGGCGGGATTCTGTTTATAGATGAAGCCTATGCTCTCGCGCCGGATACAGGCGGCGGGAACGATTTCGGGCGCGAAGCGATAGAAACACTCCTGAAAATGATGGAAGACCACCGCAATGACCTCATAGTTATCGTTGCCGGGTACAGTGAACCGATGGCGCGGTTCATCGGCGCAAATCCGGGGCTTGAATCGCGCTTCAACCGTTATTTTGCTTTTGAGGACTACAACAGCGAAGAGCTGCTTTCGATTTTCAATTCAATGTGCGCAAAAAGCGAATACTTGCTCACAGATGATGCCGCTGATTATGCGCTTGAACATTTTACCGGTATTTACGAAATGCGCGACGAGAATTTCGGCAATGCCCGCCATGTCCGAAACTTCTTCGAAAACATAGTAACCGTCCAGTCCGACAGAGTGTCGGCGCTTGAAGATCACACAAGAGAATCCCTTACAACAGTTTTGCTCGAAGACCTGCACAAAGCCGCGATTATGTGAATATACAAACTTCATCTTTACAGGAGGGTAGCTTATCATGGCCCATGGAAAGGAAATCAAAATCATCGCCGGAAACTCAAATGCTCGGTTCGCGGAGAAAATTTGCCGGAATCTTGGTATCCGGCTCACAATGACTGATGTCAACACATTTGCGGATGGGGAGATATCAGTTTCGCTTTACGAAACTGTGCGCGGAGCTGATGTATTCATTATCCAGTCAACATGCGCGCCGATTAACGACCATCTGATGGAAATGCTTATTATGGTAGATGCCTGCAAGCGGGCATCTGCCAGCAGAATCACAACTGTTATCCCTTATTTCGGCTATGCGCGGCAGGATAGGAAATCAAAATCACGCGACCCTATAACAGCGAAGCTCGTCGCAAACCTGATAACATCAGCAGGTTCCGACAGAGTGCTTACTATGGACCTGCACGCAGGTCAGATACAAGGCTTTTTTGACATCCCTGTTGACAATCTGTCAGCCGCCCCGCTTTTTGTGGATTACTACAGCAGGAAATTTTTAACCAAGGCGGACGATGTCATGGTAGTTTCGCCCGACATCGGTTCGGTTGCGCGCGCACGCGCATTCGCGATGCGGATGGATAAAGGACTGGCAATTATAGACAAACGCCGCGAAAAAGCCAACCAATCAGAGGTTATGAACATAATCGGCTCGGTCGAAGGCAAACGCATAATTTTATTCGACGATATGGTAGACACAGGAGGAAGCCTCTGCAGCGCGGCAAAAGCTCTTATAGAAATAGGCGGCGCAAAGGAAGTATATGCTTGCGCGACCCATGGCGTTCTGGCGAAACAAGCCGTAGAACTCGTAGCGGAAAGCCCCATCAAGGAACTCGTTTTCACAGATACGATTCCCTCGCACTCGGATGTTGAGTGCGAAAAAATTAAGTATCTGACGGCCGCACCGCTATTCGCGGAAGCCATAGAGCGCATATTCCAAGAGATGTCTATTTCATCATTGTTCAGATAAGCCTGAGGGGACTTATAGATATGTTTTTTAACAGAAATAAGCAGTCCGTGTCTTGGATTATTGTTTTTTTGGGTAATCCCGGCATACGTTACGAGAACACGCGGCACAATGCGGGGTTTTTAACAGCGGATACCGTGGAGAGGAATACAGGGGTCAGAATTAACAAGGTGAAGCATAACTCCCTGACAGCAGTCACCGCCATAGGCGGGCAACGTGTTTTCTTAATCAAGCCGCAAACATACATGAACCTCAGCGGCAATCCAGTCAGGCAAGCGATGAGATACTACAATGTGCCTATTGACAAGGTGATTGTTGTCTGCGATGATGTCGCCCTCCCGGCAGGCAAGCTGCGGGTCCGGCGCATGGGTTCCGCAGGCGGCCATAACGGCTTAAAGGACATCATCAGCAAATGCGGCGGAGAGGGTTTCCCCCGGATTAAAATCGGTGTCGGATCACCGCCGCACGAGGAATATGACATGGCAGACTGGGTGCTGTCAAGAATAAGCGAGGAGGACGGGAAACTGATTTCCGATGCTGTGAACCATGCGGCAAAAGCGCTTGAACTGATAATCACACGCGGTATCGAAACTGCAATGGCGGAGTATAACTGAAAACCATGCTCATACACGCGAGCGCAGAGAGGAGCCTTTAGAAACAATGACGCCAATGATGAAGCAATATCTTGATATCAAAGAACGCTCAGGTGACTGCATTCTTTTTTTTCGTCTTGGCGATTTTTATGAAATGTTCGGTGACGATGCGCGTACAGCATCGCGTGAACTTGACCTTGTCCTAACAACACGCGACAGGTCTAAAGACGACCCGGATGAGCGCATCCCGATGTGCGGGGTGCCGTACCATGCTGCGCAAACGTACATCGCGCGGCTCATAGCAAAGGGGTATAAGGTGGCCATATGCGAACAGACAGAAGACCCTGCGACGGCAAAGGGGCTTGTCGAACGGGATGTTGTGCGCATCATTACTCCCGGAACGCTAATGGAATCATCAATGCTGGACGACAGCATACCGAACTATCTTTGCGCGATTTACCTTTGCGATGAAACAAAAGATACAAAAACTGCGCAGAACCAAACGTCCGCGCAAACTCAATTTGCTTGCGCTGTATGCTTTGCCGACTTGTCCACAGGTGAGATATCGGTTACGCAGTTCCCGGCAGGCGATATCAAGCGTATTGAAAATGAAATTAGCTCGTTTTCCCCTGCTGAGGCAATATTCGGCGGCTCGCCGGGGTTATGCGCGAACATGAGAGATTACCTCAGCCGCCGCAACTGCCTTGTTCAATACGATAATGATAGATTCTGCGAGAATAGTTCCGCGCTGCTCTTAGAGCATTTTGGCTCTGATATATGCAGCAGCCTGCATCTTGCGGGACTTTATGCATCAGGCGCGCTGCTATCATATATTATTGACACCCAGAAGACCGACATATCACACCTTGCGACGCTTCGCCTCAACTCAAGCGGCGTGCATATGGAGCTTGATATAAATACAATGCGAAATTTAGAGCTTGCATATTCGCTGAGAACCGGCGAAAAAAAAGGCAGCCTGCTGTGGATACTGGATAAAACAAAAACGCCGATGGGCCGCAGGCTGATCCGTTCCTGGGTATTAAGGCCGTTACTGCTGACATCACAGATCAAACGGCGCCAGAACGCTGTTTCGGAACTTGTTAACGCGACACTCGCGCGTGGGGAGCTGCTGCATAAACTCAGAAATATCGGAGACATGGAAAGGCTCATTGGAAAAATCGTCTACGGTAATGCCGTATGCCGTGACATGAAAGCGCTTGCCTTATCGATACTCGTTCTGCCGGAGCTGATAGCGCAGCTCCATGAACTCAAAAGCACGGCACTGCGCGAATGTACGCAGATGGATGTGCTTTCAGAAATCGCCGGGGATATTGACAGGACTATCATTGACGACCCGCCGTTTTCCGTGCGGGAGGGCGGGTTTGTTAAGAGCGGGGTAGACCCTGAGGTTGACCGTCTGCGCGGGCTTCTGGAAAACAGCAACTCCGCGCTCACAGGCATTGAGTCCGCCGAGCGCGAGCGCACAGGTAAAAAGCTGAAAATCGGGTACAACAAAGTTTTCGGCTACTATATCGAAATACCGCGTTCTTCATCCGACGATGTCCCGGGAGACTACATAAGAAAGCAGACTCTTGCCAACTGCGAGAGATTCATAACGCAGGAGCTAAAGGAGCTTGAGACGGAACTGCTCACCGCAAAGGACAAACTCGCATCACTCGAATATAGACTGTTTGAAGAACTGCGGGAGCGTATAGCTGCTGAAGTAGGGAGGGTGCAGACAACAGCAAAGGCAGTCGCGGAGATAGATGTATACTGTTCGCTGGCAGAAGCCGCAGTGGTGAATAAATATGTCCAGCCGGATATTGATGCCTCGGGCATAATAGATATCCGGGACGGGAGGCATCCGGTAGTTGAGATAATGCAGCAAGGGTCGCTGTTTGTTCCCAACGACACATATCTTGACAATGCAGCGGCACGGACAGCGATAATTACAGGCCCCAACATGGCGGGTAAATCAACATATATGCGCCAGACAGCGCTTATAGTCATAATGGCGCAGATGGGCTCGTTCGTACCTGCAAAATCAGCGCGCATAGGCATCACAGACCGCGTATTCACCAGAATCGGCGCATCCGACGATCTATCCGGCGGGAAATCGACGTTTATGGTAGAAATGACAGAGGTAGCCGATATCATAAAATGCGCTACACGCGCAAGTCTGCTGATATTAGACGAAATCGGCCGCGGTACATCAACATATGATGGGATGTCGGTAGCCAGAGCCGTACTGGAATATTGCAATGATAAACGCAAACTGGGCGCCAAGACGATGTTCGCGACACATTATCACGAACTGACCTCGCTTGAGGACGAAATCGAAGGCGTGAAGAATTACAGCATTTCCGCAAAAAAACGCGGAGATGATATAATCTTTCTCCGAAAAATAGTCAGCGGCGGCGCAGACGATAGTTACGGTATTGAAGTAGCGGGCTTAGCCGGAGTCCCCGATAGCGTGATAAAGCGCGCCAAAGCTGTCCTAAAAGCACTTGAAGACAACGATGCCGCGCCTCGGCAGCACAGCGGGACAGGCAGCAGTCAGCAATATCCGCAGTCCGGGCAGCTATCCCTTACGGATATGAGCGGCAGTGAGATTGCGGCTTCGCTGCAATCAACAGACCTCAACACGCTCACCCCTCTTGAAGCGCTGAACCTGCTATATGAAATGAAGAAGAGGTTATAAAACTACGTCCTCTTTTCGCTCCATCAGTTTTCCCCCTATGCAGATTACCACAAATACAATCATAAAAAGCGCGGCACCCAGCATAAACGGCAGCCTTCTGTCCATATCGGACAGCCAACCCGCCAGATACCCGAACGGGATAGAGCAGCATAGTGTCAGCACTATCATTATACTGCTTATCCGGGCACGCTCGTCGGGGTCTATGAGCAAAACAACTATAGAATCCCTGTTAGGCATTACGAGGCTGTATGCACATGCCTCGACGATGATATATACAAACGGGATAATCAGATTCTCAATTGGCGCTGTCAGCAGCACAGCATGGCTGGCAATGTAAAGCAAGACGCCTGTCAGCATTGGCCGCTTAAACCCAAACCGGCTCAGTTTCGGCTGCACGAAATATAGAAACGAGATAATTATTACAGAACGGACTATCGGGTAATAAGCGAGGAAATGCTCGGGTATCAGAAGAAAGCCGGTCGTATAAAGACCGAAGAAGTTAACCAGGATCATTGATGTGATATTGAATATGACCGAAATACCTAGCGCCAGCATCATCCCCGGGGACTCCAGTATGCGTTTAAATATCTGCCCATATCCAGACAGTATCTTAAAAATCGTCATATTGGCGGTTTCTTTTTTTCTGACCTTGCCAACCTCAGTCTCCCCGCAGAATTTGAACAATATTATGAACTTTGTCGTCATAGATAAAAATGAGAATAAGTATAAGCCACGCATGACCGGCACGACCGAGAAACGGTTTACAAGAACAGCGGATATGGGAGCGAAAATGACAGCCATTTGCCCGATTATATGAATTATGGAAAAAATCTTGACCATTGCGCTTTTTTCCGCATCCTCGACCAGCAGGCACATCCATGAGTTGGTGGTTATTTGCATCATGCCGTTGAAGGCGGCTGCAACCATGAACCACCAGAAATTTTGTGAGAACGCCCATAGCAGACAGGGTATTGACCATGACAGGATATCGAAAATCAATGTGGTCTTTTTCCGCCCGAGTTTATCTGTTATCGCTCCGCTGAGCAAGGCGAAGATAGCCATAAAGAACATTGTGGCGGATGCCACAAGCCCTATTTGGCTATCGGTCAGAAAAAGCGCAGACATATACACGGAGACAAACGGTATATACAGATAATGCGGTATGCACCAAAGCGGCTCCGTGTATACGCACGCCCTTGGGTTGCCTCGGAGCGTGAGCAGGGTGTTTATCAGGGGATGGTTTTTCATGAGCGGTCAACGAGAGGGACGTACTCTCTGCTTGGAGCGACACTCTTATATGCCGGACGGATAATTCTGCCGCCGCTGAGTATTTCCTCTATTCGGTGGGCGCTCCAGCCCGCAATGCGTGATATGGCGAAAATCGGCGTGTATAGTTCCATAGGCAAATCAAGCATGTCATAGACAAAGCCGCTGTAAAAATCTATGTTTGCGGATACGCCTTTGTACATCCTGCGTTCCTTAGCGATGAGCAGAGGCGATATTCTTGCTACGTTAGAATATAACATATACTCAGCCTCGCGGCCTTTCTCTGTGCTGAGCTGCTTGACAAACCGCTCAAACACCACAGCCCTGGGGTCGCTGAGGGAATAGACGGCGTGCCCGATGCCGTAAATAAGCCCGGAACGGTCGAACGCTTCTTTGTGGAGGAGTTTTTTGCAATAGGCGCAGACCTCATCCTCGTCATTCCAATCTTTGACGTTTTCTTTGATCTCCTCAAACATAGCTATGACACGGTTATTCGCGCCGCCATGCCTGGGCCCTTTCAAGCTGCCAAGAGCCGCAGCCACCGCGCTGTATGTATCCGTGCCGGAAGATGCCACTACATGGGTGGTGAAAGCAGAGTTATTACCGCCGCCATGTTCTGCGTGGAGCACCAGCGCCAAGTCGAGAATCCGTGCCTCGAGCTGTGTGTATTTGGAGTCGTGGCGCAGCATGTGGAGGATGTTCTCGGCCATGGATAAATCAGGGCGCGGGCGGTGGATAATCAGGCTTTGATTGTTTTCGTAATGCTGGTAGGCCTGATATCCGTAAACTGCCAGCAACGGGAACTGGGCAATCAGCCGCAGACATTGGCGGAGCATATTCGGCAGGGAAGTGTCATCGGGGTTGTCGTCATAATGATAAAGAGTCAGCACGCTTCTTGCCAGTGTGTTCATCATATCCTTATCCGGGGTACGCAAAATAAAGTCCCTGACAAACGAGGGGGGCAGAGTGCACATTTTGCTGAGCAAGTCCTCGAAATCCCTCAGTTCGCCTACTGTCGGCAAACTCCCGAACAGCAGCAGATATATGGTTTCCTCAAATCCGAAGCGGTTTTCTTTCAGGAAGCCTTCTACGATTTGCTCGACATCGATCCCTTGGTAGTAAAGCTTCCCATCCATGGGAACTTCCACGCCGTCTACGATTTTCTTCGCTGTAACGGAGGATACATTCGTCAGTCCTGTAAGCACGCCGTTGCCGTTCAGGTCGCGAAGACCCCGGAAAACCTTATGCTCAACGTACATCTCGCTGGGAATCTTCTGCATCTCAATAAACCGCGACAAACGCAGCACTTCCGGCATGATCTCGGCATAATTCAAATCATCAGGCATGATATCGCCCCTTTCTCAGTTCCCTTGCGCCTGCCGTTCTTTCAGAGCGTCTTTCCTTGACAGATTAATACGGCCGCGGTCATCGATTTCTGTTACCTTGACCCATGTCATATCGCCTTCTTGCAGGACGTCCTCGACTTTTTCGACGCGGCGGTTTTCCAGCTTGGAAATATGAACCATGCCGTCCTTGCCGGGAACGAGTTCCACAAATGCCCCGATTGGTATAATGCGGACGACTTTGCCGTAATACAGCTTGCCGACCTCCGGCACGAATACGATATCGTCGATGATTTTCTTTGCCTTGCGGCAGGCTTCGATGTCTGTTGAGGCAATGTATATGCTGCCGTCGTCCTCGATGTCGACTTTCGCGCCTGTGTCTGCGCAGATTTTCTGGATGACTTTTCCGCCGCTTCCGATGACTTCCCTGATTTTGTCGGGGTGAATCTTCATCATTATCATCTTCGGGGCTGTCGGCGCCAGTTCGGGGCGCGGAGCGGGGATAGCATCGAGCATTATCTCGTCTATTATCTGTATGCGTGCCTCACGCGTCATGTCAAAGGCGGATTTGATGATTTCCATCGTTAAACCATCGTTTTTTAGATCCATCTGTATGGCGGTGATGCCTTTTTTTGTGCCGCCGACTTTGAAATCCATCTCGCCGTGGAAATCCTCGACGCCTTGTATGTCTATGAAGGTCGTCCATTTGTCACCCTCTGAAATAAGGCCGCAGGATATACCGGCAACGGGAGCTTTAATCGGAACGCCTGCATCCATAAGCGCAAGCGTTGAGCCGCATATCGCGCCTTGGGATGTTGAACCGTTTGATGAGAGCACTTCGGAGACCACGCGTATAGCGTAAGGGAAATCCTCGATGCTTGGGATTACAGGTTCGAGCGCCTTTTCCGCAAGCGCGCCGTGTCCCTGTTCGCGTCTTGATGTGGAACGAGCCCCGCGCGCTTCCCCTACAGAGAAAGACGGGAAGTTGTAGTGATGCATATAACGTTTTGATTCTTCCTCGTAAATCGTGTCAAGTTTCTGCGCGTTTGATATCGTACCCAGCGTTACAATCGAGAGTACCTGTGTCTGACCTCGGGTAAACAGGCCGGAACCGTGGACCTGCGGGAGCAGCGTGACTTCCGCGGCAAGGGGGCGGATTTGGTTCATTGCCCTACCGTCGACACGTTTGCCTTCAAGCAACCAAGCCTTGACGACTTTTTTCTGGATTCTGTATGTTATTTCTTCCATTTGCGCGGTTATCTCGGGGTACTCTTCGCCAAATTCCTGAATCATCTGCTTTACAACCGCGTTGAACCGTCCCTCGCGGACGTTTTTGTCGTCGGTATCCATGGAGTGTTTGACATCTTCGATAAATCTGTCGACTAGTTTTGCGAAGAGTTCATCATTGAATGCGGCGTTGGCATACTCAAACTTCGGTTTGCCGATCTCCGCTACCATCCGGTTTATGAGGTCGATAATCGGTTGAATCGCTTCATGAGCGTATCTGATGCCCTCGAGCATGATCTCATCGGGGATCTCTTTGCCGGCGGCTTCAATCATTACAACTTTATTTGCAGTCGAGGCGATTGTGCAGTGCATTTCGGATGTTTCACGCTGGGCTGCCGAAGGGTTGATGATATACTCGCCGTTGCTATACCCCAAGGCTACGCCTCCAATCGGCCCGTTAAAGGGTATATCCGATATGGAAACGGCTGCCGAGGCGCCAATCATCGCGGCGATTTCCGGGGAACAGTCGTGGTCTACAGCCATGATTGTGCATGTTATTGCTACGTCGTTGCGCAGGTCATCGGGGAACAGAGGACGCATCGGTCTGTCGATCATCCGCCCTGCCAGTACAGCGCGCTCCGCAGGACGGCCTTCGCGCCGCAGAAAACCGCCGGGTATTCTGCCGACTGCGTACAGTTTTTCTTCGAAATCGACGGAGAGCGGGAAAAAGTCGATCCCATCACGGGGGCGGGATGAGGCTGTCACTGCGACCAGTACGACGGTTTCGCCGTAGGTTACCAGTATTGAGGCGTTGGCGAGTTCTGCCAGTTTGCCGGTTTCCAGCGTGATTGGCCGGCCGGCGAGGTCTAATGTGTACTTTTTTACGTTGGGAAATTCTCTTTTTTGGATAATCATTATTGCTCCTTTCAACTTTTCTCGGAGCAGCGAATCTCTTAGCACTTGAAAATACCTCCGAATGATAGCCGGGTGCATTTTCAACTGCTATGGGATCGTTGCTCCGAATATTGCGTAACGGAGCCGGCCCTGCAGAGCAGGCCGGCTCCGGTTATGCCGGTTATTTTCTTATGCCGAGTTTCGCGATACACGCTCTGTAACGCTCGATGTCTTTTTTCATGAGATAATTTAGGAGGTTGCGGCGCTTTCCGACCATCTTCAGCAGCCCGAGTTCGCTGTGTTTGTCTTTTTTGTGGACTTTTAAATGCTCTGTAAGCTGCTTGATGCGTTCGGTGAGGATCGCGATTTGCACCTCCGGTGAACCTGTGTCTGTTTCGTGTGTGCGGTTGCTTTCGATTACGGTGTTTTTTTGGTCTTTGGTGATCATGTGCTCTCAGTCCTTTCTTTTCTTCAGGCCCGGCCAAATGGCATCAGGCTGTCTTAATATCATCCTATGCCTGAGTATCGGGCGGAAAAGAAACCGGATTTCCCGGCGTTATCCCGAAACTAAGCGCATGGACAACGTATGGTAACATACATTCGGCTAAAAGTAAAGAATAATTTTACCATAAGTGTTGATAAAACGAAATGCGCATAGTATAATAAACAAAGCAATCACTTGCAAAGATCAGACAATACCGTGCCTTGCGCCCGGACGGATGATTGCGCCGAGGATAGGTCGCACTAGTTGGGGAGATAGCGGTGCCCTGTAGCCTGCAACCCGCTACAGCAGGGATGAATCCCGGCTCCCGGATTTCTGGTGTTTCGACAGCCCTTGATAAGCAGCGATGACGAGCCGGTCTCGCGCAACGTGAATTCGTGAACCATGTCAGGCGGGGAACCGAGCAGCATTAAGCGAATCTTTGCGTGTGCCGCGAGGCAACCGGTTCCGAGCCGGCTGTCAAGCCAGCGGGGATATCACACTTCCAAAAGCCGGTGTGCGGCCTATCGTCGGCGCAACCTAACCCAAAGCCCCCGCTGCTCACACACTATACCCGTACTCATCCCCCGTCCTAATTCTCCTTTCTCATTTCTCAATTTACTTAGCGACGGTAAACATGTTATTTCACAGCACGAACCGTCGCTAAGTATGCACCCGGAGGTTTTGCGCGTGTACCAAGCTTTATATAGAAAATACCGGCCACGTTGTTTCAGCGATGTTACAGGGCAGGAGCATATCACCGAGACATTGCGGCAGCAGATGATTCTTGGGAAACTGTCTCATGCGTACCTTTTCGTAGGCAGCCGAGGGACCGGTAAGACCACATGCGCCAAGATACTCTCATGCGCGGCAAACTGCCTCGATCCGGCTAATGGGGATGCCTGCGGTAAATGCGCATCCTGTGTCGGCATAGAAAATGGCAGCATACTTGATGTGCTGGAGCTTGACGCGGCTTCAAACAATGGCGTTGACAATATCCGGGCGCTCAGAGAGGAAGCTGTATATACGCCGGCTTTGGTGAAAAAGCGCGTGTATATCGTTGATGAGGTGCATATGCTGTCCTCTTCCGCGTTTAATGCGTTGCTGAAAATTCTTGAAGAACCGCCGGAACACTTGATATTTATTCTGGCTACGACGGAGCTGCATAAAGTTCCCGCTACTATCATGTCCCGTTGCCAGAGATTTATGTTTAAGCGGATACAGCAAGATGCGATTATTGCGCGGCTTAACGATATTGCATCTAAAGAAGGGTTTACGCTAACTGCGGACGCGGCGGAAAAACTTGCTGCGCTGGCAGATGGTTCGATGAGGGATGCTATTTCGCTTTTTGACCAGTGCGCAACAGGCAGCACCGTCGACCTTGCGTGTGTACGCGATACAATCGGGCTGGCCGGGCATCAGGAGATTATTAGCATTGCCGGGGCAGTTGCCAAAAGAGATATAACTTCATTGCTTGAGATGCTGGATAATATGTATCAAGACGGCCGCGATATGGTTTCGTTATTAAACGAGCTTTCTGCCTTGATGCGAAATCTGCTTGTCTATAAACTCTCCCCTAATTCTCCGCTAATCGGGACAAACTGCAGTCTGTCAGAACTCTCGGCATTATCTAAAAAGCTTCCTCCGGAAAGATTGTTTTACACGCTGGAGATGATACGCGAGGCTTTGTACGGCATTTCACGCGGAGGAGCTGTCAAACTGACTACAGAGATGTGTCTTATAAAGATATGCAGTGAGGGTTTGTCTGATGAGACCTCGGCGCTGCTTTCGCGCATAAAAAAACTCGAGGAGCAGTCGGTTGCGCAGGTTGCATCGGATTTGGGGAATAAAACCGTAGAATCTGTAAAAGCTGCTCAGCCAAAATTATCTGCCGCAGCCGCAGAACCGGAAGCATCAGAAGCGCCAGAGGCGCAGACAGCCCGGGAAACGCAGACAGCTCAGGAAGCGCAGACAGCCAGGGAAGCACCAAAAACCCCGGATGTTCAGAAAGCACAGGAAACCCCGGCGGCATCGGAAGATACGGAAAGTGTAGCTCACCACATATCAAGCCCGGAGCTACAAGACGGCAATATCGCAGCAGAATACGAGCAAACTGAGTCCGCATCCGGAATAAGCAACGAAGCAATTGACATATCCTCACAATACGAAGAATCTGATTTCTGGCAGAAAATAGTCGGTTTGCTCGTAAACGTACCGCATGTTTACTCTGTAGTAGGCGACAGCTTAAAGGTCTGGGGTGAGATGCGGGATGGTTTTATTATAATTAATGCTGATGATATGTTTACAGTCAATCAGATTAGCACCGATATGTTCCTTGCTTCGATCAAAGATTCTGCGCGTAAGGTTCTGGATCGTGAGGTCCCGATTCGCGTTGAGTTCTGCGTTAGCAACGAGAGGAAAATGCGCAGCCCGGACAAACTGGACCCCCTACGCGCAATCGGCAACGTTCAGTTTGAATAGCAAATGGGATATCTCTTAAAACTGTCACCCTGAGCGCAGTGAAGGTCTTGACCGGTATCAACGCAATGCTTCTTCGCTTCGTTCAGAATGATAAATAGGTTATTTGAGGAATCCAATTAACTAAGTAAAGGAGAGATTACATTGGCAAAAGGCGGTTTTCGCGGCGGCGGATATGGCGGCGGCGGCATGAACATGAATATGATCAAGCAGGCACAAAAAATGCAGGCTGATCTTGTTAAGATGCAGGCTGAAATGGAGGAAAAAACTTACACAGCTAAGTCCGGCGGGGGAGCGGTGATAGCAGAGGTAAGCGGCAAACGTGAGCTTATTAGTCTTATAATAGACCCGGATGCAGTAGATCCGGAGGATGTGGAAATGCTCCAAGACCTAATACTCGCCGCTGTCAACGAAGCGCTCCGTAAAGCCGAGACAAGCATGAGCGAGTCCATGTCAAAACTTACAGGCGGATTAAATCTCGGATTCTAATAATTATGTTGCTAGTCACGGGTCATTGTAACTTTCACCGTGCCTTACGCTCGGACAGCTATTTCTGTGCCCCTTGTCGTTCAGAGGCGACATCGTGTCGCCACTGAACGAACGCTCCACCGTCCATGGTTGCGCTCTGCGGGCACATAAACAGCTATCCTCACCGGCATTGATGATTTTCCTGTGAACCGTGACCAGTAATATAATTATAATCATATTAGAACCATTAATAATTACTGTTGACCGTTCCCGGTCATAGGTGGTATAATAGTGTCTGTATCAGAGAATCACTTGAGGAGGGATTGCCTTATGATGCCGGAATTCAGCGAGCAAAAGCGTGGCTACGACAAAGAAGAAGTGGATATGTATATCGAGCAACTGCAAAACGAGTATGTAAAGGTCCACAAAGTCAACGTATCACTCAGCGAGAAACTGCGAGATCTGAAGGATTTTCAAGAAGACGTAAAAAGCGTCGTCGTTTCTGCACACGCTGTTGCTGACGACTTGAGATACAATGCGGAAGAACGGGCTCACAAACTCATCACAACCAGCCAGCTCGAAGCCGACACAATCCGCGAAGATGCTGAGCGCGTATGGAAAGCTGCATCCGAAAAAGCAGAAGATTACCTTGCCGAAAGTAAAGCGCAGGCTGAAAAAATAATCGCGCAGGCGCAGCTTACCAGACAAGATGCAGTGGAGAAGGCAGAGGAAATTATCGCCGATGGTCAGGCTCAGGCCGACTTACTGATATCGCAAGCGCAGCTTGCCCGTCAAGGCGCGGTCGAAAAAGCCGAGGGAATTATATCAGACGGCAAGGCGCAGGCCGAGGAAATAATCGCGCAAGCGAAACTAGCCCGGCAAGACGCTCTCGATGAAGCGGGGGAGATTATCTCCGAGGGGCAGGCACAGGCCGATGAGATTATCGCAAAGGCACAGCTAGCCCGCCAGGATGCGATAGACAAAGCGGAGCATATAATCACAGACGGAAAAGCGCAGGCGGAAGAAATAATCGCAAAAGCGCAGTATGCTCGTCAGGATGCGATAGACAAAGCCGAGGTTATTATCACAGACGGGAAAACGCAGGCCGGACAGCTAATCGCCGAGGCGCAGTCCTCGCGTCAGGAAGCGCTCAAAAGAGCCGAGGAAATCATATCAATCGGCCAAGCGCAAGCCGACCAGATTATCGCGCAAGCACAGATTACACAGCAAGAAGCACTAAAAACAGCGGAGGAAATCATATCCAGCGGAAAGGCGCAGGCAGACCATATAATCGCGCAAGCGCAGATTATTCAGCAGGAGGCTCTGAAAAAAGCCGAGGAAATCGTATCAGACAGCCGCAGACAGGCAGATGTAATTATTGCAGACGGGCATAAACAAGCTGAGGATATCATTAACTCCGTACAGCAGAAGAACCAGGAGCTGTTGCAAAAAGGCGTATCCATACGGCGCGACATTGAGCGGCTTGGGCACCAACTGACGACGCTGCTTAACGAAGACCGGGATTACTACGCGAAAAACGAAGATTACGATATTATTGAGGAAATACAAAGCACTGAGAGTTACGAAGACATCGTTATCTCCGAAATCAACAAATTCCGCGAAAGCCTAAAAGACCCGCAAAGCAACAATATCTTAGAGGAAACCAAAGCCGAACCTGAACCCGAACCCGAGCCCGAACTCACAGAAATTCTTATTGATAAGGAAGCTGAAGACGATATAATAGAGGAAATAGCGGAGTATTACGAGCCGGATATCATTTCTGAAGAGGCCATACCCGAAGAGCCGCCCGTCGCTCAATACGCTTTATCTATCGAAGAAGATGACGAAGAAGCTGCCATGGTAGCCGAGTTTAACGAGTTTGCCGAGAAGGTATCCGGCTCCGATAAGTCGGCTGTGGACGAGAGCAAGAAACACGAGAACGTCTTTGCGGAGTTTTTTAAGATGTTCTGAGTTCGATCTAGATTATAATCACAAAGGGTCTGCCGTGAAGTTATCCGGCAGACCCTTATGTATTTCTTAACCTTGCGTTACTCGCTCCTGATTGCTTCCAGAGCCGATAGCCTCATAGCGCGTATCGACGGGTAGAGTCCTGCCACGATAGCGATGCCGACGGATATTCCCAGCGCGAGCAGTACCAGCCAGAAGGGGATAACAGACAGCGAACCGCCTACTTCCGGATCGATGTAGAACCCGAAAATCGAGTTAATATTATCAGCAGGCATGTTGTTAAGCAGCGCAGAAACGCCATAGCTCGCCGCAACGCCGAGCAGACCTCCTATCACCCCGAGAATCGCGGCCTCTGTCAAGAACAGCGTGCATACATCCCCAAGCCTACAGCCGATGACCTTCATAATCCCGATTTCCTTGGTGCGCTCGTATATGGACATTATCATTGTATTGGCAATATTTATCGCCGCGACCAACAGCGCGACGGCGCCGATAACACCCATAACGAGCTGGATGGTGGCCATCTGTTCGTTTACCTGATCAGCCCATTCCATATTGCCGTATGCTTCATAACCCATATCGCGTATCTGCTGGACGACATCGGATACGTTGTTTCTGTGGTCTACTTTCACATAAGCCTGATCAAACTGGTCGAGCCGTTCAAGCTGCCACTGATACGCCGATTGCTCCTCCTGGGACATGCCGCGCATCAGGTTTCTCAGGTACTCCTTCTTCTTGGTTACATATGTGTCCATATCCATGAAGTTCATCCATGAGAAGTTGGTCATCTGCTCCTGCACCCCGACTATCTCGACATCAAAGAAGTGAACCCTTCTGCGCGACTCCCCGGGCACCGGCCTCTCTCCGTAACGGTCGTCAAAGGTAAGGCGTATTTCATCATTGCGGATGTCCACATATGGAATCACCATCCCGTTTTCATCCATAGGCCGCTTTGACCAATCATACGGATTGCGCGACCTGAGATTCATAAACCCGGTATCAAGCCCCGAGTCCGGGGCGAGAACCATCGCGAACTCACTGTCGCCCGGCTGGAGCATACGCCCCTCAGATGTCCCGATATTGAAATGGTGCAGCTTCGAGACATCGACGAAATAGAAATACGCCCACGGGTTTACATATCGACCCGAAACAAGGCGGACGCTGTCACTCATAAACGGCATGGCAGCCACAACGTTCTCCAGCGCTTCGATATTAGCTATTGCCTCAAAGTACGGGTTGGGCTGATTCTGATTTCTGGATGAGCTGCCGCCGGATGAACTCTCAACACTGATGCCCCCGCTCATAGACCGGACAATCGTGCCGCCCCCGCCGGAATCCAGATTCCAGAGGTACACGTTTATAACCGTCAGGTCGCCCCAGCGCTCTATGGACATCATCATGCTCTCCTGCACGCCGATGCCTAAAGAGACCATGACGACAATAGCCATAGAGCCGATTACAACGCCGATAATCGTCAGGATGCTCCGCAGCATACGCCTTGTGAAGTTTTTCAGCGCAAGCAGGAAAATGTCGATTCTACTCATTGTTACCCATCTCAGCCTTTACTCTTGCTTCGAACTCATCGTCCAGCATTTCCAGTTTCCTACGTTTTTTACTTTTGATGATTATAATCGTTGTAACAAGGGCGACTATGACAATGCCCCCGATTATCCCCCAGAGTACCCAGCCGCGCAACCACTCCGGCCACCAGCCTTCGTTGTCATCCTCACCCCATTCTTCACCCGGCCATCCGGGGTCGCCGGGCCAACCGGGGTCAGGCCAACCGGGGTCGCCGGGGTCAGGCCAGAACGGCTCGTTCATATATGTGAATATCGGCTGCCGCAGCTCATGCGGAGCACCGGATGAATCCTCGAACTCCAGCACGATAAAGCCTTCAAGCTCGCCGTATGAGAAGGGTATTATCATATCCTCGAAGAAATCCGAATGCCCCGGCCCGAATTGACCATGGAAATAATCCCCCTCCATAGCCATCATCGGGCCCTCAATGCGGATATTCAAGTTCGCCAGCGGTGCCATGCCTTTGTTGATGTATATAAAGTTGAGTTCTGCCATTCCCGAGCCGTTGTCAAAGAACGATATATTGCTTATTTCCAACCGCTGCGGCATGAATACAGGGATGTTCAGCGCCGAAGTCACGGTATGAGAGCGATATAACTGGTCCTCATATACAAGAGCTATCGTTAGCGGATGCGACCTAGATTCGGCATCCTGCCTGGGCATGAGCAATATGGATATATCGGTCGTTTCTCCGGTGGGGAGGTCGGCGATATAATACGAGCTGACCCCTTCGACGGGGATGAATATGCCGTTTGTATCGGATACGGTCACTTGCATATTGCTGACATTAATAGTCGAGCTGGTGTTGAGCAGCGAGAACGTAAGCTCAAACGGGCTTCCGGAATTAACAGTGTCTACCGATATCGAATGTCTGCTGATAATCACTCTGGGAACGCTTGCAACCCCGTCATCGGGCGAGTTCGGGTCGGGCGTATCGGGGCGCGAGATGTTTATATGCGCGATATCCGTCATGCTTCCTTCGGTATCATCAGGAAGCCTGTACCGTACTTCGATATTCAGCGGGTAGACGCCGGTGCCAAGGTCGGCAGCAGCCCGCAGCGAATATGTTATTGTAGTCTGCCGCCCTGAAGCAATGCTGCCGAGCGATTTCGTTACGATATTTTCATTAAGCACAATACCTGCGCTGCTGAAACCAGTCATCGTCACTCTGGCATTGCCCGCCGCCGCGTCGCCGATGTTCGCGAAAGTTAATGTCAGCGTAATCAAACCATCCCGACCGGGGTTATTTGTGCTTGTAATCGCAGAGACAAGGCTTATGGATGGCTTGCCTGACGGTGTCGGCGGGTCAGTTCGCGGGTTGGCGATGAAAACGCGGATAGTCTCATTTTGCGTAAACGGCGTGCCGTGGTCGTTAACCCCGGCAATACGGACAGTAAGTGTGTAATATCCCTGCCTTACATCATCAAGCGCTTCGACTTGAAAAGAGACTGTCTGCGAGTTCGTCGAGCTGGTTATACCAAGCTGGTTTATCGTGACGGAGTTCCCCGCTATCGTCGTCGGGCGCAGCAGACTCTCGTCGTTATCAAGCAGCGTCACGGAAATATCGCGCGCCCTGTGCTGCGCATTGGTGAGAGTAAACCTGATAGTGCCCTCTTTCCCCGCTTCGAGCGAAGGAAGGCTCCCCGAGAGCGAAATACGCGGCATAACGCTCGTATCCGGCCCCGGAGCATCCGGCCACGGCGGCGGCTCAGGAAGAGGAATGGTCTGTGTGATAAAAAACGGCCCAAAGGTGGATGATGCGGTAGTTCCCGGAGTGCTAGTTGGGTGGGATAGGGTAAGGTAAAGATTGTTGTTGCCGGAGCCTGTGTAAACTAGGTTTATAGAGAATGTATCAGAACCTCGTGGTAGTGGTGCACCGGAATTTTCGTATGGACGTTCAGATGTTTTTCCTTGCGCAAAGACAAATGCAGAACCTGGTCCCATTGTTACAGTTAGGTTACGTAATTCAACATCACTAATTTCGGTAATAACGGGAATAGACACTGTAACAGTAAACCACGCAGAATTCCCCGCTGATGATATATTGGCGGTTGAATTTATGACACATTGCGTTACTTCGACCTTGCTTTCCGGAGGGTCATCTGCCAATGCGGTATTATCACCGAGGGTTATAAAGAACAATGCAGGTAACATCAAAATAAATGCACCCATCGCAACTATACGTCTTTTCATAAACTTCCTCCAATGTTAGTTTCGTTATGCGGGGCAGGGGTGGCATCGGCGGCAGGGCAATCGCTTACGAAAGCAAAATGCTCACTGCCGGTGAGGGCGGCTGTTTATGTGCCCCGTAGAGCGCAACCATGGATGGTGGAGCGTTCGCGAATTGAAACAGGACGTTTCATTGAGCGACAAGGGGCACAGAAACAAGCGTCCGAGCGCAAGGCACGGTACTATCCAACTTCGTAAGCGATTGCCTTAGTATCGGCGGTATCGTTCGGTGCTTGCGGATTTGTTTCCGGGTCTGATATGTCTACGCTGAGCATCCGCGAATCATGCGCTACTTTGCCGTCGAAAATATGCACTACCCTGTCGGCGTACTCCGCGATGCGGCTGTCGTGCGTTACGATTAGCAGCGTCTGCCCCAGTGCGCGGGCACGGCCGATTATAAGGTTCATCAGCTCGGCTGTAGTCTTGGAATCAAGATTCCCCGTAGGCTCGTCTGCCAGTATCAGCGGCGCGTTGCTCACAAACGCACGGGCAATGCCTATACGCTGCTGCTGCCCGCCGCTCATCTGTGTCGGCTTATGCTTCGCATGAGTGCGTAAGCCTACCATGTCGAGCATCCGCAGAGCAGCCTTCCTTCGTTTACGCCGGCCTATGCCCCGGAACATCAGCGGCAGGCTGACATTCTCAATAGCAGTGAGTGCAGGGAGCAGATTGTAAGACTGGAACACAAACCCCATCTGCAACTGCCGGAACTTCGCAAGCCCGGTCTCGCCCATCTTGCTTATCTGCTTGCCCATAACGCTGATGCTACCGCGAGTCGGCTTCTCCAGCCCCGCAATCATATTGAGAAGCGTGGATTTGCCCGACCCGGAAGGCCCGAGCAGACAGCACACCTCGCCGCGCTCTATGACCAAATCTATATGATCAAGCGCAACAACCCGCTCCGCGCCGATGCGGTACACCTTGCGCAGATTATCTATCTCAATAGCAGCCTGAACCAAAACGCGCCTCCAATGAAGTAATGGAAAATTCCCGTAATTATACTATAGACGAATCTCAAAAGCAATTGTTCCATATGTGTATAGGGAAAACGTAATAAAATCTTAATGAAATATGGGATATAACAGCAAAACATGCTTTTCCGCCGGGGATTTATATGATACAATACGCACTCGCAAGTATATTTATGCTCGTAAGTATAATAGTAACAGACTATAGGAGAACGTAAATGAAAATATACAAAACACTAGATAACGGCATCAAAATAATCGAATATGAAGAACGCTACGCGGCGAGCCTTGCCGATATGTGGAACCGCAGCCGTGACAACTGGGGCGGCGGCAGCGAACTCGATACAGAACAGAAACAGTTGGAGATTTACCGCAAAGGCTCATATTTCAACGTCTACCTGGCATTGGCGGGAGAAGAAGTTATCGGGCTGTGCAGCCTTTCCAGATACTATAAGGATGCGGATGCTACCTATCTCCATGTCCTCAACGTCAGGCCCGATTACATGTCCCAAAAAGTGGGCAAAGCTATGGTGCTGCTCAGCCTAGAGCGTACCTTTGAGCTAGGCTACCCCCGGTTGGAGATACACACATGGCCGGGGAACACAAATGCCGTGCCACTGTACAAAAAATGCGGCTTCATGTGGGAAGACAACCCGGAAACAACGCACCTGACGAACTTCCTTCCGACAATACTAGCGCAAGAACTGCTAAAGCCATACTTCGCCGACGCGGATTGGTACGCGGATTCTACGCGCTCACTCGATATCAAGCCGGACGGCACTTCGTCAAAAGGCTTTGAGCACTTCACATACACATGGAAAAAGAATGACGGGCAGCGCCTTGCCGTAACAGTCGAGAAATTCGGCAGACGCATAAGCCGCGTGGAAACAGACGACTTCATCATAGAACTGACTGCCGAGAACCATGCTTTGGCATACGGTTTTGATTATCATGCAGAAATTACAACCGTGAATAAAAGCGGCAGACCGCTATCTGTCAGCGTAAGCGGTAAAAGCGACGGCGTAATCACGTTTACGCACGATAAAAAAAGCTTTTCCGTGGACAAACCGCAAAGCAAGCAAGACCCAAGCCGCAAGCACCCCTGTGTCCTCGCCGATGTCACTGTGAACGGCATGGCGCTAGAGATGGGAGTAGGCATAGAGGTCAAACCGCCACTGACTGCGCGTTTTGATGCACAGTGCGGTCATGTTGTCACAGGCAGGCGGTACGATGCATATATCACGCTGGAGAGCGCACTGCTGACAGAAGCAAAAGTAGAACTCACTTTACCGGAAAACGATTACCTAGAATTTGACACAGCGGCACACACTATAAATATAGGCACATCAGTGGCCGGTCCCACGCATCCGAAAACCCGGTCTGCTGCGCCCAGCCCCTCTGAACGCGCCACAGCACAGGGAATGACCGCCAGAGCCTGTATAGCAATGATTGCGGAGGTGCTGAAAGCTGGGCATGTCAAGCTTGATATACCCTGCACCATAACCCTCGCTGACGGGCAGCAAAAGACATTCCAAATGCCACTGGACATTGTAAACCTAAGCCTGACCGGATGCTTCCCCTGCATGACCGAGAGCAGCTACGGCATTGTAAACGGCCCGTTTAAGCTGGAAACACATAAAACAAGCAACAACACGCAGCTATACCACACGCTTGTTGACAATATGCATCCGAGCGAGGAATACCCGTTATTCCTTGTGAGCAAGCTGGGAAAGCCATACGACGATGAATTTAACATAGCTGAGCCCATCGGGACTAATGCATATCAGACCGGAGCGGATATGATAATGGAGCTTTCTTATCTATCGGAAAAGCAGCCCGGTATTGTTATGACGATGATATACACATTAAGCGCAGCAGGCATTGTTACCCGAAAACACCGTATCCAAAACACCGGCGGCAGCGATAAGACACTGTTCCTAAGCGAAACCATATTCACTTGCATCTCGCCCTCGGCAGCCTTTTGCTACGATGGCAGGATTACGCTCTCGCGCAACGCCGCCGGCAATGGCTTCGGCTCGGCTGACATAACGCTGCTTGAGGAGAATTGGGCTTTTGAAAATGAACCGGACTTTACTATAGGCGTATGCTGGGATCCTAGTCTGAAACCCTCGTTCCGTTATGACGACGGCATAGTTCTTGAACACGAACTGGAACTGGCAGGGGGCGGCACGGCGGAAACCCCGCCTGTCACTGTCTGCCTGGGAGTATTCAGGGATTATTCAGCCTTCCGCGCCTACGCAATGCAGATTTACAGCCCATATGTCGAGCCAGCCGAGGATTTGCTGGAGATGACAGTCAACGGCGGTAATCCCTTTGTACATAGCGGCGATTTCACGGTCAGCATCAGAAACAACCGCAATCAAAAACATGATGGCAGTATCGAAATATCTCCCAAAAACAGCAGCTTCTTCGAGCCTCAGTCTTCGATTTGCCAAGGTGATGCATCCCTAATAAACCCCATAGCCGACGTCCTCATAAAACCCAATATGGCGAAAACCCATAGCAAGCAGGGTATTATTAAAGCAAAAACATCCTTCCCTACTTATATGGCAGAAATGACAAGAGCGGTGTTCTTCTCAAACGGCGGTATCGAATGCACAAACATTAATGGTATTCTAACCATCTCAAATGGCTGCCTGACATTCAAATCCGACCCCGGACACCACCCCGGGCTCTATTCTCTAAAAAGCGGAAGCGGAGCGGAGTGGCTTTTGAGCCGCCACCCGAAACTCGAGCCTTACGGTTGGTGGAACCCATTTGTTGGGGGGATGCGTAATTGGTTGGAGAAAATAGACACCGCAAACACATTAAAAGAGAATATCAGCGCATGTTTTACCGAAATGGAAGACAGCCACGGCAATCTCTGGCAGGGGATTTGTGCAAGGGTGGATATCTCACAAAACAAGGACTATAAAGGACTGACCTATGAGTCGTATTATCTGACATTACCCGGCGTTCCCGTGCTGTGCAGCTTCACGCGGTATATAAACAATACCGGAGGGTACCTGAGTACAGCCACCGATGAGGGTGTTTACTATCAGTCAGGTAAGCTCGGCGAAGAGAGCGTTGCAGAGGTGATGCACAGAGGCAAGACAATACACATCATCCCGGGCAACGGCGATTCCAGTTTCCATACCTACAAAGCAGAGTTTGTCAGGATAACGACCGATGGCGGAGAAAAGCTCCACTGGCTGCCCAACTTCGCGGACAGGCGCGCATGGGGTTCTGTGCATAACGACATCCACTGCTTCGGCTGCTATAGGGATTTTATAATAAAACTGAAAAACGGCGGAGAGATGCTGACGCGCCCCATGTTCTTGATATTCGGTGATTGCGACCTAACAAAGGAAGAACTATCAGCGCTGGAGCGGCTGACATTTGAATAAGAGACAAGGAGTCAGGAATTATGAAAATAATAGACGCACATATGCATTTTTCAAACATTCAGGCACTCAGACAGGGCGCGGTTGATTCGCGTGTTGACTACTCCGTTGCGGGGCTTGCAAAGGAGTATATGGAAAGCCGGGTTGTCGGCTGCATATGCATGGGAATCACCGAAACCGCGCCCGGCCTGACACCGGACAAACTCGCGCAGACGCCGATGGATGCCGACCTTGCCGCGCCGCCGCTCCCGATGGGCGTGTGTCTGGGCATTAACCCTCACTGCCTGAATAAGGGGGCATTGGACAAAACCCGCGAAGCCATAGCCGTGCGAAGCGATATTGCCGGTTTCAAAATCTACGCTGGCTATTATCATGTAGACATAAACGACCCCGTCTATACATCAGTTTACAGATTAGCTTCCGAGCATAATCTCGCAGTGGCGATACACAGCGGCGAGACATACTTCAAAGGCGGCCTGCTTGAATACTCCCGCCCGCTTCATGTTGACAAGCTGGCATATGCCTTCCCGGACATGAGAATCGTTATCTGCCACCTAGGATTTCCATGGGTCATGGAGGCCTGCGAAATGGCAACTAAGAATCCAAACGTATATGTGGACATATCCGGCCTGGCGGTAGGCTCCGCTGCGGAATGCGACCTAATGCGAACCGAACCTCTGATCCGCGATTATTTCCGGCAGGGTCTTGTTTTTATGAACGATTATGAGAAAGTGATATTCGGCACCGACTGGCCGTTAATCCCGGTTGCGCCATACATTGAGGCCTGTAAAGCCTTGATACCGCAAACGGCATGGGAGGATGTTTTCTATAATAACGCACTAAGGGTATACGGAACAGCAAATTAAGCGAATATGATTTTACTTGAGTTTTCGTCAAGCATAGGTAATTGTGCTTGATTAATAACCACTCCTGTAGTGACGTTCATTGCGCAATCAATGTTTGCCGCTGCAGGAGAGATAAACGAAGCGAAAAGGAGTTGATGTCAAACGTGAATGCAAAAGTTATGATTATAGTAGGTGTTTCGGCGGTTATTGTTGCAGTATTGTTTTGCTACATATTCATTAAGCATGAATCGGGGAAACAAGACATAGTATCCATTTTGAAATTGCCAATTACAGAAGATCAAATTCTAGGAAAGGAAATCCGAGCGGGTTCAAACGGATCTACCACTTTAATTCTTTATGTTGAGCGTAATACTCACCTTGAAAGATATCCGTTAATTGATAAAGCCTTATATGAAGGTTCAAGCGTGTATGCTGATTTAATAACGCTGATTAATGAACATAATATGAGTATTGATGAAGTAGAAATTAGATTCTATTTTATTGAACACTCAATAAGAGAAAGTCTTTGCACATGGTTTGTAGAATCGGACCGGGTTTATATAATCACAGGGAATAGTAACACAACAATAATATATGCATGGTTCCCTAAAGGCGTTGTTTTGCCTAGAGATTATAGAGCGTAGAGCGCGGCGACGAAGACGGTAGGGACATGAACGCTAACAACCAACGGGCAATTGCGGAGAACATAGCAAGGGGCATAATAGCCAATATCCATCGCTTCCCCATAAGCCCTGACAACCGCAACATACACAGGATGTAAGGAAGGATGGATATGCGGATACAATGGTTATCTAGTATTATGAAAACTACAGCAATAATAATGATTGTCGTTATGGTAGCCATGTTCTTATTACGCCTTTATTTATTGACTATCCTTGGCTTTGCCCCGATCCCATTTGTACCACACAACAAAAACCTTGACAGGGAACAGAACGAAGCCATAATAAGCTTAGTTGAGCAAGCGATTACGGTGCGTTATGAAACCCACTGCATGGAAACGCTTGAGGCCATATTCACAGATGAGCTTGAGGAGCAAAATGAAGACTACTCTCGGTATTACTTTAAGGATGTATCGCCATATTATGTGAGCAGATTCTATATGTGCTCTATATACAGCGATAAGGAAGACCAGTGGGTTGTTGTGATAGGCATACATGAAGGCGGTTTAATGTCAGGGTATAGTTTTTTTCTATATATAACTATAGTAAGGTTGGAATGCGGTTCTTACCGAATAAGTTCTATAGGCGAAGGATAGCATCATAACGGGTACCGCATATTCCACTTCGACCTCCGGGGCAACTCGATAGCCCTAACAGACGAATGGGCGAACGTGACCGACGAGTTCAGCTACACCGTATACGGGGAGATTGAGAACGGCTATAATAGCGAAGCGACGATATTCCTCTTCGCCGGTCAGCACGGAGTACAGACGGATGCAAACGGGCTGTACTACAGAAAATGTGAGGTGATACAGTGATAATTTATGTAGAACAGGTAGATAAGAACATTGTGCATGGCTCAATGAAATGTCAACACTTTTTTGGACAATTTTTTGTTGAACGACATTCTAGGGCTTATTGTTGATTTAATCGTTCGAATTCGGTCGGCGTTAGATAGCCAAGGCTGCCGTGAATACGCACATTGTTGTA
>Ga0099364_10001120_pt1 | contig 44695 bp, 44 predicted proteins | sample TergutTh196P3_FD_73070 | JGI IMG/M metagenome (GOLD analysis project Ga0099364, IMG submission 73070) | Microcerotermes parvus P3 segment gut microbial communities from Pointe-Noire, Republic of the Congo - Th196 P3 | ecosystem: Host-associated > Arthropoda: Insects > Digestive system > Gut ...
AGTGACAATTCGTATGGGATATGGTTATCGTGACATTGACGGTTTTATATCGTTAGTCAAGTTAAAATGTGGTGGTTATGATGTCAAATTACCACGATAGGCGACCCACCATTGACCCCGATGACTCCATTTAAGGCGGAAAGGACATCACGTGAACCATGAAGAATTCTATGTATTTCAACCGTAGAGTTTTCTTCGATTATTTTATAAAATCCGATGTAATTTCTGACAGTAAAACGGCGATATTCCGGCATAGGTAAATAAACCGAATATAAATAAGGGTTATCAATTAAAGTGGATTTACACTTTTCAAGAGCCGTTAAATATTTTCGGGGAGTTGAGGGATAAAATTGCGACAGGTATTCAATGTTGGCATTGTTGTCAACCATCGCCGACTGTAAAAATTTTACATTGTAGTTCATCTGCCAAAATTCTCACTTTCTTTGGCTCCCACCAAATCCCAAGCTTGTTTAAAAAACTCATCGCTTGAAAACCACTTTGCATCGGGGCTTGCGGCGTAAGCTTCGGCTTTTTCAAGCTCACAGCATATATATTCATCATGTGGAGTCATCACGTGTTCGGGTGAAGTCATAGATTTAATCAACTCTAAAACAAGCATTTGCCTTTGGTGTGGCATTTGCTCAACGATTGAGTTTATTTGTTGTGATACTGACATGGCGTTTGCCCTCCTTTTATCAATTATAGCATAGTTTTATTATATAACATTTTTTCGGTAAAATCAACTCCGTATCGACAAGGGGCATTAGACTGTGGTTTAATGGAAATTGAGAGCTTCTGTTAATGTGATTTTTCGGCGATTTTAGCACCGAGTGCGATTCCAATTGCAAGAATACCTATTGCCATATTTATAATCATGTAAAACACCTCTTTCGATATGCCCCTTGTCGATGCGGAGCAAATTTTAAAATATGAAATAACCTACAAATGCACATATTCACATTATACCATGTACATTTGAACGTGTCAAGCGTTTTATAAAAAATTTTTTTGGAGGATTTATGTTTTATTTTGGACAAAATTTGAAAACGTTGAGATTGTCTAATTCCCTCACTCAAAAGCAACTCGCGATAAACGTATGTGCAAGTGAAAGAGGAATACAGCATTATGAATTAGGCGAAAGAAAACCCACTTATGGTATGTTAATTTCACTCGCAGATTATTTTAATGTCAGCATTGACTATCTTGTCGGACGGACGGACGTTCCAGAAATAAATATGAGAAAGGAAAAATAATAATCGAAAATATAGTTAATTTTCATAACGGAGGTAATTCACACTATGTCCTACAAATATCTTAACGCAGAAGCGGCGTATGAACTTCTCGTGGAGTACATCGTTTATTGTCTTGAACACAATGACGAACACTCTATTGAGAACATATGTAATTCATTTATTTACGAATTTTTAACAAAAGAACAACAAAAACTTATAGACGATGAGTGCGACAAATCAGAATCTGAAATTCGACATAAACTTCATAATGGTGAGCTTTTTCCCATGAATATTAAAGGCGAAAATAACAAGAAAACAGCATATCGACTGTGTTATTATTATCTCGCTAAAAACCTTTGGGAGAAAGACCCACTGCAAGTTAAAAGGGTGGCAAAAGAAGTGCTTGATGATATGGTAAAACATAATTTTGATGACAAAGAATTAATGGGTCGATATTATAATTTTTTTGAGTGAGGTGTTTACTTTGTTAAAAACTATAAAAAATGATGAAATTGAATATCTCGCTAAGAAAATCGGCTTAGGTGAAAACAAAAAACCAAATCATGAAGTGTTGCTCGAAAGGTTTTCTAATTCAATTACTAACATCGAAAAGCTTGTTTCTGATGAGCTTTTTTCGGAAATTTTTGCAATCATTGATTCAAAATATGTGGTTTTCTTCTACAAAATGAAAGAAGAACGAAAAACGCACTATGATTTTCAAATTTATATTAAGGATTTGCATACAAAAAATTTTAACACAGTTGCTCATAGTGACGTTAAAATATGCCCTAAAAAAATGAAAATCGAATGGATAGAAACAGAACATAAATATAAGAGAATAGGCTTCGCAGGGCTTATTTTAAAATGCGCTGAGTATTATTGTGCCAACAAAGGTATTAAAAAAATTTGTGGAGATATTCACCAAAACACGCCGATTGGGGTTGAAAATCTTGTTAGTTTTTATGAAAAGTGCGGATATAGTGTAACAACGGATAAAAAACAATTCAAAAAATATTTATAGTAAGGTTAATTTAAAAGGAGGAAAAATTAAATGAATATGTCAGATGATGTTTCGGGTGCAGTTGTAGGAATGAGTACGCAAGTCGCGCAAAAAGGGGTTGAAACGGTTCAACACTTAGTTGACAAAACAATCGACAATATTGCTAAGTTGATTCAAGCTATGTTCGGGAAAGGAGGTTCAGCTCAGAACCAAGGCGATGTAAAGAGTTCAGATATGAGCGATATAAAGTCGGGTGAGGTTGGTGTAAAAGAGCTTATCGGGAATGCCAAAAAGAACGATGATACTGTAATTTTAACGGACGGTTATTCAAAAGACGATATGAAATTTATCAAGAAAAAAGCAAAAGAATATGGTATTCCCGTGGCGTTCACTAACAAGAAAAATGCGGACAGTATTTGTGTTAATATTCGTGGCAACGACAAAGCGATTTTTGAACAAATAAGCACTGAATTAATAAAAGCTAAGATAGCTATTCGTCCGCAAGAACTTGACAACTTTAAGGTTGAAAAATGGGAAATAGACAGGATTCAATGTGAATTGTCACGCCATGATTTAAACGCGAATTGGGGTAAAACCAAAGAAGGCGAATATTTTTGTCTGTTTGAAAAAGCCGATAAGAAAGCGGTTTTAATAGCTCGTGAGCAATTCATTCAAAAGTGCAAAGAAGTCGAATCCGACTTGACAATTAATAAAAGTGATGATGGTTATTTTGCACTTAAAGATGAAAGGAGCGGTAAAGAAATCTCATTTAATGACATTCCGAGCAAAAGCGAATTATCGGTGATGTTTCAAGAAAAGTTCGGTTATGATGAGAATAAAGCTGAAATCGCTTGTGGTAAATTCGGAGAGGGTTTAGAAGCTGATGCTAAGCAAAATTTCTTCAAAAACAACCCGTGGAATGAGTTTTCTAAAATAGAAAATCACATTGAATTAAAAGGGGAAAATATTCTTGTTAAGGACTATGATTGCTTGCGACTTACTGCGAAAGCCGACGGTGTTCCCTGCCTTGTTTTTCGTGATGAAAACAACAATTTTGCCGTTCTTAATCCCGAAAAGATGACACGCGCCGAAATGGCAGAAAGTTTTCGCTCTTCGCTTGGAATTACAGATGAAAAAACTGTTAGTGCTCTTGTTGATAAAGCTGATAAGGTTAATGATTATTATGTCAAACAAAACACTCCGAATTTTGCTCATTCATGTGAAACTGCCAACGATTCAGCGAGTATAAAAGCGGATATAGATAGGCTTGATAAAGACACGTTTAGGGTTGAAACGCATAAGCAGTTACAAGAACTTGGTTATGGCTCAAAAGTAGTTTCAGTTGAACCTCTTGTACTTTCTTTTTCAAACAAGAAAAACGCATTATCAGAACTGCAATCAATGTATGAAAGTCAAGGCGTTCCCACCGATGTAGCGAAGCAGTCGGCGAAAGAAGTGTTTAAAAAGGCGCAAACGCAGTCGGCTGAAAAAGTCTTGCAAATTGAGGAAATAAAAGCCGGCAAGACATCTTTAGAGTCGCACGGCATAGCAAAAAATGAAATTCAAGATGCGGTGATGATTGTAAAATATGGTAGTAAATGCGAGGAAATAGATTTAAGTGAGCGTGAAAAAACATTGTCGGAAATTGGCGACAAATTCGGAGTTTCTGAAAAAGATGCTGATAAATTATTTGAAAAAGCACAAGAAAAAGCAAGTGTGGAATTTGGAGTTGAAAAAAGCAAAAACATCGAAAAATCGCTTAACGGACACGAGAAGGCGTTGCCCGAAACAAGCAAGTTAAACGCTAAAGCACAGGACATTCCAAAAGCAAATATTGGGAATGTCAAAACTAATATTCCTGTGTCGCGCCGAAAATAAAAAGTTACCACTAATGGTAACTTTTTAAAATTCAATTTCGCACTCTGAAATTTTGGCGGTTTTTATCGTAAGCCGCCACTTCTTCAGGGGTTACAAAATACTCATCAACAATTTCTTTTTTATCACCATCGCCGTTGGTAACTTGAACTTTGTAACCATTTTTGCGCAATCTTGCGGCGAGGTCGGGTTTTCTGAAAGCCTTTGATAAATCATAGTTATTCATAATAAACCTCCATAATAAAGCTCTGCTTCGGATTTATCAATTTTATTATAACTTAAATCTTATTAAAGTTCAAGTGCATTTTCTTTTCAGCCAATTGAACGCAAAACCGACACACAAACCAGCGGCTATAATAACTGCAATCGGCAAGTCGAAGAAAGAAAAAATAGCGTTTAATGTATCCATGTTTATCACCTTTTCCACAATAACAAATGTAAGTGTCATTGCAATTATATCACAAACAATCGTTGGTGTCAAGTAATTATAAAAATTTTTGTGAGGAAAAATTTATGTTTAACAAACGCTTGAAATTATTAAGAATTTCAAAAAATTTAACGCAAAAACAGCTTTCATTAAATATTGGTGTTAGTGAAATATGCGTTCAGAATTATGAATCATGCAGACGTAAACCGACTTATGATATGTTAATAATTATAGCCGATTACTTCAATGTTTCGCTCGATTACTTAACCGGGCGAACGGATAACCCCGAAAATAAGCAAATAAAAAGTTACCACTAATGGTAACTTTTTTTAAAATTCAAGATTTAGGAGAAACACTATGTTTCAGGAAAGATTAAAAACTGCAAGAATATCAAATGGCTTGACTCAAAAAGCTATTTCCGAAGAACTTGGAATAAAATTGAAAGGTTATCAGCATTACGAATACGGGTTTTGCAAACCTACGTTTGAAGGACTTATTAAAATATGCAAATTGCTTAATATTTCCGCTGATTATTTGCTCGGATTGGATGACAAGCATCCATGAAAATGTAAATAAAAATTTACCACTAATGGTAACTTTTTTAATGAGAAAAAATCTGTGTCAATAAGAAATGGAAAAAAACATGATTTTTTTTGAACGTCTCAAAACATTACGCGAGAGTAATTGTTTAACCCAAAAACAAGTTTCTGAAAATATAGGAATGTCTGAAACCGCATATCAGAAGTATGAATATGGTAAGAGAGAGCCTGCATATAAGTATCTTCTTGCACTTGCAGACTGTTTTAATGTCAGCATAGACTTTCTCGTTGGGCGAACGGAAAATCCGGAAATAAGCAAATAAAAAGTTACCACTAATGGTAACTTTTTAAAATTTAATTTCTATTCAGTGGACGAGAAATGTTCTCACGAAATAATAAAGAAAGGAATGATTTGTGTGCAAAATAATAATTTAAAATTCGAGTTCAAACCTTTTATATATTTTGCGAAAATTGTTATGGAAAGCGGAGAAATGCAAATATATACTTCATCTGAAGAGGGTAAAAGTGAGGGAATTGTAAGACCACTTTATGAGAAGTTTGGAAAGGTCAAGTCTTATACGGAAATTACAAAATATGAATTTAGCTCACTTGTAAAAGAATTAGGATGCGATTATCCGGAAGACTATCCGATAGAAAATTTTTAACATCTACCCCAAACATTTCGTGATATGTTTTTACAGCAAGGATTAAAGTTGAGAGTTAGCCAGTCGTTATGACACTTTATAAAGCCATATTTTTCATAAAAAGAAACCAATTTTTCTTGTGTCAACCCTTCATTTCGTTTCATCATTTCTTCTGTAATGCCGGAGCAAGCATGAACATTTGCTGAAAACACATCATTCTTTTTACACCACTTCAATATAAAACACATTAAATCAGTTCCGAAATTTTGGTTCCTATGTTCTTTGTAAATTTTAAGTTTATGAATTTTTATATGTCCATTCGCAACATGGATATTAGCATAACCGACTTGTTTATCATTACTTATAACTTTTATAGTACCACCGCCATCGGCTGTTGTAAAATTCATTTCAAAAGTTGTTGTTCCTGTATTTGAATTAAGGTGTTGCACTTTATAATTCCTCGCTTTCGTCAAATTTCGATAAAATAATTATAACACATTATTAATAAGGTATCAAGAGGTAAACCATGTTTATTTTCAATGAGCATCTTAAAGCCATTCGACAATCAAAAAATATAACACAAAAGCAAATAGCCACAGCGATTGGTCTGTCAGAAAGCAATTATCAGCTTTTTGAATACGGTAAATTCAAGCCGTCATTTTACACACTCATCGCCCTCGCTGATTATTTTAATGTCAGCATAGACTTTCTTGTTGGGCGAACGGAAAACCCGAAAATAAACAAATAAAAATTTACCACTAATGGTAATTTTATTTTTCAACCTCCATAAGCACTTTCGATTTAGAAGTGTTCAAGCGGAAAAAGAATATCCTGTTTATAAGTATACAGGAAAAAGATGTTCCTGTCAATAGATAAATTAAAAATTTTGGAGAAAATATTATGAATATATTTGGCAAGCACTTAAAACTCTTAAGAGAAAGTGGTAGTTTAACTCAAAATCAAATGGCAGTAATTTTAGGAATAACCGAAAGAGGCTATAGAGCCTACGAAAACGGCACATCTACACCACATTTTGAGAAATTATTATATCTTGCTGATTACTTCAATGTTTCGCTCGATTACTTAACCGGGCGAACGGAAAACCCGAAAATAAGCAAATAAAAAGTTACCACTAATGGTAACTTTTTTAAAATTCAATTTCTATTCAGTGAGCGAGTGTACGAATTAAAAAAATCGCAAGAAGAAAGGAATCGGGAATAATGGGAATGATGTTTTTGAACATTTCTTTATCACTAAGTGTCATTTTATTGATACTTTGTCTAATACGTTACGCAATAATCAATATTTTGAAAGACGTATACGACATTAGTGATTTTGGACTAAGTGAAATTCCAAGTGACGAGGTATATTGTTTTATGAAATACCAGAAAAATTTTTCCGAGAGGTTAGTAGGTCTACGAAAAAAACAAAAGATTACATTACAAACCTTAGCTGATATTCTCGAAATTAAGCAACCTTCTGTTAGTGCCTATGAAGTAGGCAAGGCTTTTCCTACAGCACATAACTTGATTAAAATTGCCCTTTATTTTAACGTAAGCATAGACTTTCTCATAGGGCGAACGGAAAATCCGGAAATAAGCAAATAAAAAATTACCACTAATGGTAACTTTTTTATAATCTAATTGAGAAAGGATTTTATGTATACAAGCTATTTAAAAAATCTAATGAAATTAAGAAAAGAAAGCGACCTGACATTAACAGAACTTGGCGAAGTTATCGGAATAAGCAATCAATCCGTTAGCCGTTTAGAGCGTGGGGGAAACGTTCCCAGTTTTTTCAATCTTATCGCTTTTGCTGATTATTTCAATGTCAGCATTGACTATCTCATTGGGCGAACGGAAAACCCGAAAATAAGCAAATAAAAAGTTACCACTAATGGTAACTTTTTAAAAGGAGAAAGGTTTCATAAATGATTAAAAATGAGGTTATAGAGTTAGCGAAAATATTCTTAAAAAATTCTGATGTGCCGTGGGCGGTAGGATTATTAGAAAATTACATCGATAATCCCGGCGACATGGACTATTTAACGACTTTTCGGCACTTCACTTTTGCTCTGGAAAGAATTTTACAAGATGATTATGATGTAAGTGGATTTAGTCTTGTAGATATGCCTCTTAATAGTATTTACAGCTTTTCTAATCGTAATCCCCCATATGAACCCACATTGCCGGAAGTAAAAGAATTTGATGTTTATGTGGATTTAAATATCGAAAAAGCAGTGATAGGTTACATTTCAAAAAGCGCAGACGGGTGCGTTTTAGAATGGCATGAAGCTCAATGTATCGATGAAGCGGTAAAAAAATATAGTTGGGATTAAATCAAATAAACAAATAAAAAGTTACCACTAATGGTAACTTTTTTAAAATTCAATTAAGAAAGAAGGGCATGGTTATGTTAGAAAAAGCGTTACTTATATATTTAAAAGTAGTAATAGGCTTATCAATTGTAATGAACATTTTGCTACTGATAGCTCTTATCAAAAATACAATATTTTTTATAAATTTAGAAACAATTGAAAATTCAAAAACATGTGAGTGTGTCAACTGTGAGTGTATTGCTAACAATGAGAAAGAAAGGGGGAATTTCCAAATTGAGCTTTACTGAAAATCTAAACGCTTACATATCTAACCCAAAGAACAGGCATAAACCGATAAGTGTCGGCGACACGCCAAACGCCCTGCTCGCAATTGGAGCGAAGCAGTTACCCGTGGTGATTAATATTCGCGAAGTGAAAAAATGTATTGATGTGATGGAATCAAGCAAAAATCAAAATTCACATGAGTTTACAAAAGAAGAATTCAGTGCATTACCGGAGTTATTAGCAAATCCTGTTATGATTTTTACAAAAGACGAAAATAACAAAACAATTATAACTGATAAACTTGATAAACACGGAAAAATAGTTGTTATCGGGGTGGAGTTGAATCGAGCGCAAGATGAATATACTGTAAATCGTATAACAACAATGCATGGTCGCGATAACATGACCGATAAGTTTATAGCCAAAAACGGTGAGGAAGTTGAAGGATTTATTCCACGAAACATAGCAGATGGCAATTTGCTCGCAATAAACATAAATAAAGCCCCCGAATTCCTCCGTCCTGCCCGGCTACAATTGCCTGAGGGCGGAAAATTCGTGAGCTTTGATAACAGTATAACACATTCTTTAAAGTCTGTCAAGTGTTTTGGGAAAAATATTTTTAATAGGGGGGAAATTATGGAAAACGAAGTAAATTTTTGGCGTGAAAAAGTGGGACAAGAATTTCCACTTAGGGGCGGTGTAGGTGGAAATTATACGGTTTTAGATGTGATTGACAATGAAATGCTCACGTTAAGGCGCGATGACGGTTATAGGCTTGATGTTCATCTGCCGCAATTGAACGATGACGGCACAATTGAGTGGGCGTATAGCACACAAGGCTATTTTGAGAATGTCGCAAACCTCAAAACTCAATCCACAACGTCGGAAACGGCGATGGAAATAAATCAAAAGAACAAGGAGGAAAATCAAATGCAAGAAAATTATGAAGCCACAAAAGGAAAAGAAACTACCATCACAGCAAGGGTAACGCCAATTGAAAATGAGTCTAAATTGAAAGGGATTGGGACTGTAATAATCGGCGACCAAATAGCAGTGCATGGGGTGAAAATCGTTGACGGTGAGAAGGGATTGTTTCTGTCAATGCCGGGGCAAAAAGGTGCAAACGGAAAATTCAACGAATCAGCCATTCCTGCAAACAAAGAAGCATTCGCGCAACTGAAAGAAACCGTATTTAAAGCCTATGAGGATGCTCTTACGTACGGCAAACAACAAAAAAGCGATTTATCACCCACAAATGTTTCGGTGAAAGCAAGTAATTTCAGAGAGAATAATTATGACAATAACATCAAAGGCGATTGCAGTATAACTGTTAACGACATTTTTGTAATAAAAGGCGTTAAACTTATTGAAACAAAAAACAAAGAATTGTCGATTGCAATGCCAAGTAAACAAGACGAATACGGCGAATATATTTCGGTTGTAACGCCTATGTCAAAAGACTTTTTTGCCCAAGTGAAAGCCGCAGTAATTGACTGTTATAACAATCCGCCAAAGACAATAGGAAATGCAACTTACGGGCAACTCGATGCACAAAAAGAATTCAAAACTTATTACGCTAAATTCGCTGAAAAAATAGGCGCGCAACTCACCGCTGATGGCGTTAAGTGGAGTGGAAAAATCGAAGGTGAAAAAGCTAAAATTGCCGTTAGTAAAGCCGATGCGTCCAAGCTTGAAAAAGCGGTGGAAAAAGCTAAAGATGCCGGTGCAAAAGAGAAAAATGAAGCTAAACAGCAAAGCAAAGAGAATCCGGTTAAAGCTCCAAAATTTAAGCGCAAATGAGTAATAATAAAAATAATAAAAAGCCCGGCGAAAAGAAGAAAATCGACATTTTAACTATTGTAGTTTGTCTTGTTATTGTAATTTTTTTGTTGTACTTAGCGACAGGATTGGGTGCCGCGATGGACTTATCGGTAGGCAAAGACGGAAAGGTGGTTTTTAATGAACTATCTGATAATTTAACATCGGTATTAGCTTCACCTACCACTGTGTTTAAAGGTTTACAAGCAGGAGGTTACGCGCCGCAAATGTTATTTTTTGCGGTAGTTGCAATCGCAATCTTCGCACTCTATAAATACGCTCAAATAAAGCGGCGGCTTCACCGAAAAGGCGTTGAACACGGCTCTGCGCACTGGGGCGATGAGAAAGAAATGTGTTCACTTAAAGACAATGGAAAAGACCCGAATTTCCCACATAAAGAGCCGCAATTTAAGCCGCTTTTAACCTCCGATGGTAAGCGTGTTTTTGACAAGTCGGGTGAGTTTGTAGGTGTGTTAGTTGACAACAATATTATTCTCACCGAGCAAGTATATATGTCATTAAACTCACGTCAACATTTGATGAATTTGAATGTGCTAATCATAGGCGGTTCGGGTTCGGGAAAGACGAGATTTTACGCAAAACCGAATATACTACAGCTTAATTCAAGCTATGTAATCACCGACCCGAAGGGCGAGATTTTGCAGGCTGTAGGCGGTCTATTGGCACAGGCAGGGTACGAACTCAAAGTATTTAATACAATTGAGATGGCTCACTCACATAATTACAACCCGTTTCATTATGTCTACGATTACAATGGCAATTTGTCAGAGGATAATGTCACAAAAATGATTGATGTTTTCATGCAAAATACCAAAGGTGAGGGCGAAAAAGACGACTTTTGGAGTCAATCGGCAACGAAACTTACAACGGCTATAGTTTTTCTGTTGTTTGAAGAGAGTGAGTATAATTCCACTTTCATCAATGGTGAAAGTGTGGGTGTGAAAAATTGGGAGCAGTTGCTGAAAAAGAGAGTTGAAGAACCTGATAAAGTGAAAGGTTTTGTGCCGAAAATAGAGCCTTCCACAAGAAATTTGTCACATTTGAATTTCTTCTCAGTGACTGAAAAAATGAGAAGATTGCAATACCCTCCGCAAGGAAGTGAAGACGGCTATTTTATGACAAAAGGCGAAGAGACAGACGAAGAATTCCAAACAAGGCGAAACGCCGCATTTCTCTGTCCGTTAGACAAAGACTTCATTGAATTAGAAAGGCGCAAAAAAGACTCACTTGCAATTCGCCTTTATCAAGAAGCGCGTAAGGCGGCAGAGGAAACAGGGCAAAGCATACTTGCAACAGCCGGGGCGAGAACGCAGATGTTTAACCTGACAGCGGTGTCTGATTTAACTTGTTGTGATAACATTAAACTTGAAACTTTAGGTGACAAAAAAAGCGCGTTGTTCATTATTATTTCGGCGACAAACGCGACATATAATTTTCTCGCCGCAATGATGTACACCCAGATGTTTGATGTGCTTGCGAACCGCGCGAATTTCAAGTATAAAGGTTCGTTGAAAGTGCCTGTAAGGTGTATAATGGACGAGTTTGCGAACATCGGGCAAATCCCCGATTTTGACAAGGTTATAGCCTTTGTTCGTTCAATGGGAATGTCATTAAATGTAATAATCCAAAACTTAGCGCAATTAAAAGCGCGGTATGAAAAAACGTGGGAGGTTATTACAGGAAACTGTGATAGTATGTTGTTCCTCGGGGGCAAAGAAGCCAGTACATTAAAGGATATTTCCGAGGCTCTCGGCAAGGAAACAATTGACGTTGAAAGTAAAAACAGAACGGTCACAGGCGGTCATAAGAGTGATTCGACCGCTGAAAGTAATTCCATATTGGGGCGCGAGTTAATGACACAAGATGAGTTACAGAAAATGCCGATTAGCGATTGTGTTCTGATGATACGCTCACACAATCCGTTTTATTGCAACAAATTCCCCCTTGAAAAACACCCGAATTTCAAGTTTACAGAAGATTTTGACAAGGCTCTTGCGTTTGACAAATACAGTATAAAAGTGAAAACGTTAGAGCAATTTGCGGCAGAGAACAAACACGAGAAAGAGGAAAACGAGAAATCAGAGGTGACACAAAACGATTCAGCAAAGTCAAAGATGAATTTGCTTTTTTCACAAGATAGTGAGATTGAAGTTGAAGCTGAGGAATTTCAATTTGAAACCTATCTCGAAGCCATCGAATTTTCCGATAAAAACAATGAATTTGAAGTCGGCGAGGAGTTTGTTGAAAAGCACTATGGTGAGCCTGTAGAACCAAAATCAATGGATTTGGGTGAACCCGTAAGTGAATTCCGAAAGGAGGTTGATGATTATGGATTTGCGCAGTTATCCGAAAGTTCTGTGGAAGATGAAAACGATGAATTTGACAAAGTTCATTATAATGATGACGAGCAAGAACTTTGCAGTTTTTCGGAATTAACAGAAGAAATTGCTGAAAGCGCGGATGTTTTTCAAAATGAAATTCACTCCTCGGCAATTCACGCATTGGCAACAGACATTGATGATTTTGCAGGTTAAAAGGTTACCATTAATGGTAACTTTAAATATTTAAAATTTAAAGGAGTTTAAGAATTATGTTAAAAATTAAAAGAGCAAAAATCAAAAAAATATTAGCCGTATTGGTGATTATCACGCTAAGTTTTGCACTATTTGCCATAACCGCAGGGGCGGCAGACCCTGGCGGCGGTGGAGGTGCCGGAGGTGGCGGCGGCGGCGGTTCAGAGGGCGCATATGAAGAAGTAGTGCAATTTTTTCTGACATGGTTCACGCGAATAGGAATGTTAGTCGGATTAGTCGGCGCAATAATGTTTGGTTTTGCGATTAAAAACAATGATGCCGAACAAAAACAAACAGGACTTTTGACAATGGTAGCAGGATTTGTAGTTGCCGCGATTGTAGGAGCGGCTGATATGTTCAATTTGTTTGCATAAAAATTAGTTTATTGTTTCCCCCAACGTTTAAAAAGCGTTGGGGGAGATTATTAGGGGGTGATAAAATTGGATTTGTTAACAATAATTTCGTCAATTTTGCCCGACCCACCGACAACGCCGACAAGTCCTGCAGGATTGGGTAATTTAGTGCAAAATGCGATTGAGTTTTTGTCATTATGGATTGGACGGTTAGGTGGGATTATAGCTTTCATAGGGGCGGTTAAATTCGCACTTAGTATAAAGTCGGAAGAAGCGAATGAAAAAATCCAATCAGTTTTAATAATGGTTTCGGGTTTTATGATTGTATCAGCTGTAAACAACCTTGATTTGTTTTCATTTGGAGCGTTGGGTGTGGAAGCAGAATTTAACGCTATAATGGACTTTATAAGCCGTTGGGTGGGTTCAATCGGTGGAGTTGCAATGCTTATCGGTGGAATAATGTTTGCATTAGCTTTCAAAGACAACAATGCGGCTTCTAAAGTGAATGGATTGAAAACACTTGCGGCAGGTGCAATAACATCTTCGGTGGCAGTCATGTTACCGACATTTATGTAGGAGGAGGGAGATTGTGAAATTTCCAAAATTTAAATTGCCAAAAAGAAAGCCGTCTTTTCGGCAAACAGGCATGGGGGCGTATTCGTGGAGAAACCTTTCTTTACGCTCAAAAATATATGCTTTTGCAATATTTGTAACAATATTTTTTATGCTCATCATGCCGACAGCTTATGCAAGTGTTATTGACATATTCGGTTTCGGAACGCATGATTTGTATGAAAGTATAACAAAAAATGTAGTGCAAACAAACGAAATTCTCAACAATGCGTTTGACTTTGCCATGACCTCGCCTTATACCGTTGTGAACAGTCTTGCCGGTGAGACTCAAGGCATTCGTTTAGCCAACATACGAAATGCAATTATAAGCATCGCATTAGTGGTAGCAACATTACTACTAATGGTAGAATTTTTTCGTAAAACAATCAACTTTGAATGGTCGTCAAAGTGGGAAAATATCCTGATTTTTCTAATTAAGATTATCGTTATAAAGCAGATTGTGCAAAATGCAGATGTTATTGTCGGGTACATATATGCGGGATTTAATTATGCAAACGTCGCGGCTACAGGGGGAACGATGGAATTTTTACCGGCAGGAAACGTGCAAACCTATGTAATACCACGCGGTTGGTGGTCACAAACGGTAACGACAGTGTCTGACTTTTTTACCTATATTTTCACCAACACTTTAAACCCACCGACAGACCCTTTCAGATATGTCATATCTCAAGATGCTGTAAGAATGTTTTATCCAAGCGCGGTTTTCCCTTCCGGCACATTAATGTTAAATGAAAATCCATTTCCCGACCCCACCACGGGTGCGGCTTACAATGCAACGCTTGAGTTAGTTTTATTACAACCATATTTTTGGATTTTAAAAGGTGTCGCCTTGGCGATTTATGTGATAGCCGTTGGGCGTGTACTTGAACTTTCTGTATACACAATATTTGCTCCACTTCCACTTGCAACATTTGCTTCTGATGTTACAAATGATGTTGGCAGAAATTTTCTCAAAAACTATATTGCAGTTGTTTTGCAAATAGTTGTAATTGTTGTTATGTTTATGGTTTATGTTGCACTTAACAGAACTATGAGCGATGGAATTTTGGTGAAAATTGTAGTTCTAATTTCCCTCGGCTTGGGTGTAATAAAGTCGGGAGCTTGGGCGAGAAAAATTTGTGGAACAGGATAATAATTATTTTTTAATGGAAGAGAGGTAATTCCTATGATTGAGGTGAAAATACCGGCTGAAATACGTGAATACAAAGGAAAATTGATGTTTGGACTCACCGTGCGGCAGATAATCGCGATTGTAGCGGCTCTTGCGGTCGGTGTGCCACTTGGCGTGTTTGGTGCCGATGTGATACCAAACGACTATTTATTATGGATTGTCATGCTATCCGTTTCTCCAATATTTCTGTGGGGTTTCGTTCCATATAAAGGAATGAAGTTTGAGGAATACGTAAGAGTGTTATACAACTTTTATGTGTTGCCACAAAAGCGCGTGTATGAAGACGTTGATGTGAATTATTTATGTTATGTCAATGAAGTGTTGCGCGCGCGTGAAATATGTAAACAACGCATTGAAAAAGGCGAGATAGAAGATGACGAAAAATTACAGGAGGAAGAAGATAGTTATGTTTTTAATTGAATTTTTTAAGAAGCTTTTCGGGGGAAAAGCAGAAAAGTCCGTTAAATCTGTAAAAAGTGCGCGCGAAGCAGATAAGATTCGAGTTATGAATAAGCATGAGAAAGCTCAAAAGAAGTCAAAAACTCAAACACAAAAATCAGTAAAGAAAATAAAGAAAACAGTAATTCAGACATTGCCTTATGAGCGTTTCGCAAGCGAGTATGTGATGCTTGTAAAATCTAATGTGAAAATTGCAAAACAAGTAGCTAATTTATACTCAAAATCGTATCTCGTGCCGGATATTAATTACTCGTCACTACCTGCTTCAGAACAAGAGGTTAAGCTCTTGGCATACGTTGATTTACTCAACGGTTTCGACAGCTCTGCGAGTGTTCAAGTAACTTTACACAATACAAAAATTAACAAAAAAGACTTTGAAGAACGAGTTCTTTTACAGCATAAAAACGATGGCGCGAATGAAGAACGTGATGAATTTAACGCTATACTTCATGACAAGCTAATGTTGTCACAAAATGGAATACATTGTAAAAAATATATTACCATTACCGTTCCTGCGATTGATTTTGAAACTGCAAACTCAAAGTTTTTAAACTATGAAGCACATTTGAACCTTTGCATCGGACGTCTCGGCACGGAAATGTTACCACTTAAAGCAAATGAACGTGTGAGAATCTTATGTGATATTTTTCGTGGAGTTGACAGCGATTTATCTCATATAGCAAGACCGGAATTTGCGCGTTGCTCTGAAAAATTGCTTTGTTGCCCTGAATATTTCGAGTTCAAGAAAGACTATTTCATGTTCAACGAGAAGTATGCGCGGTGTTTGTATTTTCAAAAACTTCCATCTTCTTCTGTCCCTGACACAATCTTTAAGGATATACTTGAAACAAACCAAACAATGCTAATCACCAAAAACATTGAGTTTGTTGATACAGCGGATGCAGTTGAACTTGTCAGACGACAAATAACAAACATGCAAGAAGAAGTTATCAAAAAAACAAAGGCGGTAGCTGAACGCTCGCGCGGCGCGTTTATTGACCCAATTGAAGGCACTGAACTTGCCGAAAACAAAGCGCAAGCGCATGAATATCTTGACGACTTACAAGGGCGAAATCAGAAGATGACACTCTGTCAGTTTGTAATTATGCTAATTGCTGACAACTATGAAGAGCTTGAAAAAAACACGGAAGCACTTAAAATAATTACACGAAAAAATCAAATAACACTTTCGAGTGCTCCTTACAGACAAGAACAGGCGTTCTCAAGTGTACTGCCAATCGGAAATTCCAACTCATCAGACAAAGAAAAAAATCTGCAAGTAAGGCGCACACTTTCGTCTGAAAGTACGGCTGTTTTCTGTCCGTTTAACACCGTAGACCTTATTCATGAAGGTGGGCTTTATTATGGTGTCAGTCAAGTAAATCGCAATATTATTTTGTTTGACCGCCGCAAATTATCGAACCCGAACGGCTTCATCTTCGGGGTGCCGGGAGCAGGAAAAGGTGTGACTGCAAAACTTGAAATGATTTATTCCATTTTAGCCACAAACGATGAGGTTATAATCCTCGACCCGGAAGGGGAATATTCTGCATTAGCCGAGTTATTTAACGGCGAAATAATCTATATTTCCGAAACTTCAAAAACTCACATTAATCCACTTGATTTGACTCAAAATCCCGATGAATCCGATACAAGTTACGACCCTGTTACAGCAAAATTGGATTTTCTTTTGTCGTTTTTCTCAGCAATTTTGGGGAATGTGGATATTTTGCCTACACAAAAAACCATTATTGATACCGTTATGCGCGATGTGTACAAAAATCATAAGAAGCCTACATTAAAAGAATACTATGCTGAACTTGAAAAATTTGAGAGCGATAGCGTGGGTGAAAACAGGAGAAGCGCGTCACATCTCAAAAATGCATTAAAACTGTATGTTCACGGTTCAATGAATGTATTCTCAAATCCATCAAACGTAAATATTCACAAACGAATTGTTGTTTACAACATAAAAGATTTGGGAAAAAATATGCAAACTTTGGGTATGATGATTGTGCTTGAAAACATCTGGGACAGGATTGCAAAAAACCGTACAAAAGGCTTGGGAACGCGTATATATATTGATGAAATGTACCTTATGTTCAAGTCTGAACAGTGCGCCGACTTCTTTTATGTGCTGTATAAAAGAGCGCGTAAGTGGGGCGGAATCCCGACCGGGATTACTCAAAATGTTGATGACTTACTGCAATCACAAAATGCGCGTACAATGCTTTCAAATACAAAGTTTGTAATCATGCTGTCACAGAATCCCACGGATAGTGAAATGTTATCAGAACTACTGAAAATTCCGCAAGAAACCATGAGCTACGTTACAAATTCGGGCGTGGGTAGAGGAATTTTATACGCGGGTGAATATGGCAACATTCCTTTCGATAATAGATTTCCTGTCAATACCAAACTATACAAAATAGTTTCTACCAAATTTGGCGAGGGGTTGGAAGAAAATGAGCAAAAACAAATTAAAGACAGTTGAAAAAACCAACGCAATAAAAACAGTCAGCCGAAGTGTAAACTTAAAGTCAGTCGATGCGGATTTAAACAGCAAATTTACAAGCGTTGAGGCGCGAACATTCGGTGACTCGAAATCGCCGGAAATTAACGCCGTCAGCGTTGCCGATAAGCGTTTGTTAAAGCAGTTAAAAGCCGCCGAAAACAAGTTAGATGCGCGCAAAAAGAATATTGAGAGTTACAAGGACAGAATTAAAGACATTGACCGCGAAATTAGCGACTTAACCAAAAACGCAAACAATTTAAAAGCCTTGGAACAGCCCTCAAAAATCGCGAAAATAGACACAGAAATGGGAAGTCCTCCGCTTGTTTTGTCACAACGTTTTAGAAGCAATTTTGCGACAGGAGAAACGGTAGTAAAAAGAACGCATAACGCAGAACGAATTGAAAAATTCGATAAGAAAGTTGAAAAACTAAACGCTCAACGTTCATATTACGCCGCTCAAATATCTGCTGAGAAAAAAGAAGTTTCAAATCTTGAAAAGCTTGAAAAGCTTGAAAGCAAAGGGAAAATCGCTAACAGGAGTCAGCGTTCCGGGCGCATCGCGCTGTGGTGGAACTCTCGCCGTCTCGCAAGTAGGAATGTCACTACGACTGATGGGTTAAGCCGCGAAATTAAAAACCGCAATATTTCTCAAAAAGTGATTTCCGCAAAGCCGTTGCCTTCGGCGGCGTTTGTGAAGTCAAAAGATACCACTGTTTCTCAAAGAATTCAAGACATTCCCATAAACTCAAAAGATGTTGCAGTTTCTAAAAGCGTTCAAGCAATTCCCATAATCTCAAAAGATGTTGCAGTTTCTACAGGCGTTCAAACGACTTCAAAAAATTATTCAATTCAAAAAACGAGTTCTGCAAATTTAAAAGCGAAAGCCCTTTCCGATGTGCCTTTTGTGAAGTCATCACAGCAAAAATCGGCTATAGAAACGAACGAAGTTGAAACACAATTTAATGGAAGTTCATCATTTTTAGAGACAGGAGAATCTGCCGCCGACAGCTCATCAATTGACAAGAAAATCGAAGAGCTTAAAGAAGAACGTAACTTTTATTCTGACAAAATATCCGATGAGAAAAAAGAAATCGGAAGCCTTGAAAATAAGATTGATGATTTGAACAGAAGTGTGAAAAAACTTGAAGTCAAAAAAGGACACTTAAAGAGCAAATTGATGAGGGTTGGAAAGACGGTGAATCGTGCAGGCGGCGCGGCGGTCGGTGCTACAGTTGGTGCGGCTGTGGGGCTTGTGAAGAGTGGCGCGAAAAGTGGTCTGACTAAGCTTGACCCATTTGCAAAAGACATAGATAAAAATGACATTGCTGACACCGGAACTGAAAGTGTGCGATTTGCTCGTAAAGGAATCAAAACTTCAAAAAGCACAATTAAAACTACTAAACGAGTTTTGAAAAAAGCGAGAAAAACCGTAACCACTGCTGCAAGATTTACACGCAAAACTATTTCGTTTGCAGTGAAAACTGTGAATGTTACAGTGAAAATTGCAGTTGCACTTGTTACTCACATTATCGCGGCTTTGTTCAATCCGTTAACATGGATAATTGTGGGATTTCTCGTTTTATCCATGGTAATTTCTCAATTGGTTATGATGCTTATGGGAGCAAATTCGGCGGCAGGAAGAGAAATGTCAACAAGAGCAAGTGGGCTTGATAATTTATCATCGCAATACGCACAAGGTTTAGCACTTTTCAATAGCGCATTGAACAGCCATAAAATGGGTTTTGAAGCTCTTGTAGATGGAATTTATGTTGGAGCTCGTTCGCGAACCGATGTGGTGTATTTTGAAATTTCGAGAAATACCGGCGACATTGAAAGATTTCCTCGCACTCTTGCCACTCCACCGCTGAAAGAAGGGTATAAAAGTATGTGGAATTTTCCACTTACTGCAAATGAAATTCTTGCAATTGCATATGTAAAACTTCAAAAAGATGCGAACATTGAAGGCGGAACTGATGGATTTGTTTATTCAGTTTCGTATACGTGGGAAGTTTTAACTGAAGTAATTGAAAACAGTGCGGCATACTCTTCAGAATCTTCACCCGAACACCTATGCCCCGAGATAAATTGCACAACAAATTTAAACGGTTCAACGACTTGTGGAGCAAATCATAATTTGCGAGCAATAGGGCTTTGGTTTTTCCAAATGGAAACGGTTATGAACGCACTGCGCTTTACCGATTTTGAAAAACAGTGGGTACGAAACACAATTTGGGGATTTGAAAACAATCAAGAACTTGTGGCATTAGCAACTTAAAGAAAGGTTTAAAAATATGGAAAAAGTATTTATGCGAAAGCACAAAATGAGAGTGGCAAAAGCAAAAGATTTTGTGAGCAAAAACAAGGTGTTCACGATACTTGCAATTGTTATAATTATATTTTTGACAAGCAATTTTCTTTTTCAGACAAGCGATAATACAGATACGCTTTATGAAGAATCAGGCGATTATGACACGCAGGAAACAGATGATTTGCAGATAACCGATAACGAACCGCTCGAAGATAACGAGTGGCGTTTTTATTTTATCGACTTGATAATTTTGGTTACTGTCGGCGGCTTTTGTGTCGTAATGATAATTCGCGAACGAAAAAAATCTAAGGGGGAAATATGATGAATTATTTTTATAAAGCTCACGCACAGGCAAGCGAAAAAGATGAGGTGATTTTCTTTGTCGTACCTTCAAATGAAACGTCTCAAATAACAACGGATTATCCACCATTAACAGTCGAAGAAGTTAAGCAAAACGATGTGTATAAGAGTTTTGCCAAGCAAAGTTCTGTTAAGATTAAAAAAACAATTATGGTGGATTATTCGCTCTATCAAACGCAAATTGATTTCAAAAGTATTGATGACTCTAAACTTGCAGATTATCTTAGTCAATTAGTTGAAAATAGACACGCGACATTCGTCTCAAGCGGTGAAATTGAAATATGCAAAGGACAATCCACAAAAACAAAGAAAAGTAAAAACTCAAAAGGTGTGTATATAATCGCGTTTGTAGGGATAATTGTTGCGACGATAGGGGGCGTATTGATTGGACAAAATCTTACTGTTTTTGACTCCACAACAAGTTCGGGTTTTGTTGAGAATGTAGAAAATCAAATTCTCGAAGTTGATGGAATGATAATCCCTACTTTAGAACAATTTAACTCTGAGTCAGAACTGCTCACAATTTCAATCGACCGTAGTTACAGCGCAGTGCCGCAAGAAGACTTGCAACTAAAAGGTGAAGTAATTGACGGTGTCGCGATAATTGCCCTGCCGGCTTTCGACAGGAGGGATTTTTTCTCACACGTTCCGGGGCATACATGGGGTTTTTCGAGTGTACCCGATGCTGAGAAAATTGAATATTATGCCGGACAAAGTTATAAATTTAAAGAGAACATGAAATTGTATCGGGTATTGGTTAAATATGGCGGTGGCAACGGCACAAAAGACGACCCATACTTGCTCAATTATTTCGACCAAATTTCACTTTTATCGGAAGAGAAAGCAAGAGGTTATTTCAAACAAACTGCCGATATTGTATTCCCATCATGGGCAAACCACGCGCCGATAAATACAATAAATGAATTGAAACAAGCTCACGATGAAGAAGAACTGACACCGGAAGCTCTCCGCTTTGAGTATGATGGCGGCGGCTTTTCGATTAGCGGTTTAAACGCGCCATTGTTCGGGACGGTTTCGGGGAGCGTAATCAAAAATGTCAATATTCAAAATTCTTTTATTGTAACGCCCGAGTACCGCAATTTGGGCTTTATCGTCTGTGAAGCCTATAATTATCTTTATGAAGTAAATGGTATTAACTATGAAACAGGAGAAACTTTAATTAAAAATTCCACAGTTTCACATTCTTCAATTACATTGCAACACCCTCAAACAAGTGAGAGAGCTACAACTACCACAACGCAAGAAATTAACGCGCAAAATCTTCCACGAGTTATACCACCGGAAATGCTTGAAGAACCCGAAGAGTTACCGCCGCCGACCGTTCAAGCAGAGTATGCGTTGGGTGGAATTACAGGATTAGGGGGACAGATTGAAGATTGCTACGTTACTGATGTTGGTATTTTCGCTGAACTTGACAACTATTTTCTCTACGCAGGCGGCATTTCCGGAAAGCCCACGAATGTCATAAATTCGGGCGTTTATTTTCTGTCACTTAAAGGGAAAATATTTCACGCCGGTGGCATTGCCGGGAGCTTAGGTGGTGGACGATTATACAGCGCGACTAGCGTTGAACTGCCTGTATTTTATGGTGGAAATATTATGGGTTGTTTTGTTCGTAAGTTTTCCGGCTATGTTGAAAATTCGGTTGGCGGAATTGTGGGTGAATCAGGCACAAATGTTGCAAATGCAATTATTGCAAACAGCTATGCGACAGAGCTTGATTTCAGTGTCGGAATATTCGAGGATGAGGAACGAACAAGAATCATCAAAATGGGTGTTTCGGGTGGAATAATAGGTGCGGAAGGGAATGAGAATTATGGGCATTTAGTCACAAATACGGTATCACTTGCGGGTCTTGCGGTTATAGGCTCATCAAGAAATTCCAACTATGACACTACAGTGAGAATAGCCCCTCAAACAGCATTTTCTCACAGTGGAATTCTCAACATTCTCAACAAGAACACAGTAATTCCAAACAATCAATCAGCCGAAACTAAAGAAATTTTCACCGGCAGTTTTATTTTTGCACAGGATGAGAGATTCAGTAACGATGAAGGAAAATTCCCGTTCCCTGTTGAAGTCAATGAACTTTTCGGCAATGTTAGAACAAGTGAAAACTAAAATATATGCGCGTTTTGTGAAAGGTAGGTGTGAGAAATTGAGTGAGAAAAAACAAACAAGTAAAAGTGTAATGCGTGAGATTGAAAAAGCAGAAAGAACACTTCAAAATCGCATGAATAAAATTCAAGAACTGAAAAATGAAATTTCCGAAATTTCAAAGAACAAAAAGGAATTTATCAAGCTTTATGAAATTCTTTATCAAGAAGAATTGAAGAGCAAAATTGCAACGGCATGGTTCAAAGAGCAAAAAATGACAGACAAACAAATTCTTAAATTAATTGAGGTTGGCAGTCAAACATACGATAAAATTGATATTTTGGAGACAAATGTGGTTGTTAACGCAGTGAATCAAGCATATAACGAGCAGATTTCACAAGAGGGAAAAGTTACCATTAGTGGTAACTTTTCAAAGGACGATAGTGCCGAAAAATCAGGCAGAAAGGAATAACTGACGTGAATTTTAATTATGAAAATTTAAAGAATTTTTCTTTAAGTCTCAAGCTTAAAAAGCTCAGATGGTTGAACGGGCTTTCGCAGGTAAAACTTGCGGAAAAAGCAGGTTGCTCTCGCGGCGCGATTTCAAAATGGGAGCGCGGATTATGTTTGCCAAAGGGCGTTATGCTTGAAAAAATAAGAGTTTTCTACAATCTTCCCTTGGACTTTTTCATCAATGATGAAGAGGCGATATGCTGATGTTTAGTTGAAATTAAAAAGCGAATTTTTCGCTTGACAAGGCTTTAAAACTGTGATATAATGGAGGAAAGCATGGGCAATAATAAAAACAGTATGTTGGATAGCGTTCTTGTAGTAACGGCAGTGGTAGTTTCTTCAATGTTAGGGTGGTATTTTAAAATGGATTTTTGGGAAAACTTTTTTAGCTGTTTGATTGCAGGATTGCTTGTGATTTTAACGGTATGGGTTGTAAAAGGCTTTAACAGGAAAAAGTTATTTGTAATTATGGTGCCGAAAAAAATAACGAACAGCAAATATAGGTTTCATGTTTTGTTATGGAATCCCTCGTGGCTCAGAAATGTATACAGCAGTGATTATGGTAGTCAAGGATTTCGTTTCTTTGCCGATTATGATGTTGCTATTTGCGATTTAAAAAAGCATACGAAAATAAGATATTCAAACGAATTTAGCTTTACCATACAGAAAACCTCTGCCGACAATGCCTTGAATTTACATATGGGCAATTTACTATCACACGCATTTATTGAGTTGGAGTTTTCTGTATACAAAGCCGTCCGTACAACTTCTTGCAGAAAAATAATACTTCCTTTTGATGTTAGGACTGATGAAGACTCTTTTGAAAATATTCCAAACATAAGCATACATTATGACCGCTCGTGTCTTAATATAAAAGAGTTGAAATATCGAAAAACAACACAAATCCTACATTGGTTCTGTATATGTGCGGCACTATTGACAATTGTCGGAACGCCTATAGTTGCATTTCTTTCCAAACTTTCAATAATAAACGTAATAGGCGTAGGGGCGATGATACTTACAACCATCGCAACCGCTTCTTTTGGTTTGGGAAACTTTGTTCCGCCCTTTGTTGTGAAGTATATGAAACGCAAAGGTTATATAGATTATAATGAATAAAAAAGTTACCACTAATGGTAATTTTCCCTATTGACAATAGTTTGAAACTATGATATAATGAACACATGATGAAGGAGGTGAAGGTGTTGGACTTGCAAAAAGAAGAGTTTTTTCTTCCGAGTGACGATTATATGTTCAAGCGAATATTCGCGGTAGACGAAGGAGCGGTTGACAGATTAAAATCGCTTATATCTGAGGTTTTGAATCTTGACGTTGAAGAAATAGAAGAGCTAACAATCCGCAACGGTGAGATTCCGAAAGAAGATATCGACAATCGCAGTGTGCGACTTGATATTCTTGCCACGATGAAATTATGCAATCAAACTGAAATAATCAACATAGAAATGCAACGTGTTGTTTCAAAGTCCATGTTTGACCGTGCGTTATTTCACTGGACTTTATCACATCAATTGGCATTATTGTCGGGAGAAAAATTCGGACAAATACGAAAAACTATATCGATTTGGTTACTTTCACAAAACATAGATGAAGAAGAGCGTTATCACAGAATCGGCAAAGTTATGGACATTGAAACGCACAATGTGTTAAGTGAAAAATTGGAACTGCATTTCGTCGAGCTGTCAAAGTTAAAACCCCAAAAAAACTATGATAATGCAGGAAAATTATACCTACAGGCTTTAGCACTGAAATCAAAGGAGGAGTTTGATATGTTGGAGCAGATTGCACCCACTCAAGAAATGAAGGATTTAGCTTATAGAATAAAAGTTTTTAACAAAGACATAGAAGCACGTGATTCTCTCTTAAGACGCCGTACGGCATTGATTTATGAGTATCAAGAAAAAGAGTTGCAACAAAAACTTGAGCAAAAAGAACGCGAAGCCGAGCAAGCTAAACAAAAAAATGTTATTGCAGAATATGCAAAATTATTTGTTAAAGAATTCTACAAATCACTTATGAATATGCCGAAATTTGTGAAGGATGAATCCGGAGGAACTTGCACCCCTACAGATTTTTTTGTCGTTGCTGCAAAATCAACTGTTTTATCAATTGTAGGAGCCTCTCAAATCTTATCAAATCAAATAGAAAAAATGTTGGAGTTAGGCGGCACAATTGAAGATGTGGCTAATGAAGTTGAAGCCGACCCACAAGCCGTTCAAGTATTTTATGAAAAATATAAGTCAATTGAAAACGCATAACATTCAAAATTAATACTCAAACTATAAAAAGTGAGCATCAACGCTCACTTTTATTTTTACAAAATATACTTGACTTTATCGAATTAATGTGCTAAAATATGAAAGGAGCTACTAAACAATGGCTTTATCCGAAAGCAAAAAATCCGGCATTGAAACTGCAAGCAAAACGGCAATCACAAAGCTGAAAGAGATGTCCGAAAAGAGTGAGGTTTATGCGGAATATTTAAAGTTTCAAGGGCGAGTTTATAAGCATAATGCAAATGTAGCGTTAGAGTTTTTCGCGCAACGCCCCAACACCGAATATATCGCAACTGCAACCCAATGGAACGCTGTTGGTTTTAAAATCAAAGACGGCGAAGAGGCTATACGTTTCACAAACATCGATGGAAATAAAAATGAACTGTTCGATTTCTCGCAAGTCGTTCCAAACAACCAAAATATGCAAGCAACTGCACCACCGCTTTGGACACTCAATAAAGAAAATGTAAGTTCAGTAAAAAATGCACTTGAAATTCCTGAAAAAACAAGTCTTATTGGTGGAATGTCAAGCAAAAGTTTTGAGCCTTCTGTGCTTGCTGAAAACATGGCAGAGCTTCAAGTTGCGCCAAAAGATTTTGAGTGCTTCAGAAAATCTTTCATAAGCGCAGTGCAAACTGTTCTTGCAGGTAGATTTGAAATTGGTGGAAGCAAATTCAACGTAAATCCCGATGTAACAATTTTTAAATTGCTTGATGAAGAAAGGCAAATTGGCTTTTTGACACTTGTTTCTGAATTTGCACGTAAGTTGTTGCGGCGTGTTGAAAAAATTGCGAATGAACTTAACGCTAAAAATTTTAACGAAAGGCTTGGTGAACAAAATGACTTATCTGAAATGGGAGAATCTCACGCCGGAAGAACAGGAGAATACGCCGGAAAACGAGCTTCCGGTAATTCCACAGGAGGAACTGAAAAACTTCTTAACCCACTCGAAAATGATAATGTTCGAGGGCGAGAGATATTGGGAAATAATGTCGGAGGGAGAGACTCAAACGAAACGCTTTCCGGAGTACAAAAAAGTGGAAGTAGCAGGGACTCAAATTTGGTACAAGTTCAATCCGCATTGGGGGACTTACGAGATGAATTTAGAGGGGGAAGAACCATCGATGACACAAGAGCCAATCGGGACTTACGGGATGGCTTGGATGAAGTGGATGGAGGAAAATCACAAGAGCAAAGTGGCGAGTATGCGGCTAAAACACAGGTTTTTGACGGTAGCGAGAGCAGTGGACAGGGCGGCGTGGAATTTTCGGGAACTATTGGACGAACAATACGAGATGGTGAATCCACGCCCGTCAAATTTAGAGGAAACAGTGAAGTGGGAACGAACGAGAGAATTTTACACGGACAGCGCGGTGATGAGGGAGAAAGTGTTAGTAGCGGTGACAGAAGTATAGAAAAACTTAATAATCTTCTTACAGATTATGATGAAGAAAATGACAAAAAAGAATTGTCATTTTTGACGTTTCAAATCGCAAACAAGCAACAAGAATTTTCTGCACTAATAGCGAATGGCGATTATGAAAATTCAACTGTTATTGCCGAAGAACTCGCCGCTCTTTCACAACAAGCTCAAAAAGTTAAAGAGCGAGTGCAGGCAAGAACAATAAAAACAGCCGATGTTGAAGTTTTACGAAGCATAGAACCAAAGCGAAAGTCGGTGCAAAACTTACTTGAAAAAGAAGTGGCACAAACCGCTAAATTCGAGAAACTTCTCGACATCGAACTCGGCAAATTATCACCATACGAACTCCGAAAACAAGACAAGCGCGCAGAAGAAACTGCAACAGTTCCGGTCATTATAGTTGAAAAACGTGATGTTTCAAAGCAAATCATAGAAAGAGATAAGAAAAATAAAATTATTCCACATGGTAATTTCACGAATAATGACACAGAGATTATTGTAAATTTTGGCAGGGTAGGAATTGACGATACAAATCGACAAACTCGCAATGTTGTAACAAGGTCTGCGCTCTATCATGCACAAGAAATTGTTGAAAATGCTGTTTGCTTTGACAGCGTTCTTTCTGAAAATAAGAAAAATTCGCCGAATAGCTTATTTATGCACCATATGTTCGGAATACTTCGATACGAAGGCGTTGCATATCTTGCAAAGTTATTTGTTGAGGAAACATATTTGAAGAACGAAAATAATCAATTAGAAAGCACTTCAAATCGTTTATACAATTTGAAAAGCATAAAAATATCACCCATAGCTCACGGATTGAACCCCGTCTCCACAAATAATGTGGGTGCTGTAATAGGTGATGTCATTAGTATATCACAACTTCGCGCCATTGTCAAGGCTTTTGATAAAAATTTTTATGAAAATTTATCCGCGCCGGGCAGAAAGCACCGTGAAGCCGAAATTATCAATCAAGAAAAATACACCGAAGCTGTAGAAGAGTTCAAAAAAGTTACCACTAATGGTAAAAATTTCACCCAAACAAAACGCGAAATTGCGCCTAATCAAGGCACTTTGTTTGATTTTGATGCCACAGACGAGCGAAAAGTTACCACTAATGGTAACTTTTTGGAAGAGAAACTCGCCGACAATCAGCATATCGAAAAAATCGACGATGTTGAGTTTGTCTACACCACGGTTTCATCATCACCACCGAAGGCAGAACAAAACGCCGAATATTCGCTTTACACCGCGACAAAAGAACAGCACCCCGACCACATTGTGTTAATGAGGTTGGGGGATTTTTATGAAGCTTTTGAGAAAGATGCGGAGTTGTTAAGCGAAAAATTTGAATTTACGCTTGCCAATCGTGCAGGACATACCATGTGCGGTTTTCCTGTGGCAAAACTTGAACAAAATATCGAAAATCTGACAGCGAATGGGCTTTCTGTTGTTTGCGTTGAACAAGACGGTGATGTTCAGGAATACAATGCAATTGAGCAGAAACAGCAAGAACAAACTGCCGAAACTGCCAGCGATAAAAAAGTTACCACTAATGGTAACTTTTCTGAAATCATGAACGACTCGCATTTTAAGTTGCGACAAGTTTTAAATGATTTTTCAATTAAGCATGGGCTTGGTGAACTTAATATCGAAGAAAGCGGATATAGTTTCACTTTGATAGAACAACTTAAAGGAGAAAACGACTTTATTCAAATTGGAGAAATAGACGTTCCCGAAAGTGGTTACGGCGTTCCTCATACGCCCGAAACGCTTAAAGCCGCCCTCGAAGCCTTTGAGGAAAAAGTTCCTGACTTAGCACAAAGGCATAACCGCAAAAAAATCATTGAAACAAAAGGTGGTATTTCATCGTTGCCGCCTGTCGCAGAAAGTGCAAACACATTCCACGAAATAATTTATGCAAAAAATCCAACAGACAGATTTAACGATAATATAGCCGCTTTGCGCGAGTTAAAACGGATTGAAAACGCACTTGCGCAAGGGTATGAACCTTATGCAAGTAAGTACAATTCTAAAGAAGAATCTGAAAAACGATTATCGAAATATTGCGGTTGGGGTGGGCTTCCACAAGTTTTTGATTCTCGAAGTAATGTCTGGGCGAACCAACGAACAACGCTCAAAAATTTGTTAACCCCGGAAGAATATACAGCGGCGCGAGAAAGCACACTTAATGCACATTACACTCCGCAAGTTATAATAGATGCTATGTATGAAGCGATTAAAAATATGAATTTACCACGTGATGCAAAAATTCTTGAACCCTCTTGTGGGACGGGAAATTTTATTCGCAGACTTCCGGCGGCGTTCAACAAAGCAAAAGTAACAGGAGTAGAAATTGACGATATAACCGCGAAAATTGCGAAACACCTCAATCCTAACGCGCAAATTTTGCACAGTGGATTTGAACATAGCAATCTTGATAATGACAGCTTTGAACTTGCAGTTGGTAATGTTCCTTTTGGCGATTACAACTTAAATGACCCCGATTACAAGCAAGACTGGCGTATACACGATGCTTTCTTCCGCAAAGCGTTGGATAAAGTCGCGCCGGGCGGTGTCGTTGCGTTTGTTACTTCATCGGGGACACTCGACAAATCGAACCCGAAAATTCGTGAATATTTAGCCACAAAAGCGGAATTGATAGGCGCGATTAGACTGCCGAATAATGCGTTTGCAAGCGCCGGAACGAAAGTGACAGCAGACATCATCTTCCTACAAAAACGACAAACACCACTACTACCATATGAAAAGAAACCGGAGTGGTGTTACATAACTCCCAACGCCGATAACTTAAAAATTAATTCATATTTCGTCAACAATCCTCAAATGCTTCTCGGCAAAATGGAGAAAACCGCTCACTTTGATATGCTCACTTGCACTCCTTTTGAGAAAAGCGAATTAAAATTGCAACTTGGTGAAGCAATAAAAAATATTAATGCAAAAATCACAGTCGAGAAACGAGAAAAAACGCTCAAAGAGAGAAGCGGCGTTATCGAAGCGGACGGCAAAATCAAAAGCTTCACGTTCGGGAAAATTGACGGCAAACTTTATTACCGCGAAGGCGCGAAAATGACAGAAGTTAAAGATAATAAAAAAAATTTAAGTGCAATAGAGCTTCTGTGCGCACTTCGAGAAGAAACTCGCAATTTAATTAATCTGCAAAAAACATCTGTGCCGGACGAAAATCTTACAGCCGGGCGCGAAAATTTGAACAAATTATATGACAATTTTAAAGCAGAATATGATTGTTTGAATTCCGACATTGTGAAGAAACTTTTTTCAAAAGATGCTGATTATCCGCTTTTGCAAGGGCTTGAAAAACAAGTTAAATATGATGGAATGTCTACATCTAAAACATATGAGAAGGCAGATATATTTTTCCGCAGAACGGTAAATGCGCAAGTTGAAATTACAGCTGTTGCTAACATCGAAGAAGCGTTGCAAATTTCACTTGACCGCCGTGGTAAACCGAATGTGCAATATATGGCTGAATTGCTCAACCGTGAGCCGGAGGAAGTATGCAAAGAATTGTTCCAAAAAGGTTACGCTTTCCGTGACCCCGACAAAATAATTGCTGACGTTCCGTATTCGGGCATAGTTGATAAAAGCGAGTATTTATCGGGGAATGTCCGTCAAAAACTTGTTATCGCTGAAACCTACAAAACTGCGAATTTGGATTATGCCCGTAATATCGAAGCACTTGAAAAAGTAATCCCCGAAGACATCAAAGCTGAAAATATATCGGCGCGCATGGGCGTTCCGTGGATTGACGGGGAAGATTATACAAAATTTTTAGTTCACTTGAACGGACGGCGTTCGCTTAACTCGCGTAATTGTGAGGTTAATTATGTTGCGGCAACAGGCGAATTTGAAGTTATGAGTGCAAGAAGCAAACTTGATTTAAACCCAAACGAAACAACCACTTATGGAACGTCTGACTACAGTCTCTATCAGCTTGCAGAGAAAATTTTAAATCAACGGCGCATTGTAGTAAAACGCGATTATCCACACCCTACCAACCCCGGTAGCACAGTAACCAAAACCGACCCAAGAGCGACAAAAAATGCTCTCGAAAAGGCACGCAAAATCAAGGAAGAATTTGAAAAATGGATTTTTGCCGATGACAAACGCCGCAATAAATATGAACGCAAATATAATGATTTATTCAACTGTCTTGTCGGGCGTGAATACGATGGTTCGCGCTTAACTTTCCCGGGAATGAACGTTGATTTTGTATTACGTGAACACCAAAAAAACGCAATTGCGCGAAACACTCTCGGCGGTAATTCGCTTGTTGCTCACGTTGTAGGTGCGGGAAAATCCGCTGTCATGTTTGCCACTGTTATGCGCAAAAAAGAACTTGGTTTAATCCAAAAAGCGTGTATGGTTGTGCCGAAAGCGTTGACGGAGCAAACAGCTAACGAGTGGCGTAAACTCTATCCCGATGCGCAATTGTTGACTGTCACAAATGATGACTTATCTAATGAATCAAAGCGCAATTTGTTTACTGCAAGAGTAGCTACCGGTTCATATGATGCTGTAATTTTGTCACAAGAACAATATGAAAAAATTCCTATGAGTTATGAGTACAGAGCGGAGTATATGTACAAACAACTTGATGCTCTTGAAGACATGCTTCGTGACAGAAAGCGCGATAGTAAAGGCAAATCTGACCCGACAATCAAGCAACTTGAAGCGGCTAAAAAGCGGTTGAAATCACGGATTGAGCGGTTTACGAATCCTAAAAGCGCGGCAAAAGCGAAAGACAACTTACTTGAATTTGAACAACTTGGATTTGACTATCTTGTAGCCGATGAAGCGCACGCTTACAAAAATGGTTTTGTCATGACAAAAATGACAAATGTCGCAGGAGTGACTACACGACCATCGGGAAGAGCAGAAGATATGCAAATGAAAACAGATTATTTTAATGAACATTTTGGGCAGGGACATATCTTGATGGCAACAGGAACTCCTGTATCAAATTCCATGACAGAACTCTACGTTATGACACGCTATTTGCGCCCGGATTTGTTAAAACAAGCAGGAATTTCACGCTTCGATGAATGGGCGGCGACGTTCGGTAATGTTACAACTCAACTTGAACCTACAGCCTATGAAAAATACAAACTTAAAACAAGATTTTCGCAATTTTCTAATCTGCCGGAGCTTATGGCTTTTTACAAGGAGTTCGCTGACATCAAGAGCGCGGCTAAGTTAGAACTACCACGTCCCACACTCAAAAATGGAAAAAACACCATCATCAATATCATAGCTTCACCGGAGCAAAAAGCGTATGTTCGCGAATTGTCTGAAAGGGCAGAAGCTATAAATTCCGGTGCAGTTAAGCCCGATGTTGACAATTTTTTGAAAATAACAGGTGAAGCGCGGCTCATCGGGCTTGGAAATGAAGCGGTAAAGTCATTATACGCAAAGAGGGGCGAAAAACTTCCACCGGATTTTATTGATACCAAAGGCGGAAAAGCTGATGTGTGTGTCAATCAAGTTTATGAAATATGGAACGAAAGTAAAAATAATAAAGGTGTTCAACTCATATTTTCAGACGTTGCGGTAAGCGATGAAGACGGCAAATACAGCGTTTACGAGCATATAAAAAGAGAGTTGATAGCCAAAGGTGTACCCGAAAATGAAATTATTTTCGCGCCTAAAGCTGACAGTAAAAATCGAGAAAATATATTCAAAAAAATCAACAGCGGAGAGTATCGAGTTGTCATTGCAAGTACAGGAACTCTCGGCACCGGCGCGAATATTCAAGAACGTCTAATCGCGCTTCACCACTGTGATATTCCGTGGAAGCCGAGCGATTTTGAGCAACGCGAAGGCAGAATTTTGCGACAGGGAAACACGAATAAAGAAGTGCAAATTTTCAATTATGTTACAGAAGGTACGCTTGACAGTTATTTGTATTCTACTGTTACAAACAAAGCGCGATTTATCGCTCAAATTCTTGATAATGAATGTCCGGCGCGTGTAAGTGAAGATTGCGATGAGAAAGTTCTCACCTATGCAGAAATTCAAGCAATCTCCGCAGGAAATCCCGATATACGTGAGCGAATTGACACCGAAAACAAGCTTGCCGAGTTGCATATGTTGAAACGAGAGTGGGGCTATGAAGCCGCGCTGATGAGAAGTCGCTCAGAGACAATCCCAAAGAGAATTGAAGAATTAAAAAGCATACTCTCAAAAGTTGAAATTGACAAAGAAAGTGCAAACGATATTAGCGAAATACAGCTTAAAACATCTGCTGAAAGTACTCTCTACGAACGAGCGGACATTGATAAACTGTTACTTACCAAAGCGACACAAGCTGTAAGCGAATTTAAAAAAGGCAACTGCGAAGAAATCAAAATCGGTGACATCGGCAAGTTTTCGTTGAGCGTAAAAGCTGAAAATGGAACAAAATGTTTTCAAGATTATTCAACAGAAACATTCGCTAAATTAGTTATTAAAGGAATGGGTTCATACAATTGTGAAGCGGGTTTGGGAATGAACGACCGCAATATCGTTCGACTTGAAAATCTTTTGAAAGGCATTCCACAAAAAGAAAAAAGTCTTGAAACTGAAATTAAAAGACTCACCGAAAATCTTGAACAGACAAATCAACAACTCAAAAAATCGTTTGAGCATGATGGTGAAATCGAAAAACTTAGTCAAAGACTTGCAGAGCTTGACATGAAATTGTCGGGCATTACTGAACAAAACGATGTTGTAATTGACCCGGAAGAAGAAAAAGAGCCGCTTGTCGAAACCGCTGATGAAAAGGCGGCGCGTGAAAAAATTTATGACACTGATGACAACGACTATCAGCCGGTTCCGGAAAATTCTTATTCAGGAAATTCCAAAAACAAAGGCAGATAAAAAATTTATGAATTGGGGGTAAACTCATGAACAATCATGATTTTGAGGAACTTAATCAATCAGCAAGAAGTTCAAATCTTGTTGAATATTTTACTAAATCCGGTTACACAACTGAACGCCACGGTGCCGAAGTTTATATCAAAGAAATTCCGGGTTTTTGCATAAATCAAAACACAAATAAATGGTATAATCATTATGAAAGTGTCGGCGGCAGTAATGCCGTCGACTGTCTTGTTAAAGTCTGTGGTCGTAGCTTCAAGCAAGCGGTTTACGAACTCACGGGGCAAGATGTCGGGGGTATTTCTAATATTGATAGAATCAATAAAGCGAAAGAGCTGTTGGGAATTGAGCGAGGGTATGTAAAATTTTCGCCTAATATTTCCGATAAAAGTGAACAGAAAAATTTTGAGCTTCCCGACCGCGCTTTGAATGAGCCTAAAATCGTAGAAAAAACAAGTGAGAAAAAAGAACTTAATATGCCTGAACGCGCAGAAAACATGAGAAGAGTTTTTGCGTATTTTTGCAAAGAGCGAAATATTCCTGCCCCTATTGTAGAAGAACTCGTTCACGCGAAATTACTTTATCAATCACAACAAGAAATTAAAACAACGATAAATGACATTCCACAAATATTCAAAACTTGCAACGCTGTTTTTGTTCATCGTGATGAAAAAGGCGAGGCAATTGGCGGCGAAGTGCAAGGTGTTAATTCTTATAAAAGGTATAAAGGCTCGGTCGAGGGTACGGGCGATTCTGCTCTTATATATACACCGTTTCCTGCAAAAGACGGCAAAATTAAAACTGCATATTTATTTGAAAGTGCAATTGACTTGATGAGCTTTTACGCCTTTTGTAAGCCCGAAAAAATGACAGGCGTGGCTTTGGTTTCGATGGCAGGATTAAAACCAACCGTCCCGAAACAACTGCAAGAACAAGGCGTAAATGTTTTATCTTGCGTTGATAACGATAAACGAGGACGAGATTTTGAAAACAAGAACGGTTTCAAGCGCGGCGCGAATATGCTTGAAAAAGCAGGTGTTAAAGATTGGAACGAATTGTTGAAAATAAAAATAGAAAACCCCGAAGCGGTGAAAGATTTTGTGCCGGAAATTGCTAAAAAAAATTTTTTCAGTATGAGGAAACAATAAATGAATGAAAATAAAAAACCCAACACTAATATTTATTTGCCGCGAGAAATATTCAACTCACTTATCACAGCTCTCACATACTTTACAGCCCTTGAAATAAATATTGGCGAAACCTTTTTCAGCAAACACGCTAAAAGGTTAAAAGAAAAAATTCTAAAGTATAGCCGTGTCTTTGATAACAAAAACGGGGACATGGCTTCAATAAAATTTTATGAAATCGAATCAGCCGTTCTCATAAAACTATTAATTTATTATATAGCTTTAGGGGAAAATCCTAACAAAGATTATTTTGAAGAAATCGAAAAACGATAAATTAAAATTTTAAATAAGGGTTTGGGAATTTCCCAATTTGCGGAGCAAACAAAAAAACATTTCACACAATTTTCACATTTGAAAATTCGATTTTTTTAAAAAATCGTGAAATGTTTTTGGCAGTCAAGGGTGCAACCCTTGCCCAATAGTTGAAGCGGAGCGAAACGGTCTGTTTTGCAAGTCCCGAAAGGGGCGTGCAAAACAGATATTGGGTAAACAGTATCTATTCAGCACGAACATATAGCAAAATGGAAAAAATGCTTTCAAAAAATATTCATATCTGGGAAAAAGGAGATGGCAATGGGCGCGTTAAGTACAAGTTTCACTTTGGGAAAAGCAAGTGCGGCACATGGCGGAAATGTCGAACATAACAATAGAGAATTTTACGCCGACAATATAAATGTAAATAAAATTGTTGAAAATATGACTTATGTAAAACAAGATATAAAAGAAGCTTATGATGAATTATTTTCAAAAGCTCTTGAAAAATATAATGCAAAACAAAAACAACCGTGTAGAAAAATAAAAGATTATTATGAGCATATAAAAAATGGAAATCGCGAAGAAGTTTTTTATGAATTAGTCGTGCAGTTTGGTGACAGCAAAACCGCGCCTGTTGATAGCGAGAATGGCGAGCTTGTGAAAACCATGCTTGATGAATACATGAAAAGTTTCAAAGAACGAAATCCTAACCTACACATTTTCAATGCGGTTCTCCACATGGATGAAGCAAGTCCTCATTTACATATAGATGTAATTCCTTTCTATTCTGAAAACAGAAAAAACGGATTATCAAAAGGCGTTTCCATGAAATCGGCATTAATTGAACAAGGCTTTAATCCAAAAGGAATCAAAAACAATCAGCTTGTTTTATGGGAAGATAACGAGCGCGGAGTTATGGAAAACATTTTAAAAAATCGCGGCATGAAACGAGAAATTAAAAAAGCTAACTACGCTCACCAATCAGTTGAAGAGTATAAAGAAACACAAGATTATAAAAAACTTCCCTGTTACTCTCGAAAAAAATTATCATCTGAAGAAATAACCGAAGAGAATATTCGTAAGCTACAACTTGATAACGCTTTACTCAAAACAGAAAAAGAAAAATTAGAACGTCAAAAACATTCTCCCTACAAATCATTCTACTATTCTTCAGAAGACAAACACTCATTCGTGCAATCAAAACTTGATGAGTTGAAAATTCCTTATCGTGAAACTGAAAATGGCTTTGAAGCGCAAAAATGTTATATCAACGAAATAAGAAAGCTTGAAAAAGAATTTAAAGCCACGAAAAATCCATACAGAGAAAAACTGCGAAACGACATTGATAAATTTGTCATGCAATCACAAAACATAGATGAGGTTTTGGAAAAAATTCAGAAAGCGGGCTACGAAATAAAGCAAGGAAAATATTTATCAGTCAAGCCAAAATTCTCAGAACGGTTTATCAGACTTCACTCTCTTGGCGAGGATTATTCAGAGCAAGCTCTGCGAAACAGAATTGTAAACAAGAAAAGATATGAAACCGATATCGATAATAAAATTAATGCAACAAAAAATCAAGAAAGTGTTGGCGTTCTTATTTTGAAAACTGTTCGACACTATACCGTTGTTTTCGCCGCCGACGTTTTACCTGCGAATAAAATAAATCCAAAGAAACCATTTTCATGGACTAACGATTCACAGCTTGCCAAATTATCCGCACTCAATAAAAAGTTAAGCACAGGAGTCACTCTTGAAAAATTGAATGAACAATTTGCAAGTCAAGAAAAAATCGTGGCTGAAAAAGAAAAAAATATTGCTGACTTAAAATCAGAGCTTGTGTTTTTTAAAGATTTATACAGCAAGGGCAAACGTTGTTTTGAAAATAATGATAATCTTAAAAACCTCGAAAAAGATTTTAAAGTTTTATCAGCTCACAATATAACGGCAAATAATTATCGCAAAATCGAACAACTTATTCATCAAAATGAAATCGAAATCGCAAAAGCAGAAAACGAACTCACCGCCGAATCCCAAAAATTAAAATCGGATTCCGACATTCTAATCGCGGCGAAAAAAATCGTTGGCGGAACTTATGTGCAAGCATTAATTGAAGCTGAAAAGGAACGTCGACACGCTGAATTCACCAGTGGTTACAGACGAGTTGACTAAATAAAATCAAGGAGACTAATAAAATGAAATCAAACTTTTTAAGAAATTTTACCTATTCCCACAAAGGAGAAACCCGCGCTGATCGCCGCCATGCCGCGCGCTTTGCAAAACGCAAGGGCAACAAAAAAAGCTACTTTGTCATGCCCGATGAAGTGATTGAAAAATATTCTTCTCGTGAAATATCGGCGGTTGATGTTAAAATCTATGCCGCACTTTGCAGTTTACGCCGGGGGCGCGATAGCGTTTGTGTCACTCAAAAACGTTTGGCATTAATGTGTGGAATTAGTGAAAAAACAACTGGCGTAAGTGTTCAACGACTTTATAATAGTGGCTTAATTCCGCAAATTGTCACTTATTCATCAGGGCGCGCAAAGCCTAAATACAAAAAAGAAACTTATATTTATATTTTGAAGCCGCTACCAAAAAGCGGCTTCTTTTTTTGCCCACGCAACGTATTTTACTGCTATAATTTGTCATCGAAAATGTTTAGCGTATATGTTTTTATGTGCAAATCGCAATCCCTCGAATATGAAAAATCGTGGAATAGCTACAATGATATTTGTGCCAAATTGGGTTTTGGCAAGTGCCAACGCTCGGAAGTGATGAAGCTCATAAACGCTCTCGTTGCACTCGGCTTGATAAAGAAAACTGTGCGAAGAATAAAAAAAGTTTTTGTAGATAATATTTATAGGGTTGTCGGGTTTGCAGAAATAACAGCTCAAACAAGCAAAATAATTCAAAAAGAAACGCGCCCCGCCGTCAACGGAACGCATTTCACGCAGTGGAATTTTAAAGGTTATGAAAAAGCTCTTAACTCTACCCTTATTATACCACCGTTTCGTGAAAATGTCAAGCCTTTTTATCAACAAATTAACATTTTTTACGATTTTAAGACAACGCGATGATGGTTGGAGAGACAGACGGTGGCGGATACCACGCAAGTGCAGTGAACTTGACCGATTTTTACGAATGAAAATTTAGAAAGTCGTCATAGACGATTTTTGAAATATTAAAACTTGCACAGAGCCTCAGCAAGCCGGTGTCAAATCTGGCTTGCAAGGGCTTCATGAAAAAGAAGGGAGTGTTTGACCAAAAATGGAAAATGATTTTAACAAGTTTGTTCGGAATGTGAATGCCATTCCAACAGATATATGCAATATTATAATCGAAAAAACACTTCCACCATGCGAAAAAAAAGAAAGATACATAAAAGAAACAGGCAGTCATATCACGCATAATGTAGGCGATATAACGGTAAAATGCGAATACGGCGATATGGATATTAAAAAAATATTAGCGGATTTAATTCGTGAATAATTACCATTAGTGGTAACTTTTTAATCAGAAAAATCTCATCTTCTTGTTTTTCTTGGTGGAGCAAAAGAACAAGGAGGTATTTATATATGGAGCAATTTCAGTTAACACGTCGATTCAGAACTGCAATTTATTTGCGGTTATCTCGCGAGGATAGCGAAAAAGAGCGAGAGAGCAATTCAATTTCAAACCAACGTGATTTAATTTTGCACTTTATAGACAAACACAGCGATTTAGAATTTACGGCGGAATATGTTGACGATGGCTTGAGCGGTTTCGAGTTTGACAGACCTCAATTTGACAATATGATTTCAGATGCTAAATTGGGAAAAATAGATTGTATAGCGGTAAAAGATTTGTCGCGACTTGGTCGTAACTTTCAAAAATCAGAAGAATTCATTCAGCGCAATTTCCCGAAATTAGGTGTGCGTTTTATTTCTGTTCTTGACGGCTTCGACAGCGCGAAAGAATTGTCTGCAAGCGAACGTCTTGCAATTCCTGTGGTGAATTTACTCAACGAATATCACGTCATGGAAACATCAAGAAAAGTGCGCGATGTTTTTGAAAATTGTCGCAGAAACGGAAGATTAATATGCAACAAAACCTCATACGGTTATATTTTAAAGGACAAAAATCTTTTTATTGACGAGCCAGCAGCTGATATAGTGCGCAAGATTTTCAGTCTCAAAATCAGCGGTATGAGCAATCAATCAATTGGCGAATTACTCAATAAAGAAGGCGTTTTATCGCCGCTTGAACATAAACTTACAAACAGCAATTCCGTTCCAGGGCAACACTTCAAAAAAAGGAAACAAAGCACTTTGGTCATCACAAAGCGTGAAGCGAATTTTGTCCGACCTCATCTACACCGGAACTATGGTACAAGGCAAAACATTTTCGGTAAGTTATAAAGACAAGCGGCGTTACATCAAAAGCCCTTCGGAATGGACACAATTTGATAACGCCCACCAACCAATTATCAGCGAAACTGCATTTCAAGTAGTAAGCGACTTGTTAAGCAAAGATAATTACAGCAACTCGCGTAATGAAAGCTACCTTTTTACCGGATTTGCCATATGCGGAAATTGTCGGCGCGCCCTTTTTCATAGGGAAAACAAGACCAAAAACGGAAGTAACATTTATTGGCAGTGCATGAATAAAGATTGTCGCGATAAACGAAACATCAACGAGAAAAAGTTAGTCGCCGCCGTTCAAGAAACACTGAAAGCGCATATAAAACTTGTGTTGGATTATTCAAAGCCGGTTGTCCCGACAAAACTCTTTAAATCCGCTGAAAATGATGAACAAATCAAAGAACTTGACAAACAAATAAAGAAAATTAAAGCGACTCAAAAAAAGTTACTTAAACAAATGCAAGATGAAGTAATGTCATCAGCGGAATACGATGAAATGACTGCTTACTACCAATCTCGGTTGATAATAATCGAAGCTGAAAAAGAAGAAGTCTTAAAGAGAAAAACTAAATTGCTCAACTGTATTGATGACATATCGGCAAGGTTTAAGATTTATTCAGAGCTGCCCGAGTTGACTCGTGAAGTCATAGCTACCTTTATAAATAAGGTGGTTGTTGAAAACAAAAAATCAATTACAATTTCTTTCAGATATGCGGATTTCTTTGTCGAGAATGAAAAAGTTACCACTAATGGTAACTTTTTGAAAGGCGGTGAAGAAAATGGCTCGTAAATCACGAAAAAACATACAAACAGAAGAGTTTCCGCGAATTTGGAAAACGGCAATTTATGCTCGTTTGTCGCGTGAAAACGATGAAAACGAAAGCATAGAAACGCAGATTGAAGAGGTGAAAAGTTATACCAAAGCCTCCCCTTGTTTAAATTTAATCGAAGTTTATCAAGACAACGGCTTCAGCGGTTCAAACTTCAAACGCCCTGCTTTTGAGCGACTGATGGAAGACCTCCGCAATCAGAAAATTGACTGCATTGTAGTCAAAGATTTATCAAGATTTGCCCGTGAACACATCGACATTGAAAATTATCTCTGCAACATATTCCCTTTTTTAGGAATAAGATTTATCGCAATTCGAGACAATTATGACAACATAAACATGAAGCCACAAGAATATTTTATCGCTTCATTTAAAAATTTTGCAAATGCTTATTTTGCAAAAGAAACTTCTCGAAAAGTAATTGACTCAAAGCGAAATCTTATGGAACAGGGAAAATACATAGGTTCAAGACCCCCTTTTGGTTACATGAAAGACCCAAACGACAAGCACAAGCTGATTATTGAACCAAAAACAGCTCCTATAGTGCTTGAAATTTTCCAAAGAAGTGCTTCCGGCGAGTCGCACACTTCAATATGCAACGACCTTAACAAAAGGGAAATAAAAACTGTTCAAGGAGCGAATTGGACACGAAGCAGACTTCACAATTTACTTACAAAAGAAGCTTACATCGGCACTCTCGTTCAACACACTTACGAGCGTGCATTGTATAAGGAAGTTGAAAATCGCAAAGTACCAAAAGAAGAACAAATTCGCATGGAAAATGCTTTCCCGGCGATTATCGAACGTGAAATTTGGGACAAAGTGCAATCTGCTATAAAGTCGAAAACACCGCCAAAATATGATGATAAACCGGAAAACATTTATAAAAGTTACGTGTTTTGCGGACATTGTGGATACCGTGTGTCATGTCGATTAGAAAGGCGGCGCAATCCGAATTTTTATGTTTTTGATTGCACTCGATGTCGTGGAAAACAAAAAGTTTATGCAACTGATTCAATTTTAAATTCCACCGTGCGAAACGAGTTGAAACTTTCACAAGATGTTAACATAACGCGAAAAATTATAACTGGCAACTTTGAAAAAATTATAGTTTTTGACAAGAACAACATTTCTTTTAAATTTTTTGTAGGAATGGGTGATGCAAAATGATTATCGCCTGTTACGCAAGAAAATCAAACGATAAGAAAAGCGACAGCATAGAAAATCAACTTACTACTATTGAAAAATACATATTACAGCAAAAAGATTTATCGGGAGCCGACATTGTTCGATTTGTCGATGACGGGGTTAGTGGAATGAACATTGAGAGAGACAATTTTCAAGCATTGTTGGCGAAAATCCGCGAACGTGAAATTGACGTGGTCGTGGTTAAAGACCTTTCAAGATTAGGCAGAAATTACCTTGATGTGGTGAAACTTACTGAAAGCATTTTCCCATTTATGAAGGTTCGTTTAATTGCAGTTTCAGATGGTTATGACAGCAAATCCAACAGCGATTTGCCTATGGATTTGACGGTCACATTAAAAGCTATTTTAAATGAATTTTATCTGACACAAACCGCCGAAAAATCCAGAAATTCTTTTGCTCATCGAATAAGAAACGGAGCATTCTACGGCAGCATTGCTTTCGGGTATGAACTCTCTCATGAGCGAAAACCTATTATTGACGAGAAAAAAGCCGACATAGTGCGAGATGTTTTCAACTTATGTCTTGAAGGAAAAACAACCCTTGATATTGCACGAATATTGAACGAGCGCGGAATTCGCACTAACAGAGACAATCAGTGGCAGTCAAGCGCAATCCGACTCATGCTCACCAACTCACAATATATAGGAGTTAAAAAGGCGTTGACAACAGTCAAAGACATCAAAACAAAACAACGCCGCCCGTCAAAAGAAAGTGAGATTTATATTAATGACAGTGCTTTCCCTCCTATTATAGAGTGTGAAATTTTTAACAGAGTGCAAGAAATCTTGCCCGAAAAGAAAAAACAACACGTTCCGGAAAAACACATAATGGCACGCAAACTTTATTGCGCTTACTGCAAAAAAACTCTGCGCAGAAACAAGAATTTCAGCTGTCAAAATTCATCACTGACAGGCGCGCAACCCTGCTTTAGAGGTACGCTGAAGCATGACATTTTATATCCAACGGTTCTTAGGAAAGTCAAAATTTATATTGGAGGTGAAGTGAATTCCGCAAAACGCTCTTATTCTTCTTTTTCAGACAAGCAGAAATTTGAAGATGAACTCACGAAGTTAAAAGAAAAAAGAGCTGAAATCTATGAAAACTTTTTATACGAGTTAACGACAGAAGAACAATTTCAAAAACAAAAAGTTACCATTAATGGTAAAATCGAAAAGCTTTACGGCAAGCTTGAAAATTGGAGAAAACAACAGGCTATATACACAAAATTGAACAATGAAGAACGCCCGATTGATATTCTAAAAAGGCTTTATAACGCCAACGAGCTTACCAAAGAGCATATGCAGTTTGTTAAAATTATCAACGTCTACAGCGCGGATAATTTCGACATAATTTTGCACGACGACAGCCCATTATCTGTGTTGTGCAGAAACATTTCAATTTACGAGGAGGTGTAGGGCGGCATGAAAGAGAAGGAAAATAAATTCCTCAACAAAAGGAAAAACAAAGTACAAATCGGTGGAATATTGTTGTTCGTAGGGGCGGTAACAACGTTGATAGCATTCATAAATATTAACGGTCTTTCTCAAGCACAGCGGCGATTAGGAATGGGGGGAGATTCGTATGTTGCTATTGTAATTGGCATTTTACTTTTAACCATAGGAATTGTCATTTTGCGTACTCTTCCCAAAGAAGAAAGCGCAGATGTCCCAAATTACAATACAGATTTACGGTTACAGCAAGAACAAATGCAAGCGCAAATTCAACAGCAACAGCAAATAATTCAACAACAGCAACAAATACTACAGCAACAACAATCACAAATACCGCCGAATCAAGTCGAATGATGTAGTTTTTAATTTCAATTTACGGGGAGGTGCAGGGAGGAGAAATGTATTGTCAGCGTTGCGGAAATGACATGATTGATGGCAACGCCTTTTGCAGTAAATGCGGTCAATCACAAGAAAAGGAAATAGTTTTTACAACATTAGAAACATCGAATTCATCGGATATTGTTGAATCATTGCCTAATGATACACAGTTTGTTGATGTACCTTTTAGGGTCTCAACACAAGCAAAAAATTGTTGCAAGTCTTGCGGAAGCAGTAATGTGAATTTTTTCCGAAAACAGATATTACGGTAAAATCATCGGGATGTATGTCAGTTCTATTTTTGATTTTGATTCTTTCAAGTATGTCTTTTGTGGGACTGTTGTTAGTTGGGAGTATTATTTCAATGGCTTATGAAATGCGATATTTTCTGATGGCAGTTGGTATAGTGGTTTTGTATGTTTCAATGTTGGGAAGAATTCGCGGCAAGCCGTGCGGAACCGCCGCTTGTCAGTCTTGCGGTAAGCAGTGGGATATAGACAAAAAAGGAAATCCTTTTAAGTCTCGTCTGCTGTTGAAAGCATTGGTTTTACTGTTGGTGTTTTTTGTTGTAGGCTACGTACTTAGAATGATGTAATTTTTAGAAACAAATTTATAGGCATTGCACAAGGAATTTACGAAAACTTTGTGCAATGTTTTATATGTAAACAGCGTGACATTACTCTCGTCAAGGTTGAATCTTGAGATAAAACACGCCCATCACTTTCAATCAGCAAGCCATAATTATACGCCGAGGAAACAAACTCATTTCGTATGAGTTCATCCACCATTTGTGCTACAGTCAAAATTTTGGAAACCTCAACAGCGATTTCTTTTGTTTTGTCTGGGTTGTAAATTGTCATTTTGATTTTGCCAAACATACTTAATCCCTCCATAATTATCTACGGATTATTCTAAACCCGCTTGAATTTGTGACAAGAGCCGGCGTATACGCATTTATCCTCATTAGACGTGAATGCTTATCAGGCTTCATCGAATTTATCGCACCGAACAACGTTTCCTGCGCGATTTGTTCAGGCTCGAAATCATTCAAAAAACGAATTAGCCCTTGTTTGTAATTGCAATCACAGACGAACAAATCGTTAATAGACCTGTCCCAATACTTGGCAATTTAACCTAAAAGATGTATAATAATAAAGGGTGATAAAAAATGAACGCATATGAAAAACTCGAGAAATTAAGCGATAGC
>Ga0099364_10001121_pt1 | contig 44690 bp, 27 predicted proteins | sample TergutTh196P3_FD_73070 | JGI IMG/M metagenome (GOLD analysis project Ga0099364, IMG submission 73070) | Microcerotermes parvus P3 segment gut microbial communities from Pointe-Noire, Republic of the Congo - Th196 P3 | ecosystem: Host-associated > Arthropoda: Insects > Digestive system > Gut ...
TGTACAACCTTGGAGATGAGAAGATACCTGAACATTGGCTACAGAATGTTTACTTTCAATATTTTTGCGGCGGAGTATTTTTCGAGCATAAGTTTCCGTTTGATCCGAGCGACTTTGTTCATTTTCGCAACCGTGTTGGAGAGGCAGGGATTGCGAAAATTTTTGCATACAGTGTAAAACTTCACGGGGTGGAGGTTCCGAAACAGGCGAAGTTTGTCCTGTCGGACACGACGGTTCAGGAGAACAACACGACATTTCCGACAGACGCCAAACTGTGCAAGAAAGTGATAGACAAATGCAATAAGATTGCGAAAAAGGAGAAGATTGAACAGAGACAGCGTTTTACTCGCCAGAGCAAACAACTTTTGCGAGATACTTACAACGGCAATCATCCCAAGCGCGCCAAGCAGGCAAAGAAAGCGAAGAAACGATTGAAAACGATAGCCAACAAAATGTTGCGTGAATTAGATCGAAAAATGACCGAATCCCAAAAAGAGCTTTACCACAACGATATGGAACTTTACAAACGGGTTGTAAATCAAAAGAAAGACGATAAAGACAAAATTTACAGCATTCACAAACCTTTTACAAAATGTATAGCCAAAGGCAAAGCACACAAACAATACGAATTTGGCGATAAGGTCGGATTAGTAAGTGGAGGGAAAAAGGGCAAAAAGATTATTTTGGCCATCAAAGCATTTTTAGACAATCCGTTTGACGGACATACCATAGAACCATTGCTGAATCAAATGGAAGACAATGACATACAGCTTCCGAAAGAACTTGCATACGACAGAGGCGGTAAAGGCAAATCGGAAATCAATGGAGTAAAGATTATCATTCCCGCGCCCCCCTTAAAGACGGATACCCCATACCAAAAACAAACCAAGCGTAAGAAATGCAGAGCCAGAGCAGCCATCGAACCAATCATCGGACATCTGAAAACAGACTTCCGCATGCAACAAAATTACCTCTGGGGCGAAAAAGGCGTACAAATCAACGCTTTCATGGCTGCGACCGCATGGAATTTGAAAAAATTGATGGAAGAATTGAAAGAAAATTTTTTGCAATTTATTTTTCGCCGATTTTGCCCGCAAAAATTATATTACCTCGCCGCTTGAAATTATCTTTTTAAGGAACGACTATTTAGACCGTCTTCGCAATACGCAGCAGGAAAAGATTCAACAAATCAGTGTTGAGCATACCCGAAAGATTTTAGGGGGGTAAGATTGGGATTGTGTTTTACGATGTAACCACGCTTTATTTTGAGACTGATTACAGTGATGATTTTCGGGAAAGAGGCTTTTCAAAGGATGGGAAACATGCCCAGCCACAGGTTGTTTTAGGGCTTTTGGTAAGCAGAGGCGGTTAACAACTTTAAAAATCAAGTTGCCTGCCTCGGGAGAAACGTTAACCAAAACTATGTTGATAACAGCAAAGCATCAGTCTATTCGTAAATTGTTCGACCATGATTTCTGGAAAGCGCTATAGGGTGAAGCTTTGTCGAAGTCAGGAATAATCAATCATAGGGAAAGGGGGGAAAGGAAACTACCATCGAAGTCGGGAAATCGCATATCCCAAATCCAAAAAAAAGGTCGTCCGCACGGACGACCTTTTTTTTTCATCACACCCCCGACTCTCCCCCTTTGGGGGAGCCGGAGGGGGTGGGTGGTTTAATAGCGTGCCACCACTATCGGTTTAGTGATGACGGCTTTATCGGCGGTGTGCAGTTTGAAGATGTACGCGCCGGTTTCGTAGTTGGAGACGTCAACCGTCGAGATGTATTCGCCTTCGACGGACTTGATGGTCTGTACCAACTGTCCGATGGCGTTGTAGATGTCTAACTGGACGACTTCGGCGCCTTTGATGGTAACGGCTGTGCTTGCCGGGTTCGGATAGACGGAGATGCCGTCGAGTTCGTTGATGTTCACGCCGTTAACGACGATGGTGTTGCACGCCATGCCGCCGCCCGGACAATCTGCCACAGGAACGACGCAGTATTTATAGACGACGTCGTATTCGATGGTTTCGTCGGTATAGGTTTTGGCGGTGATGCCGGTAACTAACTCTTTGTTGTTACGGAGGATGGTGTAGGTGGCGTCGGTGCCGGCGTAGGTCCAGGTGAGGGTTACGGTTTTGGCGTCGTAGTTTCCTTCGAGTTCGAGGTCGGTTACGTCTAACGGTACGCACGGTGGGATGTAAGCGTCAACGCAAGCCGGTGTTACCTGACAGGTCTCGTAGGCGGGCGTTACGCAGTATTGATAGACCACGTTTTCGGCGAAGGTGCCTTCGTCGGTGTAGGTCAGTTCGTCGGTATTGTCTATCAGGACGAAGTCGCGATAGATGTCGAAGGTTGTGCCGGGGTATGTCGTCAGGTCATAGTCCCAGGTGATGGTGATATGGTCTGTCGCTGTTTCCGTTACTTCTAAAGTTGTCGGGTCTATGGCTATACACGGTTCGATGACGATTTCGTTCGATTCGGTCGGTTCGGACTCGGTACAGTTGTACTCTGTCGGTGCCAGTTTGTGGTAGTTTGCCACGACGCTGTAGAAATGCGGTCCCACTTCAACGGGTTCGTCAATGTAGAACGTCGCGGTGGTGTTGCCTAAGGCGGTTGTTTCGCCGTCGCGGAAGATGGTATAGTCAACTAAGCCGTAGGCTTCGACGGGCATCCATTCGACGCGTACTTTGGCAGGTCCGATGATGGTTGCGGTAACGTTTTCGACGGGGTCACACTGCGGATAGACATAGACTGTGCAGCAGGTCGCTTCGCTTTCCGTACATTCGGGTTTCAGGTAGAGGGCGGTGAAGCAATAGACGTGGTTGCCGACGGAGACGTAGTCGGTGTGGTGCATGTCGGTTACTAACGGGGCGATGATGATGCCGTCGCGGGTGATTTTGACGCCGAGGTAGCCGGGGATATCCGGTGCGTCCCAGGTAAATTCTACAACACCTTCTTTCGGTTGTTGCGGTTCGTATCCGCACGGGTCTATCGGGTCGCAGACGCAGCAGGAGCGCAGCCAGAGTTCGTTGGTCGGACCGGATTCGCCTTCCGGGCTACATGCCACGGTTACATACCAGGTATGTTCGAGGGTGCAGTCGAGTTCGTCGTCTAAGTATTCGGTGTCGCCCCAGCCTGCGGCTATCAAGACGCCGTCGCGGTAGATGTTGTAGGAGATGCCGCAACTGAGATCGCCGGTATAGAGTAAGCCAGCCATGCCGGACATGCCGTTGGGCGATACGTAAATCAGTTCGTCTTCTGCATCATAGACTTCGAACGAGACTTCTTCGTCCCAGGAGCCGGCGTTCCAGTAGAGTTTCAGTTCGCCTGCCGGGATGGAGAGCGTTTCGGTTGCATAATTGCCGTTGGTAAGCCCAACAGTAGCAACGGTGTTGCCATCTATTTCTACTGTAATGTTACCGCCGTTCCAGCCGTCGCCGTAGTCGTCATATTTCTCAAATCTGATGCTACACATATTGCCGAAGAGGTCGCAGTCGCTGGCGCTGACGCCATTGCCTTCGGAGGTAACGGCGTATGCCGAGTAACAATGATTACCTGCCGAAGGAACTTCATTATCGGTGTAACTCATATTTTGTCCTGAGCCGACGCCGGTAAACGTTTCAATGGGGTTTCCATCTCTTAGAAGCACGAGGTCGAAAGTGGAGGGCAAGGGGTCGCCGGCGAGGGTCTCGGTCGGGTTCGTCCAGGTAACTTTGGCTTTCAGGGAGGTACCCATAGCGGTTACGTTAAACGGAGCCGGTGCTTTGGCGACGTCTTGGTTGGCTACAAACGGGATGTACGCGCCACAGATTTCGCCTATTGCATTACTGTTCACCGGAGTAGCCGTACCGGTACTCACGTTCACGATACATAAGTTGGATGCGCCGCTACCGCGATAGTTACACCAGTAGTAGATGCCCGTTTCGTGGTCAAAGGTCGAGCCTTGGGCAAAATTCGACGTCAAGCCGGTGCCACCTATGGAAGTACAAGTGCTTGCGGATAAATTGATGGAATAGAGCGTTGCGCCGCTACCGTCAAGTGTAATGCCATACATATCGCCCGATACGTTACATGCTATGGTGATGAAGCCGCTACCGCTCATGCCGGTAAGAGTAGAAACCAAAGTTGCCGCTCCCGAATTCAAATCAACAGAATAAATAGTACTGGTAACCGTAGTAGTATTAGTCCTTAATCCATACATGATATTATTGGCATAGTCATACGTCATATCATTAAAGTAAGCGCCATGATTGATAAGTATCGTATAGGCGCCGGTGTTATGGTCAACTTTATAGAAGTTGCCGTCGTCTGACGAGCAATAGTAGTAGCCGTCATAATACTCTCCGCCTAAGGTACCCATGTAGAACGGCGATTGGGTGGTTCCCTGACCCGGACTAGCAAGCGATATCTTGACATGCTCTTGTGGCATGCCATAATACGCTTGTACGCCGTAGATATAGTCGCCTCGTGATAAGTCGCTCATCACGTAAGGTGCGCCGGTGTAAATGCCGCTATTATCTAATAAGGTGGATACTTCTACTTCTCCCTGTGAAGTTCTTTCTTGCGAAACAACCTCAGCGCCTTCGGGGATAGTCGGTTCTACGGTTGCCGTCATGGCTTTTCCGCCGTTTTTGGCGCCTTGACCGGGTTTATCCCATGTTACGGTTGCGCAGATGCAGTCTTCGTCGTATGTTACTTCTAAGTTTTTGGGCCACATGCAGATGGTACACTCTTCGAGCGTTGCCTTGATGGGCGCGGATTCACTGTAGGTAATGCCGCCGCCGACGGTGTAGTTGATGGTGCCGGCGAAACAACGTTCTTGGAACATAGAGCCACCGAAAGGATCGAGCGGCGTCGTTGCGGCTTGACCGCCTTTGATGGTCAGGTCGCTGTTCGATACCGTCAAGACTCCGCACGTACCACCGCCGTTGTAATAGCATACTCTGCCGGAGGTTGCGCCAAATGTTGCGATATAAATACCATACGTCTCTCCTGCCGGGATGGTGATGGTACCCGGAACATTGAAGAAGGGCGCTAAGGTATAAGTGCCGCCCGGAGCGGGAACGGTAACTTCGGTATTTCCTACATAGTTCCATCCTGTCGGGTTGTTAATAAAGCCGCAGGCGGTGCCTTCTCTATAATATACATGCACAGTGGCTACGCCTGCATCGTAGAAGTAGGTTTGTATCTCTGTTAGCGTAATATCTTCTGCGCCTGCAATGATGTCGAACGCGATAGCGCCGCCATAGTTTGCTCCCGGTTGTGTGGTGATGGAGCCGGGAGCGCCGCTGCCGCCGGAGATGATGTCGCAGATGGCTTTTACCATCCAGGTATGACCGGTGTTCATGTTGTTGCCGTAGTCGGTGTAGGCGAGATCCGGATATTCGGATTCGATTCTGACGCCGTCGCGGTAGATGTTGTAGAGCGCTTCGACTTCTTCGCCGCTGCAGATGTTGAAGATGACATTGTTGCGGTAAAGCAGCGTATTGGTATTAAAGCCGCCCGAAGTCGGTGGATTTGCCGGGTCAATTACCGGACCTGAGTCATAATAATAGGTTATGCCTTTATTCGGCGCCGAATGGAGGTTGAAGCGTGCGGCGGAGCCGTCGTTGCTGCCTTTGTTGTTCACGTAGGCTACGACGAGGTTATCACCCGTATATTCAAACGGTGTGTCAAAGGTGATGGTTGTCCAGCCGCCGTTGGCGTTGCTGTAGTTGACGGTGCCGGCAAATACCTGTTGTAACTGGTTGGCGGGTATCCATTGCGTTTCACCGGCAAAGGTACTTTGCGTGGTGTTGCCTAAAAGGATAGCCTGATTAGCGCTGGTAATCGGACTTGCATGGAAATAGTTGAACGAGATGGAGTTGATGGTTCCGGGAACGCCGCCTAATTCAGCCGCGTCGAAGATTTGTTGGGAGTAGCCGCGGTTCCAGTAGGTATTACAGGGGAAGCCTTGTGTTTGTGTGGTGCCGGTGCCGACGGGTACGTCGTCGCAGCCTAAGCCGACAACCGGTGGGCTCCAGGTCAGGTTCACGTTACAACTGTTGTCGTAAGCGGCTATCAGGTTATGCGGTGGTTCGCAGTCGCCGCAGGGCGGGAGCGTGATACAGACGGGGTCGGAGACGCCACCGGGTTCGGGAGGCGTAACGCCGCCGGTGGAGTAGTGAACCACGCCGGCGAAATTGCGTTCTATCCAATTTCCTGTTTGTGAAAATGGGGCGGAGATGGTCTGTAAACCGATACCGCCTTTGATGGTCAGGTCGCTGTTGGTGGCTACGGTAGTAGCAGCGCACACAGTGCTGCTGTTTCCATTATATCTAATGCCTTCAAATCCTGCGTTCAGAACTCCGAAATAGAAGCCGTAGGTTTCGCCTGCCGGTATGGTTATCGGGGTCGGTAGAGGCACTGATGTAAGGGCAGGGATTGGAGTGGTAACGTCGACATCAATGGGTCCGATAGAGGTCCAGCCGGCGGACGATTGGTGGTTGCCGCAGGCGGTATTTTCCCTGTAATAGGCGATAATGCTACGTGTGCCGATGGTGGTTCCGATGGGGAATTCTATTTCGGTGATGGTAACATCTTCTGCTCCGGCAATCATGTCGAATGCCACGCCGCCGCCTTGTGCCGCGCCGTTGTCATACGGAGAGGCGAGTGTTCCCTCGGCTTTGCCGTCTTTGCCGACGCTTTTGCCGCCGACGGTGTAATAGACCGTTCCGGCGAAATGGCGTTCGGCATTGAGTGTTCCGGTGAAAGGAGCAGCGGGAGCGGATACGCCGTAACCGCCTAAGAGGGAGAGGTCGTCGTTCGTTCCCTGGATGGGCGTCGGGGTAGAGCCGCAAGGCGTAACAGCGGTGCCGTAGTATCTTACGCGACCGGGTACGTCGCCAAACGTTGCCACGTAGAGTCCGCGGGTTTCGCCTGCCGGGATGGTCAGCGTTTCGGGTAGCGGAACGTAGGTATAGTTGCCATTGCCGGTAACGACGACAGTTACGTTGGATATGCCCATATAGGTCCATCCGGCGTTGGAGTCGCCATGACCACAGACAGTGCCTTCTCTATAATAGAAATGTATTTCGGCATTGCCGGCATTGGTGAAAGAGATGTCTAATGCGTCAACGGTAACCTTTTGCGGTCCGGCGACGAGGTCGAAGTAGTTGGCGCCGGAGCCGTTATTGGCGTGATACTGTGTGGTGAGCGTGCCGGATACGCCGGTTCCGGGACCGGTGCCGCCGCCGCAATTCACCGTTACGCACCATTCGTGGTCGGTGTATTCGGCGCCGGCTTCGGTGTCAATGAAGAATTCGTCATCCGTGATGCCGATGAGGACGTCGTCGCGATAGACGTTGTAGGCGCCTTCGGCAGGCGGCGGCGGGTCGCCACCTTCGCCGTAAACGGTAATGTCGTCTAAGTTGATACGGAACCAGTCATAGGAGGCGAAGTGGCGCCATGCGATATATTTGGTGCCTGCCGGTAGGTTGACCGTTCGGTTATACCAGTTGCCCTGTTTGGATTCGCCACGTGCCTTATCTTTGCTGTCTTTCGACGTCAGTGTCTCTTCGAACACTATCGTGAAGTCGGAAGGCGCCGTGCCGGTTGATGATGCGCACAGCGCATAGTGTTCTGCCGCGTAGGATTCGTCTTGTGCGCTTATCCAATAGTCAACGGAGGTAGCGCCGGTAACATCGGGCGTGATGACGTAGTTGTCGGGGCTTAGTGGCACTCCGATCCAGGAGGCGGAGGTCATCAGGCTGTTGTCGCCGTGTCCGGGGATGATCGGGCTGCCGGCATTTTTCAAGCCATACCAGTTGTTGCCATCGCCGTCGGCATCTACCAACGTCCAGCCGGTGGGAGGCGTATAGCCTACGCCGTCGGAGCCGACAACAAGGCTTTCAAAGTCTTCGTATAAGATCACGGCTTTGCCTGCGTTTTTGCCTGCGCCTTTGCCAACCGGCGGATCCCAGGTGATCAACACGTTGCAGTCGCCGTCATATTCGGCGTTCAGGTTTTCTATCGGGTGGCACGGGTTTTCGCAGCCCGGCAGGGTAACACATTCGGCTGTTGATTCGCCACCGCCATCGCAGGCTACCGTTACGCACCATTCGTGCGGATCGGCGTCGGTGCCGAGGTCGGTGTAGGTCAATGAGTTGGTGGTGCCGAGAAAATCGCCGTCTTTATAGACGTTATAGGTAACGCTACCGCTACCACCGCATATTACAAATCTGACGTTGTTGCGGGTAGTGCCGGTTCCATTGCTGGGGCTGCCGTCCATAGGATTGGTTAGATTAATCATGGAGGCGTCTCTATAGTAGCGCACGCCCTTATTGCCGGTGGTGGTATGAACGAGGAAAGGATCGCCGGAGAACCATGTGTTGAGCGCCTTATTGACTACGGCAATCACAATGTTGTCGCCGGTATATACAAACGGGTCAACGTCTATGGTGAACCATGTTTGCGAGTTGTCGAAAGTAACAGTGCCGTCGAACACGGAGGTCAGGTCGGAAATAGAGATAAAGTTGCTTGTTGAAGCAAATGTGGATTGTGTAGTATTGCCCAAATAGATCTCGATGGCGAAAGCGCGAGGTGTTCCCAATACATAATTGAACGAGAGCGCGGTGATTTCATCACCCACATTAGCGTCTAATTCGGCAGCGTCGAAGATTTGTTGGGTATAGGAGTAGTTGTAGAGCGAAACGATGGGATAATAGTACTGTGCGGTATTTCCGCTTCCGACGATAACGGCGTTGCAGTCGCCGCTAAGGATTTCGGATACCATCACCGCAGGTGCGCAGACACTTTGCGGGATGCAGTCGTCGCCTGTCGGGAAGATTGCCCTGACGCAGTAGGTATGGCTACCGGGAGTTACATTGTTATCGGTGTGCGACGTTGCCGTTCCCGAAAGGGTGGCGATAACGCCGCCGTCGCGGGTTACTTCCGTGCTGGTGGCGCCCGCAACAGCCGTCCATGCGATATTCACGTTTTGTGTGCCTGCGGCAACGGTAGCGGTTACGCCGGTAACGGCGGGGCAGGGGTCGCCGGACTCTGTGATAGTGCAGAAGCCCATGGGATCAAGGGTATTTGCGCCTAAATTGGTTAGTGTACCCGTTGTTTTATCAATCTTATAGTAATTATTGCCTGAAGAGGTTTGTGCTATCCAGTACAGTTCGCCGGTTTCGCGGTCGAAGGCTAAATCTTGAATATAGTTTACTTGAGAAATACCCGGCAGAGTTGCTGTAGGCGTAAAGTTACCGGTAGCCAAATCAATGGTTCCGAAATTTGCTGTCAAGTTGTGTAGCGCATAGCACGTGCCATCCATATCAATGGCTGCATAATAAGTGTGTGTACCATCGTTGCTCCACGTAGCAATAGTTGTAAAATTCCCTGTGGCTAAATCCACAGTGCCGAATCTGGGCGCTTCCGTGTCGTCGCCTGTCCATGGAAATACATAAGTAAGTCCGTTAACAGGGTTGTGCGCAATACTGGCGCCATCGGAGCCTTGTAGATGGAAATTCGGATGAATAACCGAAAAAGAGCCGTTAGTCGGGTTAACAGTACCAAATTGACTTCCGTTACTCCAACGTACGCCATAAATGACGCCGTTTATATAATCAAGACATTGAACATAACCTGCACTGCCTATGGAAGGTCCGAACGGATTTGCAACAGTACCTTTATATGTAGTAGTTGTCGTAGTAAGAATAACCTCGCTGCCGGGTCCTTTCATATAATCTTTAGGTTCCATATAACTTGCATTGGGGTTCGTTCTTGCCGTATTGGAGCTACCGCCGGCTAACGCCGCTTGCCCCATTGTCAGTTTTTCGCTTTCCGGGATTTCGGGGACGTTGTTTTGGATAGTTTCTTCGGTGATTTCAGCCGGGGCTAATCCTTTTTCCGCATCCGAGACCGTCATCGGTTTCTGCATCGCTTTACCTGCGCCTTTGCCTACCGGAGGTTGCCAGGTGAGTACCACGTCGCAACCGTTCTCGTAAGCGGCTTGCAGGTTCTGTACCGGGTTGCAGTCGCCACCGCCGCCGGTGCAGATGTGGAACATGACGTTACTTCTATTGATTATCCTGCCTGTTGCCGAGGGAACAGTGGCAGGATTAATGGGCGTCGAGCCGTCCACGCGATAGTGTAAGGTCTTGTAGTCGGACGCCTCGTGGTAATAGAAAGTATTATTGTAGCTGGTATTATAGTCGCCATGATTATTCAGTACGGCGACTACCAAATTGCCACCCGTATAGGTGAATGACGCATCAAATGGAATGGTAAACCATGGCTCCGAGTTGTTCCAGTTGAGACTGCCGGAAAATACCGGCGTCAGTTCATTAAACGGAATCCAGTCGGCAGTACTTGCAAAGTTCGACTTGGTCGTATGTCCGATGTAAACAGACTGGTTGGGCTTATTATCCTGGCTGACATTATAGAAATATTGGTAAGCGATGGACATAATTTCACCGGGATCGCCTATCTCCGACTCATCAAATATCTGTTGGGTATAGGAATATCTGTAATAGGTGTTGACAGGAATGTCATAGGTTCCCGATGTGCCGGTTCCGATGATATAGTCGTCGCAGATGACAGGACCTGTGCCACCGCAGGCGGGCAAGTTGTTTTCGGCAGCATCCGATTCGGCGCCGCCGTCGCAGACGGCTTTCACTTCCCATGTGTGCGGGATGGCGGTATTGAAACCTTCGTCCAAGTAGTATTCGGTGGTTACCGTGGCGATGGGGGTGGCGTCGCCGTCCCTATATATATTATAGGTATGGTTGCCGGAGGCGCCTGTCTCGCAGATGGTAAATGTGATATTCGGTCTATTGCTATTTCTCGTACCGGCTAATGAGCCATCTGCCGGCGGATTATTATCTGCTCTCAAATACCAATGGCTCTCTGTTTTTGCAGTATAACGACATTGGGCAGAGCAGCCGCCGCTGACTGTACAACCTGTTCCTTCAACCAAAACAAGTAAGTTTTGTGTTCCGTCATAAGCAAACGGAGTAATGGCAAATGTTTGCCATCCGGCAGTAGGAAACGCTGTTTGGTCGTCATACACTAATGTAGCCTGCGCTTTCATATCATTCCATACATACTGGGAATTTAAAGTAGTGGCGCTTGTGTACATTAAATATATCTTCATGGGTCTTTGAGAAGCGTTTATGTTGGTAATATAAAAGGCAACATCGGTAATATCGCCTGCTTGCCCTAATTCACTTGCTTCAAATAACATGATATTTCTACTCCAGCCATACCAACCGGGCAAGGGGTCATAATAATTAGATGTCCCTGTGCCGCAAATCACGTCGTCGCAGTCGCCGGGGGCTTTACCCATTCCTTTACCTGCCGGCGCATCCCATGTCAGTTCCGCTTTACAGTCGGTTGTGTAGGATGCCACCAAGTTGGTCGGCGGGTTGCAGTCGTTGCTGCTGCCGCCGGTGCAGGTAATTTTCACATATCCGTTGCCGGTTGCATCGGGGTTAGCGACAAATGCGCCTTCATTGGGTTGCGCTGTGATGCCGCCTGTTACGCCACCGATGTATCCGGAGCCTGCGCCGCCGCCGCCGCCCCATGACGAGGCGCCGCCGCCATACCAGCCGCCGCCGCCGGCATTGCCGCCTAAGGTACCTGAAGTGGTATAATTACCACCTGTTCCAAAAGCGCCTGCCGTAACATAAGCAGGCATCGAGCCACCCGCAGCGCCACCGGCTGTTTGTGTTCCGCCTTTTCCATTAAACTCAGACCCTCCTGACGGTGGTCTGTTGGTGGTACCATCGCCGCCGTTCGTGCCGCCGCCGACGCCGCCATCTCCGGTATATGAGTTGTATCCGGTGGCGCCGCCGCCGCCGCCGGCAACGATGATTCTATCTGCGTAAGTCGTGTTCTGCGACGTTCTAACATCTGTTCCGCCGCCGCCGGTGCCGCCGTCATTACCGGAAGAGTGTATCCCATACATGCCGCCGCCGCCATTCCAGCCACCGTCGGCAGTAGTGGTTGACACCGTAGAGCCTTTGCCGCCAACATATACATAATAGGTGGTCGGCGCAGTAACACTTACTGTCCCTTTCGAATAGCCGCCTAAGCCGCCGGTGCCGTTTTTAGCATCACCGCCCTTAGCGCCCCAACACTCTATCGTGTAGTCAACGCCCGGCTGCAACTCTACCGTTTGCACATTGCCGGTGTAGGTGAAGATGTAAGGACAGTCGGGGTCGCCGCTGCCGGGGTCGCCGGTGCAGATTTCAAACTGAACATGGTTGGTGTATGTATATAAAAACAGGCGACTTGGCTCCCAACCGGAATAGTCGGTTGGGTCAATAGGTCCGGCAGGCGTATTATCTTTCCTGTAAGCAAGCGCCTTATTTCCCGTAACATTATGAATGTTGAAAGTGAAATTGCTGCTCGTATTATAGGCGCCATGATTGTTCAGTACGGCAACGACCAAATTACCGCCCGTATAGGCGAATGGCTGGTCGAATGGAATGGTAAACCATGGCTCCGAGTTATTCCAGTCGAGACTGCCGCTATAGACCAGCGTCAGTTCATCAAACGGAACCCAATCCGTATTACTTGCAAAGGTGGTCTTCGAGGTATGTCCTACATAAACAGACTGGTTCGGTTTATTATTCTGCCCCGTAGCAAAGATATATTGGAAAGAGATAGAGGTAATGTCGCCCGTAGCGCCAATTTCGGCTTCGTCATAAATTTGTTGGGTATATGAATAACTGTAGAATGTATTGATGGGGAGGGTATAGTTCGTACCTGTGTTGCCGCCGACTACCGGATAGTCGTCGCAGTCGGTGGGTATGGGCGGTGTGCCGCAGGCGTCGTTGACAAACGACGTAAAGAGTCCGGGTTGTCCGTCTAACGCGCCGGTGGCGCAGTTGTATAACACTGTTCCGTTGACGTCTTTGATAACGAAGCCTACTTCGTCGTCGTACAATCCTGCGTTCCAGTAACAGTTAATAGTAAGGTTTGCGGGTAATACCACGGTGGCGATATTTGTTCCCATATCAAAGTTCATAGTTACAACATCCCATTCGATGCCGTTTTGGTCAACGAAAGAGATGTATCCTTGGTTCCATCCATCGCCCCAGTCGTCCGTCATCTCTACGGTAACGGTGCAAGTCTCGGTGGGTAGCGGGTCACGGGTGTATCCGGCGAGGTACCAGCCGTATTGCGGCGCGCCGGTGATAAGAGCAGACCCGGGCAGCCATAAGCCGGCAGCAGGATAATACATAAGATCGGTCTTTCCGGCAATAAAGTCGGGACCGCCATTGTCTATGGTGTAAACAGGATAGCCTGCCACCATGTTATAGACCACTCCAAACCAAATCTCCTGCGTCCCGTCAATCAGGATGGGCGTAGGCAAGTTGACAAAGTTGTCAAAGTTAAAAGTGAAATCTTCGGCTACCACATCCGCCACCATCGTCCCTCCGGTAAAGTTTGTCCCATCATAGGTGCCGCCTACCCATACCTGAATATGGGGATAGTCGCCAAATGAAGTTACCGGATTCGGACTGCTGAACGACAACGGACAGTATCTGACCTTTGTCAAATATTGACCGGCGTAACTTGTCAGATCGCCCGTCGCAAATCGACTGAAAAAGCCCAGCGTATAACCATTGAGCCCGACGCCGGTTGTAGCGTCATTAATCCACGTCAGCCAGTCGGCATTCTTCGCGTTGCCCCTTCCGGACATGTGCGAGAGCATCCCGCTACCGTCGTTAGGAGTGTACAACGACGACTTCGTCATCGTCCCTTTCTCCTTGATCATCTGTCCGTCAAACAGCGCCGAAGCCGCCTTGACCGGAATAAGTTCCTGCGCCCATAAAGCGCTTAAACTTCCAAAGCACAACGCAACAAAAAGCGCCATGCAAACCAATTTTGTAAAAAATTTGTTCATAACCTAAATTTTTAATTTATAATTTATTATCTATCTATATTCCTAACTACTATATTTACAATCAATTACGGTTACTAATACCTGCCTTTTTTAAGCGCCATCCTTCTGTCAACCGGCACTCAAAAAAAGTTCGTCAAATATACGCATTTTTTTAATATGCAAACGAAAAAAAAATTTTTTTACTTTTTTTTTACTTTTTCTGCCATTGATTGTTGTCTGAACTATGATTTTAGAGTGATTTTAGGGATTTATGTGATTGTGTCTCTTTTTTTGCCACGTTGCGGGTCAAGCCCACAATGACGATCACGAATTTCTCTGTGTAACTCTGTTCTCTTCCCCTTTCGGGGGAAGCAAAGGGGGGCTGCGCCTCTGTGCTGGAAAAAAATATTCAACACAGAGTGGGTATTTTCCGTTGTAAAATGAAAAAATTGAATAACAAGATGATTGGGATCTGAAAAAAACACCCAACTGATAATTTTGGGTACTGAAATGCGGAATATGAGGACTGAGACAACCTCTTTGTGTCAATTGAGATTCCGATGCTCATCCCTTAGCAAGTCATTCACCGTTTTCACCGGGTTGAAGGTGATGAGCGGCACTTCGACGAAGAGCGTTATCCACTTTGCCATGGCGCCGTTCCACAGTCCGGGCAGTTCTTGCGCTTTCAGCAGTTTGCCGTCTTTCGACTTTTCGGAGATGAAGCCGGTTTTCGGGTCAACGAACCGGCGCAGGTCGAAAGGATTGCCGTCGTGGTCTTTGACGCTGCACACCAAGTCCACGGGGTTGAAGTGGGTCGCGCCTTTGGCGATGGTGGCTTGTTGGTCGTTTTTCATCTCAATCTGCGACGACTCCACGATTTGCAGACTGACGTTCCTTTCGGCGTCGCCGACGAAGAACGGTCCGCCGCCCGGCTCGCCTTCGTTCTTCACCATGCCGCAAATCCGGATAGGACGGGCGAGAAACTCTTTTAAAAAGTCCGCTTTTTCCGGTTCCGACCATGATTTGAAAGGCGCAGGAAGGTGTAGATAAAGCGTTTTTTCTATAAAATCCGTTGCTTCTTCGATGCCTTGTTTCGGATGTTGTTGCAGGGAGTTCAGAAGACGTTTGACGTCGTCGGTGATATGGATGAGCAATCCGCCCAAGGCTTTCTTATGTAATATGGTATCGGGTTTCAGGCGGTCGGGGACGACGTTGTCAATGTTTTTGATGAAGACGATGTCGGCGTTGATGTCGTTGAGGTTTTCTATCAGGGCGCCGTGTCCGGCGGGACGGAACAGCAACGAGCCGTCGGCATTGCGAAAGGGCGTGTTGTCGAGATTGACGGCGATGGTGTCGGTGGAGGATTTCTGTTGGGAAAAGCCGATTTCAAAATCCACGCCGAAAGCGGTTTCGTACTTTTCTGTAACACTTTCCAACGCTTTCACGAAGTATTCCTGATGTTCGGGCGACACGGTGAAGTGGATAAAGACTTTATTGTCAGCCGATTTGCCATAGTTGGCGCCCTCCACCAAATGCTCTTCGACAGCCAAACGACAGCCGTCGGCATAGCGGTGAAAACGCAATAGTCCTTTCGGCAGATTTCCGTAGTTTAAACCCTCCTTTTCCAACAGACAGGCTACTATCTCTTTCGGCGATGCCTGTTCGATATCTTTTCCCGACTTTTGGCACGCCGCTTTCAGGTCGTCGTAGAAAGCAAATTGACGGATATTTTCGATAAACTGTTGTACATCAACATCTTGTATATCATCTTGTTCATTTAAAAAAGCGAAGAGCGACTTAAACATGCGACTTGCCGCCCCCGAAGCCGGCGCCAGCAAAACCACTTTTAGGTGCGGTGCACGTGCGTCGAAATCGTTTGCCAACTGCTGTATCTGCTCTGCTGAAAAACGTTGGATGCCGTGATTTTCAACCGTTGCGGCGTCCACAAGGTTCACGTATGGGAAACCTTGGATAAAATTTTCTATTTGCCGCTCCACCGCTTCCGGCGTTTGTCCGTGGCGGTGGATTTGATCTGTGTCATAAATAGTCCAATTCATATAATCAGTGTCTTTTTCTATAATCGTTCCACGAAGGATTTTGGAATATAAGCAGGTCGAAATGGCTGATGGCGGAGATGACGTGGTCGAAGATGTCGGATTGTATTTTTTCGTATTCGAACCAGTTGGTGGTTTTGGCGAAGCCATAAATTTCGATGGGGATGCCAAGGTTGGTGGGTTGTAACTGTCTCGCCATCAGCGTAAAGTCGTGGCTGAGCATGGGATGGTTTTCCAAATAGCGTTGCAGGTAGATGCGGAAAATGCCCAGATTGGTCAGATGGCGCCCGTTCACTTCTACCTCTTTGTCGAATGTGATGGCGTTGTTATGTTCTGCTATTTCTTTCTCTTTTCTGGATATATATTCGTCCAAATATTCTATTTTCCGGAATTTGTCCAACATCTCTTTTGTACAGAAGTGCACGCTGGTCATGTCTAAGAAGATGGAGCGTTTGATGCGCCTGACGCCGGACGTTGACATGCCGCGCCAGTTCTTCACCGGCTTGGTAATCAGGTCGTAAGCGGGGACTGTGGTGATGGTGTTGTCCCAGTTTTGCACTTTGACGGCGACGAGCGAGATTTCGGTTACGTTGCCGTCGGCGTCGGCGCTTGGCATCTCGATCCAGTCGCCGGGCAAAACCATCCTGTTAGCCGTCAACTGGATACCGGCGACCAAACCCAAGATGGAATCTTTAAACACCAACATCATAATGGCGGAAGCGCCGGCTAATGAAACCATAAGATCCTTTATTGGGATTCCTATCAGTATGCAAATAATGAAAATAGCGGCAAGGATGTAAATCACCGTTTTTGCCGCCTGGACAATGCTTTTGATGGATCCTTGTTTCTTACTATAAACGTCGTTAAAAGCGTTTACAACGGAAATGAAGATCATAGCGGTTACAACAACCGTACACATTTGCAAAATCACAAGAACAAACTGAGCCATGTCCGACATGGGAACTTTGGGCTGTGGCTTAAATAAAACCCATATCAACGACCTGGCAACTATCAGGTTTGGAATATATAAAATCCACCTGTATAACTTTCTGTTTATTAACGCTTTGTGAAATCCTTCTTTTTTCTTGTTAAGAAATTTTTTCATAAAAAAGAGTATCAGGCGGTATATTCCGTAAAAGAGAAAATACGCCACCACAACCCAGCAGATAAACATAAACCAGTTGGCGTAATCATTGCCCTCGTAGGCTGCAAAACCTAATGACCGCAGCCATTCGCTAACCATTTTTCCTAATTGTTTCATCATAGTCTTATATATTTTTACACGGCAAAGGTACGATTTTTTCATAAATGAAAAACGCAACATCTTGAACAAAATGTTGCGTTTTACCCAGTACCCGAGGCCGGGATCGAACCGGCACGAGCATTACCTCATCGGTTTTTGAGACCGACGCGTCTACCAATTCCGCCACTCGGGCGCATTCATTTTATGAACACTTTTTTGAGGGTGCAAAGGTAACATTTTTTTTTGATACCAAAAATAATTGTACATTTGCAACAAAAATACATCACGATTTTATGTCAAAGTTCGTTAAAAATACAGATTTGTGGATAACAGTTTCGTTGTCAATCATTTTCTATTTGTTGATATTTACGCCGAAGTCGTTGTCGCCGTCCAACATCAATTTGGTGATGGAGGGGAGAGACGATGTAACGCAAAATTATATCGGTAGCGCATTGTTTCGGGCGGAGCCGCTTTCGTGGGATCTGTTTAGCATGCAATCGTTACAATATCCGTACATCGGCTCGCCGCTGCAAACGGATAGCAATCCGCTCGTTTCACTGATTTTCAAGTTGTTGAAACCGTTGGGCTTTAAGGCAGAGTATCAATTTTTCGGGATTTGGATTTTGTTTAACTTCATGATGTCGGCGGTGATGTCGGTGTTGATTTTCCGACATATCTTCAACAAAAACAACGGCTTATTCCAAAAACGGGAACGATGGCGTAACGTCTTGTTAATCACTGTTTCGTCTGTGTTTTTCATTGTCTCGCCCATCGTTTTAAACAGAGCATTTTATCACGTTACTTTGACTGCCCATTGGATTATTTTGATGGCAATCCTAACCTATTTGGACAACAGATTGTCGCTCAAAACGTGGCTGTACATCGGATTACAGTTGTTTATCACAGCAGGCATCCATCCCTATTTTCTGGGAATGACGTTGCCGATATTTGCCGCGCTCGTCGTCAAAAAAATGATAAAAAAAGAGGTTCGTTTTAAAAATGTTTTGTTGGGCGCAGGAGGGCTGTGTGCTCTTCTCGTTTGTTGCTATTTCATTTTTTACATGGGCGGCGAAGCAGACAGAGGCGGATATGGCTACTACAAAGCCAACCTCAACGCTTTCATCAACCCCTATCGCAACGAATCGCTCTTTATCAAGAAGATGGCAACCTTTCACGGAGGCGAAAACGAAGGCGACAATTATTTAGGGTTAGGATTGATTATTCTATCCGTCTGGGCAACTTTCTATGCCATAAAACACGGACGCGCCTATTTTTCCAAACACAAAGAACTTGCCGTCGGGTGCCTGCTTTTAACCCTGTTTGCGCTCAGTTGCAACATCCATTTGGGCAGTTTAACGATTTTGGAATATAAATTTTCTCCTCAAGTTTTTGAGATACTTCGCTCCTCCGGACGATTCCTGTGGCCCGTGTGGTATTTGCTCGCGTTTGGCTCCATCTATCTGTTGACCAAAAAATATAAATCGAAAGTCGCACTTATCATTCCCATTCTCTTGGTCGTTCAACTCATAGACCTCTCCCCCTTGTTTAAAGCGAAAAAAGAGGTCATCAACAATCGTTCTAAAACGGAATATGTCAATCCGTTGCAGTCGCAGGAGTGGGATATTATATTGAAAGAGTACCCGCATATCGTGCTTCCTCCTTTTAACTATTGGTACGATGACAAAACGATATTCATGTATTACGATTTTTGGCTTCAGGCGCTAAAACCGGATGTTACCGTGAACACAGGACACTTTTCAATGGAGAAAAGAAACAACAAAATACAAACCGAAAAGGCGGTGGAGGAAGTTAAAAGAGGTGAAATCCCGGTTTTAGGATATAAAGCCGTATATATCATACCGGATGATTTATATGAGGAAATAGAGTCTAAAGCGCTGACAGACAGTACGATGAAAAATTTTTCGCTCAATATAAAAACAATAGACGGAGTACATAATATATTATGTAACTAACCGAAATGGATAGAATGGATTAGTTGTAAATCCGCAATCTCTTCAAGGCGCCGGACTCGTAATACTGCGTTTTATATTTTCGTAGCGGCAGTTCGGCGGGACCTTTGGTAACGTTTCCGTCGAGAAAAGGGTGAAACTCCGAGCCGCAGACAGAATCCCGTAAGACGCCACCTTTTTCATCGTAATAGACGCGGGCTTCAAAAATTCCGGGGTCGTGGGTACAACAGCGCTCCAATGCAATAAATTGATTTTCAGTAACATGGTAAAGGAAAATCCCTTTGAAACCACTTGGGATATAGCCCCAACCACCGATAAATTCCAAGTTGTGGTACATGGCGGAGGAGACGTCAATGGTAGTGTCGGTGTAGATGTATGGTATGCCGCTGTAGTCGCGTTCGCTCTTACATCCGGCGTTGCCAAAACCGTAGAGCAGCAGCAAAAAAGCCGCTATCGCTATGATACACAGTCGAGTTGGCGTTAAAAGTCGCATTTCCATAATTCGGTTACAATAATTTCCATTCACAACGTTATGATGATATAACGATAGAGAAATGGTTTTGTTATTCAAAAAGTCAAATAAAATATCCATCATGCGGTACTGCCGCCTGTTTGCGCTTTTCTTGTTTTGTCTTTGCGTAACTTCCTGCTCTCCAAAGAGAAAGATGATTCGTCAAGTAGAGAAAGAGAAACGTTTCGAGAAAAAAATCGAACGCCGAGAACTTCGATGGGCGTTGAAAGCATACAAGAAAGAGTATCGCGCGTGGTATAAAATCCAGACGCCGGAGACGCAAAAACGACTGAAAAAGCAAAAAAAGGAGACCAACAAATTTTATAAGCCCTACGGAAAAACATGCACCGAAAATAAACCCGGAAAGTACCACCGCCCACCCAAAAAATATCGCAAAGACGGGATTCGGTAAAAGTGTAGGAAAAGAATATACAGGAGGATATTTTCAAAGCGATGATGAAAATGGGCGCATTATTTGGGACGCCTATGATAATTGCACCTGATTGTGATGATCGTTATGATAGCCCGGTTCCCATTCCTACAGATTTTGTTTCACTTTTTTTTAACATGAAAAAGAGGTCTATATTCTGCGGTTGGAGAATGGGAAGACGTTTAAGTTTGTGAGATAAGCCCCCTCCGGCTCCCCCAAAGGGAGAGAAGTGTCTGAACTATGATTTTAATGATGACCATGAAAAAATCGTCATAAAAATCAGGTGTGTCACGTTAAAATCACAGTTCGGACAATTTTTGGCGTTTTGTGTCTTTTGTGAACACGAAGCCAGAAAGACACGACGGCACGAAAGTTTTTTGTGCGCCTTTGTGCCCCCCCTTTGTGTTCTTTGTGGTAAAAAATAATAAGGTTGGTATTTGTTTGTAACCCCTCTTACGGTCTTACGGTCTCAACGCTCTGGATTGCTTCGCTGCGCTCGCAATGACGCCATGCGCCTCTCAATAACTCCCAAAGAACTTCCTCAGGAACCACTCTGCGAAAAGCATCGCCAGCAGCACAAACAGCAGCCATGCGAGGTTGATGAGGGAGAAGTAGTCTGTAACGCTGATGCGCACGGGTTTCAGGTCGGTGCGTTGTTGGAGGGCGTCGGTCAGTTGGTTGATGTCGGGGAGGGGGAAGAACGCTCCGTCGTGCAGTTCGGCGAGGTTCATCAGCAGGCGGTGGTTGGCGGTGGTTTGTTCCAATTCCAAGTCGGACGAGAGGACGGTGAACGTTCCCTGTTCGGCGAATGACTCCACGCCGATTTTCACGGAGGCGCGCCACTGATAGACGCCCGACGGGAAGTTGCCGGCGTCCAACTTATAGTTATTCCTTTCGACGCCGAAGACGTAGTTGTAGTCGTTGCCCTGTTCGTCGCGGATGTCGAATGTTACTTCCTCTTCGGTTGTAAGTTCCCGAGCCTGATTATACAACTCCGCCCGCACCATGACGCGGTCGTAGGAGGTATATTCTTTTTCACAGTAAACTTTGAAACGTTTGTTTTTGTCGTCACTGATGAGGAGTTGTACGGATTTGGTTATCAGGTTTTCGACGGCGTTGCTGTTTCCGGTGCGTCGGGCGGCGTCCAAGCGCCAGCGCCAGATTCCTTCGCCGCAGATGAAGCCGTAGCGTCCTGTTAGCGTGTTGTTGAAGGCGACGAGCGGGTAGTTGGTCTCGACGCTGCCAATTTTTTGGTAAAACAGCACGGAGGCGGAATTAGCCATCTTATAATCTCCGAAAGGCGCTATCAAGGGCGGCAGTTGGGAGTAGTCGTCGGCTGTAGAATTATCCTGCAAAAACAAAGAGAATGAACGGTTTAACACTGGCACGGCGTGTTCTTTGAGGTTGGATTGCTGTGTGATTGCCAAACCGGTCTGCAATGCGTTGAACTGCGAAAAGTTGGTGTTATTTCCCATGATAAACAGGATGGGGATGTTCATCTCGGAGCATGTTTTCAGGAGGGCGTCAGCCTGATCCCGCAACGAAGGCAGCGAGTGGAGGATGACGATGTCGAAATCTTTCACCGCAGCATGGTTTACTCGGGTTGAGAGGCAACTTTCTACCCGAAAAGAGGCTTTTTCCAAGATTCCCTGCAACATCCCGACGTCGGGATGCGGCGCACCGGCGACAATCAACGCGCTCTGTTTTCTGTCCAATACCTCTATGGCGATCTCCTTATAGTTATTGTAACTATTGGCTTCATTTTCAATCGGTACAAATTCTAACCGATAGCGGTAAAGACCGGCGCTGTCGGCTTTAATGTAAAACACCTGGGTATGGAAAAAACGGTTGCCGTTAATGTTGACAGGGCGTTCTTCCAAGATGCGGTCGTTGTGTTTGATGAGGAGATTCGTCTTTGCGCCCGACGCCATCTCTCCTTGCAGCATGATCTGTATCGGAAAATGGTTGCCCTTGTAGGTGTTTTTGTTATAAACGACGTTGGCGATGGACAAATCCATGATTTGCGTCGTATCGCCCACTCCGACGGTGTAGATGGAAGTTTCGATGGGCGTCGCCGCATAGAGGGGGTCTTTCCCTTCATTGTTGATGCCGTCGGAGATGACGATGACAGCGCCGAGGTTGGAGTGTTTGTATTGCGCGTCAATGACGTCGAACAGGTTGCCCATGTTGGTTGACGGCATGTAGAAACTGTCGCACGGCTGATTCAGCACGGTAGAGCCAAAGGCGAGATATTGAACGTCGAAACGGGACGAGAGTGTCTCGTCTAACTTTTTGATGTCGTCGAAAAGTTGTTGACGTTGTTGCGGGTTCAGGGCGTTGTTCATCGAGAGCGAAGCGTCGGTGGCGATGGCGATGACGGGTTTCACGTTCTTGTGCGCCGCATTTTTAATCATGGGACCCAGCAACAAAAACACGATGAACGACACCGCTACAGTTCTCAACGCAAAGAGCCATCGTTTCAGCGACGCCGGAAGTTCATCGCGCGTGTTGCGATAATACAAAATAGCGCCGTAGGCGACTCCTACGAGCAGGCACAATGGAATGAACCATACAGAATATTCGGTTGTGAGATTCACTGTTTAAGATTTTTAAAGTTGTTACATATTCATGCCGCCGCAAACCTGTATGGTCTGCCCGGTAACGTACGACGACAGGTCGGACGCTAAAAAGAGACATACGTTGGCTACATCGTCCGGCGTTCCTCCGCGTTTCAGCGGGATGGTGTCTGCCCACGCCTTTTTGACCTCGTCGGAGAGTTGGTTGGTCATCTCCGTGATGATAAATCCGGGCGCCACGGCGTTGGCGCGGATGCCGCGCGAGCCTAACTCTTTGGCGATGGACTTGGCAATTCCGATCATCCCCGCTTTCGAGGCGGAGTAGTTGGCTTGTCCGGCATTGCCCGACACCCCGACCACCGAACTCATGTTGATGATACTGCCCGACCTCTGACGCATCATCACAGGCGTTACCGCATGGATGAAATTGAACGCAGACTTCAGATTGACATTGATAACCGCATCCCATTGCTGCTCGCTCATGCGCATCATCAGTCCGTCGCGGGTGATGCCCGCATTGTTGACCAACACGTCTATCCTGCCGAAATCCGCCATGACGGTTTCAACGACAGCGTGCGCCTCCTCAAACGAAGCCGCATTGGAGGCATAGCCCCTGGCATTGACGCCATACTGTTGCAACGCAGCAACGGCGCTGTCCATATTTTCGTCCTGTGCGAGGTCGGTAAAGGCGATATTACACCCTTCCTGAGCAAATCGAATTGCAATAGATCGCCCTATCCCGCGCGATGCGCCGGTGATGAGAGCCGTTTTTCCTTCTAAAAGTTTCATTTTATGCTTTTTTAAACGGGGGAACAAGTTATCTTACATTAATTACGGGCTTCTGTTTCCGCTCTTTTTTTTCCATTTGTACGAACACAAATGCCATAATGCAGACAATGAACGTCATACCACCTACTCCAATTAAAAATACCATCGTTTATTCCTCCTTATTTTTTCGCGCCGCAAATGTACATAAAATTTTTGAATTACACACAGATCAAAATGGAGTTAAGAAAAAGGAGGACAAATGCCCTCCCATTCCTAATTCAACATCGTCATTTTACTCAAACGATAAAATGGCTTTTTTGATCCGTTCGATAGCATCGCGCAGTTCTTCTTCGGTGATGACCAGCGGAGGCGCAAAGCGGATGATATGTCCGTGGGTCGGTTTCGCCAACACGCCAAACTCTTTCATTTTGAGGCAGACGTCCCATGCTTGTTTGCCGTTCGTCGGCTTGATAATCACGGCGTTGAGCAATCCTTTTCCGCGCACTAATTCTATCATGGGCGACTGGATTTTTCTCATCTCTTCGCGGAAGAGTTTGCCGAGGTATTCCGCACGTTCTTCCAAGTTTTCATCTTTAATCACTTTCAGAGCGGCTTCGGCGACTTTGCAGGCGACGGGGTTACCGCCAAAGGTGGAACCATGTTCGCCGGGTTTGATGTTGAGCATGATGTCGTCGTCTGCCAAGACCACCGAGACGGGGAACACACCGCCGGAGACAGCCTTTCCAAGTACCAAAACGTCGGGACGAACATCTTCGTGGTCGCAAGCCAGCATCCTCCCTGTGCGGGCGATTCCGGACTGTACCTCGTCGGCGATGAACAGCACGTTGTGTTTCTTACATAGGTCGTATGTCTTTTTCAGATAGCCTTCGTCGGGAACGTAAACGCCGGCTTCGCCTTGGATGGGTTCTACCAAGAATCCTGCGATTTTCTTGCCGTGTTTCTCCAACACCTCTTCCAACGCTTTGACGTCGTTGTAGGGGATGCGGATAAAGCCCGGCGTCAGAGGACCGTAGTTGGCATACGAGTCGGGGTCGTTCGACATGGTGATGATGGTGATGGTGCGTCCGTGGAAATTGCCTTCACAGCAGACAATCATCACTTCGTCGTTGGGGATGCCCTTTTTGACGACGCCCCAGCGACGTGCTAACTTCAATGCGGTCTCGTCGGCTTCGGCGCCGGTGTTCATCGGCAAGACCTTGTCGTAACCGAAAAACTCGGTGATGAACTTCTCGAAAGGACCCAGACGGTCGTTGTAGAACGCACGCGACGAAAGCGTCAACTCGTGCGCCTGCTGCACCATCGCCTCAACGATTTTCGGATGACAATGCCCCTGATTAACAGCCGAGTAGGCTGAGAGAAAATCGTAATACTCGTTTCCCTCAACGTCCCATACTTTAACACCTTTTCCTTTTGCGAAAACCACCGGTAGCGGATGATAATTGTGCGCTCCGTACTTGGCTTCCATCTCCATTAATTGTTGTGAATTTAATTTTTCTGCCATAAATTTTTGTTGTTTATTGTATTTATTTAAAATTTTTTATCTTCTTAATTACAAATGATAACGGATGATTTGTACTTAAATTATTCAGAGAGTATAAATATGTGTTTCGCTGAGAAACCGCCTACACAAATAAATGCCCTAATGAAACAACATTGATATCGGAACGCACAGCATTCCAGATACTTGGCACAAGTTGCCATTCGTCAAGCAAACGGGGTGTGGCGCTTTGAAGTACAATCAGAGGTACGAGCGTTGCCTGTTCTCTGATGAGTTCCGATTCGTCAAGCCGTACAGAACTCGCGGCATAATGCAATGCAGTGGTCGTCTTGCCACAAAAACGAACTCCTTCTAACAAAATACCACTCGTTGATTTGAGTTTCTTTGCGCCTTTGCGGTAAAGAAACACTTTTGAGACATCCCCCTCTCTTAAAGCGCACATTGTCATTTCGACTGCGAGGTACGAAGCAGGAGAAATCCCATCCTTAAAATACCGTTGTTAACATTAGTCCAATTTTGTCATGCACCCAGACGCAAAGCGCAAAGAGGGCAAATCTCATTTTCTCATTAGTAATAAAAAAAAGAGAAAAATTTTTGATTTCAAGCAAAGTTTAGAATCAGTTTTTATGTCAGATATCGCAGATTGGAAAAAAGAAGAACTGATTGAAAATCAAATTAGTATGAGAACTAAAAAACTTAAAGCCGCATGATGATTTCTTCAAATTTTCCCTGCAGGAAATCGCAAAAATACCAATGTAAAACTAAAACAAACTACTGACAATCACGTGTTTATATGAGTAATTGATTATTAGTAATTTGATGAAAAAGTGAGGGAAAACAAGGGATTTTAATGCGTTTGCCCTGAATCTATTTGACGGAAATATAATAATTTTAGTACCTTTGCCGCACATTTATAAGAGTTCTTTTTTATGCTAACAAGAAGACACATTCGAACAAAGATACTGCAAAACATCTACGCCATTGAAGTTTCTCACGAATACGACATGCAGAAAGCCGAAAACAGGCTTATCAAGAGCGCCGAGTCGCTCTACGACCTTTACATCTATCAACTCTCGTTCATTCGGGAGATTATGGAGTTCGCAGCGTACAAAATCGAAGAACGGCGCAATAAACGGCTTCCTACCCCCGAAGACCTGAATCCCAACATGCGGTTTGTGGAAAACACGTTTTTACAAGCCCTTGTCCACAATCCGGCGCTTACGCGCGAGATCTCGCGGTTGAAAATCAGTTGGGGGAACTATCCCGAAATCGTCCGCAACATCTACAACGCCTTTGTGGAAAGTGATGACTACAAAGAGTATATGTCGGAAAAAACGCACTCTTTTGCCAAAGACAAGAAAATCGCCGCGACCCTCTTTTTCGACTACATCCTCGCTTCCGAAAGTTTCGAGATGCTGTTCGACGACATGGTCGTCGGATGGAGCGACGATATCGCTATTGCCGCTTTCTTCGTCCAAAAGACTTTCAACGCCATCAAAAACGCACAGCCGCTTGAGAAACTGCCGTCACTCTTCAAAAGCGAAGACAAAAAAGAAGAAGACGGCGACTACCGCTTTATGATTGATTTACAACGACGTATGCTCCTTCACCACGACGAGTATCAGGAAATCATCTCCACCCATACCCGCAACTGGGACTACGACCGCATTCCGCATACCGACGTCATCATCCTGAAAATGGCGCTGGCGGAACTGCAAAACTTCCCGACCATCCCCATCAAAGTTACCCTCAACGAGTCCATCGAACTCTCAAAGATGTTCTCACCCCCAAAAAGCAGCCTTTTCATCAACGGCATCCTCGACAAACTCATCATCAAACTCACCGAAGAAGGAAAAATCAGAAAAACAGGACGCGGACTAATCACTTAAAGCCATGAAATATCTTGTCGTCGGATTGGGAAATATCGGGGAAAAGTTTCACAACACCCGCCACAACATCGGATTTGTCATCGCCGACGCCTTAGCCGCATCAGGCGAGGCGACTTTTGCCTCCGTCCGCTACGGCGCCTTGGCACAGATGAAATATCGCGGACGACAACTGTTAATCCTAAAACCCTCTACCTACATGAACCTCAGCGGAAAAGCCGCGAAATATTGGGTTACAAAAGAGGACATCCCATTGGAAAACCTCCTCGTCATCTCCGACGACATTGACTTGGACATGGGCGTGCTGCGGATGAAAGCCAAAGGCAGTGGCGGCTCGCACAACGGAATGAACAACATCATCGAAGAGTTGGAATCAACCAACTTCCCCCGACTGCGCTTTGGAATAGGACGCAACTTCGCCGTCGGTCGGAAAATGGACTTCGTCCTCGGCAAGTGGGAACCGGAAGAAGAACCCGTCGTAGAGGAGAGAAAAAAAATCGCCGTCGAGATGATAAAAAACTTCGTCATGGCGGGGGTGAACGATACGATGTGCCGGTATAATAAGGCTCATTAATGCCATCAAACGAATTAATCCGGTTTACTCAATCAAATCCACACTCCTCTTAATAAAGTTAGTCAGCGATTCGCCGGAAAGCAGTCCTTGCGAGAGCAATGAGAGGTCAATGACCTGTTTTACCAAGCGTGTTTGTTGTGTTTCGTCTTTTTCGTTGAGGATATTGGAAATCAGCGGATGGTTGACGTTGATAATCAGGTTCATGGCGTCGGGCATGTGCATTCCGAAACCGCCTCCGCTCAACTGTTGCAACTCTTTCATACGGCGCATAAACTCCGGACGGGTGATGAGTGCCGGCATCTCTTTCTCGCTCATGCTCTCGAAAAGAACGGTGAGATGTTGATCTTCAACGGTTTTCTCGAAGAGCGGTTTCAGTTTGTCTTTCTCTTCGTCGCTCAGTTTCGACGGCATGGCGTCTTCTTTTTCGATTAGTTTGTCAATCACGTTGGCGTCCACCCGTTGAAAACTCATCTGCTCTTTCATTTCCAAGTGGTTGAGGAAATGCTGGTCGAGGATGCCGTCCATCACTAACACGTCGTAGCCGCGTTCTTTGGCGGTTTCGACAAAGGCGTGCTGCTCTTTCGGATGGGTGGTGTAGAGATAGATGACCTTTCCGTGCTTATCTTTCTGCGTCTCTTTCACTTTCTCCTTATACTCCGACAGCGTGAAATACTTCCCTTCGATATTTTTCACCAAGGCAAACTTTTCGCCTCTTTCGTAAAACTTCTCATCGCTGAACATGCCATATTCGATGAAGGCTTTGACGTCGTCCCACTTTTTCTCAAAATCCTCGCGGTTGTTTTTGAAAATCTCTTCGAGTTTGTCGGCGACTTTTTTGGTGATGTGGCTGCTGATTTTCTTCACCTCAGCGTCGCTCTGGAGGTAACTGCGCGAGACGTTCAGCGGGATGTCGGGCGAGTCCAAAACGCCGTGCAACAGTGTCAAAAAGTCAGGTACGATGCCCTCGACCGAGTCGGTAACGAAAACCTGATTGCAATAGAGTTGTATCTTATCTTTCTGAATACCAAAGCGTTCCGTCAGTTTCGGGAAATATAAAATTCCTGTCAGGGTGAAAGGATAATCCACATTGAGATGGATGTGGAAGAGTGGTTCTTCCCAGTTCATCGGGTAGAGTTCGTGGTAGAAGGTGGCGTAGTCTTCTTCGGTCAGTTCCGAAGGTTTGCGGATCCATGCAGGATTGGTGTTGTTGATGATGCGTTGAGTTTCAACCTCTTCGTAAATGTCGTTTCCGTCTTTGTCCTTCTCGCCCTCTTTTTTGACGTGCGTCTTTTCCATGCCGAACTGAATCGGGACGGGCAGGAACTTGCAGTATTTTTTCAGTAAACCGAGGATGCGGTGTTCTTCCAAGAACTCTTTGCTGTCATCGTTGAGGTGGAGGATGACGGAGGTGCCGCGTTCATGTCCGGCTTTGAGGTCTTTGAGGATGTAGTTCGGACTGCCGTCGCACTCCCACTGTACGGCGCCTTCGTTGTCGCCCTCACGGTAGGTCTTAGTGTGGATTTCCACCTTGTCGGAGACCATGAAAGCGGAGTAAAACCCCAAACCGAAATGCCCGATGATGGCGCTCACCTCGTCCTGACTTTTGCCTTTGAACTTCTCCACAAACTCTTCCGCACCCGAAAAGGCTATCTGGTTGATGTACTTTCCTATCTCTTCGGCATTCATTCCTATTCCTTTATCTTTGATGGTCAGCGTCTTGGCTTTGGCGTCGAGGATGACTTCTATGGTCAGGTCGCCCAATTCGCCTTTGAACTCTCCCAAGCGGGATAAGGCTTTTAACTTCTGGGTAGCGTCCACAGCGTTGGAAATCAACTCTCTCAGAAAAATCTCATGCTCGCTGTAGAGAAACTTCTTGATAATCGGAAAAATATTCTCAGTCTTTACATTAATCTGTCCTTTTTTAGTACTCATAACTATCTTACCTTATTATTTATTATTTATTATTCTTTATTAAAAATGCACTTCCGGCTTTTTCAATTTTCATGCCATTGTAAAAAAACTGTCAAAATGGCGGATTATCACCTTTCCCAATCAATATCCATCATACACAGAAAATGCTTTTTCGGGCATTTTTCGTATCCGATTTTGGAGCATGGGCGACATAACAATCCTTTCACTTCCAATATTTTGGAGCGTTCGGGGTGTTGCGGCATGTAGGGGGTCATGCCGAATTGTGGGACGGTGTTTCCCCACAGCGAGACGATGTTTTTCTGAAACGCTGCCGCGATGTGCATCATGCCGGTGTCGGCGGTGATGACTTGCTGTGCCTGTCGAATGAGCGACGCCGACTGTCCGATGTTGAACGTGCCGCAGGCGTTGAAAATCCGGCTTTCGTCTGTTTGCGCTATCAGCGCACCGTTTTCACGGTCGGCGGCGCCGCCGCAGATGACAACGGGACGGTCGAGAGAACGGCAAATCTCGACGGCTTTTTCGATCGGAATCTGTTTAGTCCGGTGCGCCCCACCAACTACTAAGACGGCATAATCGTCAAAAAAACCTTTCGGAAGGTGGGATGCGCCGATTTCGTCGCCCGGAGCGATAAAATAATCCAAACCCAAGCCGTCATTTTTTACCTGCAACGGGCGGACAGCCTCAAAATACCGCTCTACGATATGAACATCCGGCAGACGGTTTATCTTAAAGTTCACCAACAGCCATTTCTCGTAGTTCAGTTTCGGAAACGACGCGGAAGGTCTTTTTAAGGCGCACTTTATCCGTGTTGAGCGGATATTCTTGTGCAAATCAACGATGAAATCGAAATTTTCGGCTTTCAGTTCCCGAATGGTTTTGCTGAGGTCGCCGTCGAAAACGTGGATTTTGTCAATATACGGATTGTGTTCGACGACCGTCAGAAACTGTTTTTTCACCAAGAAATGGAGTTCCACATCCGTCAATTGCTGTTTTACACAACGGATTACCGGTGTTGTCAGCACGATGTCGCCGATGGAACTAAGCCGTACGATAAGTATTCGCTGCATGAAGAAAATTTTTTGCAAATGTATAAAATAATTTCGTACCTTTGCACCCCATTTTCCATTATGGGAAAAATCGGGGTGTGGCGCAGTTGGTTAGCGTGCTTGACTGGGGGTCAAGAGGTCGGGAGTTCAAGTCTCCCCACTCCGACAAGGTTAAAAGGACTGTAGTAAAATAATGTAATCCAATGACTACCGCGCATTTACACGACGGCTGCCAATTCGTTGCTTATGCTATGAATGGCATTGATGATTTTATTTCGCTGCACCAAACGCGGAACGCTAATCCCTGCTGCATAATGCCCTATTTGTCGTTCATTAATTCCCGACACGCGAGCAATGGCGGAGCGGGTAAGAATGCCGTCTAAACTATGCAGCAATGCCGAAACTTCTAATATATATTCCAATTCATATTCCCCTGACACAAGCCATTCGGGCAACGTATCCCCACATTGCAAACATCCGTCAATATGAAATTGCAGACTATTCTGAAAATCTTTTTTAAGACCTTCAATGGTTTTGTTTGTAACAACAATCATCCCGTTTAATGCCTTGTCGTCAGATACACAACTGTAATTATTGCCACTCCATCCTATTTTTACTTCTATTTTACACATATCATTTTTTTTTATAATTATCATCTCCATCCGGCTTGTTTCCAAATATTGTTTAAATTCTCTTGACTTACTGTTTCCGACAGTTTGCCCGTTACCGTTACCTTTGTTTTCTTTACCAGGTGTCTGAATTGGCGATGGTCTCCTTTCCAATAATCGAGATGCCAATCATGCAACTCTAACAACTTTATCACCTCTTTTACCTTATATCGTTTCATCGCCTATTATATTTGGGTGCAAAGGTAATAGTATTTTTACTATGATGCAAATTTTTCTGCTTTTTTTTAAGAAAGATAATAAGGATATTCTCTACCATATACACATCTCAATCCACCTCCCTTACAGCAGTTTCCCCGACAGAAACAGCGCCGCGACGGTAAAATAGATTACCAATCCCGTAACATCCACCATCGTAGCGACAAAAGGCGCTGACGCTGTTGCGGGGTCGAAGCCCATTTTTTTCAATAACATCGGTATCATAGAGCCGGAAAGCGTTCCCCATAACACAATGAGAATCAACGAAACGGCAACACTGATAGCCACCCACGCCCAATACAGTCCATAGTCGTAAAGACCTGTGTACTGCCAGACATAGATGCGAATAAAACCGATACCGCCCAAGATAATCCCCAAGACAAGTCCCGATAAAATCTCTTTTCGCATCACATACCACCAATTTCTCACGGTCAACTCTCCCAGAGCGAGCGACCGGATGATAAGACTGGCTGCCTGAGAACCGGAATTGCCTCCACTCGATATAATTAATGGGATAAAGAGCGCCAGCACGACGGCTTTGGATATTTCCATGTCGAAATAGCCCATCGCCGAAGCAGTGAACATCTCTCCTATAAAAAGTAGTACGAGCCATCCGGAACGTTTTTTGATCATCTCAAACAATCCCGTTTTGGTGTAGGAGAGGTCTAATCCTTCCGTACCCCCGAACTTTAAGAAGTCTTCGGTGCTTTCTTCTTCAGCGATGTCCATCATGTCGTCGAAGGTAACGATGCCTAAGAGCGTCCCGTCGCTGCTGACTACCGGCAGCGCCACGCGGTCGTTGTCCTGAAACACCTTGATGGCGACTTCCTGGTCGTCATACGCGTTGAGCGCCACAAAACGGTTGTCGCTCACCTCCGAAACCATCTGTTCGGGCGAAGCCAGGATGACCTCTTTGATGCGAATGTCGTCAATAAGTTTCCATTCGTCGTCCACGATGTAGATCACGTTGAGCGTCTCCGAATCGTGACCGAAACGGCGAATATACTCCAAGGTCTGTTGAATGGTGAAATAAGGTTTTACCGCCACGTATTCGGGGGTCATCAGACGTCCGATGCTGTCTTCGGGATAGCCCAGCAAGCGTGTCGCAATCTCGCGTTCTTCTGCCGACAGCAGTTGAATCAGTCGCTGGCTCACTTCGCCGGGGAGTTCCTCGAAAAAGGCTGTACGGTCGTCGGGGTCTAAGTCGTTGAGCAAGCCGGTAACTTTGTTGACGTTGGTGGCTAAACCCTCGATGATGTCTTCCTGTTCGTCGTGTGAAAGGTGCTTAAACGCCTCTTTCGCCAACTCGCGCGGTAGCAACCGGAACAGAATGATCTGGTCGCTTTTCGACAATTCTTCAATGACCTCGGCTATCTGAAACGGCTCAAGGTTGTGCAACTCTTGCTTTGCGGTTTTCCATTTTCTCTCTTCGATCAGTTCCTGAAAACGGATTTTGATTTCATCTATCATAAACAATCTCCTTACAAATTTGCCTCTGTAAGGAGCAACGAAAGTCCTTACAGAGAAGTTATTACTTCTTGTTTTTTACTACAACTCGGATAAGGTCCTTCGTCCATTATGCATTAGTTTTAAAATTTGCGCGAAGATACGAAAAAAACAAATACGAATAAGAAAATTTTTTACGGATTATTTTTAACGCAAAGGCGCAAAGGGTTACGCAAAGGGCGCAAGAGGTGTGTTGCAGAAAAATCAACTATTAACTCTTTGCGCCCTTTGCGTAAAAATCTTTGCGCCTTTGCGTTAAAAATCTTTATTTGAACCCCACACAAATAGTTTCAGTTATTAAAAAAGTCGTACCTTTGCAAAGCGATTAATACTCTCTTTTGGTTTCCTCCGAAGGAGAAAAAAATATAAGGATTAAGGATAAATACATGAACGACAAAAAAATCGAAAGACCCACAACAGAAGAAAAATCATTAAATTTTTTGCAACAAATCATCAAAGAGGATTTGGAAAACGGACGCCATAACGCCATCTTGACGCGTTTTCCGCCCGAACCCAACGGATACCTCCACATCGGACACGCCAAATCCATCTGTCTGAACTTCGGACTGGCGCAACAGTTCGGAGGAAAAACCAACCTCCGTTTCGACGACACCAATCCGGTGAAAGAGGATACGGAATATGTCGAATCCATCAAAGAAGACATACAATGGCTTGGTTTTCAGTGGGTTAGCGAACATTACGCTTCCGACTATTTCGAGCAGTTGTACGACTGGGCAGTTGTGTTGATACGGAAAGGATTAGCATACGTTGACGACCAGACACAGGAAAAAATCCGCAAAAATCGTGGAACAGTTACGCAACCCGGCGTTGACAGTCCGTACCGCAACCGCAGCGTTGAGGAGAATCTGGATCTTTTCCAAAGGATGCGCGCCGGCGAATTTGAAGAGGGTGCCAAAGTGTTGCGTGCCAAGATTGACATGGCGCACCCGAACATGATGCTGCGCGATCCCATCATGTACCGCATCATCCATGCGCACCATCACCGCACCGGCGACCAATGGTGCATCTACCCGATGTACGACTATGCGCACGGACAGTCCGACTCCTTAGAACAGATTACCCACTCCATCTGCACGCTGGAGTTCGACATCCACCGTCCTTTGTACGACTGGTTCATCGAAAATTTGGAAATCTTCCCATCGCATCAGTACGAGTTTGCACGTTTAAACCTGACTTATACGGTCATGAGCAAACGCAAACTGTTGGAATTGGTGAAAGAAGGTTTTGTTTCGGGATGGGACGACCCGCGCATGCCGACCATCTGCGGATTGCGTCGTCGAGGTTACACGCCACGCTCCATTCGCACCTTCTGCGAGCGCGTCGGCGTCGCCAAACGCGATAACACCATTGACGTCGGCTTGTTGGAGTATTGTATCCGCGAAGACCTGAACACGACCGCTCCGCGCGTCTTTGCCGTACTCGACCCACTGAAAATCATCATCACCAACTACCCCGAAGGGAAAACGGAAGAGATAGAGACTGAAAACAATCCGGAAAACGAAGCCTCCGGCAAACGTAAGATTCCCTTTTGCCGCGAGTTGTATATCGAAAGGAACGACTTTGAAATCGTCCCGCCGAAAAACTATTTCCGTCTGGCTCCCGAAAAAGAAGTCCGGCTGAAAGGTGCTTACATCATTAAATGCGACGACTATGCCACCGACGATAACGGCAACGTTACCGAAGTTTACTGTACCTACTACCCCGAGACCAAAAGCGGCATGCCCGATGCCAACAGAAAAGTGAAAGGAACGTTGCATTGGGTCTCCAACCACAACCCGTTGGATATCGAAGTGCGCCTCTACGACCGTCTGTTCCTCAACGAAGACCCCGCCGCAGAAGAGAACTACATCGAAGCGCTGAACCCCGACTCATTAAAAACGCTAACACATTGTAAAGCAGAACCTTCCCTTGCTCAGGCAAAGGCGGGCGACACGTTCCAGTTTCAACGGTTAGGATATTTCTGCGTGGATGCCGACAGCGCTCCCGAAAAACTTATCTTCAACAGAATCGTCCCGCTGAAAGATACTTGGGGAAAGGTGAATAGGGAGGGATGAAAAAAAACACATTTTTATCACTATTATGGTAAGATTAATTATGTTGTTTCACAATTTTTTGCGTAGCACCACGTTTGTATCTATTTAAACGCCTTTTGTAATATAAAAATGTTAATGGCAAAAATCAAACGAATAGCGATATATCTCTTTGTTTCTCTGGTTGTTGCGCCGAGTGTGGCGGGACAGCAGGATCCGCGTATGTCGCAAAACATGATCTTGCCCGCACTCTATAACCCGTCGGCGACGGGCTTATCCGACGGCATTGACATCGCTTTGGTCTCGCGCACGCAGTGGGCAGGCGCCAGAGATTACGACGGCAACTCCATCGCGCCGCAAACATTTTTCGTAGCCGCCGACGCACTCATCCCGGCGATGGGCGGAGGTGTCTCGCTGGTCATGTTTAACGAAAAACTCTCCCCCATCACCCAAACAAAAGTACGGCTCAACTACGCCTACCACCTCAAAGTGAGAAAAGGAGGCATCAACCTCGGACTGATGATGGGACTTACCGACCAATCCATAGACATGGGACGCATCAATGCCGACGACACAGGCGACCCTTTCCTCCTAGCGCTGCAAAGAGAGACCTCCTCCATGAACTTCGACGCCGGACTCGGAATTTTTTATCGCATCCCCAATAAATTATATGTAGGGCTTTCCGCCATGCAATTGATGGCGACAAAAGCCCGTTACAAGACCGAATATGTGGTCTATCAAGACGCCCTAAGTCTCAATCTATCAGGAGGTTACATCTTCTCGTTCACCTACCGTCCCGAATGGCAACTTGAGCCTAATACGTTGATGTCTTTTTCCAAAGGAATTTACCAAATGGATTTAAATTTTTTAGTCCGATACAATAAAAAAGTATGGGGCGGCGTTGGTTATAGAATTAATGATGCAATATTAGTGATGATAGGGTTTAAAGTATATGAATTTAAATTGGGATATTCCTACGACATCTCCACCACGCCCATGCGTAACGGAGGAACCCACGAAATTGCATTACAATACTTTTTCAAGATGGATTTCAGTCAATCGAAGAGTTATAGAAACGTACGATACTTATAAATTATAAATTAAAAATTGAAATAAACAGAATATGAAGCGATTATTATTGTTGATGTTAGCGGCGGCGACCGTTTTGATTTCTTGTAAAAACACCGGCAACGGAGAACTGACAGGCGTTCCCAACCGGACTAAAATGTTTCCGAAAATTCCATACGGGATGACCTACGTTCCCATGGGCAGTTACATGATGGGGACAGGCGACCAGGATATCGCCTATTCATTAAACGTTCGGGCGAAAAATATCTCCATCTCGGCATTCTACATGGACGAGACCGAAATCACCAATAACGAATACCGCCAGTTTGTTTACTGGGTGCGCGATTCGTTGGCAAAGACCATCTTGGGCTACCGTTACATGGACAACCAGGACGCCAGCCATTTCAAATGGGATAAAGCCAACGGACAGCCCAAACGCTACGGCAATGGCGACTACGAATACTACGCCCTCGACTGGGATAAAAGAATAGCGTGGGGCGAAGACATCAAAGAAAAAGGTAACAAAGAGAGCGTGAAGAACCCCTTAGAAAAACTCTTCCTGCCCATGCATGAGCGCTATGGCAGAGAACGCGAACTCGACACACGACTCTTAGCATATCGTTACTGGCTCGTGGACCTGCCCAGCGCAGCAAAGAAAATCAACCGTTTCGCATGGGACAGCGCCGCCATGATGAACAACCGCATCGAAGACTTGGAAGAAGACCGCTCCGACCAGTTCTTCGGCTCCTACCGCAGCGGCATTCCCGACCGCAGCGTCTTCGTTCAACAACACATAACCAACATCTACCCCGACACACTCTGCTGGATGTCGGATTTCGCATACAGTTACAACGAACCCGTCGCCAAAACCTACTTCTGGCACCCTGCTTACGACGAATACCCCGTCGTAGGCGTGAATTGGGCGCAGGCAAAAGCATTCAACGTTTGGCGCTCGGACTACATGAAATCCTCCTTGCCCAAAGGAACACCGATGATTAACGAATTTCGCCTGCCCACCGAAGCCGAATGGGAATGGGCAGCACGCGGCGGATACGAACTAAGCCCCTACCCGTGGGGCGGTCCCTACATCCGCAATACCGAAGGATGCCTCTTAGCCAACTTCAAACCCATCAGAGGCGACTACGCCTCCGACGGCGGAGCCATCACCGTACCCGTTGCGTCTTTCCAACCCAACAACTACGGACTCTACGACATGGCAGGAAATGTCGCAGAATGGACAGAAGACGCATACGACGGCATGGCTTACTACTTCACCTGGGACATGAACCCCGCCTATACCTACAACGCATACCAAAAAGACATCCCCGCCATGAAACGCAAAGTCGTCAGAGGCGGCTCATGGAAAGATGTCGGCTACTTCCTGCAAGTCTCAACAAGAACATACGAATATCAGGATAGCACCAACTGCTACACCGGATTCAGAAGCGTACAGTCTTACTTAGGAAGACAATTCGGAGGACGATAATTTAATTATAGTATAAACAAATTTAAAAACTTAAAAGTAACAGTATGGCAGCATTTGATTTTGCGCAGAAAAAAGGATTTAAAACATTCATGGCTAGACTCTATGGATGGGGAGCTTCAATGGTAATATTAGGAGCGTTATTTAAAATTAATCACTGGGAAGGAGCAACCTTGATGTTGCTTGTCGGTATGGTAACAGAAGCAGTTATCTTCTTCTTTTCGGCTTTTGAAAAGCCTCATGTGGAAGTGGACTGGAGCGCCGTCTATCCGGAATTGGCATCCCAATACGGAGAAGGCGAAGTATCGGGTAAACCAAAAGGCGAAGCCCGTGCCGTTCAACAACAAACCCCGATCATGGAACTGAACCAACTATTCAAAAGCGCGGGCGTTGACGTTAACCTCGTGAAAGAATTTGGCGACGGACTGAAAAAATTCAGCAACACCGCCCAACAAATGGTGGACGTCTCCGCAGCAACCATGGCAAATGAAGGATTTGTCGGAAACATCAAAAAGGCATCCGCTAACTTAGAATCCCTCAACTCCGTCTATGAAATACAACTGAAAGCCGTTTCAGACATGAAGTTGATGAACAACCAAAAATTGCAAGTGGTTATGGACGAACTCTCCAACAAACTCCAATCTTCGGTAACAGACCTCTCCGGACAGGTACAATCCAGCGTAGAACAGGTTGCCAACTATCAAAAGCAAATGCAGACACTCACGTCCAGCATCTCTGCTCTGAACAACATCTACGGAAGTATGCTTTCTGCAATGACCAACATTAAAGCATAACCAAAATTAAAATTTATTAAGTTTGTAATTAAAAACGGAGGCAAATTATGGCTGGAGCAAAAGAGACCCCGAGGCAGAAAATGATAGGTATGATGTACCTCGTTTTGACTGCCCTCCTCGCATTGAACGTTTCATCAGAAATATTGAATGCATTTAAAATTGTTGATGAAAGCATCATCGAAACCAACAAAAACTTCGAGAAGAAAATTAATGAAACCTATACTGCATTTAGTTTAGCAGCTATGGATGACCCCGGTAAGAATCAAAAATGGTTCGACAAAGCACAGTACGTTAAAGAATTAACCGACCACTTAGTTGACTCTTTGATAGAAGTCCGTAGCGAATTGATCTGGATTACCGAAGGGAAAAACGACAAATACTTCATCAACGGACAAATAGACAGAGAAGCCCTGAAAAATATAACAACATCCGACCTGTTCGCTTTGGATAAAAACGACGGTCCCGTCCGATATTTCATGGGCAAAAACGAACACGATCGCAACAATGGCGTAGCCGTGAAACTGAAAAAAATGTTTGACCGCTATCGCCAGCAAGTCGTTTCGGTTTTGGAAACAGAAGAACAACAAGCGTCGCTATTGCAAAAAATCGGTTTGAACACCGAAGGACCCGACAAGAACGGAAAATTCAAAAGCAAAAGCAAAGGCAAATTGGTTGATTGGGAAGACTACTACTTCGGCGAAACCATCTTAGCAGCCGACATCGTCATCCTCAACAACTTCATCCAGGAAGCACGCAATGCCGAATACGACATCATCAGTTCATTACGGAGCGAAGTAGGCGCTACCGACTTTAAATTTAACTCTATTGTCGCAAAAATCATTCCCGACAGCAAATCTGTTATTGTCGGCGACTACTACCGCGCTTACGCATCTGTAGTTGCTTTCGATACCACAGACGCACCGGAAGTATTGTATCAATTAGGCGCTAAAGAATGGGACCCTTCGATGGAATCCTCTGCCAAACGTTCGGAAATCAAAGATGGAATCCCATACCTTGAAATTCAATCCGGAATGGGCGAACAGTATTTAGCCGGCGTTATCAAAGTAAGACAACCCGACGGAAGCCTCAAAGACTATACTTTCAGCGACGTCTTCTACGGACAAGCCAAAGGTGCCGGAAGCATCGTCAACGACGAACTGAAAGTGCTCTATATGGGATACAATAACGCCATCGCTGTTGACATCCCCGGCTCCCGTAAAGAATCCATAACCTGTAGCGTAACCGGCGGATCGGCTGCGCCACCCACACGCGATAACTCGTTTTCCGGTCGCGCCGTGTTCAGAGTCAATCCCACCGGATTGGGCGATATAACACTTACAGCATCCGGAAGCGATGGAGGTAGCGCCACAAGCGTATTCAAAGTAAGAGAACTGCCGGCGCCATTGGTTACACTCGGAGGGGAAACAAAATTGAGAACGTTATCGAAATCAGCCATCCTCTCGGCAGGGCGATTAGAAGCCTCGCTGGGTAAAGACTTCCTCCTGTCGGGCGACCAGTTTAAATATACGATTATTGAATTTACCATGCAGTATCCCCGTACGGGCGGCGGTATTTCTCAGCAAACCATACAAGGTGGCTCTTTCAATGATCAGGTGAAAAAGTATATTAACGACATGCCGTCAAACACCATGCTGTCATTCTTCGACATCAAAGTAAAAGGACCCGACGGACGTATTAAAGAGAGCCAAAATACACTCTCTTTTACCGTTCAATAATCAAGAAACATACGTATTATCAATATAGTAAAAATATGAACGTTAACAGAATTTATTTGGTTATAGCCTTTTGGCTGAGTAGCGCCGTATGTGTGCTGGCTCAACCTACGCACAGCAGCGATTGGGAACCGCCCACCAACAGAGCGCACCCCTACGAAAAAGTGAATATGCAAGGCATTAGACAGCCCGTCGCACTTGCTGCGGTCAATGAAAGCGACGTCATGTTCGAAAGAATAATATGGCGCAGGATAGAACTAAAGGAGAAAATCAACCAAAAATTCTATTATCCGGGTGCCGAAACGCCGGAACGCCAATCACTGGCATCCGTCCTGTTCAACTCCATGCAACAGGTCAGCGTCTATGACGACGACTACGACGAGCCCACCGGACCAAACTTTAAAGGAACACCTTTCGAAGGTGCTTACACCTTGATAGCATACGAAGACGACGACTTCACCCGACCTTATCATAATATCGAAGATATCCCGATATTCGGCGTGCGAACCAGCCTGACAGGAATTACCGACTCGCTGGGACGGCAAACGTTCGATACACTTCGTATCGAACCGCGCGACGTCCTCTCCTACATGCTGAAAGAAGTGTGGTTCTTCGATAAAAAACGCTCCCAGTGGGACGTCCGTATCCTCGGCATCTGCCCCGAATACCGTATCAAGAAAAGCATCGGCGAACGCCCATACGAAAACTACGAACAAAACGTCTGGTTCTACTTCCCGCAAGCACGCTACTACCTCTGCAATAAAGTGTGCTACAACCCGCACAACGACCTCGAACAATGGACCTACGATGATGCCTTTATGATGCGCATGTTCAACTCATACATCGTCAAAGAGTCAAACCTCCAAAACCGCATGGTCAGCGAATATACCAAAGGCGTGGACGCTATCATAGAATCCGAACGCATCAAAAAAGAACTCATAGACTTCGAAAGTTATTTGTGGGAATATTAGTTTTTTAAAAATTTCATAATTGTTTATTTTAATTTGAAAAAAGAGGGCGCTCGCCCTCTTTTTCATTTCCCGTAAAACGGGCAAATTTTATGATTCAGTATTAATCTTTCTCTCGTGATCCGCCTGGGGCTCGAACCCAGGACCCCATCCTTAAAAGGGATGTGCTCTACCTGCTGAGCTAGCGAATCAGCCTCTGAAAAGAGGGTGCAAAGGTACGACTTTTTTTGATACAAACAAATTTTTTTTAAAATACGTACTTATACTTATTGCTACGCCGATAAAATGAAGTAATTTTGCAAAAAATTTTTTTATGGATATTTTCAATAAAATTGACAAGTCGATGGGTCCTCTTTTCACTTGGGGACAGCTTGTTGACGGGTATTTCATGTTTCCGAAGTTGGAAGGAGAAATCTCTAACCGGATGTCTTTCCGCGGAAAAGAGCGGTTGGTGTGGAGTCTGAACAACTATTTGGGATTGGCAAACCATCCCGAAGTGCGCAAGGCAGACGCCGACGCAGCAGCAAAATACGGCATGGCGTACCCGATGGGCGCCCGGATGATGTCGGGACAGACCAACTACCACGAACAATTTGAGCGCGAAGTAGCCGAATTTGAACACAAAGAGGCGGCTTATCTGCTGAACTTCGGATACCAGGGCATGGTGAGCATCATTGACGCGCTGACCGACCGCAACGACGTCATCATCTACGACGCCGAGTCGCACGCCTGCATCATGGACGGCTTGCGCCTGAGTTTGGCAAAACGGATAAAATACCCCCACAACAACATGGAAAAGTTAGACGCCTGTCTCAAAACAGCGACACGCATCGTCGAAAAAACCGGCGGCGGCATCTTGGTCATCACCGAAGGCGTCTTCGGGATGTCAGGCTCACTGGGAGACCTGAAAGGCGTCGCCGACCTGAAGAAAAAATACAACTTCCGCTTTATGATTGACGACGCACACGGCTTCGGCGCCATGGGCGCCAACGGACGCGGCACCAGCGAACACTTCGACGTCATGGACGAGGTGGATATCTACTTCGCCACCTTTGCCAAATCCATGGCAGGCGTCGGTGGTTTCTTCGCCGCTACCAAGAAGGTGGTGAACTTTCTGCGTTTCAGCCTCCGATCGCAAATTTATGCCAAGTCGTTGCCCATGTCCATGACCATCGGCGCACTGAAACGCTTGGAACTGATCCGCACTCAACCCGAACTGCGCCAAAAACTGTGGACTGTCGTCAACGCCCTGCAGTCGGGATTGAAAGAACTGGGACTTGACATCGGCATCACCAAATCGCCCGTAACGCCGGTAGTCCTGAACGGAAGCGAAAAAGCCGCCATCAACCTGGCGCACGACATCCGCGAAAACTTCAACATCTTCTGCTCCGTCGTCATCTACCCCGTCATCCCGCGCGGCATGATTATCCTGCGGCTCATCCCCACCGCCGTCCACACCTTAGACGACGTGAAATATACCATTGACGCTTTCAGGGAAATTAAAAAGAAATTGGACGCAGGGGTGTATGATGCGCAGGACTTTGCGGATTTGAGCGAGGTTTAACACAGATGTCAACATTGCACACTATCCAAATACTCATTCAATTTTCCGGAGAGAAAATAGGGTATGTTGATTAGTTTAAAGAGTTTTCCGGTCGAGAGTTTGTGTTCTTCGACTTGAAACGGTCCTGCATAGAAACGTACTGCTGTGGAGATTTCCGACAACTCCAAAAATTGGTGTAAAGAGCGTAATTTCCCGTATGTGCCGGATTTCACCTCGACGGGTATCACCTGTCCGTCGAATTTATATAGAAAGTCAACTTCTGCGTCGGACTGTTTTTTCTCTCTGACCCAGAAATGCAATGCGTTCAGTACGTTATAGTTAGATGACAGCATTTCCTGTCCGACGATATGTTCTGCAATTTTGCCTTGATAATGCGAGTTAAGGTCTTTCGTTCCGAAAAGTTCCTTTTGCAAGCCTGAAAAATAGTTGACCATGCCGGTGTCTAACGCTTGTAACTTGGGTGATTTTTTCACATCGGGCATAAAAGGCGCTGAGGTTTGGGTTGTCGGGAAAACAAGATGTATCAGCATGGTTTTCTCTAACATTCGCAACACCTCGCTTATCTCGCGCGAATTGTACGAAGATGCACCAAAACCCTGATACCTTATCCTGGTACCCGCTTCATAAAACGAGGAACGTATGGCATGGCGAACAAGTTGTACCTGATTGGCGTTCTTTGCGTACTTTTCGACATCGTCAAAATAAGTTGCTATCAAAGATTCGTAAATATTTGGTATTGAAGTAATATCTTTATTTTCAGCATATTCACTGACAACTTCCGGCATTCCGCCGATAAGCGTGTAGGTATGAAAAAGTTGCAAAAGTTTGGTATGAGCAAAAGCGGGCAACGGAATGTTATTGTACAGTTCCAACGCTTGATTTTCGCCCATAGCGCCAAGAAATTCTTCAAAATTGACAGGGTGCATTACCCGAAATTCCACCCTGCCAACCGGAAAATTGATGCCTCGGTCAAACAAAGTCTCCAACATGGAACCTGCTGCAATGACGTGTAAATGAGGATAATCCTCATAAAAATACCGTAACATCGCAACCGCTTTAGGCTCTATTTGTATTTCGTCTATAAACAGTAGCGTGTCGCCAATTTTATCAAGACTTTTATTGTATTGCAGAAAAATATACTGAACTATCTCTTCTATTGAGCCGTATTTTATAAAAATCTCTCTATCTTTGTCCCGCTCAAGATTGAGATAAACGTACTGTGCGTAATTTTCGGCAAAAAGATTAACTATGGTAGTCTTTCCAACCTGCCGCGCGCCTCGCAAAACCAATGGCTTTCTACCCTTTGAATCCTTCCATCTTAAAAGTTCTTTTACTGCATTTCGTTGATACATCTTCCAATTATTTTTCTGTGATACATTGAGTTTATCGAAATGCAAAGATACTACTTTTTTTGAAAATACACAAAGTCAGGGCAAATTTCTCTGTTTTTTGTCATAAAGTCAGGGCATTTTTCTCGAATTTTTGTCATAAAGTCAGGGCAAACTAATTGGATTTTAGCCACGAATAACACGAATTTACACTAATTTTCAACTTTCAACTAATGAACCACCACTTTCGCCGTCTTACTTCCCGACCGGATGATATACACTCCGCTGACGGTCAGAATGGTATTTGCCGTTTCGTCGGTCGCAACGCCTTGATATACAAGTTTCCCCAAGATGTCATACACGCGCCATGTTTCGCCGACGGTGAGTCCGCTGACGTACAGAATTCGGTTTTGGGTATATGCTTTCAGGGGGTTAGGCTGCGATATTTCGGGAATTTCTTCTGGGATGCCTTTTACCGTAATGTTAAAATCCTGCGTGTATTCTATGCCTATTCCCAAGCCATTTGCCACGATGGCGCTGACGATAGCAGTACCCTCTGATTCAATATTAAGTGTGTTGACGCCGCTGATGTAAGCGCCGGTGCTTCCTGCGTCACTGACTTTCCATACGATGCTCTTATAGGTGGCATTTGCCGGTACGACTGTCCCGGTGAGGAAGAGTGGAATTTTGATTATTCCTTCTGTTGGTACGTTTATGATGTCGGTTACGGCGACAAAATCTTCAGGGTTGATGCCGATTTTAAAATCTTTGATGTAGTCTATGCCGATTCCGGCGCCGTTTTCCATTGTTTTATTTCATCACTCTCGGTTTTTATCTTCGCTCCTATAATATATTTATAACCTCCTGATTCCAATAGTTCTATGTTTTTTTGATTCATCAACCCTGCATCGGCAACTATAACAAAATC
>Ga0099364_10001122_pt1 | contig 44674 bp, 31 predicted proteins | sample TergutTh196P3_FD_73070 | JGI IMG/M metagenome (GOLD analysis project Ga0099364, IMG submission 73070) | Microcerotermes parvus P3 segment gut microbial communities from Pointe-Noire, Republic of the Congo - Th196 P3 | ecosystem: Host-associated > Arthropoda: Insects > Digestive system > Gut ...
GAGTAAAAAAAGTTGTAGAAGAAATCCTTAAAAAAGGAAAGGCAATTTTATTTATTGATGAAATACACACGCTTGTAGGAGCGGGGTCTGTTTCCGGCAGTGCGATGGACGCTTCCAATATGTTAAAGCCCGCTTTAGCTTCAGGGAAACTAAGATGCATTGGGTCAACAACTCATGAAGAATACAGCAAACACTTTGAAAAAGATCGTGCGCTTTCCCGCCGCTTTCAAAAGATCGATATTAATGAACCGTCTGAAGCAGTTGCAATTGATATTTTAAAAGGACTGAAATCTCGTTATGAAGAATACCATAGCGTTCATTACAGCGATGAAGTTGTAGAAACAGCGGTAAAACTTTCTGCGCAATTTATAACAGAACGCCGTCTGCCGGACAAAGCTATTGATGTAATTGATGAAGCCGGCGCATTTGCCAGAATTGAAGCATACAAAAATAAAGAACAGGATTCCGCCACCGTGCAGGATGGCAAGATAGAAATTGTAAATATTAATCTGCCGGTAATTGAAAGCGTAGTTTCTAAAATTGCAAAAATTCCGGAAAGGTCTGTTGGAGAAAGTGAAAAAGATAAGTTAAAAGAATTAGAAAACCGTCTTAAAAATAAAGTCTTTGGTCAAGACGATGCAATAGCGGCAGTTGTAAAAGCTGTCAAGCGTTCACGAGCCGGCTTTAGAGCAGACGGTAAGCCTGTAGCCAACTTCCTGTTTGCGGGTCCAACAGGCGTTGGTAAAACTGAGCTTGCCCGTCAGCTTGCGGAAGTTCTTGGCATTGCAATGATTCGTTTTGACATGAGTGAGTATCAGGAAAAATATTCCGTGTCCCGTCTTGTGGGCTCTGCGCCGGGGTATGTTGGTTATGAAGAGGGCGGTCAGCTTACGGATGCCGTTCGTAAACAGCCGCACGCAGTAGTTTTGTTAGATGAAATTGAAAAAGCGCACACTGATATTTTTAATATATTGTTACAAATAATGGATTACGCAACCTTGACGGATAATCAAGGAAGAAAAGCGGATTTCCGTAATGTAATTTTAATTATGACAAGCAATGCGGGGGCAAGGGAAATTGGCAAAACGCTTATTGGTTTTGGGGATCGTGTGCAAGACAGCGGCGCAATTAACGATGCCGTAGAAAAAATCTTTACACCGGAGTTCCGCAACCGCCTTGATGCAGTTGTCCGCTTTGGGCATCTTTCCCGTGATATTATGGTTTCTATTGTACAAAAAGAGATTGATGCCTTTACCGTGCAGCTTGCGGAAAAGAGCGTAACCCTTACCGTTACGGAAGGCTGCTTGGAAAAACTTGCAGAAGAGGGTTACAGCAAAGAGTTTGGAGCCAGAAACGCAAATCGTCTTATAGAAGAAAAAATAAAATCTTTCTTTGTGGATGAAGTTCTTTTTGGCCGTTTAAGTGAAGGCGGCAGTGCTCTTGTAGATTATCGTGATGTTGATTACATTATGGATATTCAAGGATAATGTCTTATTTTAAACCCGGGCCGGATCCTTCTTTCCCATATTTGACATATAACGATTATTATACATTTCCAAACCCAAAAGAATGGAACAGTAACATTATAGCGATTGGCGGAAACCTGTCTCCGGGTATGCTGCTCTCCGCTTATGAGCAGGGTATCTTTCCTTGGTACGGCCCTGAAGATCCGGTTATATGGCAGTCCCCCGATCCTCGCTTTATTTTATTTCCGGATAAATTACATATTTCATCTTCTATGCGGAAAATTTTAAAGAAGAATGTCTTTGAAATAACATTTAACAAAGATTTTGCAGGTGTAATTAAAGGCTGCGCTCAGGCAATCCGCTGTTATCATGGTTTAGATCATAATGGAACATGGATTACAAAAGACATAATAGAAGCATACATAGAGCTGTACCGATTGGGTTTTGTTCTTTCTGCAGAAGCCTGGCAAGACGGAGAATTAGCAGGCGGCTGCTATGGCGTATTGATGGGCAAAGTTTTTATAGGGGAGTCTATGTTTACCAAAAAGAGCAATGCCTCCAAAGCCGCCTTCCTAACCTTAGCGCAAAAACTTTTTGAAAACGGCGCCGCCTTTATAGACTGCCAAACCCCATCCAGCCACTTAGGAAGTATGGGCGCGGAAGAAATGTCCCGCGAAGGCTACCTTGCGTTGTTGAAGGTAAATAGGGCGGTGCGGTTTTAGGTAAGCCCAATAACGCTGCAAGTAGTACTAGAATTTTTCAATCTTCATCAGTGTTAATCTGTGCAAATCAGAGTCAGTAGTGATCCCGATCGCCTACCCTTTACACAAAAACCCTATTTTTTGTAGTATATAATTAATGATACATAATAAACCTGAACAAACCAAGAAAAATGCCGAAGAATCGCTTGCCCTTGCCTCAGCTCTTTTTCCACATGAAGAGTGGAAAATTCAGACTAGGATATAATCAAGGAGCTTCTTTATTTAAATACAGCAATATTCCCGACACATTTACAAAAAGCCATTCGGTATTTATAAGATTATTATCCGATATACCCATTAATAGCGTAAAAGCCAAAATAGCAGGTGTATTAAAATATCGATATGATGATGGCTCATTTATCTGTTATTTTGAGAATAACGATGAATTACATATTTGGACATATGAAGAATTACGGTCAATAATTGGAGCCCAATAATGAGCCTATAAAAAAAAATTCCCCAGTACCTAAATACTAGATACTGGGTTCGGTAGAATGAGGCCACAACGCCGCCTCATTTAGTGGCGACCCCCTTACGAGGATATCTATAATATAACCCATCATAAAGAAATTGTCAAGCCAATAAAGCCACTACCTTACCCGATAACGGTGTGCCATAGAGGAGATTAGGATTCTAAGATTTTCTATATCGATTTGGTCAAAAAAGACAAGTTCTTTTGCAATTTCTTCCATAAAGTGGTTAATGGGCATATTTGAGATTTGTGTAGGTTGTTCTCTGCCGGTTAAAAGGTATTCGACTGTAACCCCCAGAGATTCGGCGATTTTATATGCAATGTCCGCCCTTGGAAGAATGTTTCTTGTTTTCCATGAAGAAAAAGTCCCTTTTGCAACCTTTGTTTTTCTATATAGCCACTCAAAACTGGTCTTTTGCCTGCTTACCTCCAGAGCAACCATATCCCAAAAGAAAACACCGTCCATACATGAAGTTTAACCTATTAAAGTCTGCAAATGAATGATTTTATGTTGATTAAAGTCTGCATTTATGGTATTTATATAGCAATTAACTGCATATGCAGACATATTATTTGAATTTAAGGGGATAAATATGAAAAAGACCAAATTTAGCTGGGCTCTAACCTTGGCTGTTTTTTGCCTTGTTTTTGCCTTTGTTGGGTGTCCTGAAGCAAAACCTACGGTAATTCGATCTATGGTAGGTATAGCGATCAAAACACAGCCGGATAAACTTACTTACACGCACGGTGATACATTCGATCTTGCAGGGCTTGAGGTAACGCTGATTTATGATGATACTACAGAGGAATATATTACTGTCACGGATTTTACCACTAAGAATATAACAACAAGCCCTGAACAAGACGATACTTTGGTACATTTAACACATAACAATCAACCGGTTACAATAACATATAATGATATTCCACAGTTAGCTGCAACAACAAACAATTTGACTGTGAATCCCAAAGTTATTACTTTTGCTGTTGATTCAATTCTAGCACAAACATATACAGGAAATTCTCTTACGCCGGATGTCACGGTAAAGGATAATACGGAAATACTAACATTAAACACTGACTACACGGTAGAGTACATAAACAATACCAATGCGGGAACTGCTACTGTAAATGTTACAGGTACAGGCAACTATACAGGCAGTTCCGGCAGTACGACCTTCACAGTTATTCCGCCGTCAGATATTGATATTGGCAGTCCTTCGGTAAGGATTTATCTGAATGGCAGTACCATTCCCTTAACGGAAGGAGGAAGTACCCAGATTACAGCAGGAACAGGAACCTATGGTGTTAGCATTGCTACCGGTATTTATTCTCAAATTATCTGGTACTTAAACGGCAGTATCGTACCACAGTGGGGGAACCGGACAGCAGTTGTTCTGACAAAGAGAGTTGGCGGAACATATCTAGTAACAGTTGAAACTATTGCCGGAGGAGCAAGAAATACCGGCACCCATATTTTTGTGGTTGAATAAGGAGAAAGACAAATGAAAAATGAGAAAATAAATATGATTAAAAAAAATTTTAGGTTTTTAATTGTTGTGTGTTCACTGTTATTTATATTTGGTTGTCCTGATCTGCTTGTGCTAGTTGACGATACTGTAAATAACAATGACGAAGACGGCGTTTTTGTCCGCATTTACATAGGAGAAGATAATACAAACGCACGGACAATTCAGCCCGGACATGACTCTATTGCCGGATACCGGCTGACATTTACAGACGGAATACATGAGCCGGTTGATATTACTGCCAGTAATTCTACAGAGGTGTATCTTAATAATGGCAACTGGACAATTACTGCTACAGCATATAGACAGGATGGCGTTATTGGCAATGATTATGATGCAATTGCAGACGGCAGCATTACTATTACAATTAGCGGCGGCAATGTGCAGGGAACGATACCGCCAATAATCCTGTCATCGATTGGCAGTGGAGACGGCACGCTGCGTTATTCATTAACTTTGGAAAGTGGGCATGGTACATTTACCCTATGGCAGATAGACGGACAGAATAAAGTTAGTAATTTTGGCAATAATAATGGCGAGTTGTTTTTTCTCTCACCGGAAAGCGGTGATTTCTTACTTCCTACAGGCCGTTATATTGCTGAAGCAAAAATAACAAACTTGCAAGGGAACATAGCTTTCCGCAGAGATATAATTGAAATCTGGCAGAACACTGTCAGCTTTTTTGAAGGACCTACTGTTTATGTTGATCCCAGTGTTCTAATGCCAAACAGCGGAGCGGCATTGTGCGAAACAAATTCTACAATTAATGGTATTCCGATTGGTTCGGGCAGTTGGTATGGTGGTGGTTGGAGTGAAGTATATCCAAGAACTTATACAGTAACAGCTATTACTCCCTGGCCTGTTAGTTTTCCGCATACCGCGGAGTTTAAGCTTGAATTTGAAACAGATTCTCTTTTTGCAACCATTGGCTGGAACGCAAATACCGGCGAATTTCCGAATGGAGAATATTTTACTGGGGAGATTCCAACAGACTTTACAGACAATAATGTTTTGTGGATAAGAGTAATTTCCGAAGACGGCGATACTTTTAGGTACTACAGGTTTGATATAACACCGCAACCTCCGTCGCCGCCGGGTAACGGTTTTTTTATAAATAAAGATACTAATTCCGGTTTTATTGGCGGAATTATAAGATGAACTATACCTGATAATTTGGATAATATAACCGGTTATCGAATATATTGGGGTTCTGATGAAACTACCAAATTAAGTCCTATTCCAATTTTTCCACAGATACTTGGGACGCTTATAGATAAGAATGTGGATCATCAGGAAGTAGCAATTGGCACTGCATTACCGACAGGAGCAAATTTCTTCCTTATTTACATTGTTGACGGAGTAAATGAATACCCGGTATGCCTTGCCATACCTATAGAAACTACCCAACTAACCGAAGGCATCTGGGCGGACGGCAGTATAACGACTGATACAGTAGGTAGGGAACAATGGTATAAGTTCACAGCGACAGCGGAAACACAATGGATACACTTTTCTCCCGGTACGCTTAGGTGGGTGTATATGCAATTGTATGACACAGCCGGTGTTGAGGTGGGAAGTTCGTCAGATTTATCCTGGGGGAACACAATAGTTTCCCGAACAGTAACAAGCGGACAGGAGTATTACTTAAGGGTATGGCCATATTTCAGTGGCAACACCGGAACATATCGGATAGGGTTTAATAGACCAGATTCGCCACCGCTAGCAATAACGCTTCCAACCCAAGGCGTTATACAGTTAACCGAAGACATCTGGTCGGGCGGTAACAGTGGGCAGTGGTATAAGTTCACAGCAACAGCGGAAACACAATGGATACACTTTTCTCCCGGCTCATTGGATAATGTGTATGTGCGAGTGTATGACTCAGCCGGTGTTGCGGTGGAAAGTTCGTCATATTTATCCAGTTCAACCACAAGAGTTTCCCGTACAGTAACAAGCGGGCAGGAGTATTACTTAGGGGTATATTCTGGCAACACCGGAACATACCAGATAGGGTTTAATAATAGATCAGTGATACCTCCTGATACCACTATCACACAACTAAACGAAGACACCTGGGCGGACGGCAGTTTAACGACTGATACACCGAACAGTGAGCAGTGGTATAAATTCACAGCTACAGCAAGTACGCAGTGGATACACTTTTCTCCCGGCTCATTGGATTATGCGGGTGTGCAATTGTATGACTCAGCCGGTGTTGAGGTGGGAAGTTCGTCAGATTTATCCACATGGGGGAACACAATAGTTTCCCGAACAGTAACAAGCGGGCAGGAGTACTACTTAAGGGTATGGCCATATTCCAGTGGCAACACCGGAACATACCGGATAGGGTTTAATAGATCAATTGGCTCTAGTACCATAACACTAAACGAAGACACCTGGGCGGACGGCAATATAACGACTGATACACCGAACAGTGAGCAGTGGTACAAATTCACAGCAACAGCAGAAACGCAGTGGATACACTTTTCTCCCGGCTCATTGGATTATGTGTATGTGCAATTGTATGACTCAGCCGGTATTGCGGTGGGAAGTTCGTCAGATTTATCCACATGGGGGAACACAAGAGTTTCCCGAACAGTAACAAGCGGGCAGGAGTACTACTTAAGGGTATCGCTAATATACGGTGACACCACCGGAACATACCGGATAGGGTTTAATAGATCATTTCGCTCTCCTAGTACCATAACACTAAACGAAGACACCTGGGCGGACGGGAGTTTAACGACTGATACACCGAACATGGAACAGTGGTATAAATTCACAGCGACAGCGGAAACACAGTGGATACATTTTTCTCCTGGTACGCTGTCTAGTGTTAGTGTACAATTGTATAACTCAGACGGTATCTATGTGGTAGGTACAAATTTATACGACTGGAGTACAAGAAATTTGTTGACAGTAACAAGCGGGCAGGAGTACTACTTAATGGTGAGTGGCAGCACCGGAACATACCGGATAGGTTTTAATAGATCAGATACTCCGCCGATGCAGTGAAGCGGGAAAGGTTTATCGTAAGAGAAATATTGCTGGAAACGTGGCCACAGATTGACACTGATTAAGCACTGATTTACGCAGAAAAAGATTAGATCTTTAATCCGCGTAAATCAGCGTTCTTTTCCGTGCAAATGGCTCACTTCGTTCGCCGTTGGTGAGGAAATTATTTAACCGCAGACATTCGTCTGCTCACCAAATAGTGTCAGTCGTGATCCCGCCTAAAGAAATGGATAGGTATACAAAAACCCTCGCGCGGCTCGCTTGCGCGGCGTAGCCGGGCGCAGAGATATGAGTGCGCGGAGAACTATGAAAGCTAATATATCTTATCTTATCTTATCCTAGCTATATTAAAACTTTAAATTTTTAAGATTTCTAGGTTAGATATATTTATCTTAACTAGTTAATATCTCCGCGCCTCCGCGCCTCCGCGCGAGGTGAATTTAACCAATCAGTGTCAGTCGTGACCCCGCTCCGCCCATTGTCGATAACCATAGCCCTCTTTGTTTATATTTTTTTTTGTGCTATATTTGGATTATGGATACCCCAGAAACAAAGATATAGATGATGTCTGAGGAGTAAAAATGGCATTAACCGAAACTGAAAATAGGGAATATAAACGCCAAATAACAGACGATATTGAAAAAGCCGTCGTTGCTTTTTTGAATGCTTCAGGCGGAGAAGTGCATATTGGCATAGACGATAACGGCAATGTGTACGGAGTGAATAACTACGATGAAACTGTTCTTAGTTTTATTGACAGAATAAAGAATAATATAACGCCATCGGCAATGGGTTTATTTACCGTTTCGCCAAAAACAGGCAAAAATGGCAAGGTTTATATAATTTTGAAAATAGCAGGCGGCCTTGAAAAACCCTACTTTATCAACAAGTACGGAATGTCAAAAAAAGGGTGCTTTATAAGAATAGGCACTCAGAATTCACAAATGCCGCAAGCCATGATAGATAACCTTTATGCTCGGCGTTCTTTGCATACCCTTCATAATGTCGTATCGCCTCGTCAAAACCTAACATTCCGCCAATTAAAGATTTTTTACGAAGAAAAAGGATATACGACTGACAATGAGAATTTTCTTGAAAACCTCGATTTCTATACTGAGGATGGCAAGTTTAATTATGTCGCATACCTTATGGCGGATAATAACAGTGTTTCTGTCAAAATGGTACAGTATGCCGGAAATGATAAGGTAACGATACTAAAAAAAATAGAGTGCGGCAATTGTTCGCTTGTAAAAGCGGCTTATGCAATTCTTGATGCCCTTGATATATATAACCAGACTGCTGTTGAAATCACATATCCTAATCGCATTGAAACGCGGCTTGTAGAACCGATTGCCCTGCGCGAGGCAGTGTTGAACGCTATTATTCATAACGACTACATAAGGGGAGCCTATCCTGTAGTTGAGTTCTTTTCGGACCACGTAGAAATAACTTCATCCGGCGGCTTGCCTTTGGGGCTTACACAGAAAGCATTTTTCAAGGGAAAATCTTTACCGCGTAATCGTGAGATAATGAGGATATTCTCAGATATGGAGCTTGCCGAACAATTAGGATCAGGGATGCACCGCATAATGAAATACTATAAACCGGAGGACTATACGATAGACGAAGCTTTTCTTACAGCCCAATTTGAGTATAACAAGCAAGCACTTACCGTTCTGAGTGGGCAAAATGGTACAGAAGAAAGTACGGAGAAAGTACGGAGAAAGTACGGAGAAAGTACGGAGAAAGTACGGAGAAAGTACGGAGAAAGTACTGTGTTATCTTTGACAAAGAAGCGCATTATAGAGCTAATTACGGCAGATTCTATGATAACCATTGACGGCTTGGCTAAAGCAATTGGAATTAGCACAAGTGCGATAGAGAAGAATATAAGACAATTGAAAGAAGCAAATTTTCTCAAACGTCAAAACGGTAATAAAGGCGGGTATTGGGAACTTCATCTACCTTCCAATCAGTGTTAATGGCTCACTTCAACAACCCCTTCTACCGCTGGAGGAAGAAAAGAAATGGATAGGTATACAAAAACCCTCGCGCGGCTCGCTTGCGCGGCGTAGCCGGGCGCAGAGATATGAGTGCGCGGAGAACTATGAAAGCTAATACATCTTATCTTATCCTAGCTATATTAAAAATTTAAAATTTTAAGAAATGTAGGTTAGATATATTTATCTTAACTAGTTAATATCTCCGCGCCTCCGCGCGAGGCAATGAATTTGCAACCCCCTACGCTTCCCGTAAAAACGCAACATATCCCTTATAAGTAAAGTACAAATCAATCTTGCTGATAACCTCAAACGGAGAGTGCATGGAAAGTACGGCAATGCCGCAATCTAAAACTTCCATTCCCAAGTTGGCGGCAAAGAGAGCGATTGTTCCGCCGCCGCCTTTGTCAACTTTGCCAAGTTCGCCAAATTGCCACTGAATATTGTTGCGCTCCATAATCGCTTGCACTTTGGCGCAGAACTCCGCATTGGCATCGCTTGCGCCGCGTTTGCCGCCGGAGCCGGTGTATTTTTCAAGGCCAATTCCCTTTCCAATAAATGAGCCGTTCTTTTTATCAAAGACTCCCGCATAAGTGGGGTCAAACGCAGCGTTGACATCAGCGGAGAGCATACAGCAGCGCGAGAGGCAAAGGCGTAAGTCGTTTTCTGTGCCGTTACATAAAAGCGCAAAGAAGTTTTCAAAGTTTGTAGAACCTGCGCTTGTGTTACCAACGGAGCCAATCTCTTCTTTATCGGAGAGGTAGCACATTACAGTTTTTTCCGGAGCAGATTTTTCTTTTGCAAAATCAATCATTGCTCTGATTGCGGGGAAGGAACAGCAACGGTCATCGTGACCGTAAGCGCCAATTAAACTGCGGTCAAAACCGACATCGCAGGCTTTGAAAGCGGGAACAAACTCAATCTCTGCTCTTGCAAAGTCAATTTCTTTTATGCCGTATTTTTCATTAAGAATAGCCAGAATATTAAGTTTTATTTTTTCTTTAACTTCTTTGTCGGCGTATGGCCGTGAGCCGACAAGTATGTCTAAATCTTCGCCATCAATTGCTTCTGTCATTTTTTTTTGCATTTGATCTTTTGCAAGATGGGGCAGAAGGTCAGTCACCGTAAAAACAGGGTCGCCGGGTTCTTCGCCGATTGTTATTTTTGTGAGCTTTCCTTTTTCATCCGCAAACACGCCGTGCATGGCAAGCGGAATAGTTGTCCACTGATATTTTTTTATACCGCCGTAGTAGTGTGTGTCAAAGAGGGCAAGGTCACTGTCTTCATAAAGCGGGTTTTGCTTAAGGTCAAGGCGCGGAGAATCGATATGGGCTCCAAGAATATTGCACCCTTCAATTACGGGCTTCTTTCCAATAATTGCGGCAGAGATAGATTTACCCTTTATATTTTGATAAACCTTCATTCCCGTTTTAAATTGTTTGTTCTTAATGCTGTCAATATTAACAAAGCCGTTTTTTTCCAATAGGTCAACGGTGAATTCGACACATTCGCGTTCGGTTTTACCTTTGTCTAAAAATTGTTTGTACGACGATGCCAGTTCTTCAACTTCTTTTTCAGTTTTAGCATCAATATTTTCCCAGCAGTTTTTCAGCTTAAAAAAAAGCTTTTCTTCCAACTGCTGCCCCTTGCTTTTTTTGCCTTTTTCTTTTGTTTCTTTTGCCATGTTTTTCTCCTGCTTTTATGATACAATAAATCCTATGAAAATACGAGACCGTTACGCCCCTTCCCCCACGGGCCTTCAGCACATTGGCGGGATTAGGACAGCCCTTTTTAATTACCTATTTGCCCGTGCAAACGAAGGCAAGTTTATCCTGCGGCTGGAAGATACAGACCGCACTCGCTCAGAAGACTGCTTTGTGCAGAACCTTTACGATACCTTTGAGTGGCTGGGTATTAAATGGGACGAAGGCCCGGATATTGGCGGCGAGTTTGCTCCATATATCCAATCTGAGCGGTCTAGCCTTTATAAAAAATACGCGCAGAAACTTTTGGACAAGGGTCAGGCTTATTATTGTTTTTGCTCGTCAGAAAGACTGGAAAAAGTCCGCCTTGAAAGAGAAGCTGCCAAATCATCAGAGACTGGCTACGACCGCCATTGCCGAAGTATCGATCCTATTGAAGCTGCTAAAAAAGCCGCCGCCTTGAATGCAGGGGAAGCCTGCACTGTCAGATTAAAAATCCCGCTGGGAGAGCACACAACATTTCAAGACCATCTGCTTGGCGATATTGAATGGAAGAACGATGATGTAAACCCCGACCCTGTTTTGTTAAAGTCCGACGGCTTTCCTACTTATCATCTTGCAAATGTGGTTGACGATCATTTAATGGAGATAACTCATGTTCTGCGTGCGCAGGAGTGGCTTTCTTCTACGCCGCTTCATGTGATAATGTACAAGGCGTTTGGCTGGGTGCCGCCGGAATTTTGCCACCTTCCAATGGTGATGGGGCAGGACGGGAAAAAACTTTCCAAACGGCACGGTGCTACAAGCATTGACGAATTCCGCAGGCAAGGTTATTTGCCGGAAGCGCTTTTAAATTATGTCGCTCTTTTAGGCGCATCTTATGAAGAGGGAAAAGAGATTTATACGCTGGAAGAACTTGCCGCTCGTTTTAGTTTGGAAAAATTAAATAAAGCACCGGCGGTTTTTGATTATAAAAAACTGGAATGGTACAATGGCCAGTACATCAGAATGAAAAGCGATGACGAGCTTGCAAAGTTGTGCCTGCCAATTGCGGTAGAAGCGGGCTTGTTTGGTGCAGTCGGCACAGAGCCAACTCCGTCGCAAATGGAAATTTTTACAAAGGCAATGCCGCTTGTAAAAGAGCGCCTTGTTTTTCTTGGCGAGGTTCCTGAGAAAATAGCGTATCTTTTTAAAGAACCCGATATTCCTGCGGCGGAAGAGTTTATTCCAAAAAAACTGGACTTGGCTGCAACGGCGGAACTCTTGCGTCATGCGTTGGAACTTGTCAAGCCGCTGGCAGAAGCAAAGGATGACGAGCAGGCGGAAAACTTAATAAAAGCGGAAGCTGAAAAAAGAGGGATAAAACTTGGAGATTTAATGATGCCGCTTAGGGTTGCAATTACCGGCAGCAGGATAAGTCCCCCGCTTTTTGGCTCTTTACGGATTTTAGGAGCGGAATGTTCTGAAAATCGAGTAAAAAATGCGTTAAATTCCATATTATAAGTGGTAAATTTGTATGAAAAATATTAAAATTAAATTGGATGAAAATTTTTTCTTTTCTGTTTAATAAAATTAGAAATCCTCGTTTGCTGTATTTGCAGCTTTTATTTGTAACACTTGCGTTTACCTTAATGGTGGTTACAAGCGGCGTTTTTGTTTACAATATGCTTAAAAATTACATGAGACAGGATGCAGAAAATATACTTATCCAAACACAGATTCGAATTCAGAATGAACTTACAGAACCGGAAACATTAATGATTTCCATTGTAAGAGAAACCCGTAATATATTAATAAAGGGCGGCACCGCAGAGGATGTGTCAGAATATTTTAACTCAATTTCCGCCGATTTAATAAATAAAAAATCCGGTTTTTCTTTTGATGGTCTTCATGGTTATTTTGATGTATTGGATGGAGCTTACATAACTTCTTTGGGGTGGACAGCGCCAGAAGGTTTTGATGCAACAACCCGTACATGGTATATTGCGGGTGTAGAAGCGGAAGGCAGAATTGCCTCATCTCCAATGTTTAGGAGTGTTCGTACCGGTCAATACCAAATTTCGTTTGTATGTCAAATTTTTGATGATGAAAAAAAGCCGCTTGGTGTAATAGCCATGAATGTTCCTTTGAATAATATTTCTACTTTTGTTTCTGAAACAAAAACTACCAAAGGCGGATACGGGTTTTTGGTAAATGAAAATTTAGAATTGATTGCACACCCCGAACAAAGTCTTATAGGCGGACAACTTGTGGAGGTTAGTGCCGCGTTCCGTGCAATTATGGAAAGCTTACAACCGGGAACGGGTGACATTACAGAAGTTGATGCTAGAAATTTTATGAATATAGATTCTGTCTTTTTTTCCCGGCAAATTGAAAATGGCTGGTATTTGGGTGTAATGATACCTGAAAATGAATATTACAAAAATTTAACATCTTTGCTTGTGTTTCTTGGAATTCTGGCTTTTGTTTTAATGGTGACAATAGACGTTATACTTATAGGAATTGATAAAGCAAAAACCAAAGCAAACAAAGCTTTTAATGAACAGGGTGCTGCTCTTGCGGAAAATCTAAAAAATATTTTAAATAGCATAGACGCTATGATTTATGTTACTGAACCTGAAACAGGTAAAATCTTGTTTATAAATGAAAGCATGAAAAAACATTATAATGTCGATGGTGATTGCGTTGGAGAAGTGTGTTACAAAATATTCCAGAATGGGCTAGAATCACGATGTAGTTTTTGTCCTTGCTTTCAACTTGATAAAGATCCATCCGGAGCAGTTATTTGGGAAGAGCATAGTACAAAAACAGAACGAATATACCGCAATGTTGACAGATATATTCCCTGGCCAAACGGACAAACAGTTCATATTCAGCACTCCGTTGACATGACGGAATTAATTTCTGCAAAAGAACTGGCAGAACAGAGCAGCCGTTATAAGAGTGCGTTCTTGGCAAATATGAGCCATGAAGTCCGTACCCCAATGAACGCAATACTTGGCATAGCAGAAATTCAATTGCGTAATGAAAATATATCACCATCTGTAGAAGAAGCATTTGGCAAAATTTATGATTCCGGAAATCTTCTGCTTCATATTATTAATGATATTCTTGATTTATCTAAAATAGAAGCGGGAAAAATGGAGCTTATTCCCGTTAAATATGATGTTCCAAGTTTAATTAATGACACCGTACAATTAAATCTTTTACGCTATGAAAGCAAGCCTATAACATTCAAGATTAATGCTGATAAAAATACTCCGCTTACTTTATATGGCGATGAGCTTCGTATAAAACAGGTGTTAAATAATGTTCTTTCCAATGCTTTTAAATATACACATTCCGGAGAAATATCACTGTCAGTGTCCGCTGAATATTTAGATAATGAAGAAAAAACGGCAATCCTTGTTCTTGATGTTAAAGATACAGGACAGGGGATGACAGAAGAGCAGATCAAAAAACTTTTTGATGAATATACCCGTTTTAATTTAAAGGCTAATCGTACAACTATTGGTACAGGTTTAGGCATGACCATTACAAGACAACTTCTTGATATGATGAAGGGAACAATCAGTGTAAAAAGCAAGCCCGGAGAAGGTTCTGTATTTACCGTACGCATTCCGCAGCTACGTTTGGATTCTGCCGTGTGCGGCGCGGAGCTTGCGGAAAAATTACACAATTTTACTTTTCATAGCACATCAATAGGTAAGAAGTCTCAAATAATTCGTGAGTATATGCCTTATGGAAGTGTTCTTGTAGTTGATGATGTTGAATCTAATATATATGTTGCAAAAGGTATGTTGATGTCTTATGGATTAAAGATTGATACAGCAACCAGCGGTTTTGAAACCATAGAAAAAATAAATAAGGGCAATGTTTATGATGTTATATTCATGGACCACATGATGCCAAAAATGGATGGAATGGAAGCCGTAAAAAAAATCCGTGAAATGGGATATAAAAATGCCATAGTAGCTCTTACAGCCAATGCGATTGTAGGACAGGCCGGTATGTTTATGAAAAATGGCTTTGACGGTTATATTTCCAAACCGATTGATTCACGCGAATTGAATCATATGTTAAATGATTTTATAAGGAATAAACAGCCGCCTGAGGTTGTGCATAAAGCGCGGCTTGAACAACAGCAAAAAAATATACGGTATAAAAAAAATGGAGCTATAAAACCGTCAGATGTAGAAAAATTTTTTGTGCTTGATGCGGAAAAAGCTATAGATGTCCTAAAAAATATGTTTATACAACTGCATGAGCTTAATGAAAATGAACTTGAATTGTATATAATTACAATTCATGGAATGAAAAGTGCCTTGGCTAATATTGGAGAAAAACAATTATCCGATGTCGCTCTTAGACTTGAAACTGCTGGCAGAGATAAAACTCATTCTGTAATACTGGAAGAAACCTCTGTATTTATCAAAGCATTACAATCTTTGGTTGTAAAATACAAACCCGCAGAACATGAAAAAACACAAGATACTGTAATGTTAGAAGAAGATAGACTATTATTGCAGGAAAAACTTGCAGATATTAAAGAAGCGTGCGTATCTTTGAACAAAAAAGCTGCAAAAGAAGAGTTGAACATTTTAAAACAGAAAAATTGGCCGCAGAATATAACAGATGTTTTAGATAAGTTATCTGTAATGCTTCTTCATAGTGCTTTTGAAGAAGCATCATCCATACTGGATGTATTTGTTATAGATGCTAGTTCCTAAAAGCTGCCGCATAGATTTCATTGTCCATCAATCTTTGAAGTCTGATAATTTCTTCTCTGGCTCTTTGATCTCTTGTTTCATTGTGAACATTTTGCATAAAAATTAAGGCTTCATTTAGCTGTCTTTGTGCTGTCATAATAAGACTTACGTTAAAAGCAGCCGCATAACTTCCTGTATCACGGTAAATGCTAAGGAAAGCCTCCTGAGCGGCTATGTAATTTCTGGCTTTAACAAAGGATGCGGCATCTTTTGCTCTTTGTTTTATAGCTTTATCTTTAGAAGTTTCACTCATAAGATTGCGGCTTTCAGTAATAGTGTATGGAACCATGCTTCTTGCCAAATCTCTCATGTTTTTATATATCATATTTTGCACCAGTATTTCCGGTGATGTTAAATATTCGTTATAATTATGTTGATTCTGGGCTCTTCTGCCTCTGGATCGCCGGATATTTACATCATAAAGTTCTTCATCCTCTACTAAAAGTTCGTAATAATCAGTAAAAGAATCTTCTATTGTTTTGGTTCCAATAATAGCGTTATTGCTGTCTGTAAGAGTATAAATAAATGCCAGTTGAACTACCCTTTCAAAAATTAAATAGTCGGCTAAAGCTTCACTCTCCTTTTCAAATTTTACTTCAGAAGTTGTACTGTCATTGACAATAGCATAATAAACCTTGCCGGTAAAAACGGCATCAAAAGGAGTATACCCCTCATTTGTCCACACTTGGACCTGATTAAAATGATTGGCTCTCCGTATTTGGGAGTAAGATGTTGAGTTTAGTAATGAAGCGACATGTCTTTGCAGCGCTGTATCTTCTGATACTTCAAAAGGAACTATCGCGACACTTCTAATACTTGCGGTATTCCATTCCGGCAGCCTTGTTGTTTGATAAGATACAGATGTCGCACAGCTCGCAAGAATAATTAACGTTATAATGGTTAATATAATACCTGTTTTTCTCATATGCCTATGATATAATATTCCTATGAATAACACAAGGCAAAATGTTTGCAAGCATGAAGCATGCAAGACTGCTATCGCTCTTTGCGCGGTAGGTGCGGAAAAAGTTGTTTCCAACGAACTGAAAAAACTTGGTGAAAAAAACACTTTTATAATAGAAGAGTCCTCTTATGGCAAAGTTCGTTTTAAGACCGATATAGCGGGGCTGTACAAAGCACTTATCGGCTTGCGTGCCGCTGACAAGGTTCTGCTTGAAATAACAAATTTCAAAGCTGTTGACTTTGATGCTCTTTTTGAGGGAACCGCTACGGCACAGTGGGAAACGCTTGTCCCAAAAGGTATGGGGCTTGTCGTGTCAAAAGTACGGACAAACCGTTCTCAGTTAAAAGCGGAGACCAGTATTCAAGCTATTGTCCACAAGGCGGCGGCACAGAGGCTTTGCACTCAATATAAAACAGACAGGCTGCCTGAACAAAAACCTGTTGCAAAGGGTTCAGAGGAAAACCCTGTAAAAGTTGCGGAAGTCCGCGTTTATATAGAAAAAGATACGGTGTCCCTGTTAGTTGATCTTAGCGGGGAACCTCTTTTTAAACGAGGTTATCGAAGTGAAGGCGGCGTAGCTCCTCTTAGAGAAACAACTGCCGCCGCCCTCTTGCTGCTCAGTGGCTGGAAGCGCAAGTTTCCATTATATGATCCCTTTTGCGGCTCCGGGACTTTTCTAATAGAAGCACTTATGTACGCATGGGATATGGCACCCGGTTTGGGAAGACGGTTTGCCATTGATGATCTCCTTGTCGCTGATACCAAAATTGACAAATTAGTGCGGGAAGAGTTCCGCTCTAAAATAGACTATGACAGACTTATAAGAATAGCCGGCAGCGATGAAGAGGCGCGCTCCGTCTCCATTGCATTGTCCAATGCGGCGCGCCTGCGCGACATAGCCGAAAATCGCCCCCCGCAAAGAGGAATCCGCTCTGCCGGTGGAACAGCCACAGATATCAATCTAAAAACAATTCCCATGAAAGACGCTTGTTTTTCCGTAGAAAACACTGGTTTAATAATAACAAACCCGCCCTATGGTAAAAGATTGGGAGACCCGGCTATAGCAGAGCAAACATACAAAGATATGGCAGGTCTAGCAGAGCGATTTCCCGGCTGGAAGCTTGCTGTCATAACCGACCACAGCGGGTTTGAAAGCTTTTACGGTAAAAAAGCGGATAGTTGCCGTGAAATAAGTAATGGAAATACGCCTTCCTTTTTTTATCAATATGATGTAATATAGAGTATGGCTATAACCGTTGAACATGAAGAAAGACGGAAATCAATTTTAGAAAAAGCTCTTACTGTCTTTGTGGATGATGGGTTTGAAGGGGCTACTTTTCAAAAAATTGCTGACCGTTGCGGAATTACCCGAACAATACTATATCTCTATTTTAAAAACAAACGTGAGATTTTTACCTACAGTATAAAACAACTTTTATTGAGTGTAGAAGAAAATATAAACTCAATCCGGGTAGATAAATCTTTAAGCAGTACGGATAAAATCATTAAAGTTCTTTATGCTATTTTTAAACTTTTTGAACAAAACCAGCAGTTGCTCTATGTCATACTGGATTATCTTTTGCATATTTCAAAAAACGACACCAGTCCTGAAGTTAAAGTTAGAAGAAGAACAGTAAAACTACGGCATATTTTGGCTTCTATGGTTATAGAGGGAGTTAAGGCCGGGGAATTTAAAAAAATTAATATTAAATTAGCAGACGATTTTATTTACAATTTAATTGAATCCGCAATTTTCCAATTGGTAATTTTAAAAAGAAAAAACCTTGACGAACTCAAAGAAACCGCCGCCTTTGCCGTAAAGCAGCTTAATAACGATCTTCATTGAGCATTTTCATGTTTCAAATAAGTGTTAATTTTTTCTATAACGATGTCAAAATCAATCGGCTTACCAACATGATCATCCATACCGGCATCATGGCATTTTTCTATATCTTCTTTAAATACATTAGCTGTCATTGCTATAATTGGCGTTTTTTGAGTAACTTTGCCTAAGCCTGTCTCAATTTCCCTTATTTTGTGTGTTGCCTCATAACCATCCATTTCAGGCATTTGCACATCCATAAAAATCATTTCATATCTATCCGGTTCTTCACTGTACATTTTTACAGCTTGAATACCATTTTCTGCACAGTCAATTTCAAGTCCTGTTGGCTCTAGGATTGTCATTAGAATTTCGCGGTTTATTTCCATGTCTTCTACCAGTAGTATGCGGTGACCTTTAAAAAGCCCGTTAATAGTTTGTGTTGATTCCTGTTCTTTTTGCAATTCTAATCCCATGCACTCATTAATAATATCCTCCACAGAAGATGGAAATAAAGGCTTGGATAAGAATTTGTCAACCCCGGCTTCTTTTGCTTCTTTTTCTATATCGTTCCATTGAGCGGCAGAAATCATAATTACTACTGAATTACCAGAATTATCAGCTTGTTGTAATTTAAGTTTTTCAGTCAATTTAATTCCGTCCATGTCCGACATTATCCAGTCAATAAAATAAATATTGTAGGGTTGATTTTGCTCAACTAGTCTGAGCGCTTCCTCTCCGCTACTGGCAGTATCGCATTTTGCTCCCAGTCCATTTATTATATCACTGACATATTCCAGAACATTCAGATCATCATCAACTACCAGTACGCGAGCATTGTTCAGATTTATATTTGAAGGTAGGAGTTTTTGTACTTTCTCTTCACCTCTTCCAACCAGAATGGTAAAAATAAAAGAAGAACCCTTGTTAACTTCGGATTCAATCCGTATTTTTCCACCCATCATTTCTATAATTCTTTTGGAGATTGCAAGACCCAGTCCTGTACCTCCGTATTTGCGTACCGTACTGCTTTCCGCCTGCATAAAAGATTTAAACAAACGTTTTTGCTGTTCGGGAGTTATACCTATTCCGGTATCTGTTACAGAAACATGTATTACACAAAAACCGTTATCTTCCCCAAGGAAACGGGCATTAACAATGATGGAACCTTCATCAGGTGTAAATTTAATGGCATTACTTAAAAGGTTGGTAAATACCTGCGCAATCCGTTGATCATCACCAGTTATAGTTTTGGGAATTGTTTTATCAATATAAACTGAGAGTCTTTGTTTTTTTTCATCTAGGCGGAAGTGAACAACATTTACCACCCTTTGTAACATTCTTTCAAAATTAAATTCAACGGGGGAAAGTTCAAACTTATTAGCTTCAATCTTAGAAATATCAAGCACATCATTTATTACACCAAGGAGATGCGTTGATGCGTCTTCTATTTTGTTTAGCGAATAATCTTTACAATCCAGTTCAACGGAGTTTTTGCCTATTCTGGTCATACCGATTATTGCGTTTAGTGGTGTACGCATTTCATGGCTCATGTTGGAAAGGAACTCGCCCTTTGCCTTGTTTGCTGTTGTCGCTTTATCAAGAGCGTCTTTAAGAGATTTATTGTAAATGTCGCGCATGATAACGCCGGCAATGGTTCCCGCAGTCATTGTGACAAATTTTTTCTCATTATCTGTCCATTGACGCGGCGTAAAACGTTGTATCATGGCAATAATACCCCACAAACGACCTTCGGCATAAAGCGGCGCACCAATGAACGCTTTAATATTAGCAGATACCAAATCTTGGTATGCTTCGTTTTCAGAGGTGTCAGCACAGGAAATTACAGGCAATGTATCACACTCAGGCAGCCTTTCCGGGAAACCGGACAAAATCATACTATGCAGATCAAATTCTATAGGCTGCGGCGATTCATCTTTGCTAGACCAACTATATTCAATAAAAGTTTTGTTATGTCTATAGTCAGTACGGAATATAAAGACAGAAGATACTTTATGATAATGACCCAGTTTAGTTATAGCATCTTTTACATATAATTTTGAGTCTCCTGATGATATAAATCCTTTTGAAATATCAGATATTAATTCCTGTTGTTCCAGGCGGATTTTTAAAAGTTCGCTCTGTTTGTGTATGCTTTCCAGCATTTTTTTTGTATTGCGTAGATCGTACTTGAAAGAAATTATCATTTTTTTATCGTCATGGGTTACCCGTGTCAGTGTGTTTTCCATAGGGATAAGCTCACCATTTAGAGAACGGTGAATCCATTCGAATTTGGATTGATCCTCTGAAAAAGAATCATTTCTTTTTATTATTGCTTTCTCCAGGGAATTCTCTCCGCCGGGCTGGGTTTCCGGCACAAATTCATCCCAGTAGTGTTCCATGAAATATTGTTTGTCTTTGCAGCCCAAAAGTTTCATTATTACTTCATTGCAGTCAATTACCTTCATATCTTCATCAAATAGAACATAGGAGATGGGACTTGCTTCTGTTATGGCACGCATTAACTCTTGCGTTTCTATAACAGCTTTTTCCATTTTTTTGATATTTCTTAAATCATATTGATATGCCTGTAATACATTCTTGCCGTTATAAACTGTTTCAATCAGCGTGATTTCAAATGGAATAAGTTCTCCTAGTGCAGAAAGGTGCATCCATTCAAAAGTTTGTTTTTTGCCTTCAAGTGCTAGTTTCATATATCTAACTGCTTCATCTTTGGATTTTGAGCCATCGGATTGAGTTTCAGGAGAAAGCATCATAAAATTTTCTTTATAATATTTTTTTGTAGTCCCAAGTATTTCTATTATAGTATCATTACAGTCTATGACGTTTAAATCCGTGTCAAAAATAGCATAACCAATGGGTGCAGAGTCAAGAATGGCACGGGTATATTCGTTAGCTGCTGCAATATCTTTTTCCATTTTGTTACGCACAATAGCACCTGCGCAAAGGTGTGCCGCAGAACGCATAAGATCAAGGCTTTCATCGTAAAAATGTCTGTGGTTTCTATGATCTTCCAAAGTAATAACACCCCAAAATTCACCGCCTGTAAAAATGGGAACCATAAATATAGACTTAACTCCAAATGCCTGCAGGAATTTTACTTCATCTGGCTGTGCTTTTTCTAAATTTATATTGATACAATCACCCTTGGTTAAAATCTCTAGCCATCGCCGTATTGGCTGGATGTCGGGCAAAGTTGTCAGATCTTTATCTAGTTCAATAGTTTTTTCGTACCAAAGATATATTTGTCCCAACTGATCTTTTCCTTCAAGAAGCCTGTAAACCGCAATACGATCAATACCCGCAGCTTCTGCTACCGGCTTTAAGCTATAGCTCATAACATCGTCAAAATTTTTGGTATTGTCTTCCAGAAGCATCATTGCTGTTTTGTTTAACGCGCTTATCATTTTTTCACGCCGCTTGAGCGCTTCCACAGAACTTTGTATGCTTTCTGTTTTGTCGTTCATGATAACGGTATCCATACATAGGAACGCTGCCGAGCGCATCATTTCTATACTTTCATTATCAAAGTAGCGTTCATTTTGACGGTCTTCAAACATTGCAAAACCCCAAAACTCATTGCCAATAAAAAGCGGAGTAATGTAAGCTGACACAACGCCAAATGATTGTAACATAGCAGCTTCGGGCAGTAGACTTACAGGGCTGTTAATTGATTCACCGGAGTAAAAAAGATTTTCCCATCGCGGAGCAAGCTTGGCGTATGTAACATCTTCCAATCCTGTGGTTGGAATGGTAGTACCACCGGCGTCTCTGTCCCAACGGTAAATTTGCGAAGCATGTAAACAGTCAGACTGCATAGAATTACGCCACAGAGAAAATCTATCTACTTTTAACATATCAACAATAGATTTTACGCCTGCTGTCATTGTTTTATCAAAAGAATCATTCGCTTGTGAAAGGAATGTGATAGCGGCATTATTTAATGTCCTCATCATTTTTTCACGCCGTCTAAGTTCTTCCAACGCACTTTTTGCACTTTTGGTCTTGTCATTTTTTATTATCGCATTATTACATAAGCGAGCGGCAGAACCAAGAAAACCAATTAGATCATCGTCAAATATTTGTTCTTCAAATTGATTTTGGAAAGAAACGGCACCCCACAATTCATTGTTTACAAGAAATGGAATGAGCAATATGGATTTAACTCCGTATGTGTCTAAAAACTCCTGTTCATCCTTAGACATTGTGCTGGCTTGCAAACTTATATTTTCACCTTTTGATAATGTATCAACCCAGTTTTTTATTGTAGGGGCATCGGGTACAACTACAAGGTCATCGTCAATATGAATCAGTCCTCCTCCGTCTTTATCCCAACGATAAACTTGCCCAAAATGTTTTTCTTTTCCTTCGTCAACTTCCAAAAAACAATAAAACACAATTCGATCCAAATTTGCTGTATCAGCGACTGGTTTCAGACTATTGTTTAAAGCAACTTCAAAATTATCATGCTTATTGGAAAGGAGCAAAACATCAATTTCATTCAATGCATTTAATAATTTTTCACGGTGTTTTAAAGTTTCTGCTATTTGCTTTTCTTCTGTTATATCCTGTAGTGCGCCTGCTACCCTAATTGGAGCACCCTTGCGATCTCTTAGCGATGTTCCAAATGCGCGAAAATGACGATACTGTCCGTTTTTTAACATAAGACGGTATTCAATATCATAAGGAGTTTTTCCGGTGTAGTCATTAAGATGCGCTGCAAAGGCTTTAAGCGTTCTTTCTTTATCCTCAGGGTGAAGACGGTCGCTCCAACTATGGGTAAGGTTTGGAAAATCGTTTTCATCTGTAAAACCAAGCATATGGCGTAATTCGTGCGACCATGTAAATTTGTTATTTGGATTAACCAGGTCTCCGCTTACGACATCCATATCCCATAGAGCAATACCAAGGGCATCACTTGTCAGTTTGTATTTCATTATGTCATATTCAGCAGCATCAACAAGCCGCTCCAATTCATTTAATTGACCATTTTCATTGGTTTCTTGAGTTTTACAAAAGAGTCTTTTAAACAAATTCTTCATATATATCTATAATATAAGGTAAAACAAAATATAAATCAACTAAAATACCTGCATTTAAATAGCTTGCATAATATTACTTATTTATGGATAATGATTCTTATGGAACAAGGACAATTATTTCTAATCATGAGCCAGCTTGTCTTTGGGGCTGTTGCGACTTTTCTGGCAATAATGCTCTGGTCACGGACAAGAGATGCCGCATGGATGCTCATAATAATAGGGGCTATAATAGCTTATATTGAAATTGTGTATTTTATAACAGAAATCTTTGGTATGACCAGCGATTTTTTCATTTTTGATACTGTTCCAATAGTTTCGTTTATATTACCATTGTTACGGATGTTTTTTTTCATTGCCGCTTTTTTGGTGATGATTATAAAACAATCCCGACAAAAATAATTTTTGGAGAAGGGAGAAAATAGAACATGAAAGCATTAATTCTTGGTTTGTTGGTTATTGCCGCCGCGGTTTTTGCTATTCTACCCGCCGGTGTCCTTGGTTTTGGACTTGGCTGGGGCTCTGAGGTATTGGCATTCTTACGCGGAGGAGTACCGGTTGTGGCAATTCTTGTTGGTCTTATTGCCATTTTTATTGGTATTGCCGATATGAAAGACCGCGCCGAAGCAAAGAAAGAAGACACTGAAAATAATAATGCTTAAGCGCTCTAAGCTATAAACGCAGTGGCTTTTTGTCCGCCTGCGGCAAGGGTCTCTAAGCTGCGGGGTTTTCCGCCGTGCGCAAGTATTGTAGGAATACCGTAGGACAGCGCCATTTGTGCGGCATCAATCTTGGTGGCAATTCCGCCTGTCCCAAAATTATTGGTTCCGCCTATATCGATATTTTTACGAAGCTCATCAATATTTTTGACTTCTTCTATAAGTTTGGCGTCTACAAATTCTTTGGGGTTTTTGTCATACACCCCGTCAATGTCACTGAATAAAATTAATAAATCAGCGCTCCACAAAATTGCGGACTGTGCGGCAAGCGTATCATTGTCGCCTATTTTTATTTCTTCTACAGATACAGTATCGTTTTCATTAATGATAGGGATAATATTTTCATCCGCCAAAGTAAAAATTGTGTTGCGCATATTCAGCGTTCTGTTTGAATCATTAAAATCTTCCCGTGTTAATAAAATCTGTCCAATGTGAAAGCCGTATTGTTCAAATGCCACTCGCCATGATTTCATTAATTCAACCTGCCCAACTGCACACAGAGCCTGCCTGTAATGAAGATCTTTTTTACGAGTCCATTTGTCCAGTTTGGAAAGCCCTGCAACCTGCGCACCGGAAGAAACAATCACAATTTGTTTGCCCTGTTTTATAAGAGCCGCCGCCTGCTGGGCAAATTCTGAAAGAAGCGCGGTATTCATTTTACCTTCAGCATCCGCCAAAGTATTAGAGCCAAATTTTACAACGATCTTTCTTGCGTCTTCAATTAGTTTTGCAGTCATATTTCACCTAACTCCGTATTTGACCCGATCCGTTTATAAGATACTTGATCGATGTTAGAGTATCAAGCCCCATTGGTCCGCGTGCGTGAAATTTCTGAGTGCTTATCCCCAACTCTGCACCAAAACCGAATACACCTCCGTCTGTAAACCGTGTCGATGCGTTGACATAAACACAGGCGGCATCCACCTGTTCACGGAACTTTTGCGCCGCTTTTAAATCATTTGTTAAAATCGATTCCGAGTGCCTTGTCCCGTAACGGTTAATGTGCGCGATTGCTTCATCAACACCGGCAACCGTTTTTACCGCAAGAATATTGTCAAGGAATTCCGTACCCCAGTCTTCTTCGGTTGCATCTTTAAACGCAAGTTCCGCAGGCGGTGTTCCAATGGCGGTCTTTGAAGCTGAATCACAGCGCAGTTCACATTTGCCGGCAAGAGCGACGGCGGCCTTTGGCATAAGCTGTGCAAGAATATCTTTATGTATTAAAAGTGTTTCCATTGCGTTACACACGCCGGGTCTTTGTAATTTAGCATTGACAATAATTTGCACAGCCTGTTCAATATCTGCGCTGCTGTCAACAAAGATATGGCAGTTGCCTTCGCCTGTTTCTATCACGGGAATACGCGCGTTTTGTGTAACATGACTAATTAACTTTCCTGTGCCTCTGGGAAGTACAACATCAATAAACCCACGCGCATTAAGGATAAGATCAACCTCGTCCCTGCTGCCGGATTCGCAAAGAGCAACGGCATCCGCTATTCCGCCGCCTTTACTAAGTCCTGCCTTAATAGCGCGGACAATCACTTTGTTGGATTCCAGCGCGGAGGATGACCCCCTAAGTAAAATTGAACAACCTGCCTTGTAAGCGATGGCGGCACAATCCGCCGTAACATTGGGGCGGGATTCGTAAATAATTGCGGCAACGCCCAAGGGAACTGTTACCTTTTCAATCTGTAAACCATTCTGTATAGTCCAGCCTGTCTGCACTTTGCCAATAGGGTCGTCCTGTCTAATTACAATGTCTATTCCTTCTATAATACCGTCTATCCGTTTATCGTTTAGAAGCAGGCGGTCAACAAGGCTTTCCTTCATGCCGCCCTCGCGCGCCTTTGCAACATCACGAGCATTGGCTTCCAAAATAGCGGCACGGTCTTTGTCAATCTCGGCGGCGGCGGCGGCAAGAGCCGTATCCTTAGCCGCACGGTTGTGTATTGCCAACTGAGTCTGCGCCTGTTTAAGAGAAATAAAAATTGGTTCTAAGTTATTTATCATAGTAATTATTTTACTCGCTTGTACCCTTTAATCTCCTGCCGAAGCCGTGATGCAAGTTCCGCTTTAGGTAACCTTACTTGCTCCATAGAGTCACGGAAGCGCAGGGTGACAGTGCCGTCTTCTTTGGACTGATAATCCACTGTAACGCAGAAAGGTGTCCCGGCTTCATCTTGACGGCGGTATCTCCTTCCAATCGCGCCTGCCTGATCATAATCGGTGGCATAGTCCTCTTTAAGCTCCGCACGGATTTCCTGCGCAAGTTCTGCAAGCCCGTCTTTTTTCATCAAGGGCAAAATTGCTACGGTAATGGGAGCTAGGCTTGGGTGAAAGCGCAAGACCGTGCGCCAGTCGTCGGCATCGCCTTTGTCGGCAACTTTTTCTTCGTCATAGGCATCGCAGAGGATCATTAATACATTGCGGGTAAGACCTGCGGAAGTTTCAATTATATACGGAATGTACCGTGCGTTGTTATCGTCTTGATCAATGTACTGCATATCTTTGCCGGAGTACTCGGCGTGTCTACCAAGATCGTAGTCCGACCTATTGTGTACGCCTTCAAGCTCACTCCAACCCATTGGGAATAAATACTCAATATCGTAGGCATCTTTTGCGTAGTGGGCGCGTTTGTCAACAGGGTGCTGGTGCCAGCGCAAGTGATCCATTTTAACGCCGAGTTTTTCATAATATGCCCAGCGGCGCTTCCGCCATTCGTCAAACCATTTTTCGTCTTCGCCGGGTTTTACAAAATACTGCATTTCCATCTGCTCGAATTCACAGGTGCGGAAAATAAAGTTTTTTGTAACAATTTCATTGCGGAACGCTTTTCCCACTTGCGCAATTCCAAACGGAATCTTCATTCGGTTTGACTGAATAATATTTTTATAATTTACATAAATTCCCTGTGCGGTTTCCGGGCGCAGATAGACAACGCTTGCAGTATCTTCCGCAGGGCCAATGTGAGTTTTAAACATCAGGTTAAAGTTGCGGGGGTCTGTAAGCTCGCCTCCGCAGTCCGGGCATTTTTTTGCCTTTAGGTTTTCTTCCGGGATCATATCATCGCGGAAGCGGGATTTGCATTTTTTACAATCCACCAAAGGGTCTGTGAAATTTTCCACATGGCCTGATGCTTCCCAAGTACGGGGATGCATCAATATAGATGCGTCCAGTCCCACAATATCGTCATGGAGCTGGGTCATTTCTTTCCACCAAGCACCCGCAATACGGTTTTTAAGTTCGATACCGAGCGGCCCGTAATCCCACGCACCCCTCTGCCCGCCATAAATCTCCGACGACTGAAAAACAAACCCGCGGCGCTTTGCCAGCGAAGTTATCTTTTCCATTGTCGCTTTTCCTGTGTATTCTGTTAAGTTTGACATGCCTAAATCTTACAATAAATAGAAAAAAAAGGGAATATAGACAAAATTGATTATTAGGCGGGATATTCCAGATTTTCTTTGGAAGGGTTTTTTAAAATGGCGGCGTATTTACGACATTCCCATTTAGCCATGTTGATATTTTGCTCTTGCCAGTTGCCACATTCAATGGCGGATGCGCCGGGAATGTCGCCCTGAAAGTTTTCAACCCAGTCAAACATCTCCACTAACAGATTAAGAATGTCTTCTGATTTATAGTCGCCTGCCAAAATCAGGTAAAAGCCCGTGCGGCAGCCCATCGGTCCAAAATAAATTACCTTTGGGCTCCACTCGGTGTGGGAGCGCAGAAAGGTTGCTCCCAAATGTTCAATGGTGTGCAAGGTAGGTTGATCAATGACCGGCTCTTTATTGGGTTCTTTGTAACGCATGTCAAAAGTAGTGATAACCACATTATCAAACTTGTCTTTACGAGAAACAAAGACACCCGGTTTTAGCCTAAGATGATCAACCTGAAAACTTGCAATTTTCTCCATTATTCCATTATCCTGACATCCCACATTGTAATGTCATAAGGTCCTGGTCTCCAGCTTTCATGAGTCTGCCATGAAAGAGATATGACATTTTGCATGTTTCTTGCAGATAAAGGCCCAAGTGATGTTCCCCATGCTGGTTGCATAAAGAATTCTATGGGGACTTCAATAGTAAGTTCTTTGCCGGCTTCAGTTTCAAAAATATATTCATGATGCGCCCAATCTTCTACATCACTGATACGGTATTTAATGATATAATACTGATCATCTCCAAGAACCTTAAAGGAAATTCCCTTTGCTGTCTTGAGCGCTTCTAATGAATCCTCATCAAGGTTAATCTGCCAGCCGGTATAACCATAGACATATCCGTCATAAGAGTCATCTGTAACAAGCCCTGTAAAACGATACGCAGTCATGCCGTCTTTTTCAGTTACTTCCATTGCAATGGTAGAATTACCTTCATTGGTATCATCACTAAAGGTTTCCCATTCGCCGGTTACCGGGATACCCGAGCTTTTCCCGCCACATCCGTACATAAATAATGCCCCAATCAACATTACTAATAAGATTTTTTTCATATCAAACTCCTTGTGTTTTCTTGTTTGTTATTATAGCACGATAGAGTATGATAAAAAAGCCCCCCCGGTACAGGGGCTATATTTTTACTCTAGCGCACCTATAAAGCTGTAGTACGCAGGCTTAGCCCTGCCGCTTGCATCAAACAGCAAAGGCAGACCGCCTGATCGCCAGCTTGAGTTATCGGTAACTCCCCACAGTGATATTCGTTCAATAATATCAGTAAACTCAAGGTATACTATCATGTATTGAGCGAACCGTTCGGCCTGGGTCAATAGCTGTATATTTGTTACGGCAGATTGCCCGTGTTTGTTTGTACCTGCACCGGTACTGCTGGAAAAAGCACTGTAATTGGCATTACCCAGTACATCAAGTTCAGAGACAGATACTTTTATCTTTCGGTTCGAACCTGTAAAATTCATGTTTCTGAACATGGTCAGAGTTGCTCTTATTGAGTTGGCTTGTACGCTTAAATTGTGGTGTTCCTGCATTCCGATACCTTCAATAAGCAGGCGGTTAGCATCTTCACCCGTCGGTTTGTCGCTACTGGCAAGATACTTGTTATTAACTGCCACTACCATGTCGCGGATCATCGTTGCTTTACCAACTGAATCTGTATTGTAGTCGTTGTAATAAAGTATTGCATCGGGGTCTGCAAGGCGAGCGGCAAGGAAGCCTTCGTACACAAAATCCGCACCAATAGCTACATACCAGGGATTAGGCGCCTGACCATCCCCTGTAGTACGCATTACATTTCTCCAGTTTTCACTGGCGCTTACTCCATCAGGGAAAATTTCGTTAAGAACATCCCATATATGAATTTTACCTTTGAAGCCTGTCACAATATCTGTGATATAAACCCGCATTGCTTTAAGAGCGTCTTCTTTGGCTGGATAAGTTGTGGGTACATTTGTTATCCAACTGGGATTCTGGCTGTGCCAAAGAAGAGTGTGCCCAACAATTTTAATACCTGCCGTACTTGCCGCATTGATCATGTTGTTTGCCGTGTTAAAATTGCCGGTATTCCTTGTGTGGGAACCGGCACCACCGTTTCCATTTGCATTATAGCCAGATGAAAGGTAGCTGGGCTTCATATGATTTTCGTGGGTAAGTATATTGTAATGACGGGTAAGCCGTGCATTACTTATTGTAGAACCGCTTACATCGCCCGGATTAAAAATATTCCCAACCAGAGGGAAATGCACCCCGATAGCATCTTTCATGGGCGGCAGATCCATTATGCCTACCTGACCTGCGGTGGTTGTTGTTACCTCTACTTCAAGAACGGTATTGCCGCCTGCAACTGCTGTTATGGTTGACTTGCCGGTGGCAGCACCTGAAACAAATGTATTGTTTCCGCGGCCATCGTTAAAATTTACGGCGGTGACAATGCCATTAGAAACGGTTGCCACAGCGGGGGTGCTGGATGTCCATGATGTTACGCTTGCAGGGGGAATGCCTTCGGGAAGCATATCGACAATACTTCTTTTATCGCCAATGGTAAGAGTCAGTTCACCTTCATTTGGTTCGGAACCATCGTCTATATGCAGTGAAAAGTTGGCAAGGTACATTTCGACATTGCCAGCCGGAGTTCCTATAGAAGCCGGATTGCCTACAAGCTGATCTTTTGAAAGATAAAGGGTTCCACCTCCTGCCGGCACGGTAATGGTATGACTGCCTGTTACTGTATGCCACTGTCCTGCACTTACATTCGTTGAAGTGCTGCCGGCTATGACGGGATAATTTGAACCAAGATTTGCCTGCCATGCTATTTTTGTTGGTATATCCAACCATACATCAACAGAAATGGTAATGGTTATTTCTTTATTGACATAAGCAGCTAATGAATATGATAACACTGCCCAGCCGTAGTTATTGTCAACAGGGGCAATATGCAATACATTTGTTTTGCCTTTAAGCGTTGTATGCTGGAGAGCTGTGGTTGCTGATGGAATGGTAAGTCCGCTCCAACTACTAACCATAGTTCCGCTAGATGTAATTTCATTCCACTTTGCATAAAGGGTAATATCTTCTGTAACAGTGTACGATGTATTTGCATTGTAATTTGTTCCTGTACCAGCAGCATTAGTATTCCAGCCGTCAAATGTATAGGCGGGCTTGGAAAACCCGGTATCTGCAGGAAGTGTTATAGTGGAACCTTCATCTGTAGTTTGAACAACAGGTGGTGTTCCTATTCCGCCGTTAATATCAAAAGTCACTGTAAAGGTTGTCTCTGTTTTAGTTTTAGTTTTAGTTTTCGTGTCAGGGCAGCTCCAAAAACTAAAAATTACCGTAAGAAATAGTAAAATTAATCCAATTCTTTTAATTTTCATATGACCATTGTATCACATATCGTTAAAAAATCATTAGTATTTCCATAAATTCTTGTTTGTTTATACTGCTCTCGTTATAACAGGCAAATATTTACCCTTGATATTTTTTTTCAAATTTAAAGATTTGGGATTTTACAACTTGATCAATACTTTCCAAAATGGATTTTTGGAGTGTTCTTGCCGCTTCTACCGGATAACAGGTTTTGGAAAACAACTCGGTAGGCTCTATTTTCAGCGCATGGGCTATACGTTCTAATACTTCATCAGAAGGAAAACTTTTTTCCAGTTCTATCATTGCAACATAACCAGGCGCAATATTGGCTATTTCTGCCAGTTTTGCCTGCGAAATACCCAATAAATTCCTGTGATTCCGTATATTTGTGGCTAAAATATGCCGTAATGTTGACTTCATTAATATTAATCGGTTATTAAAACCTATTTAATTGTAGGTACTAGGGTGGGATTGACAATAATCTGTAATAGAGTAATACTCATGTTAATAGAGTGCAAATAATGTCCAAATGTTGAGATTTCAGCAAGTTGGGCAGATTTTGTAAATTATGGAATTTATATTCCAAAAAAATTACAAGGAGTTTTGTATGTTTAAGAAAAAACTTTTGGGGGGAGTCCTCATTACGGCACTGTTCGTATTCATGTTGACCGCCTGTGAAGGCCCCATGGGACCCGAAGGCCCACAGGGCACTCAAGGAGAGAAGGGAGATGACGGCCAGCAGGGAATCCCCGGCGTTTCTATCGTATGGCGGGGCGAGCTTGCCACTGCCCCGGCAAGCCCCGTGTTGAATTGGGCGTATTATAACACTACCGACAAGAGAGCGTACATTTGGGACGGCTCTGCATGGCAGATGTTGGCTCAAGACGGCGCGACTGGTGCAACCGGAGCGGACGGCGTATCCATATCCTGGCGCGGCGAATTTGCAACAGCGCCTGCCAACCCTCAGTTAAATTGGGCATATTACAATTCCACCCAAGGGGTATCGTATATTTGGAACGGTTCGGCATGGCAAGTGCTGGCCAGAGACGGCGCCCCCGGTACTTCTATGGCATGGCGCGGTGAGCTTGCTACGGCTCCTGCAAACCCCGTACTGAACTGGGCGTATTACAACACCGCCGATAAAAAAGCCTATATTTGGGATGGCTCTGCGTGGCAGATACTGGCACAGGACGGTGCGACCGGAGCGACTGGCGCAACCGGAGCGGACGGCACTGCTGGAGCAGACGGAGTTTCCATATCTTGGCGCGGCGAATTTGCAATAGCGCCAGACAGCCCTGGTTTGAACTGGGCATATTATAATACCACCCAGGGAAGATCGTATATCTGGAATGGCTCCGTATGGCAGGTGCTGGTACAGGATGGTACGCCTGGAAACATCATCACAATTAACGATGACGGCTTTTGGGTTATCAACGGCACTATAACAGAACATAGGGCGATAGGCCGGGATGGCGAAAACGGCGTAGATGGCCAGGATGGCAGCGTTATCTCTATTGTAGACGGCTACTGGTATGTCGATGGCGTAGACACCGGGATAATGGCCGATGTTACCGGCGGCAATATTATGTGTACTGTTGTCTTTGAAAGCAACGGGGGAAGCGCTGTGCCAACACAATTTCTGGCCTATGGCGCAAAAGTCAGCCGCCCTGTTGACCCAGTGCGTAACGGCTTTGCCTTTGTTGATTGGTTTAACGACTCAACTCTGAATACGCTCTATGATTTCGATGCTCCGGTTATTGCCGGCATTATCATCTATGCCCAATGGAACTACACCGGCGAACTGCCCATCAGGGATACAACTAATATTGCCACATATCTTGCAAACATCAGTGGCGGGGCCGATATGGACGACCCTGTCCCTCTGCCAATAAGCATAGAACTAACAACGGCCAACTGGACAGCCGTCCTTAATGCCGTAAATCAGAGCGGAAAATTTGTCAGCCTGGATCTTTCCTTATGTACCATAGATTCTAATAATACCGGAGGCGGCTTGCGCACTGACGGAACTTTTGATCCAATGGCAACAACCTCTACCGGGAAAAACAAAATAATATCCCTGGTATTGCCAAACATGGCAACATCAATACTGGGGGGAACAACAGCTACCTTTACCTTTTTTAGCTTCTTAGAATCGGTCAGCGGCAGGAATGTTACTGCTATTGGCAATAATACCTTTTCTGGTAATACAGCTCTGTCAACCATTAATTTCCCCAAAACAACAACTATCGGTACCGGCGCGTTTGCTAACTGCCCCTTACGGGTAATTGAAATCGGGTTGTTTGCGGCTAACCTGGCTTTTGTAACAGACAGGACTATTGTTGAAAGTTTCAGTTTTCCGCAGGCGGCAAGTATTGATGCCAACGCTTTCCAAGGTTTGATCAGCCTGACCAGCGTAGACGGCGTTACCGATTTCCCGCTTGTTGCCAGCATTGGAGCCAGTGCTTTTCAGGCCTGCATCAGCCTTGAAAGTGTGAGTTTCCCCAATGTTACCAGCATTGGAGTTAGTGCTTTCTCCGGCTGTACCAGCCTGACCATCGTGAACCTTCCTTTGGCAGCAAACATACCCACCACCGCATTTGCCAATTGCCCATTAAGGGATATTACCCTTGGGCTGGTTACGGTTCCTAATGACTTTGCGACTACTTATTTGACTAACGTAGCTACTCTTCAAAGCGTGAGTTTCCCGCAGGCAACCAGTATTGCCAATGGAACAGAAAGTAGTCCCACCTACGGTATTCCTCTAAGGGGTGCTTTTCTAGAGTGCACCAACCTTGTAAGCGTAGATTTCCCACAGGTTACCAGCATCGGCAACAATGCCTTTCGTGTTTGCACCAGCCTTGTAAGCATAGATTTCCCGCAGGTAACCAGCATTGGCAGCAATGCTTTCAGTAGCAGCAGTCTTATCAGTGTGGACTTCCCCAATGTTACAAGCATTGGATCCAGTGCGTTCGCCGGCTGTACCAAACTTGTCAGCGTGAGCTTCCCCATTACAAGTATTAATTCCACCGTTTTCCAGAACTGTACCAACCTTGAAAGCATAAGTTTCCCTAATGTTACAAGCATTGGAGGCAGTGCGTTCGCCGGCTGTACCAGCCTTGAAAGCGTGAGCTTCCCCAATGTTACAAGCATTGGAGCCAGTGCGTTCTCCGGCTGTATCAGTTTGACTACTGTGAGCCTCCCTTTGGCAGCTAACATCCCCACCACCGCATTTACTAGTTGCCCATTAAGGGATATTACCCTTGGGCTGGTTACGGTTCCCAATAATTTTGCGGCAACTTATCTATCTAACCGAAATACTCTTCGAAGCGTGAGTTTCCCGCAGGCAACTAGTATTACCAATGGAGAAGGAAGTACTATCGGTGCTTTTCTAGATTGCACCAGCCTTGTTAGCGTAGATTTCTCACAGATTACAAGTATTGGCAGCAATGCCTTTCGTGGTTGCACCAGCCTTGTCAGCATGGACTTCCCGCTGGTAACCAGCATTGGCAACAGTGCTTTCCGTGGGACTGGCCTTGTCAGCGTTGACTTCCCGTTTGTTACCAGCATCGGCGAATATGCTTTTTATGATTGCACCAGCCTTGTCAGTGTGAGCTTTCCGCTGGTTACCAGGATCAGCCTCTATGCTTTCACTAACACCACCAGCCTTGTCAGCGCGGACTTCCCGATTGCTGCCAGTATTAACTCAAATGCCTTCGGTGGCTGTATCAGCCTTGTAAATGTGAGTTTTCCCAATGTTGCCAGCATTGACACCAATGCCTTCTATGGCTGTATCAGTCTTGTAAACATGAGTTTCCCCAGTACTGCCAGCATTGGAAACGGTGCTTTCCAAAACTGTAACAACCTAGCCAGTATAACCATTAATGCAGATTCTACGATTAGCAATACGACTCAATCTGCTAGATTTATCGCATTCAGAGCTTACTACTTAAACCAGAATAGCCGTGCAGGAACATATATCTGGGATGATTCAGCTTGGACGGGGCCGGTGGAACCCTAGAACGCAAAACAGTAGCCGCGCACGGGTAACAGATACTAGGCTGTCGAGGTTGTCTGGCGAGTGGACGAAGGAGTAATTGGGATACAGCCCTGTGTGGCACTTGGACGTTGTCCGAGCGCCAAGCTGTTTGGTAAAGTCAGACGGTGGGGGTATCAATAAATGCCGGCGGGCATTGTACGTATAGGAGTTTTTTATTATGAAGAAAAAAATGGCTAAGATGAGAAAGATTTTGTTTTTTGTTTTTTTGTTGATGGTTAATGCTATCTTTGTTTTTGCAAGCCCGTCTGATAACATCATGGTTGTAATTAGAGACAATGGTTCCTTTGTAGAGGTAATAAATAATAATGACACCCCTGTAACTGTATCCCTTTCTATAGAGTATAAAGAAGGAGATGTTATTAGGTTTGCGCCCGTCACTCTTTCATTGGGAAGAAAGGGTTTTTCCAGCAGCTTCGGTCAATGGGGACAAGGAATAAGAGGCATACAAATTATTGATGTTAGGATTACTAGCGTTAGATAGGCAGTACAAGTAAATATACCAGCGGGCAGCGAACCGAAGGTTCGAGTCCGCAAAGGAGACAATATGAAAAGGAAAATTTTCTTTCTTGGGATGTTGGCTTTATTGCTGACTATTATGACAGGAACTGCTTTTGGGCAGCCTAATGATACTGAATATAAAATTAATGGTATCAGTACAAAAGAAGACATAGGTGGGGTTGAAGCAACATATGCTCATCCTAATTTGACATTTGAAAATTACAATGATTTTCCTGTGACTGTTTTATTTGAGGTAGTTACGACAGCGCGGAATAACCCTAGTCAATACATGGGGACAATAGTATTAAGAGCCAATGAGAAAAAAGTATGGCCAACGCGTGTTTATGGTAGCATATCACGCATGGTCGTAATTGTAAGAAAATTGGCTTCTTAACAATCTAGACTATAAAAAACAAAATGTCTAAAATAAGGTTATCTATTCCGTTGGAATTAAGCCTAAGTAATATTTTAGACTTTGTTATGTATAAGGAGAATGCATTATGAAAAATAAAATGCTTTTTATGGGAATAATAACTATTGTGTTATTATTTATGGTTGTTGGTACTGTATCTGCCCAAACATTTTCAGATGCGAGGGCAAGGCAGGTTTTAAACATTGTTGGAATTTCTATATGGGAATCAGCACCTGGAAGAACATCCCTTGAAGGAATTCGAGTTGCAACAATAAATGCTATTGTTGAGTTAAAACGTGTATCCGGAGCTGAAATTGTTATTACTGGTGGAACAGAAAGTGGTCATGCTTCTGGAACTTATAGTCATGCAAATGGTTATAAAGTGGATTTACGTACAACCCCATCTCTTAATAACTACATTGAAAGAAATTTCAGAAGAGATGGAACAGTTGGTGGACATCCTGCATACAAATGTCCGGCAGGAAATCTCTATGTACGTGAAAGTAATCCACCGCATTGGGATGTGGTAGTTTATTAAAGTAGTAGCGTACGAGTGAAGGCACCCTTTAGTAATGCCTTAGTGTCAGTCACTCATAACCGCCCAGCCCTAACCAACACCAAATGTAGCGTAGTAGTAAAAAAAAGGCCGTCCTTAGGGGCGGCTTTTTTTGGGGGCTAGGGGGGGGATCACGAATTAACACTACTTTCTTAAATCAGTGCTAATCTGTGTTAGTCATGATCCCGCCTGTGGATAACGTACCAGCTACGGTGTCAATCACCCCTTAACAAACTACCAAAACTTCCAAACAAACCACCAAAGATTTTTCCTCAAACGATAAAGCAAAACGGCACTTCCGCACCATAGGAAGGCGGGTGAATACCCGCCAGTATAATAAATTTCCTATCCTTCGGCGAACGAAGTGAGCCATATATAGTATCTGGTTTTCGTATGAAAACTAAATACTTTTCTAAGGAGTTCATACATGAAAACAATTCATTTTGAACAAGATGAAGACATTATCGACATCAGGTACGACAATGTCTTCAAATCTGTATTTACCCGTGAAACAAGGGAATCCAGAACGGCACTATCTAGGCTAGTCTCGGCAATGATTGGCAAGGATATCACAATTAAAAGCATTCTTGCTAATGAGCCGCCGATAGAAAACCTAAAGGACAGGCAGGTTCGTTTTGACATTAACTGCAGGGCAAAAGACGGCGAGCTTATTGATGTTGAAATGTGTTTTAATCCGGAGGTTTTTGAACCTATTCGATTGGAATTCCACGCCGGAAAACTTTTCTCCGGACAGGACATTAAGGGTAAAAGGAAGGGGTACAACGACTTAAAACGAGTTTACCAGATAGCAATACTGGCAAAAGAAAGATTCTTTAAAGATGAGAATATTTATCATTCTTTTGAGTATTATGATCCTATAAGTAGAATACCGCTTAACGGTAAGAGCCGGATAATAACCCTTGAATTATCTAAGGTAGAGAAAGTTGTAAACAAACCCATAGCCAAGATGAGCACTTATGAGTTCTGGGCGGTATTTATGGAATGTTTGACAGACAAGGAAAAAAGAGATATAATAAATGAAATAGTCAGGCGCGATAAAGGAATAGCGATGGCAGGAAGGGTAGTAATGAGGATAAGCAGAGATGAAGAAGAAAGAGCCCGCATAATGAGAGATGAAAAAATCATACTCGACTGGCAAAGTAGTATGGTTTATTTTAGTAAAATTAAAAGAGATTATAGAAAGGTAAAAAAAGATTTTGATCAAGCTAGGCAGGAACTCACTCAAGCTAGACAGGAAGCTACTCAAGTTAGGCAGGAGATGATTAATTTGTTAAAAAGCGGGAAATCGCCGGAAGAAATTATTAGTCAATATGATGGGTAATTCCGGGCGCGCGGGGTCACCCATTTAACACAGAATTAAATCAGCGTTTAATCCGCGCTAATCCGCGTTAAATGGTGACCCCGCTTACAAGCTTCTATGACTTTAGACGAAAAACTCGCTATATCAAACAGAGCTTTGGACTTATTAGATGCCGGAAATAGTGAGGGGTATATGCGACTAATGAAAACATCATGACAAGTACTTAACCATAAATTCACCCCTCAAAGATCGACTTCTTAATTCGCCGCAGTAAGCTTATCTTTGCAAGAGGGATTTGCAGTTCTTCATCTTCTCCAATTGGAATAACAATCAGGACAAGCCCGCTTTCTTTTTTTTCCAGTGCGGATGCCATACCAAAGATTTGTTTTCCGTTTTGCCAAACAACTTCTACAAGAGAATTCTGCGCAACAGCCTGTTTTGCAATATTCTGCTTGCCTGTGTAATCCATGTGACGGGCTTCCAATTTTTCATAACGGATATTGGCTTCTTTAAGCTGGGATTCACAAAGAATAAGCCGTCTGTCTATTCGCGCGGAAAGTTCGTCTTTGCCAACTTTGTCCAATGGCATTTTTTCCAGTATTGCGTGAAAGTTTGCAATTTGGGCGGAAGCCGGCATATCTGTTAAGACATGTGAACCTGTCAGGTAAGACATGTTATGATTTATTGCAATACCCGTCGGCATGGGAAAATAATTTTGCGCCAATGCGTTTTGATAAAAAACTGCTTCTCTTTTTTTGTTTTGTGCAATTATATCAATACCTGCGCTGTTCAAAGCAGATGTGGCTTCTTCCTCTGTGGTTTCATTTAACAAATACACTCCGGGGGCAAGAGTTTCATTAATCAGCGTGGAAAGGGGCATTGTCTTTGCAAGATATTGTTTGTCTTTTGCAAGGGTTAACACAACGCCTTTTTTAAGGGAAACCTCACCATGCCGCTTTTCCCAATCTTTCAGGTTCCATTCAATATTTTCAGGTATTTTTTTATCAGATAAACGGTTCAGTGTATCAATAATTTGCTGTGCAGAAGTCCCGCTGTTAAACGCACGGACGGCGGAGTCTTTTTCCAATTCAAAGCGGACAACCGCGCTTGTTTCTTTTATATTCAGAAAAGAGGCAAGTTCAATAGCATCTGTAAAAACCACTTCAGGATATACAAAAACAGAAGAGCCCGAATCAATCGAAATTGATTTTGAAGCAGAATGTTCACTATGCGATGCACAATTTAGCGTTAGAAGATTTGTTTTTGCAAGGGCTTCTATAAAAAAATCAATATTAATATAAGAATTCATTCGTGACTTTAAAATTAAAGCCAACCTTGCAAGCGTTTTTTCAGTGTTATTGTTTACCAAAGCAAGAAAATCCAAAAATGAATGAATAAATGAAACGGCCTCTTTGAGTCTATTTTTGTAATACGGCGCTTGAATGTTTAAAGGGTTATTTGCCTCTTTGTAAACAATCAAGGCTGCAACGCAGTATTCCATTCTTTCCCTTGGCAAAAGCAGAGCAATGTCAGAAAATCGTTTTTTATCGGGAAGAAGTTTATCATCTTGTACATAAAACAAACCAAGAACCTGTAACGCTCCAAGCACTTCTTCCAAGACAAGATTGGGAAAGCAATTTTTTCCCGCATCAATTATCTGTTTACGCAGAATGTCTTCTCTTTTAAAAAATGCTGTTTCCGTCCACTGAGATACAAAAGAAAGAAGACCCGCCAACACACGGTCATTTAAAACCGTTAAGGGTTTCCCCCGTTTTGTTTTTGGCGTGGATAAGGAAGACGGAAAGAGCAGGGAAATATCAGATGTAAAAGGAGCAAGCGCTTGTTCCAATACAGGGTTTAACGCAAGCTTTGTTTGATGGCCGGCTCTTGCTTCCTCATCTTTATAACGGTACAAAATAAACCGTTCTTCTAAATTTACAATTATGTCGTGAAACTGCATATAATTAAACTCATCTGCAAAAAAGTTTTTTAAATCTTCGGGGAAAGGCTCGTCAAAAAGAGCAACTGCCGCAATAATCTTTGCATCGTTTTCGCTTATATATGAAATAATTGTCTTTTGTATATCTTCACGCAGCAGAAATTTTTCTAGGTCTTTTAAAAGCTGCTGTTTGTTAAAAGGAGTTTTTATTTTTCCAAACACACTCCGTAAAAGTTCATAGAATGAGTTATCAGATAATTTATTGTCAGTCATGCTCATCATTGAGGATTTCCAGAATTCTATAGAACGAAATATCTTTTTACCCTGCATATTTTATTTTTCCGCCGTCCATCTTTGTATCGAATATTTGTAGCCCTGCTCTGTTAAAAACTTTTGCCTGTTTGCGGCAAATGTTTCTTCCGCTGTGTAGTGGGAAACTAATGAATAAAACCGTGCATTTTTTCCTTCTTTGGGGCGTAGTATCCGTCCCAGCCGCTGGGCTTCTTCCTGCCTTGAGCCAAAGGTGCCTGAAACCTGTATTGCCATTGAAGCGTCGGGCAAATCAAGGGCAAAGTTGGCAACACGGGAAACAACAATTACTTGTACTTCTCCTTTTTTAAAACTGCCATAGATTTTTTCCCTTTCAGTGTTTGGTGTTTTTCCTGTAACAAGGGGTGCGTTTAAAATTCTTGCAAGGGAATCAAGCTGAGATAAATATTGTCCAATTACTAAAATTTGATCTTTGGGGTGGTTTTGTATCAACTCTAGAACTACTTTTTCTTTTTCAGGGTTTTCACTTGCTATGCGGTATTTTTCCCGCTTTTCTGCCGAGGCATATTTTATTTTTAAATTTTCCGGCAAATCAAGGCGGATTTCCGTGCAAAGGGCTTCCGCTATCCACCCCTGATTTTCCAACTCTTTCCACGGTACATCGCAGCGTTTTGGTCCAACAAGGGAGAAGACCGCGTCTTCTTCGCCGTCTTCACGGATTAAGGTTGCGGTAAGTCCAAGCCGCCTAATTGCCTGTAATTCTGCCGTTACGCGAAACACAGGCGCAGGGAGCAGATGGACTTCATCATAAATGACAAGCCCCCACTGCCTTTCACGGAAAAGTTTAAAATGCGGGAAGTCCGCTTCTTTGTCCGGCCGCCAAGCAATTATCTGGTAAGTGGCAACGGTTACGGGCGCAACAGTTTTATTGTCCCCTGAATATTCGCCAATTTGTTCGCGGGTAAGTTCAGTTTTGTCAAGTAATTCTTCTATCCATTGATGCACCGCCGCAACATTGGTTGTAAGTATTAGGGTGTTGGTTTTAAGCATCGACATTATTAACATACCAACAATTGTCTTGCCTGAACCGCAGGGAAGCACAACTACTCCGTACCCTTGCCCACCGGAACCCGCAACAGAATGTGCCGCCATTATTTGATAATCTCTTGGCACAAACGGTTTACCTGAAAGACATTGTTCTCGTATCGTTATCTGCAAATCTTCACCTTTTAACAACGGAGCGTCATCTTGTACAGGCCAGCCAAGACGGATTAGCTCTCTTTTGACAGTCCCCCTGTGAATTAGCTCAAGAACGAACCCGCCGGAAGATGGAGTAAGATATTTTTTTAGCGATTTATGTCCTGCAATTTCCAAGCGTATAGCATCGTCTTTGATATATAAAAATAACAACTCTTTATTATCATTTTCTGCTTTTTGTTTTGTTTCCTGCATTCGTATTTTTCCGTAGCGGGACATTGTCAGCGCAAAACCTTCGGTAATTCCTGAAGGAATTTCATAACGGCTGTGTGTTGTCAAAATTTTAACAACATCTTGCGGCGTAAGCCCCGCACTTGCCGCATTCCATAGAGAAAGAGGAGTAATGTTATATGTATGAATATGCTCAGGCGATTTTTCAAGTTCCGCAAACGGCATAATAGCCTGCCGCGCCGCCTCTGCCGCTTTGCAGTGGACATCCAAAAGGAGAGTTCTGTCGCTCTGTACAATCAGTGCTTTTTGCATGATCAAATAGTATATCAAATTTTAATAAAAATGTGTTAAAATAAGATATGGAACCCAAAGTAAAAGACAGACCGGCATCTAAAACCACAGAAAAGACCAAAGAGCCGGAACAATACAAGGTTATCCTCTTAAACGACCACTACACAACTATGGAATTTGTGGTAGAAGTTTTAATGATGATTTTTCATAAAGACATTGAAGATTCTTACCGGATAATGCTGGATGTCCATAAAAAAGGCAGGGGTATTGTGGGGGTTTACACATGGGATATAGCCGTAACTAAGATGGAGCAGGTTCATTCAGCGGCTGCGGCAAATGACTATCCGCTAAAGTGCATAGCAGAACCCATTTAAATTTGGTATACTAAGATCGAGGTAGAAAATGAGAGTTTCCGGACATGTACAGGCAATTATCGATGCGGCTTATAATGAAGCAAAAATGCGCAAGCATGAATATCTGACACCTGAGCATATTTTATTTGCCGCTCTTGCTTTTGATGAAGTGCAGGGGGTGTTTCACTCATGCGGAGCGGATTTGGAAAAACTTAAATTTGGAATGGAAAGTTATTTTGAACAAAAACTTCCAATTAATACAACAGATGGTGAGCCCACTAAGACAGTTGGTTTTCATAGCATAATAGAAAGAGCTTTAATACAATGTCAGTCTTCTCAAAAAAATGTAATTGATGTGCCGGATATTTTGGTATCTCTTTATGATGAAGAACGATGCTATAGCGCTTACTATCTCCGTAAAGCGGGTATCAAAAGATTAACGCTTTTGCAGGTGCTGTCCCACAGTTATGATTCCCAGTTTGAACCTGCATTAGATGAGTATCAGAATGATCATTCAAAATCAAAAGACAAAAAAAGAACAGCGCTGGAAAGATTCGCTGTTGATCTTACGGCTCTTGCCCGTGATGGAAAACTGGAGCCGGTTATTGGCAGAGAAGAAGAACTTGACCGCACAGTGCAGGTTTTGTGTCGCAGGCAAAAAAACAATCCCATTCATGTTGGGGATTCCGGCGTAGGAAAAACAGCAATAACGGAAGGGTTAGCGCAAAGAATTACCGCCGGAAATGTACCGCCAACTATAAAAGATTTTTCCATTTTTTCTTTGGACATGGGCGCTCTTATTGCAGGCACAAGGTATCGCGGTGATTTTGAAGAAAGAGTAAAAAAAGTCATAGAAGAAATTCTTAAAAAAGGAAAGGCAATTTTATTTATTGATGAAATACACACTCTTGTAGGAGCCGGATCTGTTTCCGGCAGTGCAATGGACGCTTCCAATATGTTAAAACCCGCTTTAGCTTCAGGAAAACTAAGATGCATGGGTTCTACAACTCATGAAGAATACAGCAAACATTTTGAAAAAGACCGTGCGCTTTCCCGCCGCTTTCAAAAGATCGATATTAATGAACCATCTGAAGAAGTTGCAATAGATATTTTAAAAGGACTAAAATCCCGTTATGAAGAATACCATAATGTTTTTTACAGCGATGAAGTTGTAGAAACAGCGGTAAAACTTTCCGCGCAATTTATCACAGAACGCCGTCTGCCGGATAAGGCTATTGATGTAATTGATGAAGCCGGCGCATTTGCCAGAATTGAAGCGTACAAAAATAAAGAGCAAGAATCCGCCACCGTACAGGATGGCAAAATTGAAATAGTAAATATCAATCTTCCGGTAATTGAAAGCGTAGTTTCTAAAATTGCAAGAATTCCGGAAAGATCTGTTGGAGAGAGTGAGAAGGATAAACTAAAAGATTTAGAAAACCGGCTTAAAAATAAAGTCTTTGGTCAGGACGATGCAATAGCAGCGGTTGTAAAAGCTGTCAAGCGCTCCCGAGCCGGCTTTAGAGCAGACGGTAAGCCTGTAGCCAACTTCCTCTTTGCGGGACCAACAGGCGTTGGAAAAACTGAGCTTGCTCGTCAGCTTGCGGAAGTTCTTGGCATTGCCATGATCCGTTTTGACATGAGCGAGTATCAGGAAAAATATTCGGTGTCCCGTCTTGTCGGTTCTGCGCCGGGGTATGTCGGTTACGAAGAAGGCGGCCAGCTTACGGATGCCGTTCGCAAACAGCCGCACGCTGTCGTACTGTTAGACGAAATTGAAAAAGCGCACACAGATATTTTTAATATTCTTTTGCAGATAATGGATTATGCGACATTGACTGATAATCAGGGAAGAAAAGCGGATTTCCGCAATGTAATTTTTATTATGACAAGCAATGCGGGGGCAAGGGAAATTGGCAAAGGGCTTATTGGTTTTGGGGATCGTGTGGAGGACGACAGTGCCGTAAATAATGCGGTAGAAAAACTTTTTACGCCCGAATTCCGCAACAGGCTGGATGCGGTTGTCCGCTTTGGACATCTTTCGCGCAAGATTATGGTTTCTATCGTACAAAAAGAGATTGATGCCTTTACAGTACAGCTTTCGGAAAAGAATGTAACCCTTACAATTACGGAAGGCTGTGTTGAACAGCTTGCAAAAGACGGCTACAGCAAAGAGTTTGGCGCACGAAACGCAAACCGCCTTATCGAAGAAAAAATAAAATCGTTCTTTGTTGACGAAGTTCTTTTTGGCCGTTTAAGCGAAGGCGGCAGCGCAATCGTCGATTATCGTGATGATGACTATTGTATGGAAGTGCAAAATATTATGGAAGAAGTTTACTAAAAAATGTCATCTTTTAAACCCGGACCGGATCCAAATTTTCCCTATTTGACATATAACGATTATTATACATTTCCAAATCTAAAAAAAATAGACGGCTCTATTGTAGCGGTCGGC
>Ga0099364_10001123_pt1 | contig 44671 bp, 49 predicted proteins | sample TergutTh196P3_FD_73070 | JGI IMG/M metagenome (GOLD analysis project Ga0099364, IMG submission 73070) | Microcerotermes parvus P3 segment gut microbial communities from Pointe-Noire, Republic of the Congo - Th196 P3 | ecosystem: Host-associated > Arthropoda: Insects > Digestive system > Gut ...
GATTACCGGCTTTGGCCAGATTCGCGGCAATGGGTGCCTTCGGCTGATAGGTGCGCTCACTTTGGCGGTACATATCGAATAGCTCCACTTGGCTGATGCCCATAGGATGCGTTTGCATATAATGCTCAATCGCCAATGCGATAAAGGACGATTTGTACTGCTTCTCGACCGATGCAAGCGCCGTTGCCGCTTCTACATGCCTTGGATTACGCCGGTTTAATCTTACATGGCACTCAAGCCGGACATTTTTATCTTTCGCCATCGGCCATCACCTTACCCTCGCATGAGCGCGCGGAACGCCATTTCCTCATAACCCGCCGCGTTGGCGCGAATGTCACCGATATAATCCAGCTTCCCGAAAAGGCGCCGCGAGTTTTTCAGGCAAGCTTTGATGACCTTGGAACCGCCGCCCATGAGCAGTACATAACTGCTGCCGAAAGGGAGCTTCTGCTCGGTCAGCTTCATGAGTAGGTTGTCGGCATACCGCTGGATGCGCTCACGGACAAATCGGGCGTCTGCTTCATCGACACGCGCCGGTTTGCCATTTAGCACATTGCTGATAACGGATTCCGACACATCTCGGCCGCTCCTTGCTTTTATCTCCGCGCTGATTTCGTTATAGGCGGTGATAATACCTTCCGACAAAGACATATGAAAATCGGGCTTTGGGACGCCTTCCTCCAGCACAATCGGGTCAACCGTACCTCCGCCGATATCGAGCAAAACCGCCAGAGGCTCTTTTGTCAGAATGTCGATGGGGCGGGTTTCGCCGTTCAGCCTGTTGGATAGGGCCAGCAGCTCCATTTCGTCCGTCATGGTCTGTGCCAGCAGTGCGGCGTAGCCCTGCGGGCAAACGATTACGCGGCTGACGTCGATTTGATAGCGGGCGCCGTTATAGGTAAAATCAGCCTGCCTCTTATAGTAATCCTGCGTCTGCTGCCTTAAATCCTTAACCGACAGATGGCCGGGCGGCAATCCTGTGGCAAGGACGACGTTGTAACTCCCCGGAGGGATTCTGTACTGCGCAAGCTCCTTGCCGATGGCAAAGAGGGTGAGCAGGAAGAAATCCTCATTGGTGGTCTTGTCGTCCCGAACCGGTTTGCGGCTGCCGGACAGGGCAAAATGCCTGCCTCGGTATTCCAGCATATCCTCAAACCTAAGCTCATTGCCCGCAAGCTCGCTGTAACCGGAGGTGAAGCACGCTGTTTGGGTTTTGGTGTTGTAGTTACCGGCGTCAACGCCGATAATCAATTTGTTTTGAAAGCGTATCATTTTTATCCTCCCCGTTTAAGCTGCCTGTCCGAATAAGCTGGTCTGCTCGACGCTTGCCTCTGCCTTTATCTCTTCAGCTTCATCCTCAGATATATCTTGCTGTTCAGCGTCGTCACCGGCTTCATCATCGGGTTCGGCTTTGGCTATTGCAGCAGCCTTTGGAGCGGGTTTTTTCGTCCCGGCTTTTTTAGCGTCCTTAGCTTTTTTCGCGGCGTCCGCTTTCTTGCGCTCGGCTTCCCTTTTCGCAGCCTCGGCCTTTCTCTTGGCTTCCGCCTTAAAATCGGTGGCCTTGGCGTCTGGGTCATAGTAGTATTCCTGCGCCCACTTGTAGACCTGCTCGGCGTCGATTGCGCCGCCCGCCATTGTAGCCTCCTTGCCTTGAATTTTCATCTTAGGCAAATTCTCAAGCTCGGCGTTCAGCATGGAGTTTATGTTCTTCGATACCACGCAGGCCGCCTTTTCGGTGACATAGCGCACACATTCCTCCAGCGTTTTCTTGCCTTCCAGAATAATGTCCGCAAGCTCGGGGTCGCCCTCAACCCATTCCCGGGTCTTTTGGGTCAGCCCGCGAATGAGGGCATTCCTGGTGAGGTCGTCACAGGTCTGCATCAGCATGGGGATAACCTTGCCGATTTCCGGCGTCATGTACTCGTTTGGCATAAATATCAGCTCCTTATTAAATTTGAACATCTCTAGGCCGGCAGCTTGCCGTAAATATCATCAACGTAATAAAGCCCGTTGAAGACATTATAAATGGCTGTGCAGCGTTGGCCTTTGTACTCGGCTACAACATTGTTGTTGTCTTTGTGGCTGATGATTGTGGCCTCATCTTTGTTTTTAAGGCTGTGAATCATCGCCTGTACCTTGAAATTATCCATTGAGTTTTTCTCCTTTTCTTCGTTATGCCGCTTTTTCATATCCGTACTCGAAAGGGAACACAATCCCGGACGGGTTATCGCCCGCTCTAATTCCATCATCATGAGAATCACGCTCCTTTTTCAAACACTGTGCAATCCGCTCGATCATCCGGCGGGATTGGTTATAGAATACGGTTTTTACGTCTGAATCGCCCTCAATGAAGACGGCGTTAAAAACATAATCAGCATAGCCGTACTCATGTATCGCCTGTAAATACCGGGAATCAAGCTCATCATCGGGATGCTTGGGGGCATACAACCTTCGCCATTCATCCGCAGGCGAAGATATTGCGCCAGCGTATTACCCGCGCTATCTATCCATTGGGCAATTCGCATTTTCTCCGCTTGCTGCCGTTTGCGGCGCATCACTTCATCTGACGGCTCCGGCTTATCTAGGTCAATACTCAGCTTGTAGCTGTGGTTGATTTCCCGGACCGCTTCCATCGGCGTCATGTTACATAGCCGGCCGACAAGCTCAATCACATCGCCGCCCGCGCCGCATCCGAAGCATTTGAAGGTCTGCCCCTTGAAGGACAGGCTAGGATGATGGTCGTCATGGAACGGGCATAGCGCCTTTTTATGGCGGTTTACCTCAATCCCATAACGCCCCGCGGCGTCGATGATATCAACGGATTCCTTGATAATTTCAAACACGCTCATGGTTCATGCCCCCTTGCATCCAACTTTAGCCCATCGTTACGCGGCTTTCTGCACTTTGCGCATAGCCTCGGAATAGAGCTTGAACAGTGCTTCCTTCTGGTCTACCCTCGGCCCGGTGTATTTGGGACCGTCGTAGTCCTGACTGTTCCTTTGGCAAAAATCAACAATCACATCGGGCTGCTCGCCCAGTATCTTCCCGGCCTTCCAGCCGTTACAGGCGTGCAGCTTGCCGAATATGGTGATTTCCATATCAAGCGCCTTTTGGTATTCCGGGTCTGCATCATCAGTAGCGTCGTCAACAGCGGGATTGTCCGTAAAATCAGATTCAGGGAATAGATTATCCGCAAACTCAATTTTCTCGATGCCGCCGTTGTTTTCCTGCTGTCCTGCCGCCTGTTCCGCCGTAGCGGGAGTGCCGGCCTGCAAAACAGTATTTAAGTCAACAGGCGGGGGAACAGGATTATAGTTTTCGTCCGGGGTAATTACCTCGGCTTCTTTTGATTCGTCGCCGCCCGCTGCCTCATTTACAGGAGAGGGCGCGGGCTGTGCCGGTTCCGGCGTTGCTTTTTCCTTTGGCGGCTTAACAACCGTTAATTGCGGCTGCCCTGCGGCAAACGGCGAGATACCCGCGATAAGGCAGATAGCCGCGTTACGGGCATGGCTCACAGCGATTTGCACCGCTTCGGTTAGATTGCCGGCTTCAAACGGTGCTACGCCGATCTCCCTGAGTAAAAACTCGTTTTCGTTGTCCGTTCGCTTTGTGTACACCGTACAAATACCTGTGACGGTCTTGTCGGCAATACGATAATCGCTTTCGACCTTGCCCTCCGGCAAGAGCGTGAGCAGGGACAAACTCGGATTAACTTGTTTTTCCATACTTTCATTTTCCTTTCGTGGTTAATTTGGGTATGCTAATGTTTAAGGGTTTCCTCCTTCCAAACAGATTTTTGGGGAATAAAAAAAGGCGCAGTACGCCCATAAAAGGGAGCACTGCGCCTAATCGCTTACGTTACGGCGTCAATGAAAACGCCAACATGGAAAGTCCATTGAAGGACTCAAAAAAACACTGTAACCACAGTATATAGTATATCATTCTATTTGTCAACTATATTTTGTGTTTTTGGAAATTATTTTTTATCTTTTTCTCCTTCCTCGTTTTTTGTTGTCGCTAAAACTCCGTTATACTTTACGCCGCTATCTTCTGTTGCCCCCAATAAAGCTGGGGATGGCCGTCGTTATCGTAGCCTTTGAACACAGCCCCCTGATGGTACTCTAACTCAAAGCCCATTTCCTCAAACAAATCCTCGAATGAAATATCCTGCCCTTTGAGGAAGCGCAGCATCCGCTCCTTCGCCACCAGCAAATATATCAAGTTTGTTTCAATGCTGTCGGGATAATTTACATAGTAGACATTCTTGATACGGGTGGATATGTAGCGGATAAAGCGGTAATAGAACTGCGCCATGCGGCTGTCGTTCCAATGGAACTCGGAAATAAAGCAGGTATCAACGCTGTCAATGCTGATACTCTCCGAAAGGCTCTGCTGCGTGCAGATGAGGATGGAATCGTCGAAATCCTCGAACCTTCCGTAAATGAGATTGCGCCGCTGGTGCGGCTGGTAGTCGCTGCCGGTTACGGTAAAGACAGGGCGGTTGGGAAAGTATTGCCTTGCCGCCTCCGCGTATGCCCTGACGATGTTGTTCTGCCGGACGCCGATGGCGATGCGCTCACCGGGCAGCTTCTCAATCTTTGAAAATATGGCTTGCAACTTACCGGTGATCGGCCCGCCTGTGTAATCCCGCATGACGGTTGCGCAGGTACAGATACGCAGCATGATTTTGATTTGCGCGATAATCTTCGCCTGTGCCAGCTTCCGGGTGGAAATGTTGTGGATATTTTTAAAATACTCGTTCATCAGCCTGCTAAACTGCTTTACCGCAATCTCGTAGATGTCAAGCTCGGCCGGGGTCATGACCGCGCGCAGCTCGCGGCGGCGTTCAAGGTTCTTTCCCGTGACCTCCGTAAATGTGCGGGTGATCATGGTGTAGCCGATAATCTCCCGCAGATCCTCCGCGTTGACAATATCCTGCCGCCGCTGCACCACGCCGAAAACGGTCGGGCGCTCCGGCAGGTGGCTGTGCTTGAAATAGTAAAGCCCGTCAACATAAGCGGGATACGGCATTGCAAAGCGGTCGTTGTCATACGGAACGTAGTCTTGGGATTCCTCGCTGAAATAGTATAGCTGCCTTGCCTTGCACAGCATATTCACCGAAGCGTTATACAATAGATATAGCTGTGGGTACGCTTCGATTACATTGTTGTTGATGGACGTCCCGCTCATCAGGAGTTTGAATTTCAAACTCCGAAAGCAGGCCAGCGTCGCCTTTGTCAGCTTGCCGACGTCCTCGCTTTCATCCAATGCGGACGAGTTTTGCGCCTCGTCATAAATCAGCATGAGCTTTCGGCTTGCCAGCTTGACGATTTTCTGTATCTGCCGCTTATAGTTCTTCACGCGGCCTAGCGTGATTAAGATAAAGTCGCCGGGGAACACCCGCCGCAGGTCCGCGCGCTTCTTGATAACCTTGTGCGGAATCCGGTAGGTAGAAAAAAACGGCGCCCAGGTTGTTTCAATAGAAATCGCGGAGGATACCACAATCACATAATCCGTCTGCCCGTGGGCAAGCCTGTACATCCCCTGCGCCGTACCGGACACGGTTTTACCGGCGCCCTGCGACCAGTGCAGATAGGCGTAGTTCTTTTGCAGGCACAAATTAGAATCATGAAGCTGCATAGCGTTTAACTTCATGCGCCGCTCGCCCCATTTGTCGGCAAGCTCCCAGTTTGCAAGCCACTCCCGGATAGCCATATCCTCCCGCATTTCTGAAAACGGCGTCGTCTGGAGCCGGTATGCCCGCTGTTTTTTACGCATGAGCTTTTCATACGGGCCGCACCTTCGCATAATATCTGCATCCCCATACGGTACTATCTGTGTAATGCGATGTACGCCCATATAGTCGTTGAGCCTGTCGGCCTCCGGCTGCATTTTCGGTGAATACGCCTTATAGCGGATTTGGTCGTCGTTTTTAACCAGCTCCACCTTATCCGCTTCCACTTTGTTTTGCTCACGCAGGATTGTATAGATTTTATCCATTGTGGGCTTATAGTGGATGCGGATTTCATCCCATTGCTTATCGGACATCCCCTCCGGTCTTTTTTGCGTGTAGTATTCATGGAGCAGATTCTTGCACTCCATATACCGGGAGCTGGTTCGGGGATGGGCTTTAATCTGATAGAGCAGCGATTCCTCTTTGCGCGTGATTTCATCCTTCACCCTTTCGGCGCGGTTGATTTGGAGCTGGATCTCCGGCGCGCACTTTCGGGCCGCATCCACGGCGGGATAAACGTATTTCCAATAAACGCGGTCGCTGTTCGTTTCCTCAATCAACGTAGGGTCGAAAACAATGTCCGGGAGCGCGGTTGCCTTGCGTTGCAGTACAAGCAGCTTGGTGGGGAAATTCCTGACGCCGAGGGCTGAAAAGGAGTTTCCATCAAGGGCTATCTGCACAATATGGTTAAACCGGCTGTAGATGCGCTTTTTATCAATTTTTGGCATGGATTCCCCCAGGAAGGAATCCGGCACAATTACCGCCAGCAGGCCACCGGGATACAAAAGCTCCGCCGCTTTGAGGACATATGCCGTCTGGCTGCTCATTTTTTTGCCGTCATACTTCCGGTTCAGGTGATACGGCGGGTTGCCGATAACAATGTGGAAAAACAGCCCGGGGTTGTATTGCCGGACGTCCCCCAATGTCAAATTCGATTTGTCGAACAGCTTACGTGCGATAGTATAGCTGTCGGGTTCAATCTCACAGCCGTATATCTTTTCCTCATTTGGCAGGTGATTGAAGAACGAGCCCTTGCCGCAGGTGAGGCCGGCGATTTTCTGCCGCTCATCCGGGCGGATACAGTCAACCACCCACGCGCAAAGAGCGTCGGGGGTGAAAAACTGCCCCTGCTCGATTTCCTTCTTTGCCTCGGAAAAATCGTGGTAGCTGCTGTAGTCAACATAGTTTAGCCCATGCAGCCCGCCGACGCCGGTGTAGCTGTGGAAGATTTCGGCGGGCGTCATTGAGCCGCCGTCATTCTCCAAAGCGTGAAGGCACTTTTTATTGAGCGCCTTTCTTTCCGGCAGGCGGATTATTTTATCGCTTGCTTCGTATTTCAATGCTCATCATCTCCTCATAAAAATGCGTGGAGCCGGAATATATATCCCGGCTCCACATAACGAAATATTTTGTTTTCATTGATGATAACAGTGCGAACCGTATCAATCTTCTTCGTTTGGCTGATTTTCTCCGCCGGATAATTGAGACCTAAGAAATGCCAATAATTCCGGGATAAACATCTGAGCGGTTTCCCATATAATGTTAAGGCTCATCGTATGATAACCGTGCGCGGCTAAGTTGCGCATACCAATCATACGCCTCCACGGGATTTCCGGATTGGCTGCCCTGTAATCTTCCGGCAAATGATTTGCCAATTCCCCGATATTCAATAGTGACATGATAACAGCCTTGCGTGTTTTTACATCACGGGCAAACTTCTTAAACGACCCCGCTTCCGTATAAAACATGACAATATCCTGAGCGTCCTCAAGCATATGCTCCAATATCGACTTAACTCTATCGCTCATAGATTACCCTCATATCACGCAGGACATTTTCCCGGAACTGCGGCCTCGCCACGTTATAAAGAGCGTCATAAGTGATTAAATCCACATGACAGGAAAGTACATCCTCTAAGTCAACCTGTAGGCCAAAAAACTCAAGATTTACGCCGCCTCTGCCGGGCATAAACTCCACGAGCATATCAATGTCACTTTTTTCTGTCCTGTCGCCGCGCGCGGTGGAGCCAAAAAACGCCGCCCTTTTAACCGGATACTGCTGTAATATATCACGGACTGCCATATCTATATCCGTTTGCATCGTGGAACACCCCGCTTTCAAATATATTGTACTAAAAAATGATACTTAAATCAAGTATTACGCCGCTGTCTGTCTAGTATCCCCAAACCAATCCCTGCGCGGGACGGCAAACGGACCTTCGTACTGCTCCAAATTCTTTTTGCTCATGGCAAGAAGCTCACCCTGCCCCGGGTAGACAAGATAAACATAGTATCCCTGCCGGAACAGGCGCATAGCCGTTTTCCTGTTGGTAAACAGGAAATATTCATCGGCAGCGTATCCGATTTTGCGCGCCTCGCGGATGCCGTCCAATGTGTCAATGAAGTACAGGGCGGTTTTCTGGATATGGTCAAGAAAACCCTCCGGCGTGTTCCGCTCCCGTCCGAGGCTGTACTTGGCGATATGATGGAAGCTGAACCCGGATGTGTCGAGATTCAGGTAATGGCATATGATAAACGCCACGCTTTCAGCCATAATTGATAGCCGCTCCCTGTCGGGGCAATCCGCTCTCAGCCAGACACACGCGATTTGATTGACGATAGTACGTATCGTGTGAAGCTGGCTCATATCATTTTTGATGATAATGCCGTCGTACAAAGAACTACCATCAGTCTTTACGCCGTTTCTGAAATAGATGGGGTATGGCGCAATCTCACCTAAATCCCGCAGCAGGGCGTCATATCCGGGCACGCTCCCCTCAAGCCGGGCGACATCAAAAACATTGCCGGCAGGCGCCGTCTGACGCGGCTCCGAATCATCAGCGCCGTCCGCGTCCCGCGTCTGCGAGAAGTCAAAAACGCTTACCCTGCGGAATTTTGAATCATCCGCTTGCAGGCGTTTCTTTTCGGATGGGCTAAGCGGCGGCTGTTCCTCTTTTTTCTTGTCCTTGTTTTTATCAAATAAGGCGTTGATACGCAGCCCTGTTTCTCCCGGCTTTATCCACCGCCCCTCCTTATTCCATGCCCGGACGCCCTTAGTCTTAGTGGCGTGGGGGCATTGCCGGAGGATGAGGATTACATTCCGGTAGGAGTAATTGGGATTGTTGGCGATGAAGGATAAGAAGCGCCGGAAATGCCCGGTGGAAAAGACGCTAGATAGCCCTTCCTCAAGCATCTTGCTCATTGATTTTACTTGTACATCCTTGTCTTGCATGTTAAAGCCCGCCTTTCCATAATAGTTGTTAATGCACAGAATACTAACAGGCCGATTCCAGCCTGCGCCCATTCATGACGGTGCGCCCGTCAGCGAGGCCGCGGTCATAAACAGATCTGTTCGCTTTTGATGTGCTCAACGTAATTGTTTTCGTGCGCAACCCAAGCTCCTTATGTTTTTTTGCATATTCGTCGTTCACATCCGGCGGGGTTATAATCATGAGCGCGGTGCTTTGGGCGTCCAGTTTTTCTTTTAATCCCCTGATAAAACCGAGCGCGTATGAATTTACGATACCGCGCGCGTTCAGGCCGCGCCCCCGGTATTCGGCATACAGTCCGTTGGATTCCTTGTAGGCGAATGAATATGCGTATTCAAACGCCTCTTTTGCGATTCGGGCGTCATTTTTACGCCCGAATATCGTTACTTTGCCGTTGTAATTATAATTATGACACCTGAAATTAGACGCTATAATATTTGCCAAATTCTTGCGGAATTTACGGTCGCCCTTATGCTCACAGGTTTCAGTAGCATAGGATATATCCGCGCCGGCGTCAATCGCGTCGATGCCATACTCCGCCATAATCTCATGGGCTTTCAGGATGGCGGCTTGCGCTTCGTTTTCATTCGGGTTATTGCTTCCGAGCGCGAGCAGCTTTTGGATTCTATCAATAATTTTGCTGTCGGTGTTTTCCATATTCTTACACTCCTCATTATTTTTTACGCGGCGTCCTCGCCAAAAAGCAGTTCCTTCATCCAGGCCGGGGGTTTCTTGGCTTTGCTCAAATCATCATGCCATACGACAATTCTGCGCGGATTCCCCATTGCATCGGGGTTTCGCAGCGGCAATGCCATTTTTCCTGTGCGGTTGCATTTTTTAAGTCTCAGCTTTACTTTCATACGGTACATCCTTCCCATTTTTTATATATGAAAAGGAAAGAGGCTCCGCAAACACGAATCCTCTTTCCTAATCGACCGGATATTTTTGATAAAAGCCAAAAAGGCGCAGTATGCCCGTAAAAGGGAGTACCGCGCCTAGTCTGTTTCGTTACGGCATCAACGAAGACGCCAACATAGCAAGTCCAACGAAGGACTCAAAAAAACACTGTATCCACAGTATATAGTATTAAATTGATGTTGTCAACTATATATTGCATCTTTCTCTATTCCTGTTCTCTTGCAGACGCTACCACATTCTGTTGCCTGTATTTATTTAATCGTTTTATTGTAAACGCAATAAAAAACACTTGATAAATTCGTTGTAACGTATTACAATAACAAATAGATTTGCAAATAGGAGACGGATATGGATTATATTACTGTGAAACAGACAGCCGAAAAATGGGGGGTTACCCCTCGATGGGTGCAGGCTCTTATTAAACGGGGAAGCATTGAGGGCGCCGTTCGCTTTGGACGCGACTGGATGATACCTAAGAATGCAGCCAAACCCGCCGACGGGCGGAAAAACAATCGCCGCTGTCCCAAAAAGGAGATCAACGCATGAATAAGCAAGCAAAGGTAAAAACTCAAACATATATAATCGCCAAGCCCGCCGCTGAGAAATTTGGCATTGCTGTCGCGGCTGTTTGCGCTGTACTGCTGGCCGTATTCGCCGTGTTTTATTTTGGCGCATACACACATCCATATATGCAAAAGAACATGGTAAATATTTCGGACGGTTGGCAATACGGTGTGGGATCTGAAACGCCGGACAAAGAAATGGCATATTTGCGTCAGGTAGACGTCCCGGTATATGAAACGCTGCACCTGTACCGCACACTAAGCGAAAGCTGCCCGGGCGCCGCGCTGATGCTCAAAAGCAATCATCAATGGCTGCGGGTTTTTCTGGATGACGAGCTGCTTTTTGAAAGTTTATATAATCCTACTGTAAAAAATCCGGGGATGGGGCTTCATTTTATCACGCTTCCGCAAGGCTACGAAGGGAAACTGCTCCATATTGAAATAACCTCGCCCTATTCGTCGTATTCAGGCGCGCCGGGCAGCGTTTATATCGGCGACATCCCATCGCTGCAAACATACGGGCTATTTTACAGGTCTATGCCGCATAAGCTGTTGATGGCGTATTGTCTGGCGGCGGGCGCGTTTATGATGGCGCTGGCAATTATGCGCCGAAAGCGGGACTCCGTATGGTGGGGTGCTTTCAGCTTCGGTGTTTTTTCCGTGCTGTGGGGGTTCTACTTTCCCAGCGGAGATTACATCGCGCATCAATTTTTAGAACCCCGGTGGGTGTCGATGATAAGCATCGGGCTGTATTTTATGTACCCGCTGCCGCTGATGCTGTACTTTTATTCTCTGTTTACACGCCGCCGCAAGGCGTTTTTGCCCGCGGTCGTCCTGTTGGGCGCGTTTGCGGCCGGTTCGCTTGGATTGCAAATATCCGGCATTATGGACTTCCCGGAAATGCTGGGTGTGTTCAACCCGCTATATATCCTGTCTACCATGTATATGATTGCGCTGGGCTTTACGGAAATCAAAAAGGGCGGTGCTTTCATGCGCTTTAATGTCATATGGATAACGCTTGTATTTTTCATTTCCATGCAGAGCATGATATCCTTTTATACAACCCGCATCAAGCAGGACGAAACGCTTTATGAAATAGCGATATTTTCGTTTATCATGGTTGTGTGGATATACAATATCATCGAATTTTTACGCGCAAGGGCGAGGGAGCAACACGATTTGCTGGAGCTGAGCCTGAAAAACGCCACCCTCGACCGCTATAACCGGACGAAAACAGAATTTTTGCAGGACATGAGCCACGAAATGAAAGCGCCGCTGACGGTTATCGCTACCGGTATAGACTTCGCCGACCAGGAGATTAACGCGGAGGACGGCAGCCTTTCGGAGGCTTGCGGGGCGCTGGAGCTAATCAGGGCTGAAACACAACGCCTTGGGCGCATGATTGGCGGCATGGCGGAGCTTGCCTCTTTGAACGAGCTAAGCGAGAACCGTAAGCGCACACAGTTTGCCGCGCTGCTCCGTGAAAGCTGTGAAGCGTTCCGGTTTGAGGCGGAGCGGCAAAATAACAGCCTTTCGGTTCAAATCACGCCCGATATGCCGGACACCTTCATCGAAACCGACCAGTTCACGCAAGTAGTCGCCAATCTGCTTACCAACGCGGCTAATTACACGAAGGACGGGCAAATCAGCGTAACGGCGGATTTTGACGATGAGTATGTCCGCGTGCGCGTAACCGACACGGGGGAAGGCATATCGCCGGAAGTTTTGCCGAAAGTGTTTGAGCGCGGGGTGTCCGGCAGGGGCAGTACAGGTTACGGGCTGTATATATGCAAAACTGTTGTGGATGCCCACGGCGGAACCATCGGCATTGAAAGCGAGCCGGGGAAAGGGACGTCCGTGACGTTCACCGTACCGGTATACGGTGGTCAGGAGGCGGGGCATCGTCTATGAGAGGCAAATTGATTTTGCTTGTTGAAGACAGCAAAAAAGTGCAGAATTACAATAAAAAGATGCTGGAGAGAAGCGGCCTCACCGTTGAAACGGTGCTGACCCTTGCGGACGCGGGCGCGTTTCTTGACAGTCAAACGCCGGCCGCCATCATCCTGGACGTCGGGATGCCGGACGGAAGCGGGCTGGATTTTCTGCGGGAGCTTCGCCAAACCTCCAAAGTTCCCGTACTGCTCCTTACCGGCTACAGCGAAACAAAAGATATTGTGAGGGGATTCAAAAGGGGCTGCGACGATTATTTGACGAAACCGTACACATATGAGGTTCTGCTGGTACGGCTTGAGCGTCTGCTGAAAAACGCGGAGCAAGTCCCGGAAACCATCACAAGGGGGCTTTTGACACTCTATTTAACGCCGCAGAAAGCGCTTGTTGACGGTGCGGATTTAACGCTGACGCCAAAGGACTTCGCGATGCTGCAGTTTTTTGTCCAAAACGAGGGTGCTTTAATGAGCGCGGGCCATATATACGAAAAGGTCTGGGGACAGCAAATGGGGGGAGATTCACAGGCGCTGACCAACGCGGTGTCCCGCCTGCGCAAAAAGCTGTGCGGATGCGGCTATACAATTACCGCCCAGTACGGCAGCGGATATATGTTTGAACGCGGCGAGCCGTAAATATAAAAATAAGAAGCAATCTTGTCATCAATCAGAGGCCAATTCTGTCAAATTTGATAGAATTGGCCTTTTGCTTTGCTTCGGCTGTTATCATAAGCGATAGGAGCGTGCGCTTATGAAAATGAAATTATCCTCCATCACCGCCATTTTACCCGCGTCAATACTGTGCCTGATTTTATCGGGCTGTGATTCATCCGCGCCAAAACAGGCTTTTACGCTTGAGGAGCATGAGCGGCTCAATACGCTTGACGCTATTTTTCAGCAGTATTCAAGCGTCCGACAAGAGTATTATTTTTCGGATATAGAGTTGTCCGGCGACGGTTGGGGCGAGCTTATCATCACGCAGACCCTCACACTTGAAAACGGCGATATAAACGCCTATGTTTCATTCTTATCAAGGGACGGCGGGGATGAGAGCTTTTCGATGACTTCATACGTTAACGGGAATATTTTTCATTTATACGATGACGGCTCTTACGGTGTGGGCATATACTCCGACCAAACGAGTTACCGGGAGCAGTACCTTCCGCTGAACCTCCGCTATGCGCTAAACATGGACTTCGATGTCCTGGGGATAAGGGTAGCTTCTGTGGATGCCCGGGACGGCATCCGTACTATAACCATACATAGCGAGGATGACGGGTATACCGAGTATATGTGGGGGATAACCGGGGCTACAATGGAAACTGTCCATATAACGGATGAGGCGACCGGGCTTATACAGTGTATGGAAGCTTATCTTCTTTTGGATGGAAAGCGGATCCTATGGGCAGGCGCAAATATAATCTATGGGGAAGACGATGGTTACAAGCCCGAATATGTCGAATATCTGATAGTTATGGGCGAAGTATCCGTGCCGGCTCAAACGTCGGCAGCGGCACAATAACCGAAATGGTGAGGTGAACGCTATGGTAAATCAGGCGGCTGATAAAACAGGCTATATGGCGAAGCTTAGAAATTTTGCGGAAAAACATACGTATGTTTTCATTGTCGGCTGCGCGCTCATTTATATGCTGCTGACTATGCTGTCTATTTTCCTGATAGGCGACAAACCGGGAAGCAAGACCGAATTTTATCTGCTAAAGGCGCTTGCCACAATGCTCCCCGCGGCTTTGATGGCGGCGGTGGCGTTTTCTCTCGGCCTTGTAAGCAAAAAGGACTTCGGGCATAATGGGCTTGGAAAAGGCTTGCTATTTGGGCTTCCCCTTCTGGCTTTGTTTTCTGTATTGTATAACGCCCTGCAGCTTTTGGCTTCCGGGCGGCTCTATGACGACGTGTCGTTTCTGACAATACTGCTTTTTCTTTTATTCAATTTCATGGTGGGCTTTTCCGAAGAAATCGTATGCAGGGGCCTGCTTTTCGGCGCGCTGAGGAATAAGCTCGGCGGCTCCGGGAAAGGGCTGCTGGGCGCCGTACTGTCGTCGTCGTTTATTTTCGGCGTCATGCATTTTTTAAGCATACTAAACGGCGCGCCGCTTCTAAATACGGCTATACAGGTATTAAGCGCAGCTTTAATAGGCGTGTTTTTTTGCGCGGTTTATATCCGGGCGGGAAGCCTTTTGCCTGTAATCATTATCCACGCGCTGTTCAATGCTTTTGAAGGGCTAAAATCCATCCTAACTGCCGGGGAGGGCATAGCGCCGCCCCCGCCGGAATTGCCGGCGGCACAGCCGACGCTTATCGAGTATTTTACCGTGCCGATGATTATACTGCCTTTCGCGCTATATGGATTATTCCTGATTAGAAAACAGCTTAGAAAGTAAATGCGCCCATCATGGCGGTACCCTTCGCTTTGCAATCCTAAAGGTCAATTCTGTCAAATCTGATAGAATTGGCCTTTCGCTTTGTTTTAGCTGTTACTATGTTATTGATTGAATACTACATTGAAACAGCGAATAGGAAAAGGGTTAGAGAGCGCGAGGTTAAAGGATTGGTTGGAGCCTAATGGAGAAAAAGCTGATTTTACTCGTTGAAGACAATAAAAAAATACAGAAGTTTAACAAGCGCATGTTGGAACGAAATAATTTTACCGTTGGGGCGGCCGTGACGCTTGCCGACGCGAGAGCTTTTCTCGCGCGGCAGGCTCCGGCCGCAATCATCCTTGACATTGGAATGCCCGACGGTAACGGGCTGGATTTCCTGCGAGAGCTGCGGAAAACGTCCAAAATACCGGTTCTGATCCTGACCGGTTACAGGGCGGATTTAGATTTTGCGATGGAGCTCACGGCCGGTCTTGACGACCTGCTGCCAAAGCCGTATGAGTTTGAGGTTCTGCTTGGACGGCTAAAACGCCTGCTGCAAAACGTACAATAGCCCGGCATACATAAACAAATTATCGGAGTGTGTACCTGATGATGAAAAAACGGGGATACATTAGACCTCTTGCCTTGATCGCCATTGCTTGCTTGCTTATGCTTACAGCCTGCGCCGGTATAAAAGAGCGCGCCGGGCAGCTCATGATTGACGCCGGCCTTATGGCCGCGCCGGAAATCACGCAGGTCACTTTGGCGGTGCCTGTGCCGCTTAATCCGGGTAAGGAATACACGCAGTACATAAAAGGCGTCGAGCTTGCCGTCCTTGAAGCCGCCGCGATGGATTTGCCCGTAACGCTTAACATCCAAATCGACTATGACAGGGGCGACTTCAGCTCGGCCATTGAGCTTACACTTGCATATATAAACGATTCTTCAACCATCGGCGTGGTGGGGCATTGGGGATCGTTTATCTGCCTGCCGCTTGCGAATATTTACGCGGCGGAGCAAAAAACGCTGATTGCTTCCATTGCCAGCGCCCCTTCGCTGACCTCAAAGCTTTCCGATTATATCTTCCGCAACATCCCGCAGGACGGCCAGGTCAGTGAAAAAATGTGCGACTACGCGAAAAGGCAAGGGCTGCAAAAAGCTGTCGTCTACTATGAGGACTCTGTGTATGGCTTTGAAATGTCCGCGGCGCTTGAACAATACGCACAGTCTATTGGCATAGAAATCGTTGACCGTACCTGTTCCCCGCATCTGGAGCGTGATTTGCCTGAGCTGGAACGGAAATGGCGCGCGTTTGGTTATGACACGGTATTTTTAATCAGCACGCTGGAAGAAGGCGTGGAGCTTATAAACGCCTTACGGGGGCTAGGCTTTGCGGGCTCTATCATTTGCAGTAACGGACTGGACGACGAGGAGCTGATTGGGTATCTGGATTCCGGCGCCCAAGACCTTGTAGTCGCTTCTACGTTCAACAGTGAGCGCCCGCCGGAAGGGCTCGCGCAGTTTGCGCAGAGATACACCGAACACTACGGGACGGTCCCGGACTCCTGGGCGATACAGGGCTACGACAGCGTGATGATTGTTGTAGAGGCGGTTGCAAAACATGGCGTCAGGACTTCGGATGAACTGAGCGCATATTTGCGCGCATCGGACAATCTCGGCGGCATATTCGGGGCGACATATTTTGATGAGCGGCATGAGATTGCCGGTAAGCCGATTTATCTCAAAAAACTTACCGGCTCACGTTTTGAGTATATAGATTAAATGGAGGAAAAAGCATGGCCGAGCAAAGCTCCGTATTCCGCAAAGTATCCCTTGACCGGCTGTCTTCGCCGGAACAGCTTGACAAGAAGCTGACGGTAATTTCGCCTATAGGCTGGGTGGCGCTGACGTCGGCAGGGATCCTTATTCTTGCCGCGCTTGCGTGGGGCTTTTGGGGCAGCGTGTCCAATAAAGTGAACGGGGCCGGCGTTTTGATGTACAGCGGCGGAATCGTCAACCTTATCTCGCATACAAACGGCCTGGTCACAGACGTCGGCGTTTTCCCCGGCGACTATGTGGAGCGCGGCCAGGTCGTCGCCCGCGTCTCGCAGGATGAGCTTGTCCGGCAGATAGAGCGTTACGAAAACAACCTCGCCGCGCTGGAAGCCGTCGGGGCCGAAACTCTCGATATTGACATAGCGTTCATGAACAGCGAAATATACCCCGAGTTCGCCCAGCTTGCAGGCCAAATCCGCGCCGCCCGGCTCCAATACGGGCATCTGGAAAACGAAGCGCAAAAAAATGAGCAGGACATCGCCAATCAGCGTACACTGCAAGCCGGGCAGGTGAAAAGCCTTGAGGAACAGATCAGCGCCCTTGAAACGCAGATTGAACAGTATAGGGAGCTGCTGGAATATCAGCGGGAGGTAGAGCTTGAAAACGCCGAAGCCCAAGATATGCAGCCAAGGCAGGCAGTCGGCGGAGCGCTGTATACCAGTGACCGCGGCGAGCAGTACAGGCGAAATTTCCGCGCGGCGCACCAGCTCATGGTGATGGACCAGATTGGCGCGGCCTACATTATCCTGTCGGACAATATTGACGACGCGTCCCACCCCGTCTTTTATATGACCCGTGACGGCATGGAGGAATATAACCCGGACGGCAGGTTTTATTTGCCAAACTATTACGAAAGCGTATACGGCGGCGATTATTACGCCGACATCCCCCGCCGTTCATCCACCCGGACGGTTTACTTTGATTCCATGACAGGGAACAGGTATATAGACCTCACCGGCAGGGAATTTCGCCCGGTTTCCGGCAACGACGTCCCCAGTCTGCTTGACCAGGTGCAAAACCGCCCGGACTACGACCCCAATCTGGCGCAGATGCAGTCCCAGCTTGAGGGTTACCGGCTGCAACTGATTCAGGCGCGGCTCCAGGACGCACAGCTCGGTTCCACCTTCACAAGCTACCTTTGGGGCGGGTATCATCAAACCGGCGACCAAATTACTTCCCTGATGGAGCAGTTTTCCAATCTAAAACAAGTAAAACAACAAGACTTGCTCCGGGATTTACAGGAGCTTAGATCCCAGCTCTCCCGCGGCAGTGTGATCACAGCCGGATTTAACGGCACGGTTTCCGGCCTGAATATCCGTCGCGGCGACTACGTGCAGACAGGCGGCATGGTCGGCACGGTCGTCCGCGAGGATCCGGCCGGTTCGTCCGGGGTAGTGCTGTATGTGCCGCTGGACAAAGGCAAGCTGGTTAGTGAAGGGATGGAGGTCAACATTTCCCCCGCCACCGTCAACCGTGAGGAATATGGATATATGCTCGGGCGGGTGAAAACAGTATCGGTCTATGCGGTTACAGCGGAACAAATGATGTCCTCTTTACAAAACCAGCAGCTTGTACAGGCGTTCGGCGGGCAGTCCGCCGTTATCGAGCTGGAGGTCGAGCTGCTCCGCGATTCCCAAACAATCAGCGGCTACAGATGGTCCACGCCAAAGGGCGCGCCGATTACCATTGACCCCGGCACGATTTGCTCGGGTGAGATTAAAGTTTCCAGCCGGCGGCCCATAGATATGGTCGTGCCGTTTTTCAAAAGGCTGTTTGGCGGGACATTCGGCGAGGTGGCACAATGAGCGCCGCCGAGTGCCCGCGCGTCAACAACCGGGTTCGTACGCCCAGCATCCTGCAAATGGAAATGGTGGAATGCGGCGCGGCATCACTGGCTATGATTTGCGCGTATTACAAAAAATATATCCCCCTTGAGCGGCTGCGCGTAGAGTGCGGTGTTACAAGGGATGGTGTTAAGGCGGGCAATATAGCCAGGGCCGCCATCAAGCTCGGCCTTAACACAAAAGGCTTCCGCAAGGAGCCCGCGGAGCTTGCCCAGATGAAGCCGCCCATGATCATCCATTGGAATTTCAACCACTTCGTTGTGTTTGAGGGGTTTAAGGGCGGGAAAGTACATATCAACGACCCGGGCAGCGGCCATAGGGTAATCACCTATGAGGAATTCGACCTTGCGTTTACCGGCGTAGTCCTGACCTTTGAGCCTACCGAGCAGTTTGAGCGCGGCGGGCAGAAAAGCAGTATGCTTACTTCGCTTTCAAAACGCCTGCATGGGATTAGGACAGCCGTGGTATACCTGATTATCATCGGGCTGCTGATGGTGGTGCCGGGGATTGTTATCCCCGCGTTTTCCCGTATTTTTATCGACGATTTACTGCTGGCGGGCAAATCGGAATGGATAGGGCCGCTGTTGTGGTGCATGGCGGGGACCGCGCTGCTCCAGGCTTTTCTGACCGGCTTGCAGCAGCGGTATCTCCTGCGGATGGAAACTAAGCTTGCTTTAATCGGCGCCGGCAGCTTTTTCTGGCACGTACTGCGCCTGCCGGTTCTGTTTTTCCAGCAGCGCTCACCGGGCGACATCAGCTCGCGGCAAAACTCAAACAATTCCGTCGCGGCGTTTCTGTCACGGGAGCTTGCGGAAAATGTCATCGGCATACTTACGCTAATCTTCTATTTCTTTGTTATGACGCAGTACAACATGCTGCTGACTATGCTGACCCTCGGATTGACTGCCGTAAACGTGTTGTTTTTCATCTACTCCTCCGGGAAAATAGAGGCCCTGAACAGCAAGCTCATGCAGGACGCGGGGAAGCTCGCGGGGACTTCCGTGTCAGGGCTGTATCTAATCGAAACCCTAAAGGCCACGGGAATGGAATCCGGGTTCTTCTCCAAATGGGCAGGTTATCACGCCAAGCAACTCAACGGCCAGCAGAAAATGGGCGGCGTCAGCCAGATATTAGGCTCCCTGCCAAACTTCATGTCCGGGCTTGCGGGGGTAATCGTCCTGTGCGTCGGCGGCCTGCAAATCTTAGAGGGCAACTTGACCGTCGGTTCGCTGATTGCCTTCCAAAGCTTGATGGGCAATTTCATGGGGCCTGTTGGGCGACTGACGCAGATGGGGATGCAGGTCAAACAGCTAAAGGGCGATATGGCGCGGCTTGACGATGTACACAAATATACCGTGGATGAATTTAACGACCCCGAACGCGACGGGGAGATAGAGTCCGCCGAAGAATCGGATTTCCGCAAGCTGGACGGATATGTGGAAATAAAGGGCTTGAGCTTTGGCTACAATGTGCTGGAAAAACCGCTGATAGAAGGCTTTGACCTCTCCCTCAAGCCCGGCTCCCGTGTAGCGCTGGTCGGCTCCTCCGGCAGCGGCAAAAGCACGGTGGCTAAGATGATTGCCGGAATCAACCGGCCCTGGGGCGGCGAGATTTTGTTTGACGGCCAAAGCCGCGACGATTTGCCCCGCAACATAATCAACAACTCCCTTTCGGTGGTGGACCAGGATATCAGTATGTTCGAGGGCAGCGTACACGACAACATTACCATGTGGGACGATACCCTAAGCGACGCGGATGTGGTAAACGGTGCGAAGGACGCCTGCATCCACGACGACATTGCCGCGCGCGAGGGCGGATATGACAGCGCAGTCAGCGAGGGCGGCGCGAATTTCAGCGGCGGCCAGCGACAGCGATTGGAAATTGCCCGCGCGCTTGCCGTCAACCCGTCCATTCTGATTCTCGACGAGGCTACCAGCGCGCTGGACGTCCGCACAGAGCAAACCGTGGGCAACAATATACGCAGGCGCGGCTGTACCTGTATCATAGTGGCGCACCGGCTCAGCACAATCCGCGACTGCGACGAGATTATCGTTATGCATCAGGGCAAAATCGTACAGCGCGGGACCCATGACGAAATGAAGGACGCTCCCGGCCTTTACGCGGAGCTGATTCAAACAGCGGTCTAGGGGCTTCGCCGGGTTTTAGGATTTAGGATTCGGGATATAGGAGTATAAAGTATGGCAACGCTTTTAGAAATGAAGGATAATGTCCCCTTTTGGCCCCATAGGGAAGGCGGCGCGTTTTTCGTTACAGAGGGGACAGTCAACATCTATCACAGTAAAGTCGCGGACGACGGTACGGCTGTCGGCCCAAGGACTTTCCTCTTTCAAATGCTGGAAGCCGAGCTGTATTTACCGCTGTCGCCGTATGTCCGTGAGGATGGCGTCACAACAGAGCTGCTGGCAATCCCGGCGGGAGAGTGCGTATTAAACCAAATCACGCCCCGCCTTTCCCCGGCTATGCGGAATTTTGTAGAGGAGTTTGCCGAGAAATGCGGGCGGCGGCTTGGGTATTCCCGCGAGCGGATTGAAAATGCCCGGTTGGCGCTTGACCTAACAGGCATCGAGGGGATTACCGGCAGCTATATGCGCCTGCTTGACCGATGTGTTGAGGAAGAAATCAGGCAGGTGCATCTGGCTAATAGGCGGCGCTTTGCGGGTGAGGCCGCCTATCTGCGAAACGCCATAGGCGCCCTTGGCTCCGTGGTGCCGGGGGCTAAGGCGGACAGCGCTAAGCCCGCGGCGCTTGGTAAGGTGGATAATCCGCTTGTCATGGCGTGTGCGGCGGTGGCAGAGGCTAACGGCATGGAGATTACAGTGCCGAAAACCATGCGTGAGGACGGCATAACAACCGGCACGGTAGAGGGCATCGCGCTTGCGTCCAGGTTCAGGACGCGGGAGGTAATCCTTTCCGAGGATTGGTATCATCAGGACGGGGGGAATCTGCTTGCCAAGCTGGAGGATACGGGCGAGCCTGTCGCACTTCTTCAAAAATCCCCGCGTAAATATATCCTGTACAACCCGGCGACCGGTGAGCGGGTAAAGGTGACGAAAAAGCTTGCCGGTACGGTAAGCCCCAAAGCCGTGATGTTTTACCGCAGCCTGCCTACACGGAGCCTTTCGGGCAAGGATGTCTTTAGGTTTGTTTTGGGCGGCACAAAAAAGCCAGACTGGCTCTGGGTATTTGCGATGGGGCTTTGCGGCGGGCTTTTGGGGATGCTCTCCCCGGAAATCACAGGCAGGGTTTTCGATACCGTTATCCCGGAGGGCGACCGGAATATGCTTGTGCAAATCGGTTTTTTAATGGCGGCGATGGCGCTGACGACCTTCGCGTTTGATTTGACCCGCTCCTTTGCCACACAGCGCATATCAGGCGCCGCCGAGCGGGATTTGCAGTCGGCTGTATGGGATAGGCTGTTAAGCCTGCCCGTTGGTTTCTTCAAGCGCTATTCCGCGGGTGAGCTGGCGGAGCGCGCCATGAGCATCTCGCAAATCCAGCAGATTCTTTCCGGCACGGTGGCAAGCACGATTATCACAAGCATTTTTTCGGTGTTTTACATAGCCGTCATGTTCGCGAAAAGCGTGAGCCTGTCCTTGATCGGCATTGCGATTGTGCTTGTAACAATGGCAGCCTCACTTGGCTTTGGCTGGCTTCAGCTAAAGCACGAGGGCAAACAGCTTGCCATTGACAATAAAATCTCCGGCAGGATGTTCGGCTGGCTTTCGGGGCTTGCCAAAATTAAAATGTCCGGCTCGGAAAAACGCACCTTTTACAACTGGGCGGAAATGTTCAGGGAGTCCCGCGCCATAACCTTCCGCAAGGAGAGCATCGGCAACTGGTCGGCTGTGTGGAACTCGATTATAGCCCTGCTCTCCTCCATCATTATCTACGCCGCCATGTTCAGCCTCAAGGACGCGAGGATCGGCATCGGCGCGTTTATTGCTTTCAACGCGGCTTTTGGCAGTCTGATGCAGAGCTGTGTCGAGCTGTCCGGCGCGATTATGAGCGTCAATGTAATCGGGCCGCTGTACAAGGGCGCCAAGCCGATTTTTGAGGCGGTGCCGGAGTACGACGAGCAGAAAACCGAAGCCCCTCCCCTTAGCGGGGATATTGAACTAAGCCGCATCAATTTCAGCTATGTCAAGGACGGGCCGCAGGTTATTAGGGACGTTTCCCTGCATGTGCGCAACGGGGAGCATGTGGCTTTGGTGGGGCCCTCCGGCAGCGGCAAATCTACGTTATTCCGTATCCTGCTGGCATTTGAGCAACCGGACAGCGGTGAAATCTACTTTGACGGATACGGCCTGGATCAGCTTGATATACGCTCGGTGCGGCGTCAGCTTGGCGTTGTGCTTCAATCCGGGCAGCTTTTAGCGGGGAGTATTTTTGAAAACATCGCCGGCTCAAATCCCAACATCACCCAAGACGATGCCCTGCGCGCCATACGGCAGGCGGGGATGGAAGACGACCTAAAGCAGATGCCGATGGGTATCCATACCGTGGTTTCCGAGGGCGTAGGCACGCTGTCCGGCGGGCAAAGGCAGAGGCTGCTGATCGCGCGGGCGCTTGCGGGAAACCCTAAAATCCTGTTTTTCGACGAAGCCACCAGCGCGCTCGACAACAAGACGCAGAAAATCGTCAGCGACAGTATAAATCAGCTTAAAGTCACGCGGATTACCATCGCGCACCGGCTTAGTACCATTCAGGACTGCGACCGCATCATCGTACTGGAGCAAGGCGTCATAACGGAGCAGGGTACTTATGACGAACTGATGAGGCAAAACGGGACATTCGCCGCAATGGCGAGGAGGCAGCTTGCATAACACGCTACGCCGGGTTTCAGGTTTAAGGTTTCAGGTTTAAGGAAAACCACGAAACAAGAAACTCCACCGTTCTACTAATCTCTAATCTCTAACTACTAAAGGGGTGAACAAGTACCGATGGCGCAGAAAATCCGCATGGCGCACGACGCATTCGAGGAGATATACAAAACGTATTTCGCCCGTATTTACAACTATATATACTACCGCGTCCAAAACGCGCATACGGCGGAGGACCTCGCGGCGGATACCTTTGTCCGGGCGTATGAGTATTGGGCAAGCTATCACCCCGAAAAAGCCCCCTTGGACGCGTGGCTTGGAGGAATCGCGCGCAACGCGGTAAACACGCATTACAGGAAGTCCGCCGGCAGACCGCAGGTCATAGAATTAGCCGAGTATTTGCCGTCGCGCACAGATATTGAAGGCGAACTTATACATAAAGAAATCGTGCGGCACTTGCTGCTGGAGATTAGAAAACTGCCGGACGCCCACCGTGACCTTTTGGCAATGAAATATATGATGCGCCTGAAAAACAAGGAAATAGCAAAACTCACAGGGATGAGCGAAAGCAACGTGGGCGTTACGCTGCACAGGGTTATAGGCACGCTGAGGAAAAATTTATCCCAAACCGTGTAATGCTTTGCCGAAACCGATGTATAAATTGTTAGAAGGCAAAATCATCCCGTATCCGTCAGGATGGAAATCCTGTCAAAATAATATTTTTGGAGGAACAGAAAATGAACAAAGAGCGCATCAAGGATTTACTCGCGGACGAAGGGTTTGTAGGGGATCTGCTGAAACTGGAAACCCCGGAGGAAGTACAGGCGGCGTTTAAGCACAAGGACGTCGGTATCAGCATTGATGAGGTCATGCAGCTAAAGGACTTTTTGGTCAAAGCGGGCCAAAAAGGCGGCGAAATCTCGCTGAATGAAATGGACGACGCGGCGGGCGGCTCCCCGGCTATCCTGTTTGGCGAAATGTTTACCGTAATTCAAGGTCCCGTGGTTTCTGTCCCCGACCCCGAGCTGTTTAAAAACCTGTCGGCCCTTGGTAAATGGTAATCTCTTGCGGATAAGTGAATTTGCGGTCAGCGGCCGTGCAATAACGCGGCCGCTGAAATATCAGTGAAGGAGATGCTGCAATGAGTAAAAAGCGTGAAGATAAAATCCTATACAGCGATGAACCGGCCAAAGAAAACGGTGCGATATCTCTTGAAGAAATGGACGATGCCGCGGGCGGGCTTAGTATTGTGAATCTTCCCTACAATCCGTCGCAGCCTGTGAAGCCTTCGCCGCTCACGCCGCCCAAAACAACCACGCCTCAAGTCTTCAAGCTGTGAAGCTTCGCGGCGGGCGGATACAAAGTTAAATCGCATAAAATCAATATTTAGGAGGTAACCGCAATGGATGAAAACCGTATCAAGGAAGTGTTTTCCGACGAGGCTTTTGTAAAATCCTTACTGGAGCTGGAAACACCGGAGGATGTACAAAAAGCGCTAAAGGGAAAAAACATTGAAGCCAGTGTTGAGGAAATCCTGCAACTCAGGGACGCACTCATGAAAGCGGCGGAAACGGCGCAAAGCGGCGGCGAGCTGTCATTCGAGACTATGGATGAAGCGGCGGGCGGGTTTATCCCGATAATTACTTTTACAACCATGTTGGCGCCGCAGATTATATCAATGTATGTCACTTCAAAAATAAGGTGGTAATATCAATGGATGAAAACCGTATTAAGGAAGTTTTTTCCGACGAGGGCTTTGTAAAAAAGCTGTTCTCGATGGAAACGCCCGAGGAAGCCCGGGCGGCGCTTGCGGAAAAAGGCATTGAGGTCAGCGTTGAGGAAGTCTTGCAGCTAAGGGACGTACTCATGAAAGCGGCTGAAATGGCACAAGGCGGCGGCGAGCTGTCATTCGATACTATGGATGAAGCGGCCGGAGGGTTTATCAATCCCTTCGTACTCATATCTCAAACTGTACATGAAGTCGCTATTTCCCTCGCGATAAATAAAGTAATATCCTTTATCCCGCGCGGCTGGTAAAGCGCTCAAAAATGAATTTTAGGAGGAAATCATAATGGACGACGTACGTATAAAAGAAATATTTTCCGACGAGGCTTTTGTAACAAGCCTGCTTAAACTGGAAACCCCGGAGGAAGCACAGGCGGCATTAAAAGAAAAAGGCCTTGAGCTCAACAATGATGAAATCCTGGCGTTTCGGGATATGCTCATGAAAACGCTCGAAAAGGCGCAGAAAAACGGCGGCGTACTTTCCATCGAGGATTTGGACGAAGCCGCGGGCGGAGTTATGATTAGCCAGGCCGCGGCGCAAGTGGTCAGCCGCGTAGTCCCCGTAGTCGCCGTAACGGTCGCCGCGGGTGTGTCCACCGCAATATCGTTCTTAACGCGCGGCCGCTGGTAACCATCCCTTAGAGCCTGTCTAACATCTTTTTGCACCGACCATTTTGACGGATTTTCCGCCGTACTGCGTTAATTTTTCTTGGAATACATGGAGTATTCCTGCAAAAAATTGCCTTGCCCGGCGAAAAATCCGCGTCAAAAGCATCGGCACAAAAAGAAATTAAACAGGCTCTTAAAGCTTCAACAAAAAATAATAATAGCAAAGGAGACTATTGTAATGGATGAAAAACGTATGGAAGAAATTTTTGCCGATGAGGCTTTTGTGAAAAACCTGCTCTCGTTGGAGAGCCCCGAACAGGTACAGTCGGCCCTAAAAGAAAAAGGCATCGAGCTAACCTTGGATGAAATCAAGAAAATCGGCGGGGCGATGGCCAAGGCATTGGAAAATGCCGGTAAGGACAGTAACGAGCTTTCAATAGAGACCTTGGACGACGTTGCGGGCGGCGGATTATCGACCGGGGCCCAAGTAGTGCTTCAGCTGGTAGTCAACGCCGCGAAACCGGCGCTGATACCCGCGGCGGCGGCAGCGGTGGCGGCAGCCGCATCGGTTTCCGCATTTTTCAGCCGCTGGTAAGCAAAGAGAGGAGGCTGTCACAATGGATGAAAACCGCATAAAAGAAGTATTTTCCGATGAAGCATTTGTAAAGGGCCTGTTTGAGCTTGAAACCCCGGAGCAGGCACAGGCGGCGCTGAAGGAAAAAGGTTTTGAATTTAGTATAGAAGAAGTGCTGGTGCTTCGGGATATGCTCATGAAAACGCTCGAAAAAGCGCAGAAAAACGGCGGCGCGCTTTCCATTGAGGATATGGACGATGTGGCGGGCGGGTTTTTGAACACGATGATTCCCGCGGCTACGGCACAAGTGCTTGCCAACGTGGTGAACGTCGCCGCGAAATCCCTCGCGGTAGTTGTGCCCGCCGCGGCGGCAGGTGTTGCGGCTTTCTTTACCCGGGGCCGCTGGTAGAGTTTACTTAAACACAGGAGGAATTGACGATGGATAAGGAACGTATGAAAGAAGTGCTTGTCGAGGAAGGCTTCGCCGAGCGGCTAATGACACTGGAAACCCCCGAGGAAGTCCGGGCGGCGTTTAAGGAGAAAGGCGTAGAGATCAGCGTTGAGGAAGTATTGATTTTCCGTGAGATGCTAATTGAAACGGTTGAAAAAATCGTCCGAAACGGCGGGGAGATTTCACTGGAGGATTTGGACGAAGCCGCCGGCGGGAATGTCATGGCGGTTGGGGAGCCCTTTGTCGCCGCCGCCTTGCGCGAAGTAATCAGGTTTGGCCTGCCCAAGCTTACATCTGTGGCGCTGCCCGCCGTCGCGTCAGCGGCCGCGGCCGCGGCTTCAATCACCGCGATATTCAGGGGCTGGTAGGCGGCGCGGTGCGCCGCGCCGCAGGATTCAGGTTATAGGTTTCAGGATCTAGGAATGGTACAAAATAAATAATTTTTGGAGGAAAGAAAAATGGAAAACAATCGCGTTAAGGAAGTATTCGCCGACGAGGCTTTTGTAAAAAGCCTGTTAGAGCTGGAAACCCCCGAAGAAGCGCAGACGGCGCTTAAAGAAAAAGGGATTGAGATTGGCGTGGAAGAGCTAATCGCAATCCGCGACAATATAGCGGCGGGCAAAAGCGGCGGCAACCTCTCGCTTGAGAAGCTCGACGACGCGGCGGGCGGTTCAAGTCAAACCTTAGCCACTTACGTGCTGACACAGGAAGAAATCATGAGCCAGCTGCACGGTCATTCACTTGGCCCTGTCGCGTTTAATGGAAGAAACTGGTAGTATTTTAGAGGAGCGTTACCCCATGACACAAACAGGGATTTTGCGCCAAAATATGTCGACACTAATGCGCCGCGCCGCGGTGGACGAAGAATTTCGCCGCCTTTGCCTCGAAAACGGGGCTGCCGCTTATCTTGCTATAAGCGGCAGCCCCCTACAGGCGCAATATGCCGTATGCTTCATCGAGCCGGAACAAGACGTCCCGGGCGGCGGCGAAGCCCGGTACGTGCGCCTGCCAAAGTATATCCCCAAAACATGGCTGGGATAGGTGAAATGAAAATGGTCCCGTTGTATATTATAGAGGAACACCACGAGGCGTTTTATATCTGGAACAAGGCCACGGAGCAGGGCTTCCTGCCGCCCTTCGGCAACACCTTGCTCCATGTGGACCACCACCCTGATTTTGAAGGCGGCTCATACGGCGCAGATTTTGGCGCGCTGTTTTCCTCCTTGGAGGATATGCGCTCGCTTACTTACACTTGCCTTGGCGTCGCGGATTTTATCTGCCCGGCTGTTTATCAGGGGATTTTTAACGAGGTTGTGATTGTGCGCGACTATACAGCGACCTTGTCCCCGCCGGAGGAGAAAATAATCCGGCTGGATACGGAAAGCTGCCTGCTTGTGGAAAACCCTGTCCCGCTACTTCGCGCCGCGCTGTCAAAACCGGAAGCCGACTACCGGCTGTTCACCTACCGACAGGGCGGGCTTGGCGGGCTTGACACGCCGCAAACCGTGGCGCTGGATATAGACCTTGATTATTTCTGCTGGGACGATTCCCTGTCGAGTGTAAAAGATAAGCGGCTGGAAATTACCGAACAGGCATACCGCGAGGTAACGGAAAACCCGTATCATCCGTTTCGGCTGTTCCCAAAGGCATGGCTGCGCGCGAAAGAGGAAAACGGGCGGTATTATTTATGCTACCTTGGGCTGCCAAAACCTCAGCCGCTCCCGGAAAAAGACCGGATTGAGAAGCGGATTGGACTGTTCATGGATTGGCTGGGGCGCGGTAAAATTATGCCAAGCGTCATATCCGTGTGCCGTTCCCGCTATTCGGGCTACACGCCGACCTGTTTATGGGGGTTTATCGAAAAGAGTTTACTGGAGCGTCTCGCGGAGGTGTACGATTATGATTTGCAGGGCTGAACAGCGCGCGGTTATGCTCATTTCCCCCGACGCGCAGATGGCGCTGATCCCGTCTGAACGCTACGGACTGATAGAGGATATGTTAAGCGGCGGGCAGGCGGATAGCGGCGCTTTTAGTGTAGATTTGGAAAAGGCCGGTTTTTTGGCATGGATGCGGGAAAACGCCGATACAGTGCGGACCGCGATGGAGCGCTCGGAGACGGTTCAGCCGCCGGAAAACGCCTATGCCGCGCCTGTCCTGCTCAACCTTGAACTGACCACGCGCTGTCCGCTAAACTGTCCGCAATGCTACTGCGACTTACATCGCGGCAAGGATTTGCCTTTAGACAGGGCGACTGAGGTACTCAGGCAGGCGGCGCAGTTAGGTACGTCCAACATCAATCTAAGCGGCGGCGAAACGATGGTTTACCCTCACCTGTATGAACTTTTGGCGCAGTGTTCTTCACTTGGGCTTTGCGCCGCCGTCGCCCTAAGCGGCTGGGGAGTGGACGAAAGCTCCTTGCAAAAGCTAATCGGCAGCGGCGTGACTGAAATCTACATCTCCTTAAACGGCTCCACGGAGGAAGTGTCCCGCATTACACGCGACGGGCACCATCTGGCAATCCGCGCGCTGGAACTGTTGAAAGAAAGCGGTTTTAAAAGTACGGCGGTAAACTGGGTGGCGCACCGCTCCAATATCCATGACTTTGAAAATGTCGCCGCGCTGTGTTCGCGTCTTGGGGTAAAAAGGCTGGTCGTGATGGCCTTTAAGCCGGACTCGACCCACAGCCTTGCATCCGCTCCGGCTGACGGGCAGACCTTGGAACTGGCGGGGAAAATCAAACAACTGCAAAAACAGTTCCCGGAGCTGTCCATTGATACCGAAAGCTGCTACTCGCCGCTACGTGCGTTGTTGGGGCAGAAATTCTTTGGGAATCTCAACGTCGGTATTTCCAAGGGATGCGGGGCGGGGCGGGACGGCGCGTCGCTGGATGTTGACGGAAGCTTTACCCCTTGCCGCCATTTGGACTACCCCGAAAGCTTTGACAGCCTTAGGGATTACTGGTATGCCTCGGGGACACTACAAGAGCTCCGCGCCGTAGAAGCCGCCCCGGAAGCGCCCTGTGCCGGATGCAAATACGGGCCGTACTGCCTAAGCTGCCTGGCTGTAAACGCGAAGCTGCATGGGGCAGTTGTAAAAGCTAACAAGTATTGCGATTTGTGGCATTAGCTTGTATGAGGTGAATGTATATGGATAAATCGCCTATGGATATAGAGGAAATGCATGACAATATTGATTTTTCATCCGGGCATGAAAAGTCCGTATGGGATAAAGTGTTATCACGTCTCGAAACGGCGAACGCGCTCTCCTTCGACGAGCTTGACGACGTTGCGGGCGGGCTTTTGGAGCCGTCTGAGAAAGGCGATAAAGAAAAAAAGCCGCCCGGGAAATAAAATACTACAAATTCTTTTGGAAGGACTAAACAATCTTATGGTTAGATTATTAAGTTTTCTTATTGCTGTAATGCTGTCTGCGGCTGCGCTGTCCGCCTGTTCGGGGCGGATGCAGCAAAGAGCAGACGGGCAATCCGCCGAAACGCCCGCAAACAGCGAAGCGGCTCAGATCGACGGGCAGGAGTATCCCGGCCCGGCGGATAATCAGCTCACGGTTCAAATCGAGTCTATGGAGGACGAAGGCTCCGTTTTCGAGTATGTGGTTGTAACCGGACTGCCGGAGGCCCGGATTGCCGAATCTAATTATGAGGGCGTTGACACGGCCCCGGATTTACTCAATCAGGAGCTGGAAACATTTTTCACATGGCCGATGTTCTCAATGGATTACCCGGAGGACGGCAAAACCGTAACCGTGACCGCCAAGTATGCGGTAGTCGGCAAATATCTCAGCGTCCGGGCATATGACACGGAATATGCCGAAAACGCAGCGCATCCGGTAAGCGGCTTGCGCTCACATACACGCGACCTTGAAACGGGCGAATATGCCGGATGGCTGCTTGACTTCATTGACGTTGACGCCGGTTTGGCAGAGGCCGTAACCTCCGGGAAGTTTGTCCAAGTCTACCCCGAAACGCCGATAGACGGCGCGGCCGAAGAGCTTGCGGCCCAGCTTAACAATAGTGAGGAAATTTATGAAATCGCGGGCAATTTCTATTTGACAGAGACCGGCGTTGGTATCTATATTACGGGCAGAACTCACGCCGAGGGGTATTATTGGGCATTTGAAGCGCCCTATGACGCTATCCGACCGATTTTAAGCGAGAAGCTTTTGTCGGCTATTGAATAGGAGTTGCGGCAATGACGGATGAACAGCGAAAAAAGGCGTTATACAGGCTTGGCGCGGTAGATGTGGACATGGACGCGCTGCTTGAATACACGAAAAATGTATTCCCATGCATCCCGGATGTGCAAAGCGACGAGCTTTCGCCGAGTTGGCCCGCGCTATGGAAAAGGGCATTGGAAATATGCAATAATCCGCCGCATCTGGAAATGTTCGAGTCCGTCGCGGGGACAGTTCCGATTATCTATCCTGCAAGCGTGGCCGATTATAAAAACCTCCTGCGTGAAATCGTGTATAAGTGCAAGGACGTCCCCCACATTGAAAAAATGGGCGCGTCCTTCGTGCATGGAAAGACTTTGAGGTTCATCATCCTGTCAAACAAGCCCTACAGCGGCGTCGCGGCGGAGGATATGGGGCTGGGTGAAAAGGAATGGCTGGAAAAATCCGTTACCATCCGCAAATATCACGAGTGCGCCCATTACTACACCAAGCGATTTTTCGGTTTAACACGCAACCATCTGCACGACGAGCTTATAGCGGATTTTTGCGGCCTGTACGCCGCTTTCGGCGAATACCGCGCAGAGTGGTTTTTGAAATTCTATGCGCTCCGCTCCGGTATCTACACAAAAGGATTAAGCCTGACGGCGGCGGCCGTGGTGGACAGATTAGCGGGCGTGGCGGCAAATGGAGTCGAAGCCTGGACAAAAACGGCAAGCTTCACGCGGCTTGACGAAGCCGGGCGGATTGGATTTTTAACAGCCAAGGAGCTGTTAGAATACACTCAATAAAAAAATCGGAGGGACACAAAATGACCATCAAAAAACAAATGGAGAACGAAAAAATCACGTTTATCGTCGACGGCAAGTTGACCACCGCCACGTCGCCGCAGTTTCAGGATGCGCTGATCCCCGCCATAAGCGAGGCCGACGAGGTGGCCCTGGATTTTGCCGGGCTGGAGCTTTTGTCCTCGGCGGGGATAAGGGTATTGCTGATGGGCGAAAAAGCCGCTAAAGCGGCGGGAAAATCCATGATAATAAAAAACGCCAAGCCTATCATTATAGAAATATTTGAAATTACGGGGTTAGAGTCTGTTTTTACGATTATGAGGGGTTGAGATGAGAGACTTTTTATTTACGGAAGACAGGAGCATCGAAGGAACCTGCTATTTTACGCTGAGAGGGACCGTCAATGTTAATGGAGCCGCATATATGGAGGGGATGCTCGAAAAAGCGGTTAAGGGTGGGTGCAATCATATTATCATCAATATGAGCCTTGTCAGCCTTTTTAGCTCGGCGGCTATCAGGGTCGTTCTCTCCGTGTATAAGAAAATGAAGCGCAATGGCGGGACCCTGCAAATTGAAAGCCCGTCGGAGAATGTGAAAAATGTTATCGGTATGGCCGCCTTGGACGCAATGTTGCTGACATAACGGAGGCAGTGTATGGATGAAATCTCCATTCCGGCGCAAACCGGCTGCCTGGATATCTTGATGGACTTTATTTTTGCCGTTATGAGAAATGCGCGGGCGGAGCAATCCCGGTGGGGCAATGTGGCGGTCGCCGCGGAGGAAATCTTCGTCAACATAGCCAGCTATGCATATGCCTCGGACAAAGGCGACGTTATCATCCGTGCCGGTGTTGAAGCCGGGCAAATCGTTTTAGAGTTCAGGGACAGCGGTAAGCCGTTCAACCCTCTCAATGTAAAAGACCCCGATATCTCCCTTGCCGCGGAGGACAGGGCAATCGGCGGGCTTGGCATATACATTGTCAAAAAACTGATGGACGAAGTGCGTTACGAGTATCGCGACGGACAAAATGCTTTGATTGTCAGTAAAAAAATAACCGGCCCTGTGACAGGGGTAAAGGATTGTTGTCATGAGGATTAAATTAAGCATTAAACACAAAGTCGCCGCCGTATTTATCGCTGTTGGGATAATACTGGTGTTCGGCGTTGCGTCGGTGGTGTATGCCATAAACTACAGGCAGGTGGCGGAGCAGTATACCGGCATAGCGTACAGCTCCGCGCAGATAGCCGCCGCAATCGTTGACGGCGACAGTTTAGAAGGCTATTTGCTAAACGGGCCCGACGCCGGCTATCAAATCAGCGAGGGATTATTACGGGAACTAAAAGTGCGAAGCAACCTCGCTTTTTTGTATATCGTGAGGTTCGTCGATGATCAGACCGGCTTTGTATATGTTTTTGACATTTTTGCCGACGGGGACGACCCCTCACTTATATTCGGGCTTGGCGACATTGCCGGGGAATCGGAGCTTGAGGCCCATCTGGCCGCGGAAATCTACCTAACCGGGCAAAGCGCCCGCGCGACGTATGTAACAAAAACCGAATTTGGCTACCTTGCCACTGCTTATGCACCCGTTCTTAACCCCGATGGTGAGGTTGTTGCAGTGGCGTGCGCTGATATAAGCATGGACACCATCCTGCACGACATCCGTATGCAGACTTTAATCATTGCCGGCGTTGTACTTGGCATTACGGTTATGTCGCTAATTGCTATATTACTAATAGTGAACAAGAGCGCGATAAGCCGCATTATCGCGCTGTCCCGGCATATGTCGGCCTTTAAGTCAAACGAAGGTAATTTCGAGAAGTTTCACTTCACACAAACCGGCGACGAAATACAGGCAATGGCGGAAAGCTTCAACGCCATGGTGGACGACATAAAAATATACATAGATAACCTTGCGGCGACTACCGCCGAAAAAGAACGCATCGGAGCGGAGTTGGACGTCGCCACCCGCATACAGGCAAGCCTGCTTCCCTGTATATTCCCGGCGTTTCCCGGCAGGGAGGAATTTGACATATACGCATCTATGCTCCCGGCAAAAGAGGTCGGCGGCGACTTCTACGATTTTTTCCTGGTAGACGACGCCACACTTGCCGTAGTTATGGCCGACGTTTCCGGCAAGGGCGTCCCCGCGGCGCTGTTTATGGTCATCGCAAAAACGCTGATTAAAAACAACGCCCAGACCGGTAAAAGCCCGGGGGATGTTTTTGAAACAGTAAACAACATGCTCTGCGAAAATAACGACGCGGAGATGTTTGTCACGGCGTTTATGGGCTATCTCAATTTACAAAGCGGCAGGTTTACTTATGTCAATGCTGGGCATAACCCCCCGCTGATTAAAAAGGCGGGCGGGGAATACGCCTTTCTCAAAGAAAAGCCTTCGCTGATACTTGCGAGTTTTGATGGCATAAAGTACAAAGAAAGACAAACGGATTTCAGTGCAGGCGACGTCCTATATTTATATACAGACGGCGTAACGGAAGCTATGAATATAAATGAGGCTCTGTTTTTGGATTCCCGCCTGATTGAAACCGCAAACTGCCATAAGGACTGTCCGGTCCGCGAGCTGGTTTTGTCCATCGGGAAAGAGGTTGACCGTTTCGCGGAGGGCGCGGAGCAGTCGGACGACATTACAATGCTGGCACTGCGTTTTAACGGCAATGGAGAAAAAACAAAGAAGGGGACGCCATGAATGAGTTTTATATCGAAGCTAAACTGGAAAACGTGGACGCGGTTATGGAGTTTATAGGTGAGCGGATTAAGGACTGCCCGACTAAAATCCAAAGTCAAATCGAAATCGCCGTTGACGAAATATTTTCCAATATAGCCCGTTACGCATACAACCCGGATGTAGGCAGCGCAACGGTCCGCATCGCCGTGGGCGACGATATAACGATTGAGTTTGAAGACAGCGGCGCAGCATACGACCCGCTTTCAAGAGACGACCCCGATACAACGCTGTCCGCGGAGCAGCGAAAAATCGGCGGGCTTGGGGTGTTTATGGTTAAAAACATTATGGATTCGGCTGATTATCGCCGCGAGGGCAATAAAAATATTTTGACGATTAAAAAAGAACTGTCGTGACCACGCGCTGCCTGTAATATCAAGAGCTATAGATAAAAGATTGCTTGTAGGAGGTGATAACCGGTTATAGGAAAGGGGATGCCGTCAATGACAATAAATATTAAATAATATGGCATATTGTTATTGTCGGGGTCATTTAACCCGGCTGAAAACCATGTGAGACTACAAAATTCACAATTTGGAAAATAAAATTGACGCTGGCCGCCAGGTATTTCATCTGCGGTGGTAAGTATTCGATATGCCCGGCCCCTTGGATGGACTATGTCCGTTTGAGGGGCCTTTTTGCGGTGTGTCCGCTTCCCTTATATCTTCATAAGGATATAATAATCATTTCCTCAAAACACAGCGGCCCCGGCTGCCGTTCCCCGCCTCCCCCTTTCTTGTTCGGAAAAACAAGAAAGGGGATAGAAAGGTGTTATTAGGCTACTCATACCATGATACTCATTCCAGCATGGTTGCAAACTGGACCAATGAAAACGATTTATCCTGTGTTTATCAGGATATTGTCCGAAAACTAATCGCCGCGCATGGCGAGGTTTTTAGAGGATATTACGACATAGCAAAAGACATTGACATAAAAGTGGACAAGCTCTACAGGCAGATTTACATATATACCGATGAGCGCCATGCCCTGCCGTATAACCCAAAGGACCGAAAGCTCTTTATCCACGCCTTCTCCGAAATCTGTGATGCGGTAGCACAGTCCATAGATACCGAACGCTCAGAGGAAGATCGCGTTATTGCGCTGCTTTTCTTATCTGTATTGGACAAGCTTCAAGAAACTACCGGTATCTTTCTGCTGGATATCTCATATCACAGCAAGCACCTGTACCGCCGCAGAGAGCTTGAGTATTGGGCAGAAACGACACCGGAGAGCAAGATGTCTTATGAGTTTGAGGATGTCCTGCTGCAACTAACAGAGTTAAGCAGTGTTTTGAGCCGGCTCACGGAAAAAGAGAGGCGCCGACTGGTAAGCCACGTGTTTCTCAAGTACACCTTTCAGGAGATTGCCGATGCCGAAGGCGTAAAAAAGCAGGCTGTAGAAAAAAGTGTATCTAAGGCGCTGCAAAAAATACGGAACACCTTTGACCGCAGCTAATTCCACCAGACAGCCCCGGCCTTTGCGCTATGGGCTGTCTTTTTTTGTTTCTAAATATTTTTTGTAAAAAATATTTTTTCGGGTTGACAAATGCCCTTTCCCACTCCCAGTTATTAGAGGCTCTTGTACTGCCTCATATGCACATTGACAAACAAAGGCCCCCAAAAGCCTTTCATAATCAGTATCCGGGCTGTATTACCCATTGTTGGCTGAGAAATTGGCCAAGCGACTTGGGAGCGGGCGCCATGACCGCCTGTTCAGATTGTTTCTGGATGAACGCGACGAACCCTTTATTTCGGTGAAGCAAAGGCGTAAGCGATTCACCGCGTCCCTAAATCATCCCGTGGCGGGATGATTCGCCATTACAAACAATGAGATATAGCTTCATAGCGCTCCTTGGCTGGGGGATGCTGCGAGCTTGGTATACGCAAATTCTGTATAGAAATGTTCCGAATAAACAGACGAAAAAGGTTTCGTTTATGCGTTTTTTGATTGTTTATTCGGGTAACTTTCTCAATAGAATTAGCGTTGGTACTGGCCGGCGGCATTATGACGTCCGTACCCGCGGGCGGGCCCGGATATTCCCGTATCGGGGGTGAGCCGAGGGGCGGTCATGCCGTCCTGACAATACGATACAGTAAAAATATTAACAACGCATATAGGCCCCATAAGCTGACTGTGTTCAACGGCAATATGTGAAACCAACCGACCTGCTTGTGGGGCTTGATATGTGTTGTTAAGAAATGAAGCGCGGAAAGGGGCGGGCCCATTGTGACTCTAAAAGGGCGGTTGACAACATTTTTGCCTGCCGGGAAAAAGCGAAAACGGCTTGTAATAATCGGCCTGCTGTCTATTTGCCTTCTGCTGTGCGGGTTTAGCTGGACGTGGTTCATTGAGTTCACAGCTTCCGTCATTTTTCCGTTCAATGAAGCCGTAGACGTCGGCTTGATACTCAATTTCGATGATGCGGTAAATATTGAAGACCTGCAAGCATATTTGACAGAACCGCTCATAGCGGAGCAGGTGCTATCCGGTATTCAGGCAAATTTATCCGCAAATGTATACCACGAAATTGAAATCCCGGATATGCGGGAGGAAAACTTAGGCCGTAAAATTATTCGCATTATTTTCGACAGGCTGTTTACCTAATAAGAAATGAAGGAGCAAAGCAAATTGAAAAGAGTAAAATACCTGATGGCAACGGCGGCGGGCATGGCTATGACAATTATGCTGACAACGCCTGTTTTGGCGTCGGAGTCGCCTACATCTATTACTGTCTCTGAATTGACCCGGGAAAGCGCCTCGCAAGCCGCAATCCCATACCCCACCGACATCCAGCTATTACAGCAGGGGGATCGCAATTACCTTCACAAAACCTTTACCGTAGCCGCAGATTATGACCCGGACAGCTTGGCGGAGCCGGTATTTTCCCAGGGCGGATACCGTTACCGTTTCAGCGAGATTATCCACCGGGAATCCACGCCCGCGCAGTCAACCAAAAAAGTCACGGAGAACAGGACGATTGACAGCGATACAAACGACCGCGCGGAAATACTTGATATGTTTGGCAATAAGCTCCCTTATTCCGATGAGGACGGTTACAACGGGGAACTTTTTCTTTTACCAGAAAGCCTGTATATATCGGAAACAGGCCGCGTCAGCTATTCATATATCGTCAGCGACGTCCGGCGCCATGAAGGGCTTTCCGACAACGATATGTCGCATATCCCCAAAAGCGTCAACAAAAACGGCTTGACGCTGACGCTCCAATCGGTGGATTGGCAGGTGACAAGCAGTCGGGCGGCGGGGTACAGCGATCTGCCGGACGGATACACCGCCATCGCCTATTACTCCGCGCCCGCTACAGGAACAAAGGCGGCCGGGTATATCGCAACGGCGTCATTCAGCGGCGAGGTTGTCAGGGAGCTTATCGGGAAAAGCACCTACACCATCGTATACGAGGGGGAGCAAATCATCATACCGTTTAACTATATTCCGTTTCTTGTCGCCGGCCTTATCATAGCGGGTTGCCTTATCGCGTGCATCATCCTCTGGCGGCTGCGCAAAAATGTAGAGGTCTATGTGTATAACGCGGGAGTCCCCGAGCTGTACGCCAAAATGCGCGTATCCCTCAAAAAGCCGATTATTGAGCTGCGGCAATTATCGGAGGTTGAGATTCGCCTGATGTTCGACAAGCATTTTTCAAAAAGGCTGCTGGACCAAAAAATCTTTGTGGTCAGCAAGTTCAGGAATACCCGTTTTGACTTAAACGGTATGCGGGTGGTGGATTTATGGCTGCCCGGCAACAAAGAAAACAGGGAGGAACCGCTCGATGATTAAATTTATCAAGGAACACAAACTGATTGTTATTGGCATTGCCGTTTTCCTCTGCGCATGTCTGCTGGCGTCGCTTTTCATGCCATACTCTAAGCAGGATAAGCAAGAGGAAGTACCGCCAGGCAGGATTCACGACGCGGGGGTGTTTGGTGAAGATATAGTTGTACATGATTCATCGGCAGGCGAAGTCGTTATACGAAGCGCATTTATAGGTGATAATACCGAAATCGTGCCGCTATCTTCGCCGCCGAGCATCATATCAAACCCGGAAGAAATCTGGACGGAAGATACCTATACGGGAAGGCATACAATGGCTGAGAAAGCACGGATGAAAAACGGCAGTATCGGTGTGCTTACGATTCCAAAGCTTCGGTTGTCGGTAAATGTGTATGAGAGCCAAGATTCGGATAATATTGAAGCCATGCTCAAAGGAGTAGCGCATTTCCCTTCCACCAGCGCATGGGATTCAAATGTGGGATTGTCCGCACACAATATTAATATGGACGGCAGCGACGGGTATTTCAAGTATTTGCATACGCTGGAAAAAGGCGATACCGTCACATATATGACGGCGCTGGGGCAGCGCACTTATGAAGTATCCGGCAGCTCCGTCATAGCCGCTTCGGATTGGTCGCCGCTTAACTATACGGACGACAACCGGCTCACAATGATAACGTGTATCAGCGGCCAGCCGGATAAACGGCTTTGCATAACTGCGATTGAGGCGGCAAGGTGATTGTTCACACAATATTCTCAAATTGTTTTCGTACAGTTCACGAGTTTCAAAAGAGGATATATATGAGGCGGTAAGATTGATTTAATGGTGCCGCTGTAGTAAAATAATCTTAATGAGGTGAAAGAAATGTTGAGAGTAAGCAAAAGAATACTCGCTGTTGTCCTATCCATCGTCTTTTGTGCAGCAATATCCATCCCTGTGTATGCCGATGCACAAGCAGCCTCAAGCTCCACTGTATTTACGGGGTACAAAGTAACCGTCTTGGATAAGACGACCCCGGCAGTAAATGTGCGGGGCAGGGTCAACGACCGCAATGTCATGTGCTTTATCTCCGCAGACGACAAGGAGGTCGGGGTAATATCCTACAATGACTTTTGGGCTATCATCAGAAAGCACGAAAAGGTAATAAACCTACCGGGCGGCGGGACATATGGCGCCCCTCCTGTTGACGGGAAAAGATGGGAGGAATGGTTCTCGGATGAGTTTAACAAGTACAGGGGGTTGGGTTCCGGAAGCCGGGAGAAGGCTGTGGCGGAAAATAACGCTGAGACAGTTGAGAATTATCGGCAGGAACTAATACGGCTTGTCAATGCAGAAAGGGAGAAAGCCGGGCTTCATCCATATATTGTCAATGATGAATGTATGGAATACTCCCAAACAAGGGCAAAAGAGCTAATGTCCTTGTTTTCGCACACACGCCCCGACGGCACACATGCAGGCTACGAGATAATCGCAACCGGGCAGGCTTCGCCGGAAGGTGCTGTAGATGCGTGGATGAAATCTCCTGGACACAGAGCCGCAATACTTCATGAAACCCGCAAATTTGTTGGTGCTGGAGTACACATCAATTCAAATGGCGGACACTTCTGGCAGATGTACTTTGAAAGGGATCCCGAAGTTTATGCAAACACTCTGATTTTCGGATAATCTCAAACCAAAAGAACGCTTACGGGCGTTCTTTTTTTACCATTTCATAGCCGCGGGGCGATAACGAAATACATTAAAGGGCTTTCTTTTAACCGGAAAAGCCCTTTTTCTATGCGAAAAAACAAAGAAATGGAGCGATTTATCAATGAGATATACAACGAAAACGATAATAAGGATATGCAGCATGATTCTTGCCGTAACGCTCATGGTTACAGCCTTACCCGCGCTGGCATTCGCCGCTATCGACGCCCCTCTTAGCGGCGTCACCGGCAACGGCTGGGACGACTTCGGCGGATTGCCCGGTGATAATAGCCCGGGCAGCCTTCCCTCCGATGATGATTACATCCATGACGATGAACCTACCGATAATGGCGAGGTGCAATCTGAATCTGCTCTTGAAAAAGATGAAGCAGATACAGAGGAAACATTATCTATAGAAACATCCGGCGTGTACATCGACTTACCCCCTGATGTCCTGGCGGACTTCATCGCGTTTATGGAAAACGCCAAGAAAGCGATTGAATCCCCGTTTATAGGGATTATGCCTTTAGCGGGTGTTGGGGATACCGGCACGATTACTTGGAGCTGGGGCGAACCGGCAAATTTCAACGCCGGTGGTTATTACGTGAACCAGATTCCCAGCATCACCCTCAACACAGCAAGGCCCTCCGAAGGCAGGCCGTTCTGCGCCTTGTTCGGGCCCGAACCTCTCATGGGCGGAAACTATACGGCGGCGGCGTTTAACCAGCAAACCATTTTAAGACTGCTTATTGCACATAATAATGGCAGCGCAACCGCCGTAGGCATCCAGCTTGCCATTTGGTCTATCACCAACAACTCCGCGTTCGGGACACACCCCGAGGCGCAAGCTGCTTTATCAGCCGCTAATAGTGTCAATACAGATGGGTATACACTACTGAGGTGGACCACATCGGGCGCTTTTCAACCGTTTTTTACGTTGGAAAGAGTGGATACTCCTGATGAATGGACATTAAAAATCCTCAAACAATGCTCCGAAACCGATAGGCTTCTTCGGGATGCGGAGTTCTCCGTTTCCGGCCCGGGCGTCAGCTTGACAGGTATTAGAACCAACAGCAGGGGCGAAATCCTTGTTGATGTCCCTTCCCCCGGCGGAACGTATACTGTGACCGAAACCAACCCACCCCCGGGATATTTCCCCGCAAGTCCGGCGTCCCAGACCATAATCATAAACGCAACCAATCCGATCGGGACAGTCACCTTTCGGAATGACCCGGACGATCCTCCCGATGATGAACCCGGCGAATCCAGCTTCCGCGTCGAGGTGGAGGTTGAAGTCCTGACCGATGTGGCAGTGCGCAGTGAAAGGCAAATAGAGTACAGCAGGGCGTATGGCCAGTTCACAATCCGCAAGCAAGACCAAGACAACAGAAGCCTTGACGGCGCGCTCTTTGATATCGAAGTCCTTTTTACAGACGGCACAGTTTTACGGGAAACAAACTGGGAGGTAGACAACGGCGCGCGGCTATTTACGTATAGCCATCCCGAAAATAATTTTGACGCCGCGACCATTACTGTACGGGAATCCCGGGCGCCGCAGCACTACACGCCGGACCCAACGCCGCAGACAGTTACAGTCATGCCCAGTTATGTCCGCACAATCATTTCGATGTCATGGACAGAAACGATTTGGACGTACTATTATCATTACACCGTCATTGAGATAACCGCTGACGGCGAGGAAATCACAGTAGAAACCTACGATGAGACCAGGGAGGAATTTGAGGTAACTTCCCCTATCATCGAGAATTTCCCCGAACACGTCCCAGGTGACCGCGAAATCACCACCACTTTTGTCAATGTCCGTGAACGCGGCCAGCTTATTGTCACCAAGCGCGACGCCAACACAGGCCAGCCGCTTGCGGGCGCGCAGGTTCAGGTGCTTGGCGTGGATCTCGGCAACGCGGGCACATACGATATGATGCTGACCACCGGCACGAATGGCGAGGCTGTCTTCAACGGCTTGTTCCCAGGTAGCTATAGTATCCAGGAGATACAGGCGCCGTTTGGATACAATTTGAACAGCCAAGTACAGGCCGTAACCATCCAATCCAACGAAACGGTTCGCAGGGAAATCCACAATACCCGCAGGGCGGGTTTGTTTATCAAGAAGGTTGACGAAAACGGCAGGCCCCTTCCCGGCGCTACGTTTGAACTAAGACGCGGCAGCGGCGAGGTGCTGATGCGAGAAGTAAGCGACCAGAACGGAATTGTATTCCGCGGGTACCTCACGACTGACACCTATGTTGTCGAGGAAATAAAGGCTCCAGAAGGTTACTTGATGGACGAAAACAACCCGCAGAGCATATATATTTCCAATGAGGATGACAACAAGGAATTTACGCTTACTTTCGTCAACCTAAAGAAACCCGCCATTGAGATTATAAAGGTAGACGGCAAAACCCCGACGCTCCGGCTGGAGGGCGCGGTATTCCGCATAACCAACGTCCACACCAATCAGTATTGGGATATTCAGACCGGCGCGGATGGTACTGCGTTGCTTGAGGACTTGGAGATTGAATCCGCATATATTGTGGAGGGTGCGACACGTTCCTAGATAACCTATACTCCACCATTGGTGGGCGTACAGACCATGTATAGGGAAACTAGGCACTAATAAAAGAACGGGAAAGTTTAATTATTAGGAGAACTGATAAATCGAGAAGTGGAATGACGGAGTAACGCCCTGAAACGCTTCCCCTGAACTCCTATATGCGTTGGAAGTGCTAAATTCCAAGGTGTAACGCTAGGTAAAGTCGGCTCAGAGTATGCCCTAAGTAATGACTATCATTACAGGAACAGCGAACCGGAGGCGGTCGAGCATATGAAAGGCCGGGGGGCTATAAAGTGCCTATGGTGAGAATTGCCAGAGATGACATGACAAACTTGCGAATGTACGGGCCTAAACGATGAATGTGTAGAAATGCACATGCCACATAAGTGGCGTATGTGGGGTAAAGTAAGAATCTTCTATATGAAATTCCCTATAGTGTTACAGGCACTATCAAGCATACAGGCTTATAGCAAGCACCTAAGGGTATATGAACAGATAGATTTATCGGAACGTGGAAAGCTATGGATACGATGTTAAGGATATTAGCAGTCCGATGCGTAGTGAATGGGAAAACTGAAAGCCAATAGAAAATATTGGCACATTGTAAAAGATGTTCCATTATCAGAATAACTATTCTTAATCATAGTGAGATTAGTGGCACGAGCGTTGAAGCCTCTCGGTTGCAGTCAAAAGCTGTCAACCCTTGGTAATGAGGGGCGGAGCAACAGCCACAAGGCAAGGTTAGTCTGCGAATTATTTCTAAATTCTTCAAGGTTCTTGTATGACTAATAGAAACCAAACCATTTCAAGGGGGCGGTTGACTTGACTGGTAATACAACCTTAAAGAAACATTCAACACTGCGTAAACAGCTTAAAAAGCAGAAATTGCGCAACAACGAATATTACAATATGCAGGATATTTTTGATGAATTGCATATGAAAGCGTGTGCCGGCAAGACATTTAGGCATTTAATGCCCATAATCTCAAGCGAAGATAATATCCTTTTGGCTTATCGAAACATCAAAAATAATGATGGCTCGAAAACAAAAGGAACAGACGGACGAACAATCGAACACTATAAAGAATGGTCGGACGAAAAACTTGTATGTTACTTTCAAAACAAGTTATCTAACTATCATCCAAAAAGTGTTCGGCGGGTCGAAATTCCCAAAGAGGGACAACCTCACAAAACTAGACCTCTCGGTATACCTTGTATGGATGATAGGATTATACAGCAATGTATTCTCCAAGTATTAGAGCCGATTTGCGAAGCGAAATTTCACAAGCACAGTTACGGCTTTCGCCCTAATAGAGCGGCAAGTCACGCAATAGCCAGAACTCAGTTTCTTATGTTCAACGGCAGTTTTCACTATGTGGTAGACATTGATATTAAAGGCTTTTTTGATAATGTCAACCATGAAAAGCTGTTAAAACAAATGTGGAATTTGGGTATTTGCGATAAGAGTTTGTTGTGTGTAATCGGTAAAATGCTAAAGGCAAAAATACAAGGTATAGGTAAGCCTTCTAAGGGCGTACCCCAAGGTGGTATAGCAAGTCCGCTATTATCGAACATCGTGCTTAATGAGCTTGACTGGTGGTTGAGTGACCAATGGGAAACTATTAAAACGAAACACCCATTAACCAATCGTGCCAATCAGCTCAAAGCGCTGAAGAAAAGCAACCTGAAGGAATTCTACTTTGTAAGGTATGCGGATGACTTCAAAATTCTTTGCAAGGATTATGAAACAGCCAGAAAAATCTTTACTGCAACAAAAGATTGGTTAGAGGAAAGATTAGGGCTTGAAATCAGCCCCGAAAAATCCAAAATAACCAATGTGCGAAAAGCTAAAACAGACTTTCTAGGCTTTGAGCTATATGTAGTCAAGAAAAGAGGCAAATATACAACACGCAGTAATATTTCGGAAAAGGCAAATGTGGCAATACAGCGAAAATTAAAAGAGCAAATCAAAGTAATTCAGAAAGACACAACTCCAAGACAAGTAAACAAACTGAACGCTATGATTTTGGGTATGCATAATCTTAGCTTTACAATGTAAGTGCAACAAAAAGAATGACTCAAGAAGCCAAAGCCTGTAAAATGGTAGTTGAAGAGACAACCAAAGACAGGAGGCGGCAAAATGAGCCATTACACC